>Ga0194120_10007107_pt1 | contig 15457 bp, 14 predicted proteins | sample TA2MahCa65mmetaG_FD_148642 | JGI IMG/M metagenome (GOLD analysis project Ga0194120, IMG submission 148642) | Freshwater microbial communities from Lake Tanganyika, Tanzania - TA2015019 Mahale Deep Cast 65m | ecosystem: Environmental > Aquatic > Freshwater > Lake | place: Tanzania: Lake... | reverse complement strand
CCCGCTTGCTGGGTGCGCGAGCGGCAATCACGAGCAAGTCCGCGCTCGCACCATCGACGACGTAGCGCTTCTCGCCGCGCAGCACGTAATCGCCGCCGCTGCGCTCCCACGTCGCGGCGATCCCCCTCGCGTCCCACGCGCCGCCCGTTTCCGCGAGCGCGAGCGTCGCGCGCGTGCGTCCCTCCGCGATGCCGGGAAGCAGCGCTTCCTGCTGCGCGTGGTCGCCCGCGGCGAGGATCGCGTTCGCGCCGAGGCACACGCTCGCGAAGAACGGCGACGGCGCGAGCGCTTCCCCGATCACTTCTTGCAGCGCGACGAGCTCGACCCAGCTGAGCCCGAGCCCGCCGCAGCTCTCGGGAACCACCACCGCGGTCCAGCCGAGCTCGCCTGCGATCTGCGCCCACAGCTTCTCGTCGTAGCCGAGCGCGCTCTCCATCGCGGTGCGCACCGCCGCCGCGTCGCACGCCTTCGCGAGGAACGCGCGCGCCGTGGCGCGCAGCTCCTGCTGCTCCTCGGTGAAGGCGAAGTTCACGGCCGCCGTCTCCTCACGTTCTACGAGCCGTACACCTTCTGCGCCGGCGTCGCCTTTCGTAACAAGTCGTGCACCGCGGCGCCGATCTCGTCCGCCGCCCAGCGCGCGCCCTTGTCGAGCTTCGGGCCGGCGCGCCAGCCGTCCGCGATCGAGAGCTCGCCCCCCGCGATCTCGAACGTCTGCCCCGTCACGTCCTTCGACTCGGCGCTGCATAGCCACGCGATTAGCGGCGCAACGTTGCCGGGGTGCATCACGTCGAAGCCGGTCTCGGGCGCCTTCATGCGCTCCGCGAATGGCCCCTCGGTCATGCGCGTGCGCGCGGATGGCGCGATCGCGTTGCTGGTGACGCCGTAGCGCGCGAGCTCGGCGGCCTGCACGAGCGTGAGCGTCGCGATGCCGCCCTTCGCTGCGGAGTACGCGCTCTGGCCGACGCTGCCCTGCAGGCCCGCGCCGCTGCTCGTGTTGACGATGCGCGCGTTCGGCTGGCGCCCCGCCTTCGACTCGTTGCGCCAGTACTCGCAGGCGTGGTGCGCGAGGCAAAAGTGGCCCTTCAGGTGCACGCGAATCACCGCGTCCCACTCTTCTTCGGTGCACGAGACGAACATGCGATCGCGTACGAAGCCGGCGTTGTTCACGACCGCGTCGAGGCGCCCGAAGCGCTCGAGCGTCGCAGCGAGTAGCGCCTGCGTCTGCGCCCAGTCCGCGACGTCGGCGCCGTTTGCGAACGCCTCGCCGCCCGCGGCTTTGATCTCGGCCACGACCTGCTCGCCGGGCGACTCGCCCGTGCTCTTCCCGTCGAGCGCGACGCCGAGGTCGTTCACGACGACGCGCGCGCCCTGCCGCCCCAGCTCGAGCGCGTGCTCGCGCCCAATCCCACGCCCCGCGCCCGTGACGATCACGACGCGGCCTTCGCACAGCTTGGTCATCGAATCACCTCGTCAGAAGAAGCGCGGGGTCTGACCCCGCAGCGAGCTCGCGCCTCAGCACCGCTCCAAGATCGTGACGTTCGCTTGCCCGCCGCCCTCGCACATCGTCTGCAGGCCGTAGCGGCCGCCCGTGCGCTCGAGCTCGCTCAGCAGCGTCGTCATGAGGCGCGTGCCGGTGGCGCCGATCGGGTGGCCGAGCGCGATCGCGCCGCCGTTCGGGTTCACGCTCGCGTGGTCGAAGGGCAGCTCCTTCAGCCAGGCGAGCACCACCGGCGCGAACGCTTCGTTGATCTCGACACTCGCGATGTCGCTCGGCTTCATGCCCGTCTTCGCGAGCGCGCGCTTCGTCGCCGGGATCGGCGCGGTGAGCATGTAGATCGGATCGTCCGCGAGCACCGAGAGGTGATGCACGCGCGCGCGCGGCTTCAGGTTGTGCTCCTTCACCGCGCGCTCCGATGCGATCAGCACTGCGCTGGCGCCGTCGCTGATCTGGCTCGAAACGGCGGCCGTGAGGCGCCCGCCCGGAATCAGCGTCGGCAGCTTCGCCATCTTCTCGAGCGAAGTGTCAGGCCGCGGGCCCTCGTCGCGCTCGACGCCGGCGAGCGGCGCGATCTCGTTCTTGAAGCGCCCCTCCGCGGTCGCCTTGCCCGCGCGCTGATGGCTCGCGAGCGCGAAGCGCTCCATGTCCTCGCGCGAAATGCTCCACTTCTCCGCGATCATCTCGGCGCCGCGGAACTGCGAAACCTCCTGCGTGCCGAAGCGCTCCACCCAGCCGGTCGATCCAGAGAACGGGTCGTTGAACCCTAATGACTGCGCGAGGGTCATCGCCGAGGAGATCGGGATCGCGCTCATGTTCTGCACGCCGCCCGCGACCACGAGGTCGCTCGTGCCGCTCATCACGGCCTGCGCCGCGAAGTGCACGCTCTGCTGCGACGACCCGCACTGGCGGTCGATCGTCACGCCCGGCACGTGCTGCGGCAGGCCCGCCGCGAGCCAGCACGTGCGCGCGATGTCGCCGGCCTGCGAGCCGATCGTGTCGCAGCAGCCGAGAATCACGTCCTCGACCGCGCCGGGATCGACGCCAGTGCGGGCCATCAGGGCCTTCAGCACGTGCGCGCCGAGATCGGCCGAGTGAACGCGCGAGAGGCCACCGCCGCGTTTTCCGACCGGTGTGCGAACTGCGTCGACGATGAATGCTTGAGCCATTGGCTAGGCGCCTCCGAGGAAGGTTTGACCGGGGCCGATGGGCAGTGCGCCCTCGAGCACGGCGGCGCGCACGCGCGCCAGGTGAAACGGTGCGCGGCCCCACGCTTGGTCGAGCGACCACGCGCGCCGCATCCAGAGGTGGAGATCTTGCTCCCACGTGTATCCGATCGCGCCGTGGCACTGGAGCGCCATGCGCGCGCCGAGCTTCGCGGCCTCGGTCGCAGCGAGCTTCGCCATCGAGACGTGCACGCCGCGCTGCGGCGAGCCGTGCGCCACCGAGACCGCGGCGCGCATCACCACGGGGCGCGCGTACTCGAGCTTCACCTTCACGTTCGCGAGGTGGTGCTTCACGGCCTGGAACGAGCCGATGGGCTTGCCGAACTGCTTGCGCTCGCTCGTGTAGGCGACCGCGAGCGCGAGCATGCGATCGCACGCGCCGATGGCCTGCGCCGCGCACGCCAGCGCGCCGCGATCGAGCGCGGCATCGAGCAGCGCTCTCGCCGCGTCCCCGCGCGCGACGAGCTGCGCGCGCCGCTCCTCGAACGCGACGCTCGCGATGCGGCGCGAGGGGTCGTTCGCGGGCTGCAGCGTGATGCGCGCAGCGTCGCGCGGCACTGCCCACAGCGAGTCGTCGTGGCGGGGCAGCAACAGCAGATCCGCGATGTGCGCGTCCTCGACGAGCGGCGTGACGGGGTGGCCCGCCGTAACAACTGCCTCGCCTGCGGCGATGCGCGGGAGCCACGTCGCGGCGAGCTCGCCGCCCGCATCGCGCAGCAGCGGCGCCGCCACGGCCATCGTGGCGACGAGCGGCTCCGCGAGCGCGGCGCGCCCGGCCTCCTCGTGAATCAGCACGGCCTCGATCTCGCTGAGGCCCATCCCGCCACTCGCCTCGGGCACGAGCAGGCCGGGCACGCCCACCTCCGCGAGCTGCTTCCACAGCGCGCGCGAGCGGCCGCTCTCGGTCTCCCACAGCTTGCGCAGCGTCTCCGGCGTGTGCTCCTTCGCGAGGAAGTCGCGCACGGTCTCCTGCAATAACAACTGTTCGTCCGTGAAGCGGAAGTCCATCGCTACCTCGGCATCCCGAGAATGCGCTCGGAGATGATGTTGCGCTGGATCTCGTTCGTGCCGGCGTAGATCGGGCCCGAGAGCGCGAACAGGTAGGAGTCGAGCCACGTGCCGACGCCTTGCGCGCCGGGCGCTTCGGGGAGCAGATCCCAGCGGTCGCCGAGAATCTCGAGCGCGAGCTCGTGCATGCGGATGTCGAGCTCGCTCCAGAAGATCTTGTTGAGGCTCGACTCGGTGCCGATCTTGCCGCCAGCGAGGAGCCGCGAGACGGTGCGATACGTCTCGAGCGTGTAGGCCTCCGCGTTCATCCAGCAGCGCACGACTTCGTCGCGCACCGCCTCCTCGACGTTCAGCGCGTTGTCGCGCAGCAGCTGCACGAGGCGCGCCGCGGTGTCCTGAAAGCGCGCGGGGCTGCGCAGCATGAGGCCGCGCTCGAAGCCCGCGGTCGACATCGCGACGTTCCAGCCCGCGCCCTCTTTGCCGAGCGTGTTCGCCACGGGCACGCGCGCGTCGTCGAAGAACACCTCGGCGAAGCCGGTCTCGCCGTCGAGCTGCGCGATGGGGCGCACCGTGATGCCGGGCGTGTTCAGCGGAACGAGAATGAACGTGAGGCCGTTGTGCCGCTCGCTGTTCGGATCGGTGCGGAACATTCCGAACAGCCAGTCGGCGAAGGCACCGCGCGAGGCCCAGGTCTTCTGGCCCTTCAGCACGTAGTGATCGCCTTCGCGGCGGGCGGTGCTCGTGATGGCCGCCATGTCCGAGCCCGCGTTCGGCTCGCTCCAGCCCTGCGCCCAGACTTCTTCGCTCGACGCGATCTTCGGCAGGAAGCGCGCCTTCTGCTCCGGCGTGCCGTACTCCATGATCGTCGGCCCGAGCAGAAACACGCCGTTCTGGTTGATGCGCTTCGGCGCGCGCGCGCGGTAGTACTCCTCCTCGAAGATCAACCACTCGAGCAGATTCGCGCCGCGCCCGCCGTACTCCTTCGGCCACGGCACCATCGCCCAGCCCGCGGCGTCGAGCTTCTTCTCCCACGCGCGGTGCTGCGCTGCGCCCGCAGCCGTGTCGAACGACGCGAGCGGCTCGCTCGGCACGTTCGCCTCGAGCCATGCGCGCGCTTCGGCGCGGAAGGCGTTCTCGCGATCGGTGTAGGTGAGGTTCATCGCTGCTCTCGGATCCCAGGAGCCGGGGACGTTCCGCAAGTAAGTAAAGGAGGCGCTGCTTTACTTTCTCGCGGAACGTCCCCGCCTTCGTTGTCTTGCCTCGTTCTCTTGCGTCCGCGTGCGTCCGCTCCCGTCCGCTTGCGTCTCGCTTCGGCTCAGAACTTCGCGTCGCGCTTCTCGACGAACGCGTCGCGCGCCTCTTGCGAGTCGCGCGAGGTGTAGAGCTCGAGCGTGAAGCCCTGCTCGAAGCGGTAGCTGTTCTTGGGCTCGATCAGCTCGATGCCGTTGAGCGACGCCTTCGCGGCGCGCACCGCGCGCGGGCTCTTCGCGGCGATCTTGGTCGCGAGCGCGAGCGCCTCGTCGCGCAGCTGAGCGCGCGGCACCACCTTCAAGAGGCCGCCGAGGCGGAACGCTTCCGCCGCGCCGATCGGCTCGCCGGTGAGCAGCATGCGCCGCGCTTCCTGCATCCCGAACATGCGCATCGCGTGGGTCGCCGCGCCCATCGCGCCGCGGTCGATCTCGGGCAGGCCGAACGTGGCGTCGTCGGACGCGAGCACGAAGTCCGAGCTGCCCGCGATGCCGATGCCGCCGCCGAGGCAGAAGCCGTGCACGGCGCTGATCACGGGCACGGGGCAGTCGTAGATCGCGGCGAACACTTCGTAACAACCGCGGTTCACGTCGACGATCAGCGAGCCGTCCTTCGCCAGCTCCTTCACGTCGACGCCGCACTGGAAGCCCTTGCCCGCGGCGTCGATCACCACGACGCGCACGTTCGCGTCGCGGCCCAGCTCCTCGAGCTTGCGCGCGAGCGCGAACAACGCGTCGCGACCGAGCGCGTTCACGGGGGGATTGTCGAGCGTGAGCTCGGCGACGCCGTTCGCGTCGATGTTCACTCGAAACGCCATCAACTCTCCTTCGCCGGAGCGAGCCGCGCGAGCGTCTCCTCCGCTTCTCGGACGATGCGCTCGATCAGCTCGGCGCAGGTCGGGCGGTCCGCAATCACTCCCGCGACCGTGCCGCTCGGCAGGTAGCCGCCTACGGGGTCGCCGTCGGTCATCGCCGCCTTCGCGAGCATCGGCGCGTTCGCGGCCATCAGCAGCTGCGAGCGCGTCAGCTTCTCGTTCGCTTGCAGCGCGAGCGCGCTCCGTAACAACTGCGGGATGGTCGCGCCGCTGGTGCGCCGGAACGCGAGCGCGTTGCGCAGCGCGAACAGCAGCTTCGCAGCGCCGCTCTTCGCCTCGAGCTCGCGCACCAGCTCGTTCACCACGACGCGCTGCGGCAGACCGTCGATCTCCTCGGTCACGATCACGTCCGTGAGGCCCGCCGCGAAATAGCGCTGCGCGGTCTGCGGCGGCACGGGGCTCTCCGCGGTGAGCAGGAAGCGCGTGCCCATCGCGATGCCGGCGGCGCCGAACGCGAGCGCGGCGACGAGCCCGCGCCCGTCTTTGAAGCCGCCGGCCGCGATCACGGGAATCTTCACCGCGTCCGCGCACGCCGAGATCAGCAGCGAGCTCGGAATCGTGCCCGTGTGCCCGCCGCCTTCGCCGCCCTGCACGACGACCGCGTCGGCCCCTGATTGCTCAGCCTTCTGCACGTGGCGCGGCGCGCCGCAGGTGGGAATGCAGAGCACGCCTGCGTCCTTCAGCTTCTGGATGAGCTTGCCGTCGGGCGAGCGGTTGTATCCCGCGGCGCGCACGCGATGGCGCACGAGCGCGTCCGCGATCACGTCCGCGCCGGGCGCATCCATCAGGAAGTTCACCCCGAACGGCTTCGGCGTGAGCGCCTTCGTCTTCTCGATCGCGGCGTCGATGTCTTCGGGGCGAATCGTCGCGCCCGCGAGGAAGCCGAAGCCGCCGGCATTCGACACGGCGGCGACGAGCTCGGGCGTCGCGACCCAGCCCATCCCCGTTTGGATGATGGGCGCGGGCACGCCGAGCAGGTCGCAGAGCGGGGTGTGGAGGGGGGAGCAGGGCACGAGTTCGCTGGTTGCTTTCGTTGCGGAACGTCCCCGATTCGGGGGCGTTGGTTGCTTTCGTTGCGGAACGTCCCCGCGAGCTAACGCACTTCCTTGTTCGCGAAGCCTTCGGGGTCGATCTGCTCGCGGATCAGCGCGAGCTCGCCCGCGCTCGGAAGGCGCGTCGTGGGCACGTCGCTGGCGATGGTGAGCTCGAAGCCGGTGTTCTTCACGACGTCGTCGACGCTCACGCCCGGGTGGAGCGACGCGAGGCGCATGCGGCGATCGGGCGTCGCGAAGTCGAACACGCCGAGGTTCGAGATCACGCGGCGAATCTCGTGGAAGCGGCGCTGCCGCGGCGAGAGTTTCGCCGCGCGGTCGTAGCCGATGCCGCACACTACATCGACTCGCGCGACGAAGTTCTGCTTCGAGTGATTCGGCACCCAATAGCTGGTGGGGTGGCTGATCGTGTTGCCGGGCGAGCCGCGCATGCCGATCAGCTGCGCCGCGGGCTTCGCCTGCGAGCCGACCGCGCTGAAGTTCTGGTTGCCGTACTGGTCGATTTGGCTCGCCATCATCACCACGTGGCGGCGCCCGCTCCACAACAAGTCGAACACGCTGCGGAACGGCATCCAGGCTTCGTACACCGGCGCGCTGCGTTTTCCGCTCACGGGCTGCACGCCGTCGACGAGCGAGGCGATGCCGTCGGTCATCAGCAGATCTGGCGCATGCGTGAGCTTCGCGAGCCGCGCGCCCACCGAGGGCACGTTGCCGAAGCACGAGACGAGGATTTCGCCGTCGCCGCGGAAGTTGTCGCTGATCGCCGCGGCGCAGACTTCGGCGCGCGTCACGTCGGTCATTGAGCCGTCCTCCGCGCACGGACTTTCGCCTGATACTCCGCTTCCGAGACGTCGAGCCACTCCGCTTTGAAGCGCTGCCAGCTCTCCTCGTCCTTCGCGCTCGCGGTGTAGTCGCGCTGGAACGCCTCGTCGCGCCCGTAGTCGGGCGGGCACTCGGTGAAGTGCGCGCCGCCGGGCGTCTCGATCACGCCGTCGACCATCATGCGGTTGATGCGCAGAGTCTGGATCGCGCCGCCGGCGAGCAGCTCCTTCGTCTCCACGATGCGCTCGCACGTCATGAAGCGGCGCTTCGCGGCGCCGCACATCACGTCGTCGAAATAGATGTCGGGGCCGAGGTACTGGCCGTTGCCGTTGGCGTCGGCGCGGTTCATGTGGATGAACGCGACGTCGAGCTCGAGCGCGGGCATCGCGATCAGCTCCTCCGCGTCGTCATAGGGTGAGCGCACGAGCTTCAGCTCGGGGTTGATCTCGAGCGCGCTCGAGCCGAGGCCCGCGCGCGTCGGGAGGAACGGGAGGCGAATCGCGGCGGCGTAGAGACCCCACTGGAACATGCCCTCGTCGAGCTCGCGGAACTCGACGGCGCCGGCTTGGCGCGCGGCGCGAAAGTGCGGGTCGAGCGGGATCGAGTCGAGCGACACGAACCCGGAGACGAGGCGCTTCACCTTGCCGGCTTTGCAGAGCAGCCCGACGTCGGGGCCGCCGTACGTCATCAGCGTCAGGTCCTTCACCGGCGAGCGCAGGATCTCGCGCACGACGGCCATGGGCTTGCGGCGCGAGCCCCAGCCGCCGATGCCGATCGTCATGCCGTCGCGCAGCTCGGCGACGGCAGCGGCGAGCGTCGTTCTCTTGTCCACGGCCCACGATCTCCTCACGGCCATCTGTGCCAGGCACCGATGGCCATGCCCGCCGCGGCCATCCGTGCCAGGCACCGATGGTCAGCGGCAGCCGCAGCATCGACCGCGGCAATAACGAGACGTACCGTATCATAATCTCCGAAGTTCGAGCGGAAACAAGTAGTTGCGAGGGCATACGGGCGCATGGCGAGAGTCTCGTACGGGGCGGCGCTCGGGTGGCTCGCAGCGCAGGAACCGGATCGCGTCGCGGCGGTGTGCGGCGCGCAGGCGATCACGCGCGGCCAGCTCGAGCGCGCCTCGAACCGGCTCGCGCGGGCGTATCAGCAGCTCGGCGTCGCTGCGGAGTCGCGCGTCACGATCGCGCTGCCGAACTCGCTCGAGTTCCTCGTCGCGTGCATGGCGGCGTGGAAGCTCGGCGCCTCGCCGCAGCCGATCTCGGCGCGCCTTCCAGCGAAGGAGCGTGAGGCGATCGTCGCGCTCTCCGAGCCGGCGCTCGTGGTCGGCGTCGCGGCGGGCGAGTACCCGAAGTTCGCAAGCGTGCCCGCGGGCTTCGCGCCCGATCCCGAGCTGAGTGACGCGCCGCTCGCCGACATCGTGCCGCCGCACGTGCGCACGATGACGTCGGGCGGCAGCACGGGGCGCCCGAAGCTGATCGTGGACCTCACCCCCGCGCTCGCGGATCCCGAAGTCGCGGAGAACTTCATGCGCCCGCGCGGCATCGCGCTCGCGCCAGGCCCGCTTTACCACGCCGGCCCGTTCATCGTCGCGTGGCAGTGCATCCTCTCGGGCGGAACGCTCGTGCTGATGGAGCGCTTCGACGCCGAGCAGGCGCTCGCGCTCGTCGCACAGCAGCGCGTCAACTGGGTGCTGTTCGTGCCGACGATGATGCAGCGCATCGCGAAGCTCGCGCCAGAGGTCCGTAACAAGTACGACGTCGCGTCGCTGAAGAACGTGATGTGCTCCGGCGCGCCGAGCCCGCAGTGGCTGAAGCGCTTCTGGATCGAGTGGCTCGGGCCCGAGAAGATCTTCGAGGCGTACGGCGGCACCGAGCGCATCGCGGGCACCGTCATCACGGGCGCCGAGTGGCTCGCGCATCCCGGTTCGGTCGGAAAGCCAGCGCCGGGCCGCATGATGCGAGCGCAGCGCGCCGACGGCTCCCAATGCGCCCCGGGCGAAGTGGGCGAGATCTACATGAAGCCCGCGAGCGGGCAGGGGACGACCTACCGCTACATCGGCGCCACGCCGACGGCGACGCGCGACGGCTGGGAGACCCTCGGCGACATCGGCTGGTTCGACGAGGACGGGTACCTCTATCTCGCCGATCGCAAGACGGACATGATCCTCGTGGGCGGATCGAACGTGTATCCCGCCGAGATCGAGGCCGCGATCGACGCACATCCGCGCGTGCGCTCGAGCGCGGTGATCGGCTTGCCCGACGACGATCTCGGCAGCCGCGTGCACGCGATCGTCGACGCCCCCGGAGTCGTTACGGAGAGTGAGCTGCGCGAGCACCTCGCCGAGCTGCTCATGGCCTACAAGATTCCGCGCAGCTTCGAGTTCGTGAGCGAGCCACTGCGCGACGACGCGGGCAAGCTGCGGCGCTCGGCGCTCCGAGACGAGCGGATCGCGAAGTGATCGCCGAGCTCGCGAAGTCGCAGCCGAGCGCGCTCGCGCTCACGGACGGCACGCGCTCGCGCAGCTGGAGGGAGCTGCAGGATCGCGTGGCGCGTTGGGCGCGTTTGTTACGGGAGACGCTCGGCCTCGCGCCCGACGATCACGCGGCGCTCCTGATCGGGAATCGCGTCGAAGGCGTCGAGGGCATTCTCGCCGCGATTCACGCGGGCGTGTGGATGACGCCCGTGAACTGGCACCTCACCGCCGAGGAGATCGCGTACGTCGTGCGCGATTCGACGGCGCGCGTGCTGTTCGTCGACCCGGCGTTCGCCGAGACGGCGCGCAGCGCGCTGGCGCTCGCGCGCGATGCGGAGCCGAACTTGCGGCTGCCCCTCGTGATCGCGCTCGGCGACGAGCTCGATCGCGCGCTCGCGAGCGCGAGCGACGCGCCCATGCCGCTCGCGGGCCCCGCCGGCGGCAACATGATCTACACGAGCGGCACGACGGGGCGGCCGAAGGGCGTGATGCGCAAGCGCGCCGGGACGCTCGGTGCCGCGATCGCGGCGCAGCAGGCTTACGCGCGCAGCATCCAGTGCGACGGCTCGGGCGCGCACCTCGTCACGGGCCCGCTCTATCACGCCGCGCCCCTGATGTACGCGATCTACGACAACTCGCTCGGCGCACCGATCCACGTGCTGCCGCGTTGGGAAGAGCGCGACGCGCTGCGCTGGATCGTGGAGCGCGAGATTCACCACACGCATCTCGTCCCCACCATGTTCGTACGCTTGCTGAAGCGCCTAACGAGTGAGGAGCGCGCCGCGTTCCGCCCGCCTGCGCTGCACACCGTGCTTCACGGCGCCGCGCCGGTGAGCGAGGCGGTGAAGCGGCGCATGATCGAGTGGTGGGGCCCGATCCTCTACGAGTACTGGGGCGGCACCGAAGGCGGCGTCACCACGTTCGTGGACCCGCGCGACTGGCTCGCGCACCCGGGCAGTGTCGGCCGCGCGCTGCCGCACTTCGAGGTGTTCGCGATCGGCGAGGGCGGTGCGCGGCTCGGCCCCGGCGAGCGCGGCCCGCTCTACGCGAAGCACGCGACGCAAACCGCGCTGTTCGAGTATCACGGCGACCCTGACAAGACCGCGCGCGCCTTCCTCGATCCGCACACGCACACGCTCGGCGACGTCGGCCACGTCGACGCGGAGGGCTGGGTGTTTCTCTCGGACCGCGCCGCGAACATGATCATCAGCGGCGGCGTGAACATCTATCCCGCCGAGGTCGAGGCCGTGATTCAAGAGCACCCCGCCGTTGCCGACGCCGCGGTGTTTGGAATCCCCGACGACGAGTGGGGCGAGCAGGTGAAGGGTGCGGTCGAGCTGCGCCCAGGCTTCGCGCCCAGCGATGCGCTGACGGCTGACATCCTCGCGTTCTGCCGCGCGAAGCTCGCTGGCTACAAAGTGCCGCGCTCGCTCGACTTCGAAGGGGAGCTCCCGCGCACCGCAACTGGCAAGCTCTACGTGCGCCGTCTGCGCGACAAATACTGGGCCGGGCGCGAGCGAGCCATCTGAGGCCGTTCGGGACGCGCTTCGATTGCAGGCCGCCGTGCTCCACACGCTCCGACACTCGCGCGCCGACTCGCCAAGGCTGATCGCGTGTCGACGCTCACAAAAAGACACCCGCATCTCGCCAAACACTGTGTGCAATCATTAGGGGTGGTGTCTCGCAAGCTAGGTGTGTTGTCTCCAGCACAGCAGGTACGGCGAATGGGTCACTGACTGCAGTTCTGAAACGCGAGCCCTCTAGCCTGCTGTGAGGGATGCGACACCTACTCGCGTAACGCTCTCATTCGCGAGAGCACTGCACTTGCAGGAAGCCTGCGGGGAGAGCGCAGCGTGGAGCAGTCGAATCGCGAACCCGCGACGAGCGGGGTAGCCCGGGTCGATACGAGCATCATCGAGCTCGTTACCTGGCCGATCGTGCTCGTCGACGCATCCCTGCGCATCGTGATGCTCAATGCGACCGCGCGTCTGCTCCCAGGCAGTGAGGCCGTCGTCGGCCGCGAGCTTGGCGCCCTGCTCTCTCGCGAGGAAGCAGAAGAGATTTACGCGCACGCGAAGCGTTGGGTGGACGGCGAGCTCTACCCGATTCGCCTCGTGTGGCCGCGACCGACGGGCACGCTCGACTTCCTGATCACACCGATTCGCCTCGCTGCGCCGCCCGACGCCGTCTATCTGTTGAGCTTCCAGCCTGCGGGGCCGATCGTCGCAGCGCTCTCCGGCGAGCCGGCGCTGTCTGCGGGGCTCGCACGCGAGTGGGGCGCCGCGATCAAGGACGCCGATGCCCAGCGCGCCGCGCCTCGTTACCTCGGGCGCGAAGGCGATGTAGGACTGATGCGGCTGACGGATCGCGAGTGGGAGATCGCGCAGCGGTTCGCCGTGGGCGATCGCGTCTCCCGTTGACTCCGCTCGCCTTCGGCTCGCTGCGCGCTTCGCTTGCGGCCTCGGCCGACCTGCTTGGGAGGAGCGTTCGACTGCGGGGTCGTTCTGGCGCTTGCTGCGCGGGTTGTTAGGCAGGATGAGTGCGGGCGGTTGGGATCACTTCTTCCAGAAGCGTTGCCAGCTTTCCAGAGACCAGGGGACGGTGCCGCGGCCGGTTTGGCTTTGGGGCCAATTCGCGGGGGGGAGTGTCAGGGGGTTCGTGCCGAGGTCGGCGCCGTAGACGAGGAGGTGTTTGCGACGGGCGAAGAGCCAGCGGCCGTCGCGTTTCTCGTAGGCGTCGTGGTACTGGATCGCGTGGATGATCCAGCGGGTGCTGTCGGGGCCGCCGTCTTGGATCTCGCCGCGCGTGTAGACCACGCCCGTGGCGTGCGAGTCGTCTGCGAAGTCGACGACGTGGTTGCCGACTTGCAGGAACGTCGCGCCGACCGCGCGCAGCGAGCGGTCGAAGTCGGCGCGCAGCGCCTCGCGCCCGCTCGTCTCGCGCGTGACGCGCACGTCGGGCACGTAGAGCGCGACGAGCTTGTCGAGATCGCGCGCGTCGAGGGAGACGGCGTAGCGATGCGCGAGCTGCTGAATCTCCAAGATCGCGAGCAGGCGTTCCGCGTCGGTCATGGGCGTCCCTTCAGCGAGGGGTGAGGCGCACGGGCATGCGCTTCCACGTGTTAAGCTCGTTCGAGCGCATGCGCGCGGGCTCGCCCGCGAGCTCGTACTTCGCGAAGCGCGCGAAGAATTCTTCGAGGAAGACGCGCGCTTCGAGCCGGCCGAGCGCGGCGCCGAGGCAGAAGTGCTCGCCGAAGCCGAACGAGACGTGTGGGTTCGGGTCGCGCGCGACGTCAAAGCGCTGCGGTGCAGCGAGCACGTCTTCGTCGCGATTCGCCGAGGCGTACATCATCACCACGCGGTCGCCGGCGCGAATCTTCACGTCGCGCAGCTCGGTGTCGCGCGTCGCGGTGCGGCGGAAGTAGTGCACCGGTGCGAGCCAGCGCAGGAACTCCTCGACCGCGCTCTCCGCGAGCGCGCGATTCGCTTCGAGCCGCGCGTACTCCGCGGGGCGCTGCATCAGCTCGAGCATGCCGCCGGCGAGCGTCGAGCGCGTCGTTTCGTTGTCCGCGATCGCGATCTGCACGAACAGGCCCGCAAAGGTCGGCAGATCGACCTGCTCGCCATCGAGCTGCGCGTCCTTCAGCACGCGCAGCAGCGAATCGCGCGCTCCTTCAGCGCCGGATTGAGCGAGCTGGAAGGCGTACGCGCCGAACGCGAACGCGCTCTGCGTGCCGGTGTCGCGGCCCTGCGCGATCTCGGGATCCGCCGCGCCCGCGAGCAAATCCGCCCACTCGCCGACGCGCTCGCGATCCGCCTCGGAGATGCCCAACAAGTCGCACACGATCGCGAGCGGCAGCGGGCGAGCCACGTCCATCACGAAGTCGCACTCGCGCAGCTCGGCCACGCGCTCGAAGGTGGCGCGCATCACGCTGCGGATGCGCGGCTCGAGCTTGCGCACCACGCGCGGCGCGAACGAGTAGAGCACGCGCTTGTGAATCTCGGTGTGACGCGGCGGATCGAGCGAGAGCAGCGTGGGCAGCTGATCCGTGAAGTCCGCGAGCTGCATGCCCTTCGCCTGCGCCGAGTAGATCTCCGGCTGGCGCGACACCGCGAGCACGTCGGCGTGCTTCATCACCGCCCAGTAGCCGCCGACGCCCGGCATCTTCTGCCACGACACCGGCTCCCGCGCGCGCACCTCGGCATACACGTCGTGCGGCGGGCCCGAAGAGGAGAGCACGTCGATGTCCAGCAAGAGCTTCATGCAGCGCGAGTGAAGCACGATCAGAGAGTCGAGCACACACGCCTCGTGGCGCATGTGCGGGGCCCCCTCAGGAAAGCTCGATGCGCATGGAGATCTCCGCCGCCGCCCACGAACGAGAGACTTCGACCCGCAGCAGCTCTCAGCGCCCCCCGCAGCTTCTGCAGCGCCTTCGTCACCGCCGCGAGCGCCGAGGGGCGATCGCTCGCGAGCGAGCGCCCGCGGATGTGCGCGCGCAAGGCGCGCCGGGAAGTACTCGTCGTAGAGGTGCTGCGCGAACGCGGGCAGCTCCCAGCTCGGCGCCGCGAGCAGCGCGCGCTGCAGGTGCAGCTTCGCGAGGCCGAGCAGCCACGCGAGCTCGGGCCGCAGCAAGCTGCCGCCGCGCGCTTCGAGGGCTGCGGCGTCGGGAAGCTTGCCCTGCGCGGGGCTCATGCCCTCGGTCTTGCACAGGAACTCCGCCGCCCACGCGAAGCCTTCGCGGTCGAGCCTTGCGCGCCGCTCGTCGAGCGAGAGCACGAGCGCCTGCGCTCGGTTGTGCGCGAGCACGCGCTCGCAGCTCTCTTCCGCGAGGGCGAGCAGCAGGGCGTCGCGCTGCTCCCGGGTGAGGGCGCCGCTCGGCGCTGGCGCCCTGAACCTCTCGTACTGGACGTACCCCGAGGCTCGACGGCGCGGCGCTGCATCGCGCACAGTTGCGCTCGTGCTGCCGCTCGCGTTCGGGGAGCTGGGTGCGGTCCGCGTCGAGGCAGCGATCGATGCGGACAACGCGCCCTCCCGGCGCGTCGCGGAGGGCGCCGGGTTCACGGAAGTGGGCGCGCGCGGCGGCCGAATCCTCTACGTGATGCACGCGCCCCCTTTCCGGGACATCTCCGGCGGGCGTAATATCACCGTCCAAGAAGCGGAGGAGACGCTCGCGCGGCTCGCTCCGGCGAAGGAGAGTTGATGGCGTTTCGAGTGAACATCGACGCGAACGGCGTCGCCGAGCTCACGCTC
>Ga0194120_10007103_pt1 | contig 15462 bp, 14 predicted proteins | sample TA2MahCa65mmetaG_FD_148642 | JGI IMG/M metagenome (GOLD analysis project Ga0194120, IMG submission 148642) | Freshwater microbial communities from Lake Tanganyika, Tanzania - TA2015019 Mahale Deep Cast 65m | ecosystem: Environmental > Aquatic > Freshwater > Lake | place: Tanzania: Lake... | reverse complement strand
GGTCGCTCTCGGGAGCGCTGTTGCCCCAGCCCAGCGTAATGGCATCGAAGTCACGCAGCTTCAGGATCTCCTGGTAGCGGCTCCACTCGACCGGCCGCGTGACGACGTCGATGCCGGCCTTGGCGTAACTGTCCTTCACGAAACGGGCGATCCGCTCGGCAATCTCACCACCGCTGGCATAGGTGTATTCAAAGGTGAACTTCTTGCCGCTGGCGTCCTCAAGGATGCCGTCTCCGTTGCGGTCCTGCCAACCTGCTTCGGCGAGCAGCGCCTTGCCCTTGGCGAGGTCGTAGGGCAACGGCCTCGTCGCCGGATCGCTCGCGGGGCTCTCAGGATTCATCGGCCCCTTCGACACAATGCCGATCCCGTCCCAGATGTCGGTGATCATGCGTTCGCGGTCGAGCAGGTGCGTCATGGCTCGACGAACGCGCACATCGGCGAAGGGCGTCGGGTCCTTGCCCGCTCGGGGCCCGCACTGCCACGCGATGAACGAATAGCCGCAGCGCATGTTGACCCACTTGAGCGCGAAGGCCTTCTCTTCAAATCCGGGCTCTTCGCGCGTGATCTTGTTGAACTGCGGTGAACTGGGCGTGATCAGGTCGCCCTCGCCATTGCGGAAGGCAACCAGCCGCGCCAGTTCATCGCTGACGGTCTTGAAGCGAAGTCGCTCGAGCGAAGGCTTCGCCGCCCAGTACTGCTCATTTCGCACGAGCACGACATCGGTGCCCGGAGTCCACTGCACGCTCAGGTCGTCGGGCCCGGTCGGCAGTCGCTCGAGCTTGAATTGTCCAGACCCCATCAGGAGCCCCGTGGCTTGGTTCAGCTGCGAGGGTTCGAACTTCGAGTACCAGTGCTTGGGTAGCACCGAATTACCGAAGGCAAGCAACACATTCGTGAAGAACGGTTCCTTGAACACGAACTCGACCGTGCGATCGTCGATGACCTTCACATCCTTGAGGTTGTCTTGCGTGCTGCGAGAGCGCTCGGCTTCGATGAGTGGGTTGCCGACGAAGTCCAGCATCGTCCAACGCACATCCTCGGCGGTCACGGGTGCACCATCACTGAAGCGCGCGCGCGGGTTGATGTGTGCACGAATCCACAGGCCATCGGGATCGATTTGCCACGCATCGGCCAGCACGCCCACCATCTTCAGCGTCTTCGGGTCGAACGAACCCAGACTCTCGCAGACGCGGTCGAGCACGCGCGTGCCGTAGACATCGGATTGGATGTAGGGCACAAGCTTGGCCGGTTGCGCCTCGAAGATCTCAGTGAATTCACCGCCAACGGAGTAGCCCGGCAAGCCCTCGGGGTCGGTCGCCGGCGCCGGGCTCGGCCACCGCTGAATGCTCACGCCCGGTCGCGCCCACGCATCAGACGCGGGCGCGGCGGCGCTCGCCCCCTGCTGCACGACCACGCCCTCGGCGAAGCCCTTTTCGACCTCGCGTTGGAACAGCGCAGCCTGTCGCTCCATGTCTCCGAGCTTGACGCGCAGTCCATCGACCGCGAGCTCGATGCGGGTCTTCTGGACCATCGAGAGCCAGACGCTGGCCAGCGTGGCCAGGAGAAGCACCACAACGAAGACATCCTTCAATCCGAAACGGTTCTGCATGCGATTGACCTCGGGCTTCGCAGGCTACGCGAAGCCGCGCGGGCCTGCCCCGTCAGCGACCAGCGAGGCGATCACGAACCCAGTCGCCTACGAGATTGAGCGAGAGCAACGTGAGAGCGATAAGCAGGCACGGGAACACAAGCAGCCACCATCGACTGACGACCGGATTGAGTTCCGGAAGCCCCGCCGCGGCGAGGTTGCCCCAACTGGGCAATGGCTCGCGCACGCCGAGCCCGAGGAACGAAAGGAAACTCTCGCTCAGAATTGCGGACGGCACCGCGAGGGCGGAGTACACGACGATCGGACCCGACAAGTTGGGAACCAGATGCATCCAGAATCGTCGCGTGCGACCCATGCCGATTGCCGTGCACGACTCCATGAAGGGTCGCGCCTTCAGGCTCAGGACCTGACCTCGGATCACGCGAGCGACGGTGAGCCAACTCAGTCCGCCGATGGCGATGACCAGGATGCCCAGATCGATCGCCTGCCGCGCCACCGGTCCGGGCTTGAGGCCACTGCGCTCGAGCGCGCCATCGGCTGCGACGGCAATGAGCACGACGAGCAGGATCGTTGGAAGACCGTAGAGCACATCGACGACGCGCATCATGAATCCGTCGGTCCGGCCGCCGGCTTCGGCGCTCGTCGCGCCCCACAGCGTGCCGACGCCAACACTCACGGCCGCTGCGCACAGTCCCACCAGCAAGCTGATGCATCCACCGACGCAACATCGTGCCAACAGATCACGGCCGAGTCGATCCGTGCCGAGGATGTGCAGTGCGCCTGACGCGTCGCGATGCATGGGTGCGAGCAGCGCCGCAGACAGATCCTGCGCTTCGTAACGAGCGACTCCCGAGTCACCCACCGCGAGCACGCCCCACGCTCCGCCGAAGACGCAGAGCAGTGCGACGGCCGCCAAGAGCAACGCGCCGATCCGAACGGCGAGCGATGCCCGCGCACGCTGCGAGGACCTGACTTCGCAAGCAGGTGACGACGCCACGCGACGATCGTAGTGCGCGATGGTCAACCGCAGCGACGCGCACCTGCTTAGGCCCAATGATCAGAGGTGGCGCCAAGCCTGGGTGGATCGCGCGACCAGAGGTCAGCGAGACGCCTGCGCAGGTTCTGACGGTCGACGCCCGCCCAACGCCGCAGGCTCGCGGCCGTCGCGAAGGGCCGACACCCAACGCTCGACCGTGTCGGTGCGCTCGAGCGCATCGCGTTCAAGATCCACGCGCAGCGCTCGCATCATCGAATCGAGCGACGCGAGTTCGACCGCGCGCGACCGAAGGTTGGAGTCGACGAAGGTCAGGACCAGCGGACGAAGCGTGGCCTCGAGCCGCGCAGCATCGTCGGTCCGGCCTGCATCCACGGCGCTGTGGAGCTGTTCCCCCAGAGCGAGGACCTGCGCTTCGAGCCGAAGTTCCTGGATCCGAATGGCGTACAGCTCGGGGCGACGATCGCGCAAGACGGCCAGCGAACCCAGTCGCTTGGCCTGCGCGCCCAGCGCGGTGCGGAACGAGTCCGCATCGCGCGAACGGGACTCTTCCAGACGCGTGGCCAGATCCGGGGACAGGTCGCGGGCCACCGCGATGATCCGATCCATCTGCTCGGGCGAGAGCACGCGGACCTGTTGGAACGACTGTCCCGACGGAACACCTTGCTCGAACGAGAGGAGCGCATCGGGACTCGATGCGAAGGACGCTTGATCAGCCAAGGGTCGCGCCAAGAGCGCGCCAACGGCAGCGCCCGCGACGAGCGCGGCCGCAACTGGGCCCAACCGCTTCACCGTGCACCCCCTGCCACGGCGACGATGCCGCGCACTTCTTCGGCCAAGCACGACCAATCGCTGTCCATCGTGCGCAGTTCGCTGCCGAAGGGATGATCATCGAGCATGGCTTCGTCGCTGCCAGCGAGGAGCGAGACGAGCACGGGTTCTGCTTCGATGGTCGACGCAGCAGCGATGGCGGCGTTCGGCGCAGGTCGCATGAAGAGCATGCCCACCACCATCGCGGCGCAGACGCTGGCTGCGAGCGCCAAGCGCGCGATGCGCCGATCGCTCCACGGCGCGGCAAGTCGAGCGGCACCAGAAGCGGCACCAGGCGCGGGCGCCGGAACGGCTGCGATCACGCGATCGACGAGCCCCGGACGGTGGGCCAATCGACGCGCGTACGCGTCGAGCAGGGACTCCATCGCCGGATCGACCGAAGGCTCGTCGGGGTGCGGTTGGCGCTCGTTCATGGCATGGGTGAAACGGCCGCGGGGATTCGTCATTGCAGGTCCTCCAGCGTGATTCCTGATTCTTCGAGGGCTTGACGGAGCTTGGCCATGGCGCGGTGGTGCCGTGCGAGCAGCGTGCCGACGGGCTCGCCGTGCAGATCAGCGATGGCCTGGTAGGACATCCCACCCATGTGCCGAAGGTGCACGACCTGGCGTTCGGCTTCGCTGAGGACGGAAAGGGCCGCGCCAAGCGCCTTCAGCGCTTCCGCAGAAGCGTCCTGATAACCAAGATGCGAGGTTCCGCCGAGCACCTCGAGATCGTCGCTCCCCCCAACCGCCTTCGCGTGGCGACCGCGCCGGCGGAGTTCGTCGCGCAGCCGGTTCATGGCGATCTGGAAGATCCACGAGCGGAAGCGTCCGATGTCGCGATAGCCAGAGAGCTTCTCGGCGACGGTCACGAAGACCGCCTGCGTGATCTCTTCCGCGAGTTCGGGATCGCGGCAGCGCGCAAGGAGCAGCGCGAACACGCGGGGCGCAAAGGTCGCCACCAGTTCACGCCATGCATCGGCATCACCGGACACGGCGCGCCGGATCCAGAGCTCAAGGCGTTGGGGCGGAAGCTCCTGCACGCGGCGGAGAATACGCCGCCATCACACCGGAAGATCGTCGATCGGGCGCGGCTCAAACACGCGCACCGGCACGCCCGGTGGCACAGCCGGACTCCACGCGCGGAACGCCGTCGCCTTGCTGTCCCACACCAGGTTGACGGTGCCGGTCGGGCCGTTGCGCTGCTTGGCAATGATCAACTCCGCCGTGCCGACTCGATCGGGATTGGAGGCCGCCCAATCCGGATCCTGCAGGTGGTAGTACTCCTCGCGGTGCAGCATCATGATGACGTCGGCATCCTGTTCGATGCTGCCTGACTCGCGGAGATCGCTCATGCGCGGACGATGGCCTTCGCGCTGCTCGGCTGCGCGATTGAGCTGTGAGAGGCAGAAGAGCGGTACATTGAGTTCACGCGCCGTGGCCTTGAGTCCACGGCTGATTTCGCTCACTTCCGTCTGGCGGCTCTCGACTCGTGTGCCCGACGACATGAGCTGCAGGTAGTCGACGAAGATCGCCTGGATGCCAAAGCGCTCCGCCATGCGGCGCGCCTTGCTGCGCAGGGCCATCAGCGACAAGCCAGGCGAGTCGTCGATGTAGACCGGCGCCTTGCGCAATTCGTCGCAGGCCGCCAACACGCGGTCATAGTCCTCGGCCCGCAGCGTCCCGCGCCGAAGTCGCTGACTGTCGATGCCCGCCTGCGCACAGAGCATGCGCTGCACCAACTGCTGGCGGCTCATTTCAAGACTGAAGAAGGCCACTGGTTGGCCCGTCAGCGCCACGTTCTGCATCACATTGAGGGCGAAGGCCGTCTTGCCCATCGAAGGACGCGCGGCAAGGATGACCATCTCGCCCCGTTGCAGGCCGCTCGTCATCTGGTCGAGGTCGTCGTAGCCACTGGGCACGCCGATGGTCGCGCTGCCGTCGTGCGACTGGATGCGCTCGATGGCCTCGTTCAGCAGCGTGGCGAGGTCGCTGGCGTGCGTCGACTCGCGACGCTGGCTGATCGCGAAGATGCGCGCCTCGGCCTGCTCAAGCACGCCTTGCGCATCCTCGGCATTCGTGTGCGCCTCGTGCAGCGTGGTCCCCGAGGCATCGATGAGTTCGCGCAGCGTGGCCTTGTCGCGGATCTCGCGAGCGAACTCGATCGCGTTGGTCGCGCTGGGCACGCTCTCGGCGAGTGAGACCAGGTAGTCGAGCCCGCCGATCTCGTCGAACACGCCGCGGTCTCGCAGCAACTGCTGCAACTGCACGATGTCGAAAGCGGCCGAGCGTTCGTACAGCTCGCACATGTGCGAGAAGATCGTTCGGTGCGCCGGCCGGACGAATTCTTCCGCGCTGCGCACGATCTGCAACACATCGCCGGTCAGGCGCGGGTCATGGAGGAGTGCGCCCAGCAGCGCGGCTTCAACTTCGGGGGCCTGCGGTGGCAGTGCGTCAGCCAGCCGCGCCAGCGCGCCGCGATCGAGCTCGACACGCTCGCGCGGAGCGCGTGAACGCCGTTCCTTGGCTCCTTGGGGCATCACGATCGACCGATCAGGCGGTGGTGGTCACGGCGGCGGCAGCATCTGCGTCGACGCGATCTCGCATCACGCGGCCGACCTTGAAGCGGACCGAACGCTTGGCAGGAACCTGCACCTGTTCGAGCGTCTTGGGGTTCTGCGCCATCCGCGGAGCCCGTGCCTTCACCTCGAAGACGCCGAAGTCGCGGAACTCAAGGCGATTGCCCTGCCCGAGTTCGTCGATCACGGAGTCGAGGAAAAGTTGAACCACATCGCGCACATCGTTCCGCTTCAAGCCGGTTCGTTCGGCGATGCGGTCCACGATCTCCTTCTTCGTCGTCGTTGCCATGGAGTTGCCTCGTTCGCTCGCTGGATCTCACCCGGGCCCCGCTCCACGGCGGGGCTCCCCACATGCATGAGTATTGCAGTCACGAGCGTGCTGAGTCAAGGCTCGAATGGTTGTCCACGATCACTCAACTTCCTTGGAGATTTGGCTTTACAACTTGAAGAACTGTGCTATGGAACTGCGCTTCACCTGCCGCAAACCGCCATCCCGCGCGCAAAACCGCGATCGGCGGAGCGAACGGCGGGATGCGTCCTTCAAGCTTGGTCCAGTCTTTTCCGGTGACGACGATCGCGTCCACACCTTTGGCCTGCTCAAGGAGCTGCCGGAGGAGCGCCTGGTCGTATGGCTGGTGGTCGCGCAGCCTTGGTGCTGCTCGAACGCTCGCTCCCCTCGCTCGCACGACGCTCACGACGCGTTCGGGATTGGCGAGTCCGGCCCACACCACCACGCTGCGACCCGCCAACCACTCGAACGGCTGCTCGACCACCGTCGGCCCGCGGCGAAGTTCGAGTGTCCTCGGCTCGAGACGGCACCACGCGATCGGTTCGCGCCCTGAGATCGACGCGATCTTTTCGGAGAGAGCGTCGTCCACATCATCGGCTTGCGTCACAACGATCGCGTCCGCGCGGCGCAGTGCCGTCACGGGCTCGCGAAGCCAACCTGCGGGCAGAAGCCAGTCACTCAAGCACGGCCGCTGCGCATCGATCAGGACGACATCGAGGTCACGCGCCAGGGCGCGGTGCTGGAAGCCATCGTCCAGGAGCACCGCGTCAAATCGCTCCCCTGCTGCGCTCGCGGCGGCGACGCCGCGTCGCCGGGATGGATCGACGGCAACTGCTGCGCCTGGCACGAGTGCCTTGAATTCCTCGACTTCGTCCGCGATCCCGTCTCGGGCGCCGTAGCCACGCGTGGCCAACAGCGGCCGAACGCCAGCATCGAGCATCCACTGTGCCACCAGTCGCGACATGGGGCTCTTGCCCGTTCCACCCGCGACGATGTTGCCGATGCTGACGACTGGCTTGGACGCGCGACCCACGCCCAGCCCCATCGACCAGAGTGCATTGCGCGCACGCACCACCGCGCCATAGACGAGACTCGATGGCACGGCGAGCGGCATGGTCCAGCCAGCGACAGGGCGAGTCTGCGTCACGGATCGATCCTTCGGTTCGAGACCGCGCGAAGGGCGTCATCGCGCTCGGCGCGCAGCTGCGCGAGTTCACGCTGGTGCATGGAACGGCTGAGTCTGATGTCGATCGCCGTCAGCACGACGATCACGAAGAGCAGGAAACCGCTGGCCAGCCACACGAGGGCGTACGGGCGAGGCGTCTGATCAGGGTCGATCAACGAGAATCCCTCGACGAGCAAGGGAAGCAGAAGCAGGCCAAGCACCATCGATGACTGGCGGAGCGCGCGCCGCCACCGCGGAACTTCTGAAGTGGCAAGCAGCCGCAGGTACACGATCATGGCGAGGGCAAGCACGACGGCGGCCGGGATCGTGATCGTCGGCGCAAGATGGATTGCTCCCAAGGTCAGCATGGCGACCCTCGGGGCGCCGCGAGCCGCAGCAAGATCGGCGTGAGGCGCCGCATCGGCAGTCCCATCACCGTGCACGGATCGCCATCGCATGCCAGCGGCCAGCCAGCGTCCAGACGATCGACATAGTTGTACGCACCGGCCTTCCCCTTCCACGCATCCGAGTCGAGGTACGCATCCAACGCGTGATCAGCCAAGTTTCCTAAGGTCACACGGGCTCGGTCCGCGAAGATCCACCGTCTTCCCGTGGAGGGCTGCACGAGCGCCACGCCGGTCCAGACATCGTGAGCTCCGCCGCGCCACTGCGTGAGCATCTGGCGCGCGTGAACTCGGTCGCGCGGCTTGCCGATCAGCGCCTTGCCGTCGTGGGCCATCGTGTCAGCCGCGAGCACCCAGCCGTCTTCACCCACCGGTTGGATCTGCGCAGCCTTGAAGAGCGCCATCGCCATGGTGAACCCCGCCGGGTCACCAAGTCGCTCAGGCAACGCGGCATCATCGATGGGCGGCGGAGCGATCACATGATCGATGCCAGCATCGCGAAGCATGCGCTGGCGCCGTGGCGAAGAACTGGCGAGGCAGAGTGCCATGGTCTTGGCGACAGACATGTCGCGCCGATCGAATATAGTCCCACGCTTCCTACCTCCCTCCCATGACCGATCCGGGACCGCCGCAACCTCCATCGTCGACCAGCCAAGATGCAGCCCCCGCGGGTGCATCGGGGTCGTTTTCCGGCAATGCCGACACCATGTGGGCCCGCGCCGTCATCGAGCGCGGCTTGGCCACTCGCGATGAAGTGGTCCAGTGTCTGAAGGAAGCCCGAGCCGACCCCGACAAGCCGCAAGCCTTGGTTCAGGTGCTGATGGCGAAGCAGCTCGTGACGATGAGCCAGCTCCGCCGCATCAAGGCGGACACTGAGGGCGAACGCGCCGCAGCAGCCAACCGAGGCGTGCCTGGCTACCAACTCGTGCGCAAGCTCGGCGCGGGTGCCATGGCGGTCGTCTACCTCGCGCGTCAGGTGAGCCTGGATCGCCTGGTTGCGATCAAGTTCATCGCGAAGAAGCATCTCTCCGATCCGATTTTCGTCGAGCGGTTCTACAAGGAAGGCCGCGCGGCAGCCAAGCTCAATCATCCTCACATCGTCGGCGCGTACGACGTGGGGCAGGCGGGCGAGCAGCACTACTTCATCATGGAGTATGTGGACGGCGACACCGTCTTCGATCGCATGCAGGCGAAGAAGCGCCTTCCTGAAAAGGAATCGCTCACGATCATCCGACAGGTCGCCTTGGCGCTCGAGCATGCCCATGAGCGTGGCTTCGTGCACCGCGACATCAAGCCGAAGAACCTGATGATCACCTCATCAGGCGTGGTCAAGCTGGCCGACCTAGGACTCGCCCGCGCGATCGGCGATCAGGAGGCAGCAGCAGCCGAAATCGGCAAGGCGTTCGGCACGCCGTACTACATCAGCCCCGAGCAGATCCGCGGCCTTGCCGAGATCGGACCGCCGGCCGACATCTACGGACTTGGCGCGACGCTCTACCACATGCTGACCGGCAAGGTTCCATTCGAAGGGAAGAACCCGAACGAGGTGATGCAACGCCACCTCAAGGAAACGCTCGTCCCACCGGACCATCTGGTACCGAGCATCTCCAATGGCTGTGCGGAAGTCGTCGAGATGATGATGGCCAAGTCAGCGCGTGACCGCTACCGGTCGGCCAAGGAACTTCTTGAGGACATCGATCTGGTGCTCAGGGGCGAGTCTCCGCACCATGCGCGCAAGCCGCTCGATGTCGGATCCTTGGCCGCGGCCGAGTCCGAAGCGTCGGGACCCCAAGAGTTGCGCCACGCGGGACCACCGAGCGTGTTCGCCAACCCGATCGCGCTCGGGATCACAATCGGCCTGGTCGCGAGCGTGCTCATCAACGGCCTGCTGCTCTATCTGTTCTTGTCGAAGTGAGCGCGACCGGATCGCGCGTGCTTCACGCGCTCGTCCTCACGCTTCGCTGCGCGCCCCTGCGTCGTGCTTCACGCGCTCGTCCTCACGCGTCGCTGCTCGCCGCTGCGTCGTACTTCACGCGCTCGTCCTCCCGCGTCCTCGGGTCCCTGCTGCGCGGACGCGCGCGCTGCACCCGGCTTCGCGCGCGCTCTTCGTCCGTCGCTCGGCGGGGCTGGCACCCGCCATCAGGTGTCATCGTCCGCGCCGCCTTCGCGACTCCCGGAGCCGCGCAGCATGGGACCCCTCGGTCGCTCCGGACGAGCGCAGCCTGGGCGAACGGCTCAAGCCGCGCGAAGAGCCCAACTTCTGCAATCTTGACCCCCGAAAATGACTTCGGAGTGATGCAAACGAGGAGTTTTCTGCATGTTGTCGTTCACCGCGATGGACTCGGTCCTGCGGCCGTCGCGGATCAAGAGCCGCGCGACGAGTCAGCCTTGAGTTCAGTGTGAATGACGCGCGCGACGATTCAGTCTGCGGCCGTCGCGGAAAAGGGGCGCGGCATGCCTCGCAGAGCGAGTTCCGCAGCCTGCGAGGAAAGCTGGCGCGCAGTGCCAGTCAGTGACCACAGGTTGACTGCCGCGCCAGTTTCTGAGCAGGCGAGGACTGTCTGAGCGAACGAGGCATGCCGCGACCAAAGGGAGCGACGGCCGCAGACGCGCGATGCGAAAGCAACGCGACACGCCGGCGCCCCAAAGGGAGCGACGGCCGCAGGAGCAAGGTGGATGACGCAGGAGACCGAAGCACCGGCCGGCGCCCCAAAGGAGCGACGGCCGCAGACGCGCGGTGCGAAAGCAACACGACACACCGGCGCCCCAAAGGAGCGACGGCCGCAGGACGCGATGCCGACTCGCGCGGTCAGCGGACCTGAACGAGCAGCTCGACCTCGACGCTCGCGCCGAGCGGCAGCGCGATGTTGCCGACCGCCGCGCGCGCGTGACGGCCCGCCTCGCCAAACACCTGCTGCAGCAAATCACTCGCGCCATTGGCGACTTTGGGCTGCTCCGTGAAGCCCGCATCGCTCTGCACGAAGACTCCGACGCGGAGAACGCGCTCGACCCGATCGAGTCCACCTGCTGCATCGGCCGCGACTGCGAGCGCGTTCAGGGCGCACTGCCGCGCCGCCTGCTGGGCGGCCTCGATCGAGCACACCGAAGGCACCGGCCCGGTCGAGGTCAGCGCCCCGTCCCGGAAGGGAAGCTGCCCCGAGACCCAGACCAGGTTTCCCGCGCGCGCGAACGGCACATAGCTGGCCACAGGCTTGGGCGCGGGCGGGAGGGCGAGACCGAGGGAGGAGAGCGCTTCGGAGGGAGTCGGCATGCGGCAACGGTACCGGGCGGTCGCCCACCGGGCGAGTTCTGGCCCCCGCTGCAACGCGCACGCAGTTCGGCGCGGGGACTCCGCGGTTGCCAACCGGGTGAATTCTGGTCCCTCCTGCGACCCGGCCGACTTGACCGCCGTATGGTCTGATGTAAAGTTCGTGCGTGGCCCCCGGGCCACAGGTCTGCCGCGGCTCGTTCCCCAAGTTGTACTTCTTCGACCGGTTTCGGTCACCCCTTGTTTCGCCGCAGCAGCCGACATTCTGGCTCGAATCGCCCAACCCCCTTTCGGAGGTCCCGTGCGATTCCGCTGTGTGCCTTGAAGCCTCGAGTCCATTTGAGGTTGGTTCACGTGCGTAGGTTCTGCAGGGTCCTTGCTGTACAGCAACGGCCTTCCGGTTCGTCCGTGCATCGTGTCCCGACCGGCGTGTGATCCCCTGCGATCGCACGCGATGTGGCGTCGGACGTTCCGACCGCCCGTTCTACGGTTCATCGGTCAGTCACCCATGTGGGTGGACGACCGCGGCCGGTGCCCCCACGCACCGCGCCCAGTTAAGGAGATTCGCAGTCATGAAGAAGACCCCCCGTGCCTTCACCCTGGTCGAGCTGCTCGTCGTCATCGCCATCATCGCGGTGCTCGTCGGCCTGCTCCTCCCCGCGCTGGCCAAGGCCCAGCAGCAAGCCAAGACGGTCAAGGACCTGACCCAGGTCCAGAACATCTACAAGGCTTGGCTGACCGCAGCCAACGAGCTCGAGCGCAACCGCCTTCCCACCCCCGGCTACGCCAACCGTCTCGCCTTCAACGGCGTGCAGGTTCCCGGCCAGGGCAACGAGGACGTGACGCGCAACAACACCAAGAACCTGTATTCGATGTGCCTTGCCCGAAACATGTTCAACACCGAAATCCTGATCGGGCCGACGGAAGTGAACACGGTCGTGCAGGAGTACAAGGGTACGGCTGCGAACAACTTCGCCGGATACGACTTCACCCGCTACAACCCGTCGCAGGATACGTACTGGGACGATGGCTTCTCGGCCCAGATCGCTGGGTCGGGCGGCGCTCAGTGCAACACCTCCTACGCGCACTTGGCCATCATCGGTCTGCGCAAGAATCTGGTCTGGTTCAAGGCGTTCGCGCCGGACGGCGGACAGCGCGGCATGATCGGCAACCGCGCTTGGCAGATTTCGTCAGAGTCCAACCCGATGGCGGACACCGGCGGCGCGTTCTCCCGGAGCCCGACGCTGCGTCTGCACCAGGACGAAAAGAACTGGGAAGGCAACATCGTCTACACCGACGGTCACGGCGCCATGGCCGAAGGTCCCTTCGGTGAAGTGCAGTACCGCTGCGGAAACAGCGAACTGAAGAAGGACCTGCTGCACTTCCCTGAGTGGGGCAACGACGGCGTCGGTTGCTATTCATCGTCTGGCCCAGGCGCCGGCCCCGGCACGCCGAACGGTGCGACCTGCGGCGACACATGGCTCGGGATCTTCCCGAACAACGTGACGGCCACCGCCATGATTCCCGCCTTCGATGTCCTGCTGCCCTGACCTAGGACAGTTCGAACACAGCAATCACTCCAACAAGCACACTTTCAAGCATTTCCTGAAGGAACAACCCATGAAGAACTCTCGTGCATTCACCCTGATCGAGTTGCTGGTCGTGATGGCCATCATCGCCCTGCTGCTCGGCATCCTGCTTCCTGCCCTCGCCAAGGCCCGTGCCACGGCGCGCCAGGTCAAGTGCTCGACCCAGCTCCAGCAGATCCACAAGGCTCTGCTCGTGCAGGCCATCGAGAATCCCGGTCAGGCCTTCCTGCTGCCGGGCGAAGTGAACCGCCAGGCCATCAACGGTCAGCAGATCAAGGGCCGTGGCGCGGTCGACGAAGTCAAGAACAGCCACGCCAACCTCTGGTCGTGCGCCATCGCGCTGAACATGTTCAGCCCGCAGGTTCTCGTCAGCCCCTCTGAGGTCAGCGGTAATGTCGCGGTCGCCACGAACTACAGCCACAACGCCTACCAGCCGTCGCAGGACCGCTACTGGGACGGGGACACGGCGCAGGGCGATGGCAGCGTCGCAGCGACCCGCTCCGTGACCACCAACCTCGGCGCCAAGTGCAGCACGTCGTACGCCTGCATGGTGCTGCTCCCAAGCACCGATCGCCGGACCAAGGAATGGTTGAACTCGGGCAACTCGCGACATGCGGTGCTCGGCAATCGCTGCGGCGCCATCCTCACTTCGAACGGCGCCCAGTCGGTGGACCCGACCTCGAAGACCCTCGAGATCCACGGCGCTCCGAAGACTTGGGAAGGCAACATCTGCTACAACGACAACCACGTGAAGTTTGAATCGTCGTTCGTTCCAGAAGGCGTCGACTCGATCACTTACGGCGGCGCCTCGGGCATTCTGGACAACCTGTTCCAGGGCCAGACGGGCGACCCGTCGTCGGGCAAGCGCTCGGACATCTACTTGGCGATCGTCTCGCAGTGCGCCGGCAGCGCGGGGAGCATCACCCACACGCTGTCGCCTACGGACTGACACCACGCCCGCTGCATCGTTGTCAGCTGCATCTCTTTCAGGGGCCGGCCATGTGCCGGCCCCTGTTCAATTGATGGAGCGTCGGACGATCTGTCGCGCGTACCATCACCGCTCGATGTGCGATCCGGTTCAGGCTCCTAGCCCGCGTGGACTCCATCGGCTGTTGGCGGTGCTGATCGCAGCGCACGCGTTGCTGGTCACCGACCCGTCACTCGCCCAAACACCCACGACGACCGATTCGCGCGGCGCAGTCCCGGCATGGCGACACGCCACGACCGTCGGCGTGATCGAGATCCACGGCGAGATCGACGCGATCACGAAGACCACCGTGCAGCGACGACTGGAGCGCGCGCTGAAAGACGGTTGCGACGCGGTCGTGCTGGAGCTCGACACGCCCGGCGGGGAAGTCGGCGCGACGCTCGACATCTGCTCGATCATCAAGTCCGAAGCCCCAGCGAACACCGTCGCGTGGGTCCGCCCCAAGGCGTACAGCGCAGGCACGATCATCGCCCTGAGTGCTCGGGAGATCGTGGTGACGCCCGCCGGGAGCTTTGGCGATGCTGCCCCGATCACGGGGCTTCCTGGACTGGGTCTGGTCGGACTGCCTCCGACCGAGCGCGCCAAGATCGAAGCACCCATCGTCGGCGAAGTCCTCGACAGCGCCCGCCGGCGGGGCTACGACGAGCGACTCGTTCAGTCGTTCGTTCGACTCGGATCGGAACTGTGGCTCATTGAACGGGACGACGGCATCCGGGCCGTCGTGGATGCGAACGAGTACGAGCGCGCCGTTGGCGCAGAGCCCGATCGCGATGCGCCCATCTCGCTGCCCAAAGTCACCGACTCGACGCAGTCCATCCCACAGGCACTCGTCCGCGGCTTGATGGGCGATCAGGAGCTGCTTGAATCACCCGCGCGAGAGGCGGTCGCCACGCGCGAACCCATTCCGGAGTCCGAGCGCGGGCAATGGCGACCAATCGGACAACTGGTTGCGAACGATGCCCTGCTCGTGGTGCACAGTGACCAGGCGCGCGCGCTCGGTTTGGCCGCGGGCGAAGTCGATGATGACGATGCGCTGTCGGCGTGGTTCGGCGCCACGCGAGTGCTTCGCTACCCCGAATCGTGGTCCGAGTCACTAGCGCGCACGCTGACACAGTGGCCGATCCAACTCCTCCTCGTCGCACTCGTCGTGATCTTCGGCGTGATCGAGTTCTTCACACCCGGCTTTGGAATCGCTGGCGGCATCGCTTCCGCGGCGTTGCTCACGCTGGTGGGCGCACCGTTGATCGCGGGGTTGTCGCAGTGGTGGACCTTGCTCGCCGTTGGCGTCGGGATCGCGGCGGTGCTTGCCGAAGTTGCCACGCTCTTCTCGGGCGGGATCATCGGACTGATCGGAGTGATCTCAATCCTCGCCGGATTGCTCGGACTGTTCGTCAGCGATGAACTGTCCACGCCAGAGGGACAGGGACAGTTGGCGCGCGGCTTTGCCGTCGTGCTCGGCGGCGTCGCGCTTGGCGGCTTTGGCGCGTGGCTCGCGGCACGACTCCTTCCTCGATGGGGATTGGCGCGTGTGTCCGTCCTTGAGGCCACCGTCGCGGGCGTTGGTGCGCACGGAGGCAGCGCGGCGTCCACGCTCCCTGCGCTTGGACAACGGGGCGAAGCCGCCACCACGCTGCGGCCATCGGGCCGCGTCACCATGAACGGCGAGCTCTTCGATGCCGTCTCGTCGCAGGGATTCATCCAAGCCGGCACGACAATCCGCGTGGTGGCGCATCACGGCGAAACGGTGGTGGTGGAGCGCACAGCATGA
>Ga0194120_10007096_pt1 | contig 15470 bp, 16 predicted proteins | sample TA2MahCa65mmetaG_FD_148642 | JGI IMG/M metagenome (GOLD analysis project Ga0194120, IMG submission 148642) | Freshwater microbial communities from Lake Tanganyika, Tanzania - TA2015019 Mahale Deep Cast 65m | ecosystem: Environmental > Aquatic > Freshwater > Lake | place: Tanzania: Lake... | reverse complement strand
TCAGCTGCGGCTTGGCAAATCTGTACATGGCGCGGCGGCGCGTGTTGGCGGGAGTCTAGCGGATGGGTGTGCGAACAAGGCTCCGGGCGGCCCGACAGCGGGCGATACCCGAGGCGGACGCTCCCGGACTAGCGAATTTCCAGCAGAGTACCTGTGTTGCTCCATTCAGAAACAGAGTTCTTCGTGTAAACGTGAATTAATCAGACCTTCCTTAACTTAATCGAAGGGGCTCCAATCAGCCCAATAAAACCGAACCCTCCTCTATCGGAAGTGGCGTTCATATAAGCAATATTCTTCCCTGCCGTGCTAATTCCTTCCATCGTCAACCGTTCCATCATATCAGCCTTGGCATCGGCTTCACTGGGACTGACGAAAGGGATCCAGAGCAACTTGAATCCCATATCTTTGCCTACTGCCGCTGTTTTCAGCACGCGATATTTAACCTTCATGAGATCCGTTGGTTTGACCGCCTGCGCGGTAAACGCACTCACGCCATGACTCTTACAGCCAACCAGAGCAGTGAACAGAACGACACTCAGCAATCCGGTTACCCTCAGCCAACTGCGCGTCATGCGATCCTCCGTTTCCACCAAGGTTGAATGTGAAGAGCTATACGACCGTATTGCGACACCTAGCACGCTGCGCTGGTATGCCAGAACTCCCCAATACCGTCAAGATCCCAAGGAATCCATGTCATCGCCGTAGCGTTTACCCGTGACGTCCTACTCACCTTTCGTAAGAGATGGCGCCGTATATCGAATTTGGGAGGAGGTGAGCCAAATCCAGAGGCCTTGCGGATACATACCGCGAGAAAGCAGCTTCCACGCAACCATCCGGACGATTCTCGCAATGTCCAGAACGGGACGGAAATGGCTCGGACTCGGTCCTGGGCGGCGCGTCACGCTGACGGGCGCACTGCGGATCTCATACCCATTCCGAGCCGCTTCGATAAGAATCTCGCTCTCATAGACGAAGCTGCGTTCGGGTCCATGCGAGATCGTGACCATCTGCAACAATTGGGTGGGATACAAACGAAATCCTGACTGACTGTCCTCAATCGGCTGCCCTGCCGCCCAACCGATCCAGAAATCCGCGATGCGATTGGCGACATAGCGCCAAAACAAGGCTCGGCGCTGATCGCGTCCGCGGGCACCGACCAGCAAGGTATTCGGACAGTCCTTCGCCTGTTCGAGAAAAACAGGAATTTCTTCCGGCAAATGTTGCCCATCCGCGTCCAGCGTAATGACACCGTCAGCACCATGGGCCAACGCATGGTCAAACCCGCGCACCAGACTCCCGGCTTTCCCACAGTTCTGTTCGTTGCGCAACAGGATCACATCCACATCAGCCAATGCCTCGGCGGTCCCATCGGTTGAACCGTCGTCCACGACGACCACGTGTCGGCATTGCCGGCGCGCGCGCATCGCCACGTCACGGACAGTCGTGGCCTCGTTATACGCAGGAATCACCACCCAATATGAATTCGTCACTCGATCCTCTCTACATAGGAAGTGCTGAGATATGAGTGCTGAGTCACAAGTCCTGAGTTCAATCTCAGCACTCAGCACTATCCCCTTACGCCATGCCTCCGTTGATGCCGATGACTTGTCCGGTAATATACCCCGCCTGTTCGGACGCCAGAAACGACACCAACGCCGCAACTTCTTCCGCGGTGCCGACTCGCTTCATCGGAACAATAGCTTCGATTTGCTCCGGCCTGAATGACGCTCTGGTCGACGGCGACTCAATCAGGCCTGGCGCGACCACATTGACCGTGATGCCTCTCGACGCCAATTCGATTGCCAGCGATTTACTCGCTCCGTGAAGACCGGCCTTGGCAGCGGCATAATTCGTTTGGCCACGGTTGCCGATCACCCCGGCTACGGACGAAATGGAGATGATGCGCCCCCATCTGGTCCCGATCATGGGCAGCAACAGCGGCTGCGTCACGTTGAAAAATCCATGGAGCGACACATCGATGACCTTGCTCCATTGCTCTCCGGTCATGCCGGCCATGGGCGCATCGTCGTGCAACCCTGCGTTATTGACAACGAGTTGGATCGGCCCGTCCTTCAGCAGCGTCTCCAGCGCCTCTCTGGTTGCAACCTCATTCGTGATGTCGAACGATTCACTTGCTGCAATCCCGCCTTGAGCCCTGATCTTTTCAGCTACCCGTTCAGCTGATTCACGATGCCGATAGCCATGCACCACGACGGCATAACCGTCTCCCGCCAGCCGCTCGGCAATCGCCGAGCCGATCGCACCGCTTCCTCCTGTGACCAGCGCTCGTCTCTTCATCATCCTGACGCCTGTGTGAGGAAAATCGACGCCCGCCCTGTCAGCACTTTTTGGCCATCACACGACAGAGTGAATCGGTACATGAAGCTCCGGTGATCCGCAAACAATCTGGTTGCGTCGATTGTAAGTCCATCCGAGCACTCGTCGAGCCGGTCGATGTGGAACCTCACGTCGCGCAACCCTCCGACATAACCGATTGATTCGCCCTCCGGCGAGCGCCCATTGAGCAGCCCGACATGGACCCCCATGGCCTGTGCGGCATATTCCAGCCCTGCGACCACGTCAAGCCTCGCATCACGCCGCAAGGGATTCTCCGGATCACGGTGCGACACAGCGAGGCAGCGGATGGTGGAGTCATCCCATGACTCGACGCAATCGAGCAGACGCATGGCTCCTGCATGGGGAAGCAAGCCGGCCAGTTCCTCTTTGGTCAAAGACGGCATGGCCCCAGTTCAATCACGAGTTGCTGGCTCTCCAGCAAACCCAGCCTGACGATCCGTTCGCCTCCCGTCGCGATGGCGCTCAAGAGCGGAAACGATCGAGCGGCAGGATTGCTTTGCCGGATTCGCTCCAAAACGGGATCTGCAAGGCCACCTGTGCCGACAGCATCCCCTTCTTCGAGTCGCACTTGCATGACAGCAGGCGATTCATCGGTAGAAGGAGCCATGACCAACGCCACCGCGAATCCTGTTGTAATCGGCCTGGCTTGGCTGAGTGGAACCGGCACAGCCAGATCGTAAGCCACCAGCAGCACCGGGCATCGTTCCACGCATACAAGAGTGACGGCCTCCAGCAAACCTGCCGCGAATGAATCGTCGTAGCAGGACAGGGCCGTCGACGACTGTTGGCTGGCCGTGGCGATCCCCCAGTAGCCGGCGGCCGCATTGTGCACAGATTGATGAAACAACGTGGGGGACACCGTTCGCTCCGGATGGGCCAGCGTGCGGCAGAGTTTGTCGAACACGCCCATTTCACCGCCGGAAGAGGCAAAGACCGTCGGCACATCGCCTGGGTCCAATCCTGATTGAGCCATGGCTTCTTGCGCAACGTGCACTGCCCACCGGACACAATCGCTGCTGCGCCGCCGCTCATTCGGCGGAAGGATCGCCGCATCCGGCTCCGGCACCGCATCCGGTTGAAAGGGACTAAGACCAGCCAGCACCGCCCGTCCGGCGTCCCACCCGTTCAGACCAGGGGCTAAGAGCCCGAGGCCTCTGATCGCCATCTCCATCACAATTTCCCCAACACGAGGCTGCAATTATTTCCGCCGAATCCAAAAATATTACTCAGCACACAGGAGACGGATCCGGTCTGGTTCTCACGCAGGATGCGACTCTTCAACGAACCGTCCACCCGGCGGCAATTGAGCGTCCCCGGCAACAATCCGTGCGTCAGGCAAAGGGCGGAGATGACCGCTTCCGTGATGCCGGCGGCGCCCAATGTATGTCCGGTCCAGCCCTTCGTTGAACTGCACGCAGGGCGCGCGCCGAACAGCCCGTACACGGCCTTGTCCTCAATGGAATCATTGCCCACCGTCGCCGTCCCATGCAAATTCACATACTCGATGTGTTCTGGACGAAGTCGCGCCCTGACCAACGAATCCTTGATGGCTCGCATCGCACCGGCCCCTTCGGGATGGGGGTGAGACATGTGATAGCCGTCCGTGCTCTCGCCGTATCCCAGCAACGCCACCGTGCCTCGACCTCCGACCTTGTCGCTCGGCTCCAGCAGGGCATAGCCTGCCGCTTCACCCAAGGACAGACCATCACGGTCTTCGTCGCACGGCCTGCAGGGACCAGACGACAGCAGTTGCAGCGCGGAGAATCCATACAAGGTTGTGAGGCAGAGGCTGTCGACCCCGCCGACGATCGCGGCGTCGCACAAGCCGGTCTGCATCAACCGAGCGGCCGTCGCGAAGACTTTGGCGCTGGATGAGCACGCGGTCGAAATCACCAGAGCCGGCCCCTTTAATCCAAGGCAGGTCCGCACAAAGTAGCCCAACGAAAACATGTTGTGGGTGTAGCGATAGCGCGTACGGTACCACTCGGGGAGCGTATCGGTCCGGAGATCGCGCATGCGGTACGCATGCTCGGTTTCGAGGATCCCGGAGGTACTGGTCCCCATCACCACGGCGATTCGGTCAGCTCCATACCGCTGTTTCGCCTCCGCCACGGCGACCATAAACCCGTCTTGCTGCAAGCCGAGCCAGGCCAACCGATTGTTCCGGCAATCGAATGGCGCCAGCTCGTGATCGAGCGCAAACTCCTCGAGGCCGGCCACTCGTCCGATATAGGTTTTCAGGCCCACATCCTCGAAATCGCAAGGCGCCAATCCCGATCTGCGGGTCCGGAGGGCCTCCAGCACCGGGCCGACGCCCCGACCGTTCGCCGTTACAAGGGTATAGGCAGACAGAACCAGTGGCGCCATCGGTTGTGCGCTAGGCGGCATGTACCTCCCTCCTTGCCATCAACGCCGCGAAGGCCAGGCAGGACAGCGACCCACAGGCCGCGGTCAGGCCGATTGCGTGCAGCACGGGAATCGTCGAGAATGCCAGCACGCCGAAGACGAGGATCGTCGTCGTGCCGCAGATGAGCAAGCCGAACCTCGATCTGGCCCGGTCGTCTTCCGTGCCCTCGGCTCGATTGAAAAAGAGCGCGTAGTCGAGTCCCAACCCTATCACTAACAAAAAGGTTGCCACATGAAAGAGCGAGAGCGGTTCTCCCAATCCCCTCAGCACCGCAGCCACCACGATCAGTGCACAGACGATCGGAGCCAGCACACGCCCGACAAGCATGACCGAGCGTAGCCCCACGATCAGCGTGAGCGCGATGGCCGCCAGCCCCCACCCCAGTAACTGCAATGTGCGATCACGATAGTCCGTCATCAGCCGATTCGATTCTTCCTTCAGATCCACATACTGTACGGACGCCTCTCCCCACTGTTCCACGATCGAGGCCAATTGCCGCCGATCGGCGACCCCGCGGAGCGGCGCGACCGCCACCCATCGATCCTGTTGCGAGAATATCAACGACTCCAGCTTCATCGCCAACATCGTTCCCGCGAAGGACGCGCGATCGACGAGCTGCCGGCTGCGAGCTGCCTCGACGGCTGCGAGAAACGGGGTGAAGAGTCCAGGAGCAAACGGCAACCCCTTTGACGCGGCTTCAAGATTCCGTTCCAAAACCGCTCGCTCAGGGAGGGCTCGCTGCCGCTCCTGTTGCATGCGATGGCTGGGCAGATAGCGGGAGACGATGTCATACCCGGCGAGCGCCTGACTCTGAGTCAACCGGTCAAGTTTCGGCATGACGACTTCTGCTTTCACCAACACGTCTTCAGCCGTCGGCCCTTCGATCACCAAGAGATCCCGCAGGTCCGGTGCGCCAAGTTCCTGCCGCAGCCGTTGATCCATCTGTTTCTTGTCGTCCGACAACGGGCTCAGACTCCCCACATCCTGTTCCCACAGGGGCGTATCAGACCATATCAGCGCCGATGTCGCAAGAAGGAGCACCATCAACGCGAGAGCCGATCCCGTCCTCGACGAATCGCTACGCGCCGGAAACCTCTGTCTGATGTCTCTCGGCACAAACCCTTCGTTGATGCAGGCAGGCAGCACCCACCGAGTGACGAGCGCCCCCGTCAGCAACCCCACAACAGCCAGCAGACCCAATTGGGCCAGAGCCGGATAGCCAGCCAGCAACAGAGAGGAAAACCCAATTGCGGTCGTCAGCACGCCCAGCCGCATGGTCGGCCAGATGGCCTTCATGACGGCACGGGGGGAATCGCGTCGCGTCATGTGGCTGAATAGATGAATGGGGTAATCATCAACGACGCCCAACAAGGTGATGCCGAATCCAATGGTGATCCCGTGGACAAAGCCAAACCACCAATGCACGGCAATCATGCCTGCCACAATGCCGCTGGAGATCGGAATCAACGTGAGCAGCACAAGCCGTGGCGACCGGTAGCTGATCAGCAGAAACACCAACACCAGCATCGATGCGACCGTCGACATCCGCCAGGCCTCCGTTTCGATGGTCCGCTGAATCTCCACAGCAAACACGCCGGGGCCGCTCAGCACGAGCCGAGGCGAGCCGCCGCTCGACTGTGCCGCCTCATGAAATCGAGCCTGGATGGCCTGGTGAATCGATTCTTGGGCATCCGCGTCGAACCCGCTCACACGCGTTTCGACGACCAGCAACGCTCTCGTCCGATCCGCCGACATCCACACGCCGCGATATTTTGTCGGCGGATTCCAGCCGGACCAGGATTGCACAATGCCCAGGACTTCGCCGGTCGGATCGGACGGCACGGAGTCCTTGATGAGCGGCGCCAGAGGCGAGCGCAACTCGTCGAGACGTTGTTCCAGCGCCTGGCGGAGCGAGGCTTCGGAAAATCGCTCGGCCGTCACGGTTTGACTGAGCAGGTAGCGGGAGCCGGTGACGAAGGCCTGTTCTTCCTTCGACCATGTCTGTGTACCATTTCCCACAAATCCGAGGCGCCCGTCGGCGCGAAGCGACTCTCCTAATGCCATGCTCACGGCAGCCAACGTATCCGGGGGTGCGCCTTCCAAGGCGATGAGGATCAGCCGGCCCGACAGGCCGGTACGGACCTGTGAGAGCAACATCCGTTGCGTCGATGTCGACCCTTCCGGCAGCAGATCCCCCAACTCGCTGTGGATCGCCAGCCGGGTGGACACAAACCACATGCCGCAAGCCATGACAGCCAGCCAGAGGGCCGGAACCCACCGGCGCGCCTTCATGGCGCGTGCCCCCGCGAGAGCGTCATCACCGACCGATCGCCGTCAGGCAGACGAATCGTGATGGAAAGGATGCGGCCTTCCGATCCGGTGAATTGGATGGAGTCGAGCATCGTTCTTCCGGCCGGATCGCGAGGACGCAGATCGAGCACCCACTGCCGCCGGTTTCCATTGAGCGCTGTCTCGTAAATCCGCTTCAGCAACCCCGCATCGCCGGTCATACCCGCTCGAAACGCTTCGACAAATCCGCGCAAGCCCGGATAGTCGTCCAGCGAAATGGTTCGCTTCACCTGCTTTCGCTCACTTTCGAAGGTGACCAGATCTCCGTCGACCACATAGCGTTCATGCGCAGGTTCCAGGACGTCTTTCTCCAGCCGTGACGGAGGGGTGAAGCGCAGCACGCCCCGCGCAACGAGCGGTTTCGTCAAGAGGGACGAATAGGTCGCCTCTTCGAACGCGACCGCGGATTCTCGCCCTTCCTTGAGCGATGCCACGACCTGCTCGACGGTCCACTCGCTGATCGACGCCTCACTCTGAGCGGGCTGAGTCTCGGCGGCATTGGCCACAGATCCGGCAAGTGCCAAAGCGCAGATGGTCAAGACCCAGCTAACGGTATTCGTTCCAAAAATCATAGAAATTGAACCAATTCTCCGGTGCGCGGCGGCAGAATTCTTCAAGCCGGTCGGCATACCGTTGCACGGCCTGCGCCACATCACGATCCCGCCGATCGTGAGCGGACGTCGCCTCCAGGCTAAACGATTCAAGATGGACCTCATAGTGATTCCCGCCCCGGTAGAGGCCGAAAAACAGGATCACCGGAGCACGGGTCACCTGGGCCAAGCGGATCGGTCCAGTCGGGAACTGGGCGTCCCTGCCGAAGAACTTGCACGCAACGGTCTGATCATGCTGCGTCACACGGTCGCCCATGACCCCGACAATTCCGCCTCTGTCCAAACATTCTTTCACCTGCAGCATCGTCTCCACCCCGCCGACTTGAATCACCGTGCCCGCGACGGCGGGATTCAATTCCTGGATGAGGCTCCGAACCATCGGCGCATTCTGCTCGTCCATGAGGATTCGAATATCGAGCTGCCGCCGAAACAGCCCAACCGCGCGCAAGACCTCGAAACTGCCCAGATGCGCTCCCAGCAGCACACAGCCTTGCCCCCTAGCCAATTCCCGATCGAGCACGTCCAACCCCTGGAACTGGATGTCGAAAGGATCAAGCTGCGCGCGAAGGAAATACAGACGGTCTAGAATCGTGGACGCGAAGACATGAAAATGACGGAGCAGCTCTGGCCACGTTGCGGGGCGGCCCAACACCCGTTCACGGAATCGTGAAACCGAGCGGCGTGCGGCCCCTGAGCTCAGCACAAAATAGAAACATATCGGATAGAGCAAGGCGCGCGCCACCGGACGGCCGAGCGACTCCGCCACCCATATCATCGCCCGAACACCGGCGGGGCTGCCGCGTTCCGGTTCCTGTCGCCACGCGAGACTCACATCCGTTCCGTCGGGGACGACTGGACGGGCGCCAATTCGATCGTGCCTGACGCCACAAGCCTCGTCTCGACCCGACACGAAAACGTGGCTCCCATAGCCTCATCCAGATCCACATGAATCGTCACGACTTCACCCGGCCTCACAGGAGAAGACAACTTCACCATGGGCAAACCCGTCACAGACCGGGAGGGCGCCGATCCCTCGCGGACCATACCCAACACTTCGCTGAGCAACACCACACCCGGTACGACCGGATGGCCGGGGAAATGTCCCGCGAGCGACGGATGGTCATGGCCGATCGCCACCGCGCGTTCAAACACCATGACCGTCTGCCTTCGTCCACTGCCGAGACAATTCCAGCACGGCTTCGCGCGGCAGTTTCCCGGTAGCGTTCCGCGGCAAACTGGGCACACAGACCAAGGGGCGAGGCAGGAACACCGGGTCGAGGTGCGCCCGCAATGCGCGCTGGATCTCCTCGCTGGTCTTTCCGGGAGCCACCACAAACGCCATGAGCCTGGTCACAAAACCGGCTTCCTCATCCGGCAGAAAAAAAATCCCGTCTTGCACCCCGTCGATCCGCAACAACGTCTGGTTCAAGTCGCCCAGAGACACGCGATGACCTGCCACATTCACCTGGTCTGCCTCGCGGCCGTGTAGAAAGAAGGCGCCCGTTGGCTCAACCGTCACGCGATCCGGTATCGGCACGGGCGCCGGGAGATACCGGGCCTCTACCGTGCATGAATCCTGACCTTGTCGAACACAGACTCCTTCCAGCGGGGTCCAACGCTCGCCGTCGATCGTGCGCCGCTCGGCCACGCTCCCCGCCTCGGCAAACCCAAAGATCTCATGCACGTTCGACTGAAACATCCGCTCGGCTTCTTGCGCCAATGTCCTGGCAAGCGGGGCGGTCGCGGAGAGGATCAGCCCACCGGAGGGAACCTGCATGCGTTCGGTCACACAGGCGCGAAGATGGAGCGGGGTGGTGACCAGCATCCATCGGCCCGCAGCATTGGATAATACGCTCCCGATATCGGCAGGAAACAACGGACGGCCGGCGTACATGGCCACCCCGTGCACCAGCGGCAACATCACAGACGCCTCCAAGCCGAACATATGCTGATGCGGAACCGTCGCCACGACTCCGATACGATCCCCATCCGTGATCCCCAATCTCGATCCCGTGGCCTGAGCCACAGCCGTCAAGGCTCCCCAGGTTTTGGTATTCGGCACCGGACGTCCGGTGCTGCCGGAGGTGAACGCGACCGCGACCGCTTGATTCAGGGGCACCAGGGGAATGTGCTTCGGCCAGGGAGCAGCGCCGCCTCCCGGAGGGATCGACACGGCATCAATGCCCTCGATCGCTTCGTCCTGATCCGTGAGGGCATAGCAACCGGGATGGTCATCCACGAGACGGCGAAGCGCTTCAGGCGCGCGGCGTTGAGGCAGCAGCGTGAGCTGGCCCCGCAGAATTGCCGCGGCAAACCCCACCAGAAATTCGTAGCGGCTGTCCGCGAGATTGAGGACGGCAGGCCGATCCGGCAACACCTCCGCAAGACAACGCACATCGGCCAGGAATTGGCGGGCGGTGTGTGCCTGCCCTTGTCGCCAAGCCACTGTATCGTCCGGGCTGTAGGAGCCGATCAATGGGGTCTCGTGCATAACCCCGCCACGGTCATTTGGTGCGGTGTTTCTCGACAGCGTTGGCCAGCGCCCGCAGGGAAAAAAAGATCGTCTTGATCTCCGGGTCGCTCGACTTGAGCTGATAGCCGTAGGTTTGTGAAATGGCCAGAGCCAGCTCCAACGCATCGATCGAATCGAGCCCCAGTCCTTCACCGAACAAGGGCGCCTCAGGCTGAACCGACGCTGGATCGATCTTGAGCTTGAGCGTCTGCACGATCAGTTTGGCAAGATCCGGTTCGAGCGGCGACGACCCAAACGATGTCATGACTGTATGGATCCCTTCATCGCCCGATAGTCCCGCAGCAGGCCGCTGAACCATTCACGTATCGTACAGTCCTGAAACCCGGCATCCTTCAATGCCTCGAGGATTGTTTCCGGCGGCACACACCGTTCCGTCGTTTCCCACCAATAGGCCATCAGCGTCTTCATGTCTTGATTGCCGGTCCCGGCGGTAAAGGCGGCCCCCAGCACGGACTTAATATAAAACCTCGACAGGAGAAGCACCAACGACGAACGGGGCCGAGAAATCTCCAACAGCAAGACGATCCCACCCGGCTTCAGTACACGCCGATATTCGGCAAATGCGCCTCGGAGGTCCGGCACATGCCGGAGTGCATACCCCATGCTTAAAAAATCGAAGTGCCCATCGGGAAACGGCAACCGTTCTCCCACGCCTCGCACCAAATTGCGACACGGGCCCTTCTGTGCTTCGCGCAACATGCCGATGCTGGGATCGAGCCCGGCGACTGATCCTGACGGTCCGACCACCTCCAAGGCGCATTGCGTGACCAACCCAGGTCCGCAGGCGACATCCAACACCTTCATCCCGGACCTGAGCCCCGCCAGTTGGAGCGCCTTCTTGCGGTACCACAGCCCGGACCCGAAGCCGGTTGCCTTATCGATATTGCGATATTGGTACGCCGTCCGGTTGAACAACTCGTTGAGAAACCCCTGCCGCTCCTCAACCTGATGGTAGTACTGGTGCAACTGCGGATGGGGCGCGATCGGCTTCTCTGTCGCGCAAGGGGCCTGGTGTGTACTCGATTCCATGGATGCACGCATGAGCGCTTCCCCACATTCGGACGCTACACTTGTAGCAGGACACAGGAACCTGGGCAAGAGAAAGTCTCGCTCGATGGTCAGAAAAACGCCTGGATCGAACACACGACATCGTCATCACGGTCACGATGATGGTAATCGAGCCGGACCGCCCAGTTCTGCGCGAGCGTCAAGCGGGACCCAACGTACCAGCGGATCTCATCGGACTTGTCGCCGAGCGGATACCGCAAATACGACCCCGATCCCATGAGCTTCCAACGATCCGTCACGTCGGCCAGGACTCCCAACGTCGCGCCGCCCCCCACACGGTGATACTCGTGGAACGCAGGACTGATATTCGCCTCGGCTTCGGCAAACGCGTACAGGACTTCTCGCTTGAATAGGGCGGACTCAACAGCGCCTCCCATGCCTCCGCTGAACACACCGTTGCTGCACAGCCGGCAGCCGTTGCGCTGTATGGTTTGCATCCCCACATTCGCTTTCCATGAAGGAGCCCGAAACAGGCTGTCGATCGGAGACAGCGACACAATATTGATGAGCGTCGCTCGTTCGACCCTTGTTTGCTCTGCGCGATTATAGTGCCGAACGGTCACCCCGAACGCTTCGATTTGCGCATCTGGCGTGTAGCCCCGCTCCGGATCGAGGAGATCGTGATAGACCGCACGGAATGACGCTTCTTCAAAGGTGTCCTGATTACGCCAGCCGCCCCCCAACGTCACGCGGGAGGTCCGGTGGCCGACGTCCGGTTGTTTCGTAAAGGGACGGATCTCAATGTCTTCCGAGGGAATCGACAGTTTGCTCCGCTCGGTCAGAACGGCTCTGTTGCGCTCTTTATAGACCGTCACCTCCGGATCGTCGCTTTCTCCCTTGTATCGAAGATAATCCGAGGCGACATCGAGAATGAAGGCCCGCCGGTTGGTAGGCAGCCCGGCAAACACAGCATCCCTGATCACATCTGGACTGTTCGCGACGCGGTTCGACAGGGCCTGTTCTTCGCCTGTCATCAACACCCGTTTCCGCTTAATGATGGTGCTGCGGGAAGGCCGATAGACGGCGGTTCCCACCAACCCCGGTGAGTCCACGATGGCTCGGACCGTATCGGCTGGGATTGTCCAGAGAGAGAACCGGTCTCGTAAATGGAGGGCGGGGTTGGCGTATTCCAAAAGAGACAGAATATGATAGGAACAATTTTCCTTGAAAAAGAAATAGTCGAAATAGGCGTTGCCCATTTCCCATGCGTGCATCAGCAGCCGGTCGATCTGATCGGCTGTCAGATTGAGCGGATATTCCCACATGTCGCGATTCTCGATGTCACGGTACGCCTGCACTTTGAGGTAATAGGGCGGGGTAGAAAAGAATCCTTTGTAGCCCCCCCAAATTCCCTTGTAGGCATACTCCACCCCTACGTCTGGCGGCACATCCGCGGCGTAGTCGATTGTGTACGCGAGCAGTCGGGTCTGCTCTGTCTGTCCCTTCTGGTCGATCCGCAAAAACGTATGGCCGAACATGGAAGCCGGATTGTTCAGGAAGGCCGCGGGAAAGATCAGACTGATTCCCTGCGGATTCATTTCAGCCCGCCATCGATCGAACCGTTCACAGGAAAGCGGCGTCAGCCGTTCAGGATCGAATCGCAGGCGCTCCTTCAACCAGTGGTACCGGGCAATGAAGGCGCATTGTGCCGGCTGCTTCGAACGTCCCACCGGATCAGCTGAGAAAAACTGTGTGATCGTCGCATCAAGCTCTGCCTGCGGATCGTGCTTGCCATGTGGTGACAGGAAGAACCCAGGGTCGTCTTCTTCACTCGTCACCCCTCCCAAGAAATTGTCTTGATAATGGAGCAAGAGAAGCCATTCCCGCTCATCGGCCAAGCGAGCTTGCCGGGCCTGCTCGACTAATTCGTGCTGATATGAGTGAGAAACAGGTTCAGCCAGCCCCAGACTTGGAATACCGGAGAAGGCGATGATGGCGAGCAGAATGTGGATCACTGCATCAGGGAGAAAGAGAGAGGGGCCTTCATCCTACGATGAAGGCCCCCAAAAAAGAGACCGACTAGTTCAGGGCAACCTTCGCCAAGGCAGGATTGGCGGCAATCCCTTCGTTCAACGCCTTGACCATCGCACCGGCGGACAAGTCACCCGCCTGAGCGAGCGACGTATACTGTGTTTGCGCCATTCCAAAGAAGGTGCTGTGGTGCTGCTGGGGCACGCCTAAGAGCGTGGCCATCGAGGCCAGATGCTCCCCGCGTCCCTGAGCCATTTCCTGAGCCAGCGCATTTGAGTTCAGTTCCGCAAACATCGTGACCTTCTGTTCGGCCCACACCCGTCCATCATCCGTACAACCTGATGTGCCTGTGCTGATTGCAAATGTGTTTCCGCCCGTACCATTCAAAAGCGCCATCACGACCTGAGCACCCTTGGTCTTCGCATTAGGATAATTCTGGAACGCTAGCTTTCCCAGCCCGCAGCCTGGTCCCGTATCCGGCGTACCGGCCGCCAGTACAAGTCCCCCTTGCATCGCGAACGCCGCCGCCACTGAAAGCATCACCAGCTTCTTCATGCCGATTCCTCCTTTATGATGGATGAGTGAATGCACCATAACGTCGAACCAGCAGGGGTGATTATAGACGAATCACCGAAGAGTGCCAGAACTTTTTTCCGCTGCCGGAACTCGTTCGTGATTTTGGATCGCCGAGCCGCTCACGGTACCGGGGCAGGTTGAACTGCTAAAGACTCCCGGACCTTTGCCCATTCGAACGTAAAGGGCGCGGGCGACAGCTTCGGCATCGCCGCCAGTTCCGCTTTCAATCGCTCGGCCCGCCCCTGGCTCATCGGGTGGGTCGACAACCACTCCACCCGCCCCTCATCTTTTTCCGAAAGACGCTCAAAGAAACTGATCATCCCGGATGGATCGATCTTTGCCCGATAGAGCAACTGCAACCCCGTCAGATCCGCTTCCGTTTCTTGTTCACGGCCGAACTTGAGCGTCAGCAATTCGACGCCGAGTTGGCGTGCCAGGCCCACCAGCCCCTGTTGGTCGCCCAGCACGATGGAGACAACAGCCACGAGACCGAGTTGTTTGACGATCCGTTCAAGCCCATGCCGTTGCAAGACATGATTCAGCTCATGGCCCATGACGCCCGCCACTTCTTCGCCGCTGTCCGCCTTTTTCATCAACCCGGTAAATACGACAATGTAGCCGCCCGGCAACGCGAAGGCATTCACCACATCACTCTTGACCACAGTCACTTCAAACTTGTAGGGGTTATTGGGAATCTGCGATGTGAGGCGACTGGTCATTTCTTGAACCGCCGACACCGCGACGCCTTCCTTCATGATCTCCTGCTGCGCGAGAAAATCCTTGTAGGCCGACTGACCCAGCTTCTGTTCCCACTCCACCGGAATCCGGTCGACCGCCATCTCCACCAAGAGGTCGGCCCCGAACCACAACCCCAACACGAACGCCAGTACCACGCCGCCAACGCCGCTCCATACCATGCGCCGCCGATGCCGCACCTGCCGGACCCGCTCTGCCGCGCGTTCAAGTGGATCAGTCATGTGGTCGGGCGCCGCGTGACGAAATGCCCGAATCACATCGGGGTTTTTGAGATAGAGCGTCCGTTCTCCTTGGGGCCCCGTCCACTTCAACACCAGTTGGTCATGATCCTGCCCACCGGCTGAAACTGTCAGATCGGAGAACGAGACCGCCTCCGACCGGCCCCCAGGCGTATCGGACACAAACGTGACGGTCAGCCCATGGCCTTCGACATGGACCAGGCAAGGCGCCCCGCTGGCGGGGAACTCCTGGCCGAAACAGAGAGCGTTGGGAAATGACGTCATCGTAGATGCCGTTGACTATCACTCATCATTCTGAAACTGGGATGAATTGCCTGATCCAGTTACCGAAACTGCCAGGATTGCGGCTTTGAATATAGACCACGCCGGGTCCGCGGAACCGGCAGACAAATCCCTCGCCGGACGTGAAACTCGCCACCCATCCGGATGCGGCTTTCTCAATGTTGTAGGACGTGGTCGCTGACCAGGCCACCAGATGGCTGTTGTCGACGATATATTCCTGGTCCGGTTTCAACTCGATCTTATGAATCGCGCCGAAGCTGTTCAGAATCAGCATGCCCTTGCCGCTGATCCGCAAGATAAAGAAGCCTTCTCCTCCCATG
>Ga0194120_10007091_pt1 | contig 15481 bp, 14 predicted proteins | sample TA2MahCa65mmetaG_FD_148642 | JGI IMG/M metagenome (GOLD analysis project Ga0194120, IMG submission 148642) | Freshwater microbial communities from Lake Tanganyika, Tanzania - TA2015019 Mahale Deep Cast 65m | ecosystem: Environmental > Aquatic > Freshwater > Lake | place: Tanzania: Lake... | reverse complement strand
GAGCAGGGCGTCGACGACCAGCGCCGGGCGCGACCCGAGCCGGCGCACGACCGCCGCCACCCCTCCGGGCGTCGCGCGGGCCGTCGGCAGGCGCATCGCCCGCGCGATCTCGAACTGGACGCGGGCGTCGCCGCGAAGGCCCACCGGGCTCGTCGAGAGCGCCACGCCCACCGTGACGCCGGCGTTGGAGAGGTGACGGGCCATCGCCAGCCCATCCCCGCCGTTGTTGCCCGGCCCGCAGAACACCAGGGCCGCCCCGGGCGGATCGCCCAGCATCTCGAGCGCCACGTCCGCCGCGTTGCGGGCCGCGTTCTCCATGAGCACGATCGACGGCACGCCGAAACGCTCGGTCGCGACGCGATCGATCTCGCGGGCCTGTTCCCGGCCGACCAGGTAGACCGCCGCCACTCGCCGACCCGCCGCCGCCGATGGCCTTCGCCGCCTCGCCGCCATGCATCGCTCCTTCCCCGCGCCGAGCCGCACGGGCGGGGTACCGTTCCCGCCTGATTATCGCCTGGGCCATCGCCATCGCCGCGCTCGCCTTCCCCGCGGCGGGCCTCCTCGCCTACGCGGGGATCCTGGCGTACCGGCATGCGCGGACCATGCGGCTGGTCCCGACCGCACGCTCCGGGCTGGCCCTCGCCGACGCCGACCCGCCCGACGCGCCCGTGTGCATCGTCGTCCCGGCCCACAACGAGGAGCGGGTCGTCGCGGGCCTGATCGAGTCGCTCAGGGCCCAGGACCACCCGCGCCTGTCCGTGGTGCTCTCGCTCGACCGCTGCACCGATGGCACGCGGGCGGCGGCCCTTGACGCCATCGCGGGCGACCCGAGGTTCCACCTCCACGAGATCGACCGGTGCCCCGACGACTGGGCGGGCAAGGTGCACGCCATCTGGTCCGCGGTGGAGCGGGCCCCCGCCGCCCGCGACGCCGACTTCCTCCTCTTCGCCGACGCCGACACGGTCTTCTCCCCCCGGTGCGTGTCGGCGTGCGTCGCGATGATGGCGCACCGGGGCCTGGACCTGCTGAGCCTGCTCAGCACGCTGACGACGGACCGGTGGTTCGAGCGGTGCATCCAGCCCGTCGCCGGGCTGGAGCTGGTCTACCAGTTCCCCCTGACGCGATCAAACGCCCCCAACGCCGTGCGCCCCTTCGCCAACGGGCAGTTCATGCTCTTCCGCGCCCAGGCCTATCGGCGCGTCGGTGGGCACGCGGCGGTCCGCGGCGAGCTGCTCGAGGACCTGGCCCTGGCGCGGCTGGTCGCCGAGCGCGGGCTGGCCCCCGGCGTCGCGCTCGCCGACGGGGTCCTGCGGTGCCGCATGTACCCGGACTGGCCCGCCTTCCGCCGCGGGTGGAAGCGGATCTACACCGAATCCGCCAAGCGGCGCTCGTCGCGCCTGCGGCGCTCGGCGTGGCGCGTGCGAGCCCTCGGCGCGATCCTGCCGGCGTGCACGCTGGCCCTCATCGCGGTCTCGGCGGCGGCGCTGGTCGCTCGCCCCGGGGGGCTCGACCTGGGCGCGCCGCGCCTTGGAGCGGCGCTGGGCGTGGCGGCGCTGGCGGCGTGGTGGTGGGCCCTGGCGCGGATCTACGCCTCCTGCGCCTCACCGCGCTGGGCCGTCTTCGCCGCGCCCTGGGCGTTCTGGAGCGTCGGGTCGATCCTGGCCGATGCGGCCCGCGACCTCCGCCGAGGCGTCCCCACGCAGTGGGGGGGGCGCACCTACGCCCGCGCCGACCGGGCCTGAACGCCGGGTGGCGTGCTTCCTGCTCTGAGGAAGCACGCTGCTCGGTGCCGCGGAGAGTCGGCGCCGCGCCCCATGCTTCCCCAGGGCGGGGAGCACGCCACACGCGCCCCGATCGTCACTTGGCCTTCTTGAACATCTCCAGCCGCCCCGTCATCTCGGCCTTCATGTCGGGGTCGCGCGTCAGCTCGACGGCCCGCTCCTGCGTCTTGATGGCCTCCGCCACCTGCCCCTTGCGGAAGAGCGCGAGCGCCACCGTGTCCAGGATCATCCCGTCCTCGTTCCGGGTCAGTTCCCCGGCCCGCTGCGACAGCTTGAGGGCCAGGTCGAAGTCGCGGTTCTCGAGCCCCTGGTCGTCGAGGATGCTCCACGCGATCGAGTTGAGCATCTGGGCGTTGTCCTTGAACTGCCCCTCCGTCAGCGGCTTGATGAAGGCGTACGCCTGCTCCGGCTGCTTCATCTCGATCGCCATCGTGCGGAACTTCCACTGCGCGAACCCGCCGAACTGCTCCGGGTCCAGCGCCATCAGCTCGTCGACGGCCTTGATCGCGTCCTCCCACTTCTGGGCGCGGGCCGCCTGGCGGAATCGGTCGTTGATGGGCTTGGCCTTCGCCATGATCTCGGCCCGCTTGCGGGCCGCCGACGCCGCCTTGTCGATGTCGAACGCGCCCGCGATCACCTGGTCGAGCACCTTGTCCATCTCGCCGCCCATGGGGTGGCCGATCCACGCGATGCGACCGTCGCCATTCACCACGAACGCGGAGGGGATGCCGTCCTGGCCCGCGGCCTCCATCCACGTCTTGGCCATCGACGCGTCATCGCCCCCGAACGCCACGCGATACTCCATCTTGTCGCCCATCTGCTCGACGAACGACCGCACGTCGCCCAGGGCGCCCTTCTCCTCCCAGATCGCCACGCCGATGATGGTCGCCTTGTCCTTGACCCTTGCCTGCAGTTCCGTCAGGTGCGGAATGCTCACCCTGCACGGGCCGCACCACGTCGCCCAGAACTCGACGACGTACACCTTGCCCTTCTCCAGTCCCTTGACCGCTTCGCCCTTCACCCACGTGTCGACCTCCAGCTTGGGGGCCGGGTCGCCGACGGTGAGGATCTTCCTGGCCGCCGACTCCTGCTTCGGCGCGTCCTGCTGCCCCCAGACCACCGCGGGACCGCCCAGGAGCAGCCCCGTCGACACGATGACGCCCATGATCGCGCTTCGCATTGAATCGCTCCCTGTCTGCCGACGACCGGGTCGCCAGGCGATCCACGCCCGATTCCCCGCCGCGGCTTGTCGATGGTAACCCCGGCTCCGCGCCGCCGTACCGCCCCCGCGGACCGCCCGCCACTACAATTCGTCAGGCCTCGGCAGAACGGCGGCTGTTAGGGATGCGGGAGCAAGCGCTCCGATGGCGCAGCGAGGATCAGGATCTCTGTTCATCGGATTGCTCGGCAGCGCGGCCCTGCACGCCGGGCTCGCGCTCGCGGTCCTGCTCTCCCCATCGTCTGTCGGCCCGGCCGATCCCGCCGACCCGGGCCAGTCCGTGCTGCTGCTCCCCCCGCCCCCCCCGGAGCCGCCGCCCCCCCCGCTGGGCTTGCCCGACGAGTCGGCCACGGGGAAGGCGTGGCTCGGCGTGCTCGATCCGACGCCGCACGCCGCCCCGGCACCGGGCCAGTCGGAGCAGGCCGCGCTCTCGCCCCGGCCCGCCGACGCCGAGCCCCCTTCGGCCGAGGCCGGGACGCCTGGCCTCACCGCGTCTGCGGAGCACCGCGACGCCGTCGCCGAGCCCAACCAGGCGCCGGCGTCGATGGTGCCGGCGCCACGCCCCGCCCCGCCCCCATCCGAGGCCGTCGACGCGCCGAGCACCGAGCCGCTCATCCTCGAGGTCTCTCGACCGGACGACGTGCCCGCCCAAGCCGAGCCCGCCGCCGCGGAGCCCGTGTCCGACTCTGAGACCTCACCGCCGGCGCTGCCAACCCAATCGGCCATCGAGCCCGCCGTGCCGTCTCCCGGCACGGACGAGCGCCCGGGCTTGCTCGACCCGCGCGAGTCCGACGCCGTGAGCGCGACGCTCATCCCCGACGCCGTGCCGGGCCGCCCGCTCGCCGCCCACGGCCTGCGGATCACGACCGTCCGTCCACGCTGGCCCATCTCGACGCGCCTGACGCGCGACCCGGCCAACCCCACCGTGCGAGTGAGCTTCTCGCGTGCCGGCCGCGTCATCAACGTCGAGTTCGTCAGGCCCACGGGCTTCGAGGACGTCGACGAGCCCCTGCGCACCGCGCTCTACAAGTGGACCGCGACCGGCGCCCCCCTTGCGGCACTGCCGCCGCACGCCGACCCCGCGCAGCCCGAGCCAGGCCTGACCATCACGTTCCGCGTCGTGCTTCAGTAGGTCAGGGCAGCCCGCCCCGACCGCTGCCCGCCCCGCCGGCGTCGCCCGCGATGCTCGACCGCATCGCCGTGTCCGCCTCGATGTTCCGCAGACGCTGGTAGTCCATGATGCCCAGCTGCCCCTTCTTGAAGGCCTCGGCCACCGCCAGCGGCACCTCGGCCTCCGCCAGCACAAGCTTGGCCTTGTTCTCCTCGATCGCCGCCTTGTTCTCCTGCTCCAGCGCCAAGGCCAGGGCCCGGCGCTTCTCGGCCTCGGCCTGGAACCGCTGCTTGTCCGCGAGCGCCTGGTCGGCCTGAAGCTTGGCGCCGATGTTGTCGCCCACGTCGATGTCCATGATGTCGATCGACAGGATCTCGAACGCCGAGCCCGCGTCCAGACCCTTGGCCATCACCGTCTTGGAGATCTTGTCCGGGTTCTCCAGCACTTCCTTGTGGCTCCCCGACGAGCCGATCGTCGAGACGATGCCCTCGCCCACGCGGGCCACGATCGTCTCCTCCGTCGCCCCGCCGACCAGGCGCGGGATGTTGGTCCGGACCGTCACGCGCGCCTTGGCCTTCAGCTGAATGCCGTCCTTGGCCACCGCGTCGATCGTCGACCGGGCCTGAACCTGCGAGGGACAGTCAATGACCTTGGGGTTGACGCTCGTGTTCACGGCGTCGAGGATGTCGCGCCCCGCCAGGTCGATCGCCGTCGCCGTGCTCCAGGGGAGCTCGATCTTCGCCGAGCGGGCCGCGATCATCGCGGAGATCACGCGGGGCACGTTCCCGCCCGCCATGTAGTGCGTCTCGAGGGCGCTGGTCGGGATGTCCAGCCCGGCCTTGACGGCGCGGATGCGGCTGAACACCACCGTGCGGATGTCCACCTTCCGCAGACGCATCCCGATGATCTCCAGCAGACCCACGTGGGCGTTCGAGAGCAGCGCCTGGATGTACAGGCTGATGAACTGCCCGATCACCGCCATCATGATGAGCAGGAACAGCGCCCCGACGATGCCGATCACGATCCACACGGGGGTGGGCATGGCATTGACTCCCAACAGCGCCGGGCGGCCCGCCGACGGCGCGGCCCCAGTATACAGGCCCCGCGCCCGGTCCGCCTCTACACCGCCCGCACCTTCACTTGCGTCCCCTCCACGTGCACCACCTTCACCCTCGACCCCGCCGGGATCATGAACGTCTGGGCCAGCGCGTCCATCCGGTGCTCGCCGATCCGAACGACCCCCACGGGCCTCAGGTCCGTCAGCGCGACGCCCTCGGCCCCGATCAACGCCAGCCGGCTCTCCTGCTCGTGACGCTCCGCCTCGCGCCGGGCCTCGACCTCCTCGTCCGACGGCACGCCGATCATCTTCCGCCCCAGGGGCGTGTGACGCCACAACTGCAACGCCCCGAACCCGACCACCGGCCCGAGTACCGCGACGGTCAGCATCCCCGCCACACCCCACACCGTCTCGTAGATGAACAGGCACACCACCCCCGCGATGGCCACGACCACGGCGGTGACCGTGATCACTCCCGCCGATGGCACGAAGACCTCCAGCACCACCAGCAGGATCGCGGCGCCGATCAGGCCCAGTCCCCACAGCAGCATCGGGTCCATGTCAGGTCGTTCGCTCCGTGCCGGGTCGCCCCGGGCTTCCCGCGATCCCGCCCTCCATCGCCTCGACCACGATGCGGAAGGGCGTCACCTCGATCACGCGCACCCGGGCTCCGGCGTCGACGAACCCCAGCTCCGACACCACGTCGTACTCCTCGTCGCCGATCCGCACCTTGCCCGCGGGCCGCAGGGGCGTCGACGCCACGCCCTCCATCCCCGCCTGGGCACGCGCCGCCCCCGGGCCCATCGCCGCCAGCAGCGTCACGTCCCCCTCCTCCGGCATCTCCACGTCCTTGATGATCAGCCTGTTGAGCACCGGGAGCGAGCCGAAGTGGCGCGTGATGAAGTAGATCCCGGCCCCCGCCGTGATCGCCGCCAGCAGCACCGTCACCACCCCCATCGACAGGTCGCGCCCGGTCGTCTCCTGCCCGGGGAACATCTGGTCCTTGCCCGGCACGAACGTCCCCACCAGCCCCCCGAAGAGCAGCACCAGCCCCAGGATCCCCGGCACCCCGAACCCGGGGATCACGAAGATCTCCAGCGCGATCAGCAGCACGCCCCCCGCGATCGCCGCCACCTCCCACCAGTTCGCCATCCCGATGAGCATGGGCGGCGCCAGCAGCGTGACCAGCGCCAGGGCCGCCACGCCCCCAGGCAGCACCAGCCCGGGGTTGGCCATCTCCAGGAACATCGCCAGCAGGAACGTCACGATCAGCACCCCCCGCACGATCGGGTTGGACAGGAAGAACACCAGCCCCTCCGACCAGCTGGGGTCGAAGCGGATCACCGTCGTCGCCCCGCACAGAGCCCTGATGTTCGCCTCCGTGCGCACGGGGTGCAGCGACCCGTCCGCCCCCACGTTCGCCGCCAGCCCGAAGAAGCGCATGTCCTCGGAGTTCAGCACGATCGGGCCCGTTCCGTCCGAGACCTTCTGCACCAGTTCGTACTTGCCCACGTCCGCCGCGGCGATCGTGGGGCGGATGCTGGGCTGGCTCAGCCCGCTCCGCACCGCCGCCCCCACGCTCGACGCCGTGGGCGACGCGGGCACCACCGGCTTCCACCCCTCCGCGGGCGTCCCGTCCGGCTGAACCTCCGTGATGGGCCCGGTCGGGACCTGGGCCGCCCGGTCCTCGGGTCGCACGCCCCGCCCTCGGGCCGGCTCCCGCGACTCCTCGCGGCCCCCGCCCAGCGAGGCGATCCGGGGCGTCTGATCCGTGCGCTCGCCCGGGAAGAGCATCTCGAACTCGGGCTTGGTCAGGCACAGTTGCTGCCCGGTCTCCTTGTGCCGGACCAGCCACAGTTGTGCGTCGCTGACGACCATCGCCTGCACGAGCTGCTCGTCGTAGACATAGCGCCCCAGCGCGCGGTTGTTGCGCTGGGCCGAGTCGATGATCTCCGAGAGCAGGGGGGGCAGGACCTTCTCCAGCTGCCCCCGGCTCAGCGGCTTGGGCCCGCCCATCCCCGCGGCGACGGGCTTGATGTCCCCCATGCTCGCCGGGTCGTTCACGATGATCCGCCCGCTCGCCAGGGCGATCAGGGCCCCGCCCGAGTAGGCCCGCGTGTTGATCCACGCGACCGTGCGCACGCCCGCCTGCTTGATGTCGGCGGCGATCCCCAGGGCCGAGTAGAGCTCGCCCCCGGGGCTGTCGATGTCGAACACGATCAGGTCGGCCCCGCCCCGGGTCGCCTGCCCGATCCGACGCGACACGCTCTGGCGCGTCACGGGCGTGAGTTCCTCCCGGATCGTGATGATCGCGACGTTCTTGGCCGCCAGGTCCGCGGGAACGGCGATCGCGGCGCCGGGCTGGTCGGCGGCCCGGGCCGCGCCCTCCCCCAGCACGACGGCCACGACGCTGACCAGCGCGAGCATGAGCCGGACGACGGGCCTCCAGCCCCGTCCCACCCCCGCCCACCCTTCGAGGTTCATGCTCACGTGTTCAGTATAGATCCGGGGCCCGGTCCCCCGGTTTCACGCGCCCGCCACGCCGGGCTCCCGGGCCTCGACGCTCCACCGCATCGACTCCCCCCGGCAATCGACGTGCACCGAGAAGTACCCGGGCCGGCCGCCGGGCGCCGGCGCCTCCACGCTCCGGACCAGCGGCCAGATGATCTGCCGATCGGTCGTGGGCAGCGGCAGGAGGTCCAGCTCGCCCTCCTCGAACCACTCGAGGCGCCCCTCCTCCATGTCGTGCGGCTCGATCCAGACCGGTCCCATGACCCGGTACAGGAACAGCAGCCAGTGTCCCCGCCCCTCGTACGCCGCCTCGCTGATCATCCCCAGCAGGTGCAGGCGCTCGATCGGGATGTCCAGCCCCGCCTCCTCCAGGATCTCGCGCCGGGCACACTGGGCCGGGCTCTCCCCCGACGCCACGTCCAGCTTGCCCCCGATCGGCGAGCACAGCCCCTTGTTGGGCTCGCGCAGGCGCCGGAGCAGCAGGATCCGCCCCCTCGCATCGCGCAGGTCGCACAGCGTCGCGATGCGGTAGGGGAGCGAGGGATCCGAACCGGTCACGGCGGCGCTCATGGCCCGCAGCGTAGTGCGCACGCCCTCACGGGTGCCACGGGTCATCGGGCCCTTCGCCCGATGACCCGTGCGGCTGTTGTGACCGTTCGAAAGGGCGGCACGGGCGACCGAGCTCGCCCGTGGCACCCTTGTGGCTCCGGGTGCCACGGGTCATCGGGCCCTTCGCCCGATGACCCGTGCGGCTGTTGTGACCGTTCGAAAGGGCGGCACGGGCGACCGAGCTCGCCCGTGGCACCCTTGTGGCTCCGGGTGCCACGGGTCATCGGGTGCTTCGCCCGATGACCCGTGCGGCTGTTGTGACCGTTCGAGAAGGCGGCACGGGCGACCGAGCTCGCCCGTGGCACCCGGGCTACCGGATGGGATCCATGGGCAGGGCACCATCGCGATCTCCCGCGTACCAGCGGGCGGACGACCAGGCCCAGTCCGCTGCCTGTCGCACAAGCCCGCGTCGCACCGGGTTCGCATGGATGTAGCGGATCTTCTCCGGCAACTCGGTGTTGGCCCACTCATTGCGGTCGTACCCGCCGCCTGCGAGCCAGAAGGCGTAGCTCCCTCGGTACGCTAGGCGCTCGAGAATCGGGGCCCGCAGTTGCCTCCATCGCGCAATGACGAGGCGCCCAAACGGCCCCTTGAGCGAGTGGAGGATGGTCCGAACAGCGACCTCATCGGGCGGCACCAGCACGATGTGCACGTGCTCGGGCATGACCACATACGCCAGAAGCCGGAACCCGAGCCCATCCCGCGTCGCGCCGAGGCGCTGCACGAACAGATCCTTGATCCGGTCGTTGCCAAAGAGCGGCAGGCGGTTGAAGCAGGAGAACGTGAGGAACCGGGCCATCCGCGGGATCTCGCGGCGTTGCCTGGTCCGGTACACATAGCCGCGTGCGTCGATCGCCATCTCCAGCAGCCTACCCGACGCCCTGCTCGGGCGTCTCCAACCGGGTGCCACGGGTCATCGGGTGCTTCGCCCGATGACCCGTGCGGCTGTTGAGAGCGCTCGAAAGGGCGGCACGGGCGACCGAGCTCGCCCGTGGCACCCCGTTCGAGTCGCGGCGCGCGCTCAACCGATACCCTTGCCATGACCGCCCCCACGCCGACCCTCACGTCGATCTCAACCCCACAGGCCATGCCCCGATTGACCCTCAGTCCCGCGCCGGCCCCGCCCCCGATCGGGCTCGTGGGCAGGCGCGTCTACCTGGTGGGGATCGCGGGCTCCGGCATGTCGGGGTTGGCTCGACTGCTCCAGAGCCGCGGCGCCCTCGTGAGCGGGTCCGACCTCGAGCGCACGCCGACGACCGAAGCCCTGGCCGGCGCGGGCGTGGAGGTCGGGTTCGACCAGTCGCGCCCGTGGCTGCCGGACGGCTGCGGGCTGGTGGTCCACACCGCCGCGGTCCGCCCCGACCATCCGCAGCTTCTCGCGGCCCAGGAGCGGGGGGTGCCCGTGATGCTCTACGCCGAGGCCCTGGGCGTCTGCATGCAGAGCGCCACGGGCGTCTGCATCGCGGGGACGCACGGCAAGAGCACGACCACCGCCATGCTGGGCTGCGCCCTGACCGACGCCGGGCTCGACCCCTCCGTGATCGTCGGCGCCGGGTGCCGACAGTTGACCTCGGGGTGCCTGGGCGGCGATGCCGACCCATCCCCCGTCGGGTTCCGGCTCGGGTCTCCGCAGGTGCCGGCGGGCGCCCTGCGCGGTCGCCCGGGGATCCTCGTCGCCGAGAGCTGCGAATACAACCGCTCGTTCCACCAGTACCGCCCCCGCGTCGCCTCGATCAGCTCGATCGAGGCCGACCACCTCGACTGCTACGGCACGCTCGAAGCCGTGATCGAGAGTTTCCGCCAGTTCGCGGGCCTGCTCCCCCCCGCGTCGGAGGGGGGCAGGCTGCTCATCGCTCACTTCGACGCCCACCGTCGCGAGGTCACGGCGGGCGTGGCGTGCGCCGTCGAGACGATCGGGTTCACCCCCGAGGCCGACTGGGTGATCGCCTACGACCCCGCGGTTCGTCGCGTCACGCTGGCGCACGACCGCGCCGCCGTCGCCGAGTGGACCATGAGCGTCCCCGGCGCCCACAACGCCTTCAACGCCTCGATCGCCCTGGCCCTGGGGCTGGCCCTGGGCGCCGACGCCCCGCGACTGGCCGACTCGCTCTCGCGCTTCCGCGGCGTGGATCGGCGCATGCAGTTCCTGGGCGAACGCCCGCTCCCGGGCGGCCCCGTGAGGGTCTTTGACGACTACGGGCACCACCCCACCGAGGTCGAGACGACCCTGCGGGCCCTGCGCGAGTCGGAGCGCCCCGAGGACCGCGGCGGGCGCCTGGTCTGCGTCTTCCAGCCCCACCAGCACAGCCGCACGCGCCATCTCCTCGACGAGTTCGCCAACGCCTTCGGGCACGCCGACGTGGTGATCGTCCCGGACATCTACTTCGTCCGCGACTCGCAGGAGGAGCGTCACAAGGTGGACGCCAAGGACCTGGTCAACCGCCTGCGCGAGAAGAAGGTCCGGGCCATGCACCTGCACCCCTTCGACGCCATCATCGAGCAACTGGAGCACGTCTGCCGCCCCAACGACCTGCTCGTCGTCATGGGCGCGGGAGACGTCTGGAAGATCGGGCGGGCCTACATCGAGGGACATGCCCCAATGGCATCGGCCTCAGGCCGGTGTGCCCAGCCCGAACACCGGCCGGAGGCCGGTGCCTCCTCAAGACGGAGCGGCGCATGACCGCGCTGGCCTCCCCCGTGACCGACCCCCTCGACATCGAGCGCGACGCCCCCATCCCGACCTGGTTCCACGTGGGCGGGCGGGCCGAACGCCTCGTCCGCCCGGCATCGGTCGACCGGCTCCGGCGCGCGCTCGAAATCGACCCCGGCCTGCTCGTCCTCGGCGACGGCGCCAACCTGCTCGTCGACGACGACGGCGTGCCCAACCTCGTGGTTGCCTTGACCTCGCCCGAGTTCCGGTCCGCGACGATCGACGACGCCACCGGGCTGGTCCACGCCCCCGCGGGCGTCGACCTGCGCCGGCTCATCACCGACACCGTCCGCCGGGGACTGGCCGGGCTGGAGGTTCTCGCGGGCATCCCCGCCACGATCGGCGGCGCGGTCGTGATGAACGCGGGCGGCGCCTTCGGGCAGATCGCCGACGTTGTCGAGCGCGTGCACGCCCTCGACCGGCGCGGCCGGTCGCTCGACCTTGATCGCTCCCAGATCGCGTTCTCCTACCGGCACTCCGGGCTGAACGACCTGGTCATCACCGCGGCAGACCTGCGCCTCCGCCCCGTCGCGCCCGGCGATCGCGGGGCGCTCCGCGAGCGCCTCGTCGAGATCTCCGACTACAAGAAGCGGAGCCAGCCCCTCGCCGCCCACAGCGCCGGGTGTGCGTTCAGGAACCCGACGCTCGCGCGCGACCTGCGCCTGCCCACGGGCGAGGAGTTCGCCGCCGGCGCCCGCGTCTCCGCCGGTCTCCTGCTCGATCGGGCCGGCTGCAAGGGCATGGTGGAGGGCTCCGCCCGCGTTTCGGACGTGCACGCCAACTTCGTCACCGCCCGGAAGGACGGGCTGGCCCGCGACGTCATCGCCCTGATCGACCGCGCCGCCGCGCGGGTCCTCGACCGCTTCGGCGTGCGCCTCGAGCGCGAGGTCGTCATCTGGAGCCGTCACCGGCCCTGACCTTCCATGGCCCTTCCCGACCCACTCACCGTGCTGGTGCTGGCCGGCGGCCCCGACGCCGAGCGCGAGGTCAGCCTGCAGAGCGCCCGGGGCGTGGCGGAGGCACTCGCCCGCCTGCCGCGCTTCCGCGTCGAACACCGGGTCATCGGGCGCCCGGCGCTCGCCGACCTGGGCGCGCTGCCGGGCGACGTGGTCTTCCCGGCCCTGCATGGGCAGTGGGGGGAGGGCGGCCCGCTCCAGGACCTGCTCGAAGCCGACGGGCGGCCCTACGTCGGCTGCCGACCGCCCGCGGCCCGGGCCGCGATTGACAAGATCCGCACCAAGCTCATCGCGGCCGGAGAGGGGATCCCGACGCCCGACTGCTCCCTCCTGCACCCCAGCGACCCGGCCTGCCCGCTCGACCCGCCCGTGGTGCTCAAGCCCGTGCACGAGGGCTCGACGATCGGCGTGCACCTGGTCCTCGACCCTGCGCAGTGGGGGCCGGCCCGCGACGCCGCCGTCGACGACATCCGCCACAACCCCGGGCGCGTCTACATGGTCGAGCGCTACGTCGCGGGGCGCGAGCTGACGGCGGGCCTCCTCGCGCCCGAGCGCCCCGACGCCACGCACCTGCCCCTGATCGAGATCCGGCCCGCGTCGGGGTTCTACGACTACGAAGCCAAGTACGCCCGCGACGACACGGTGTACGACACCGCTCCGGTCCTTCCCGAGGGCGTTGCGGCGAGCATCGCCGACCATTCCCGTCGCCTGTGCCGGGCCCTGGGCGTCCGCCACCTCGCTCGCGTCGACTTCCGCCTCGATCCGGAGGGCCGGCCCTGGCTCCTCGAGACCAACACGATGCCCGGGTTCACCGGGCACTCCCTGGTCCCCATGGCCGCCGCGAAAGCCGGGATCGACTTCCCAAGTCTGTGCGCCCGGTTGGTCGATCTGGCTTGGGAGGATCGTGCCCCGGGGCGGGTCCATCTCCCCTAGGCCCCCCGGCGCGCCGCTCACGAGACGAGTATCGCCCACGACGTGCCCCATCCAATGCTGAGCCAACCGTCGACCGGGGACGTGCGTCCTCCCTTCAACTGGGCACGCTTTGCGCTGTACCTGGCGAGCGTGCTCGCCCTCTGCACGGTCGCCGCGGTGCTGGTCCTCCAGTCCAGGGGACACCGGCCCCTGGTGGCCCACTCGGCGGCGGTCGTGGCTCCGCACGACGTACAGGTCGAGTTCGTCTGGCCCCCTCTGGCGCCGGTCGCGGGCAGGCAGGCCCCCGGCGACCCGGCGATCACCGCGGTCGCGGCCCGTCCCCCGGCGCCGACCCCCGGCACCTGGCTCCCGGTCCAGTTCCAGAGGCAACTCCAGGACCTGGTCCTGGCCCGCCTGCGATCCACCGACGACGCCTTCTCGGCGCCCGCCATCAACGCCGTCGGCGAGGCGCTCGCCAAGTCCGGCTGGTTCGACGGCCCGCCCCGCGTGGAACGCCAGCCCGGCCGCAGGCTGGTCATCGACGGCGCCTGGCGCGTCCCCGCCGCCTTCGTCCGCTGGGACGGACGCGACTACCTCGTCGCCTGGGATGGCCGACTCCTCCCCCCCGTCTACCAGCCCGGGCAGGTCAACCTCCGCGCCATCGTCGGCGTCCCCGGTCCGCCCCCGCGCGACGACGACGGTCGGCTGGACTTCTCGACACCCTGGCCCGGCGAAGCCGTCGCCGCCGCCGTCGACCTCCTCGCACTCGCGAGCGGCAAGCCCTGGTACCCTCAGGTCCGCGGGATCGACCTGGCCGACTTCCCCAAGGACCGCAGGCTGGCCCTGCAGACCACGTTCGGCACCCGTGTCGTCTGGGGCGGGCCTGTCCGCCGACCGCTCCCGGGCGAGAGCACCACCGCCGGCAAGGTCGAGAAGCTCGGCGTGCTGTTCCGGGACTTCAAGCGCATCGACGCCGGGCGCCCCTCCGTCGACATCTCGCTCCAGTCGCCCCCCCTCGAGATCGACGTGTCCGCCTCCGCCACCGCCAAGGTCGAACCGGCGCCCCCGCCCCGGTAGAGTGACGCGTGAGCGACGCCGGCGCCACCGATCCCCGATCCCCAGCCACCGCGGAGGAAGTCGAACCGCTCCTGGCCCGCCCCGCGCCCGACCCTTGGGCCCACCGCCGGGCCGAGCCTCGGCCCCTCGCCCTGCTCTGGACCCTCTACCTGCTGGGCGCCTGCCTGCTCACGCTCGGGACGCTGATCCGCGGCGGCGTGGTCGGCCCGGACGTCTGCAGGCCCGCCACTCGACTGCTGCTGGCGATCGTCGGCATCGGGCTCGCCGTGGTCTGGCCCCTCGTCCGACTCAGCCAGGTCCGACCCGCCGGATCGACCCTGGCCGCCACGCTCAAGGACGCCCTGGTGCTGGTCCTCCCGGTCCAGTTGCTGATCTGGCCGCACGCGTTCCACTGGCTCAGCGCCTGGCCCATGGAGGTCATCGCCGCGCTCTCGGCCTGGAGTGTCGCCTGGGCGGCGCTGGTTGGCGGCACACTGGCCGCGGCCCTGGCCCACCTCGCGGGCAAGCGGGCCTCGCACCTGGCCCGCGTCCTCTGGATGGCCCTGTTCCTGGCGATCGCCCTGGGCGGCCCGCCCCTGGTACGCTGGGCCACGACGCTCACGGGCGCGTCGATCCACGCGGGGCCGGTCCTGCCGGGCCGCTCGCCCGCCAGCGACCCCACCTGGCTCGCGTCCCCCGTCTTCGCCGTCTTCGAGCTGGCCCGCGAGCGCCCCGAACAGGTGGGGGGGGCGGCGAGCCCGGATTCGCACTGGGGCGGGCTGGGGGCGGTCGCGGCCCTGGCGGTCGGGGCGTGGGTCGCCGCCTCGTTCGTCGCGCGCCGATCCGCTCTCGCCTCGGAGCCCACGCCTGCCTAGATTCCCACCACAGGGCCGCCCCCGCGACCCGACCAAGCCCCCGACACGCCGGCCCGGCCTCCCGGGCTCGCCTTGTTCCGCGAGACCGCCATGGAGTTCATCACCCAGTCCGAGCGCGAACAGATCGAGACGCGACTGACCGACCTCATCAGGAACCGCCCCGCCATCTCCCAGCGCATCGCCGAGGCCCGCGCCCTGGGCGACCTCAAGGAGAACGGCGACTACCACGCCGCCCGCGAGCAGCAGGGCATGGAAGAGGCCGAGATCCGCCGCCTCGAGCATCGCCTCGCCTCCGTCAGCGTCATCGACGAGGAGAAGGCCAAGGCCCTCCATGGCGTCGTGTTCGTCGGCTGCATGGTCAAGATGCGCGATGTCGACACCGACGACGTCGACCTCTACAGGCTCGTCGGCCAGGCCAGCTCCTCGCCCCCTCTCGACTACGTCGAGGTCACCGCCACCAGCCCCATGGGCGAGGCCATGGCCAAGGCCCGCGTGGGCGACGTGGTCCGCGTCAACGCCCCCCGCGGCGTCAAGAAGTTCGAGATCCTTGAGATCAACTAGTGTCGTGAACTGAAGGAAGGCGCAACCGTGTCTCGTGCGGGCGCGTATCGACTCCGGGGTACTCTGGAGTCGAACGATGAGCACGCGGACGCCGTTGAACCTGACCGACGTGGAGCGCGACGA
>Ga0194120_10007087_pt1 | contig 15489 bp, 12 predicted proteins | sample TA2MahCa65mmetaG_FD_148642 | JGI IMG/M metagenome (GOLD analysis project Ga0194120, IMG submission 148642) | Freshwater microbial communities from Lake Tanganyika, Tanzania - TA2015019 Mahale Deep Cast 65m | ecosystem: Environmental > Aquatic > Freshwater > Lake | place: Tanzania: Lake... | reverse complement strand
AGGGCGAAAGGAAGAACACGCTCGACACTCGGCGTTGCGCCGCCATTGGGAACCTACATGCCGTCGCAAAGTGGCTCGGGCAGCCGGCCGCGCAGGCGAGCTAGCGCTTACCTGTTCTCCGCTCTAGCGCGACTTAGAGGCACATGTGATCAATCCTGAGGCAGGGACGCCGGCCCCACCCGGAGAATCGTCTTCCTCGAATCGGGCTAGACCGGCTCCTCTTCCCGCAGCGGCGCGTCGGCGCGGAAGTGGCAGCCGCGGCTCTCGCGGGTCTCGGCCGCGGCCTGCAGGACGGCCATGGCGGCGCGGATGCCGTTGCGCAGGCCCACGATGTCGTCGCTCATCTCGGCCTTCGCGTAGAAGTCCTCGATCTCGGCCTGCAGCGCACCCAGGATGCGCCGGCCCCGGGTGAGCCGCTTGTCGGTGCGCACCAGGCCCACGTAGTTCCACATGGTCTGGCGGATGGTCAGCCAGTCCTGCGCCACAAGGGCAGGATCGACGGGCTCGCGCTCGTGCTTCCACTCGGCGACCGGCGGGAGGTAGTCCTCGCCGGCCTGCGCCCGCCGCCCGGCCTCCCACCCTGCCCGGTGGCCCCAGACCAGGCCTTCGAGCAAGCTGGTGGACGCGAGCCGGTTGGCGCCATGCAGGCCCGAGCACGCCACCTCGCCGGCCGCCCACAGCCGCCCCAGGCTCGTGCGGCCTTCCAGGTCGACGCCGATGCCGCCGCACGAGTAATGGGCCGCGGGCACGACCGGGATGGGCTGGCTGGTCAAGTCGAACCCGAGGGCCTTGCACTTGCCGTGGATCTCGGGGAAATGCGCCACGATCCAGTCGGCCGGCTTGTGGCTGATGTCCAGGTACGCGCACGGCTCGCCGGTCTCCAGCATGAGCTGGTGGATGCCCCGGGCGACCACGTCGCGCGGCGCCAGAGACCCGTCCGGGTGGAAGCGGCGCATGAACTCCTCGCCGCGGGAATCGACCAGGCGGGCGCCCTCGCCCCGCAGCGCCTCCGACAGGAGGAAGCGCCCGCTCGGATGGTAGAGCGCCGTCGGGTGGAACTGGATGTACTGCATGTTGATCAGGCGCGCCCCGGCGCGATCGGCCAGGGCGATGCCGTCGCCGCGGGCGCTCGGCGGGTTGGTCGTGTGCAGGTACAGGCGCCCCAGCCCGCCGGTCGCCAGGATGGTCTGGCTCGCCAGCACGGGGTAGACGTGGGCGGCGGTCTGATCGAGCACGTACGCGCCGACGCAGGTGGGCTCCTTGTACACGTCCAGCGGATCCAGGGAGTGGTGGGAGAGCGTCAGCAGGTCCACGGCCGTGTGGCCGGTGAGGACCTCGACGTTGGGATGGTCGGCGATGCGGGCGACCAGGCCCGCGGCGATCGCCTTGCCGGTCCGGTCCTTGTGGTGGAGGATGCGCGGCTGGCTGTGAGCCGCTTCCTGCGTGAGATGAAACGTCTCACCCTCCCGGTCGAAGCCGATGCCCAGCCGATCGATCAGCACGTCCTGGACCAGGCGCGGGCCCTCGGTGGCAAGCAATCGCACCGCCGGCTCCCAGCACAGGCCGGCGCCGGCCGCGCGGATGTCGGCCGCCAGGCGTTCGGGAGAGTCCTCCACGCCGCGGAAGATGATGCCGCCCTGGGCGTAGTAGGTGTTGGACTCCTGCGGCGAGTCCTCCTTGGTCACCACCAGGACGCGCGCGCCCTGGTCGGCCGCGGCCAGGGCGGCGGCGCAACCGGCGATCCCCGACCCGAGGATCAGGACGTCGGTGCGCATCTACGCGACGGCGGGCGCCGCGGGCCGCGAAAGGTCGAGCATGCGCCGCACGGGCTTCAGCGCCCGGGCGGCCACGTCGGGATCGACCGTCACCTCGGGCACCATGTCGCGGAGCGCCAGGTAGGCCTTCTCGAGCGTCTGCACCCGCATGTGGGGGCACTCGTTGCACGCGCAGCCGTTGTTTGGCGGGGCCGGGATGAATACCTTGGCCGGGGCGCGCTTCTGCATCTGGTGGATGATGCCCGCCTCGGTGGCCACGATGAGTTCGGCGGCGGGGCTCTTCACGGCGTACTCGAGCAGGGCCGAAGTCGAACCGATGTAGTCGGCGTGCGCCAGGACCGCCTCCTCGCACTCGGGATGCGCGACGACCACTGCTTCCGGATACTGGATCTTGAGCTGCACGATGCGCTTTTCGGAGAAGATCTCGTGCACCTGGCATGAGCCCGGCCAGAGAGTCATCTCGCGCTTCGTCTGCTTCATCACGTGGCGGCCGAGGTGCTGATCGGGGGCGAAGAGGATCTCGGTGCCGCGCGGAATGGTCTCGACGACGCGCACCGCATTGGACGAGGTGCAAATCACGTCGGAAAGCGCCTTCACGGCCGCGCTGCAGTTGATGTAGGAGACCACGTGGGCGCCGGGATGCTGCCGCACCCAGGCTTCGAACCGATCGGCGGGCGCGCTGTCGGCCAGCGAGCACCCCGCCGACAGGTCGGGCATCAGCACCACCTTGTCAGGATTGAGTAACTTGGCGGTCTCGGCCATGAAGTGGACGCCGCAGAACAGGATCACGTCGGCGTCGGTGGCGGCGGCGCGCTGGGACAGGGCCAGGCTGTCGCCCAGGAAATCGGCCACGTCCTGGATATCGGGATCCTGGTAGTAGTGGGCCAGGATGACGGCGTTCCGCTCCTTCTTGAGCCTTGCAATCTCCGCGACTAGATCCATGGGTGCCTCCGAGGAGCCAGTTTAGCTCGCCTTGAAGCCGCGTAAACGCAGCGCATTGGTGACGACCGAGACGGAACTGAAAGCCATCGCGGCCCCGGCGATCGCCGGGTTGAGAAGGATGCCGAAGAAGGGGTAGAGCACGCCGGCCGCCACCGGGATGCCCAGGATGTTGTAGCCGAAGGCCCAGAACAGGTTCTGCTTGATGTTGCGCAGCGTGGCGCGCGAGAGGGCGATGGCCGTGGGGATGGCCCGCAGATCGCCCGAGAGCAGGGCCACGTCGGACGTCTCCAGGGCCACGTCGGTGCCGCTCCCCAGCGCGATGCCCACGTCGGCCTGGGCCAGGGCGGGCGCGTCGTTGATGCCGTCGCCCACCATGATCACCGCACGCCCCGAAGCTTGCAGCTTGCGCACCTCGGCGGCCTTGTCCTGGGGCAGGACCTCGGCCAGGACGCGATCGACTCCCAGGGACCGCGCCACGGCCCCGGCGGTGCGCGCGTTGTCGCCCGTCAGCATCACTATTTCGACGCCGAGGCGGCGCAGGGCGGTAAGCGTCTCGGCAGCCTCGGGCTTGACGGTGTCGGCGATGGCCACGACACCCGCCAGGCGCCCCCCGACGGCGACCAGCACCGGCGTCTTGCCGTCGTCGGCCAGGCGGTCGCACGGGCCGACCGCCTCGAGTGCCGGCACGCCGCCAGAGGCCAGGAACGCCTGGTTGCCGACCAGGACTTCCGCCCCTCCCACCGTCGCGCGGATACCCTTGCCGGGAATCGCGGCAAACGCGGTCGCGGGCGCGGTGGCCAGGCCCGCGGCCTTCGCATGCGCCACGATCGCCGCGCCCAGGCCGTGCTCCGAGCCCACTTCCGCGCTCGCCGCCAGCCGCAGCAGGTCGTCGGAACCCAGGTCGCCCAGGGGCAGGACGTCGGTGACTGCCGGCGCGCCGCGGGTCAGCGTGCCTGTCTTGTCGAAGACGACGACCGCGGCCTTCCTCGCGGTCTCGAGGGCCTCGGCGCTCTTGAAGAGGATCCCCAGTTCGGCCCCGCGGCCGGTGCCGACCATGATGGACGTGGGCGTGGCCAGGCCCATCGCGCAGGGGCAGGCGATGATCAGCACGGCCACCGAGTTGACCAGGGCCAGGCGCAGGTCCCCGGCCGCCAGGAACCAGACGGCGAAGGTCATGAAGGCGACCAGCAGCACGGCCGGCACGAAGTAGCCGACGAACACGTCGGCCAGCCGCTGGATGGGGGCCCGGGACGCCTGGGCGTCCTGCACGAGGCGGATGATCTGTGCCAGGGTCGTGTCCTGGCCGACCTTGCGGGCCTCCATGACGAACGATCCGGTCTTGTTGAGCGTGGCGCCGATGACCTCGTCGCCCGGGTGCCTGGCCACGGGCAGGCTCTCGCCGGTGAGCATCGACTGGTCCACCGAGGAGGCGCCCTCCACGATCACCCCGTCTACGGGGATCTTCTCGCCCGGGCGCACCCGGACGCGGTCGCCCACGCACACCGCCGCGATCGGGATCTCGACCTCGTCGGGGCCACGCAGGACGCGCGCCGTGCGCGGCGCCAGGCCGATGAGCTTGCGGATGGCCTCGCCCGTGCGGCCCCTGGCGATCGCCTCGAAGTAGCGCCCCAGCAGGATCAGCGTGACGATGACGCAGGCGGCGTCGTAGTAGCCCATGCCGTGGCCGGCCGCCGGCCCGAGGGCGTGCGGCGCGAAGGTCGCCACCAGGCTGTAGCCGAATGCCGCGCTCGTGCCCAGCGCCACCAGGGTGTCCATGGTCGCGGAGCGACGCAGCGCCGCGTGCCAGGCGGCGGCGAAGAAGCGCCACCCGGCCCAGAAGAGCACGGGCGCCGTGAGGGCCGCCTGGAAGCGCATGTCGCGGAAAACGGCCGGCGCGAACGGGAAGAGCTCCGGGAAGCCGCCGAGCAGGACCGGCAGGGTGAGGATCGCCGCGACGTACAGCTTGCGCCGGAGGGCGGCCAGATCGGCCTCGCGGCGCGCCCGGTCGGCGGCAACCGCCTCGGCGCCGAGATCTCGCTCGGGTCGCACCATCTCGGCCTCGAAGCCGGCCCCTTCCACCGCCTTGATGAGGCCCGGGACGTCCACGGCTGCGGGTTCGAAGTCCACCAGCGCGCGCTCGGCGGCGAAGTTGACGGCCGCCGCCCGCACCCCGGGCGTGGCGCGCAGGGCCTTCTCGATGCTGGCGGCGCACGACGCGCAGGACATGCCGCGCAACGCCAGCGTGGCGGTCTCGGGGGCAGTCTTGTCCAGCACCGTGGCCATGCGGGCATTCTAGCGCGGAACGCTAGCTGCCGGCTTCGTCGCTCTCCGCGGATTCGTCGGGTTCGTTCGGATTCCAGGGCTGCCGGGGCTTGCTGCCGCCCGTCTCGACGGCCTTTTCGGCCTGCCGCCGGCGCTTCATCTCCTCGATGTGCCGCAAGGTCTCGCCCGACACCTGGCGCGGATCGACGGGCTGCTTCTTCGTCGGCGCCGGTTCCGCCCCGGCCGGGCCGCCGCGCACTCCCAGTTGGCGGTCGAAGTCCGCCCGCTTTGCCGGGTCGAGCAGCACCGCCTGTGCCTGATCGAGCAGGTCCAGCATGCGCCGCGCCTTCTCCTGTGCGGCGGGATTGCCGGCGGCCTCGCGCTTCTCCCACTTCCGGCGAAAACCCTTGATCAGGTCGGCCGCCTCGCCCGGCGTGGCGTTCGGGGGGATGTCCAGTTCTTCGTAGTAGTTGGTCACGGTGGTCGACGGGGCGGTGGCGGCCAACTTCGCCGCGCGCTCGGCTTCCTCGCGCTCTTCGCGAGCCTGGCGGGCCGCGTCCTCGATGCGGTTCTTGGCCGCCCGCACGGGCGTGCCGAGCAGATCCCCGAGCAGGTCGAGCAGGTTGACCGCGATCATGGCCGCGCCCACGGCCACGGCCACGCCGATGCCCACGTACAACAGGCCCATGGTGCCGAAGGTCTTCGAGACGTGGTCGTAGAGCTTGGGCGCCAGGGCGTTGATATCCTCGAGGGCGGTGGGAATCTTCTCGAGCTTGAAGCCCTTGAGCAGGATGGGGCTCTCCAGCCCGATTCCGACCAGCGTCAGCGACACCAGGGCCAGGGTCCGCGTGTTGTGGAACCGCTCGATTTCGACCTTGTACCACTTGTAGAGCGCCGAGGCCTGGACCTCCATCGGGAGGACCTCGCGATCCCCCTGGATCTTGCGCCACTTGCGCTGCAGCGGGCGGATCGAGAAGGCCCGCTTGACGAGCATGACCGGAGCGATCAGCAGGCCGAGGGCGGCCAGGCCGAGGAAGAAGTACAGGAGGGCGACGGCGACTGCCACCCCTCACATGTACCCTTATGGCGTCTAACCGCGTCCGTTGAGGATGTCGCGCACCCGGTTGAGGCTCTGCAGGGCGTCGGTGTGCAGCCGTTCGTACAGATCCAGGCGGGCCTGATCGTCCTTCGCCTTGGCGGCCCCTTCCTTCTCGAGGTAGCGCAGCTTCCAGAGGCTGCTGGCGGTCTCGTCGAGGATCAGCTTGCGCTTCTTGGCCTCGAAGGGGTTGAGGTTGAGGTCGTCAGCCCGCTCCTGCACCTGCGTGGTCGCCGAGAACAGCCCCAGGTAGGCCTGCTTCGTGAAACGCAACTTGTCGGCGGTGGTCGTGGCCTTGTTGGCCTCGGCGGTCATCACATCGTCCTGCGCCAGTAGGCGATCCAGGAGCGCCACCAGGTCGCTCTTGAGCGAACTGGCCTGGACAACCGGGTTTGCGGCCGTTTTACCGGGCGCCCCTTGCGGGTACGAAACGCCGCAAGCGCTTAACGCAAAGCTCACCAGCAAAGTCGCCACACAAATCTTTTGCATGTATTCGATCTCCACGCCGAACCCACCGGCACCCGCTAAACTCGTGAAACTTTCCACCCTGGTTATGGAGTCCTTATGCCGATTACGCGTCGTTAACTTTCTAAAGATGTGGTTAAATTCAAGCCAAGGCTAGCCTAACGGCAAGGAGGAAGTCGAGCGCCAATGATCTCAGTCGAGAACCTGACCAAGCGCTACGGGGACCGCCCCGCAGTGAGCGACGTGTCGTTCACCGTCAAGAAGGGCGAGATCCTGGGATTCCTGGGCCCCAACGGCGCTGGCAAATCAACCACCATGCGGATGATCACGGGGTACCTGTCGCCATCGTCCGGCCGCGTCACGGTCGGTGGCTTCGACATGGCCTCCGATTCGCTCAAGGCCAAATCTCTCATCGGCTACCTGCCGGAGGTCGTGCCGCTGTACCCCGAGATGACCGTGACCGACTACCTGCAGTTCGTCGCGGCCCTCAAGGGCATCCCGGGCAAGGACCAGAAAGCCCGCATCGACGCCATGATCGAGCGCTGCTGGCTCACGCAGTACCGCCACCGGTTGATCGCGCACCTGTCCAAGGGTTACCGGCAGCGCGTCGGCCTGGCCCAGGCGATGATCCACAATCCGCCGGTACTGGTGATGGACGAGCCCACCAGCGGCCTGGATCCCAAGCAGATCATCGAGACCCGGGATCTCATCCGCAACCTCGCCGGCGACCACACGGTCATCCTGTCCACGCACATCCTGCCCGAGGTGCAAAACGTCTGTAGCCGCGTGATGATCATCAATGGCGGCCGGGTCGTGGCCGAGGACGCGCCCGAACGCCTCGAGGCCAGCCTGCGCGGCAGCCAGAAGATCCGGCTGGAAGTGGCCGGTTCCCACGACCGGCTCCAGGGCGTGCTCGGCGGCGTGCCGGGCGTCACCGAGGTGCACATCCAGCCCAAGGGCCAGGAGTACCCCGACGTCCTGATCGCCGACATCGTCACCAAGCCGGACGACGAGGTCCGGGCCGGCGTGTCGTCGGCGGTCATCGCGGCCGGCTACAAGCTGTACGAGATGCACGCCGCCAGGTTGTCGCTAGAGGAGATCTTCCTCAAGCTCACGACCGAGGACGTCGCGGCCAACGATGTCGCCGCCAAGGAGGTCGCCAATGTCTAAAGTCACCGCGATCGCCATGCGCGAGCTCCGGAGTTACTTCGTCTCGCCGCTGGCCTACGTTGTCGCCGCGATGTTCATGCTCGGCGTCGGCTTCCTGTTCTTCGCCATCGTGCTCTCGACGCGGGAAGCGTCGCTGCGGCCGCTGTTCCAGAACATCGCGGTCGTCTTCCTGCTGCTGGTGCCGGCGCTCACGATGCGCCTGCTGGCCGAGGAGCGCAAGACGGGCACCATCGAGTTGCTGATGACCAGTCCCATCACCGACGCCTCCATCGTCTGGGGCAAGTTCCTCGCGAGCATGGGCTTTCTCGCGTTTCTGCTGGCGCTCACGGGAGTGTTCCCCCTCGCCCTGGTCATGGTCGGCGGCAAGCCCGAGTGGGCGCCGATCGGGACGGGCTACCTCGCCGTGTTCCTGATGGGCGCGTCGTTCATGGCCATCGGCCTGATGGCTTCCAGCTTCACCAACAACCAGATCGTGGCGGCCCTGGTGGCCTTCGTGATATCGCTCATCATCTGGTTGCTCCCGGCGGTCGGCAGCGTCTTCGGATCGCCGATTTCCGAGGCCTTCCAGTACATGAGCATCATCAGCCACCTCGAGAACATGGCCCGCGGCGTGGTCGATTCGTCCGACATCATCTACTACGTGTCGGTCATCGGGACCGCGTTGCTCATCACCGTCAAGTCCGTCAACGTCTACCACTGGAGGTAGCAAGCGATGAGCCAGAATCCACAACAGCCGCCCGTCTCGGGCGCAGCCAAACTCCTCGACGTCGCGATCAACCTGGTCGGGATTCTCGCCATCCTGCTGATGCTCGTCGCGGTCCTGGGCAGCACCCCGCAGGCCGCCGCGCTGAAGATCCCGGCCTCAGCGGTGGATCCCGCCCGCAACGCCGGCTGGGTCTGCATCGGCCTGTACATCCTGGGCAGCGCCTGGCAAAGCCGCGACTGGCTTGCCAAGGTCTGGAGCCGCGAGCGCACGCAGAGCGGCACCAATCTTCTCGTCCAGGTGGTCCTGGCCGTCGCGATCATCGGGGCGGTCAACTACATCGGCACGCGCAACCACAAGCGCTGGGACGTGACCGAGAACAAACAATTCTCGCTGTCGGAGCAGACCAAGAAGGTCATCAAGGAGCTCCCCGGCAAGATCAAGGTCACGATGTTCGTGAGCCCCACCGACCGCTCCGCCCAGCAAAACAAGGATCTGTGGCAGGAGTACGCCTACGTCGATTCCAGCAAGGTCGAGTTCAAGGCCATCGACGCCGACCGCAACCCGGGCGAGGTCCTCAAGTTCGTCGAGTCGCTGCCCAAGGACCAGCAGAGCAAGGTCATGGAGGGCGGCACCATCCGCCTGGGGACCATCGCCCTCGAGCACAAGGGCGCGGTGACCTCGGTCACCGGCTACAACGAGCAGGACTTCACGTCTGCTTTGCTCAAGGCCACCCGCAACGTGCAGAAGCGCCTGTACTGGCTGGAGGGCCACGGCGAGGCGGATCCCGAGTCGTTCGGCCCCGAAGGTATGGGCCAGCTCAAGCAGGCCCTCGAGAAGCAGAACTACAAGATAGAGCGCCTGGCGACGCTGGGTCTCAAGGCGATCCCCGAGGACGCGGCCGCCTTGGTGGTCGCCGCGCCCCGCAAGCCGCTCGACGAGCGCGAAGTGGGCCTGCTGACGACTTACGTCAAGCGCGGCGGCAAGGTCCTGGTGACGCTCCATGCCGGCTCGGGCGTGGGCCTCGAGAAGTGGCTGGCCGACAACTACGCGGTCACGCCCGACAAGAACGTGATCCTCGAGATGGACGGCGCGTACACCTACAACTTCAACCCGCTGTTCCCGGCGGTTCTGAAGTACCCGTACCACTCGATCACGCAGTCATTCCAGAACAACCGCCTCGCCACGGTCTTCCCGCAGGCGCGGTCGTTCAAGATCGCCGACCAGAAGCCGGAGGGAGTCAACGTCGAGGCCCTGGCCGAGACGTCCGACCGGGCCCAGGGCCGCGCCTTCGAGAAGGACCTCGGCGCGGAGGTCCTGCAGCGCGAGTTCGACGAGAAACGCGACCTGCGCGGCCCGCTCAAGGTCGCCGTCGCCATCACGACGACCAGCAAGACCATGGCCCCGCCCGATCCCGCGGCGACCGACTCGGCCACGCCCAAGGAGAAGGAGCTCAAGGGCCGCATCGTGGCCATCGGTTCGGCGTTCTTCGCGTCAAACCAGTTCGCCCAGCGTTTCGCCAACGGCGACTTCTTCCTCGCCGCGATGAACTGGCTCGCCGAAGAGGACGCGCTGATCTCGATCGCGCCCAAGAACACCGAGTCGCGCACCGTGGAACTCCTCGGGCGCACCCAGGCTTACCTGGGGCTCGGCACCGTGGCCTTCCCGCCCATCGCCCTGCTGGCCATCGGCCTGCTGGTCTGGTGGCGCCGTCGCTGATCGTTCATAGCAACCACAGGAGAGAACAGCAGCCATGAAGTGGCAATCAACGGCCATTCTTGCAGCCGTGCTCGCCGGACTCGGCGCCTACATCTACTTCGTAGAGCGCCCGAAACCGGAGAGTGCCGGCGACGACCGGACCACGTATGCCTGGAACCTGTCGGACATGCAGGCGCAGCCGATCGACCGCATCGAGGTCAAGGCCGGCACCGACTCGGTGGTCTTCGTGAAGGTCCCGCCCAAGCCGACGCCCAAGCCCACGGGCTCGGCCACCGACTCGCCCACCCCCGATCCGCTCGCCACGCCCCCGCAGCCCACGTGGCACAAGGAGGACAAGCCGGATCTCGGCCTGACCTACCAGTGGGACTCGGCCTGGTCGGACTTCAAGCGCATGATGGTCGACCGAGTCGTGGACGAAAAGCCCAAGGACGACACGATGTACGAGTTCGCGTCGCCCTCGGTGGAAGTGAAGATACACGCGGGCAAGAAGGTCCTCCACTCGTTCGTGGTGGGCAAGAAGGCCATTTCCGGGTCGGGCTTCTACTTGAAGACCGGCGAGGAGCCCAAGGTCTACCTCGTCTCGTCGTACAAGGTGGACACCTGGAAGAAGCTCGCGGCCGAACCGCCGGTGGCCACGCCCACTCCGCCGCCCCCGACGCCCGAGCCGACGCCGGTCCCGACGCCGAGTCCCACGCCGGCCGCGGTGTCGAAGGCCGCCACCGGTTCGCAGGCGGCCACGGGCTCTACCGAACCTTAACCCGTAGATAAGAAACTCTCTCTCCTCTTCCGGCGATATCCCCGTTGGTAGCGTCCGGAGGAGGAGAGAGAGCATTCATGGCCATCGGAGCCATTCTGGCGGCGCGCGCGAAAGCCGCCCCCGCCAAGCGGCGTGACGGCACGCCCCCGCAAGAGGGAGCGACCGAGGTGCGCCTCGGCCCCCTGCCAGGCCGGGATCAGTACATCCCGTCGGGCCAGCGGCCGGCCCAGCAACCCCAGCCGCCGGCCCGCCCGGCGCAGGCCCCCACGCCGCCCGTGTGGCCGAACGGCCAGCCCGTGGCCCAGCAACCGCCGCCGCCTGGCGCCGGCACGACCTTCGTGCCGCTCGGCCCCGGCTTCGCCAACGGCGTCGCCGAGGCGCCGGCCGAGGCCGAGAAGACGGCCCGCGAGGAGCGCCCCCTGACGATCGCCGCCGGCATGGGCGGCATCGAGGGCAAGCACGCGAGCGTGCACTACAACCTTTCCGACAAGACCGCCATCGGCGGGTCGGTCGGCACCATCACGGAAGGCGTCACCAGCTATACCCTCGACATGCGGCAATACGTGGCGAGCGAGAAGAACTGGGGCATCTACGTCCAGCCGGGCGTGCACGCCATCTCGTCCCCGCTCGGCACCAAGGCCGCCGGCTCGGCCCAGCTTGGACTGGAGTGGCGCACCAACAGCGGCATCACGTTCAACGTCTTCGGCGGCGGCGCCTACATGCAGGACGACAAGCTCCGCCCGACCGCCGGCTTCTCGATCGGCTTGTCGTTCTAGCCGGGGCCGGCCTCCGTGCCGGCCGCGCGGGGCGTTCGCTACAATGGGAGACCGATGGCCTCCCGGAGTCTCGCCGAGTACTATCACCAGGCGACCAAGTACGATCCCGACACGATCGCGCGTCGGGGGCGGCAACTCGACTGGGCCAACCAGCCGGTGCCCTTCAAGGAGTACGAGGATGCGCCGCGCATCGACCTGGCGCGCTACCTCCCGGTCGACCCGGCGCAACTGTCCGACCGGGAATTGCGGCGCCTGGCGCGCTCGGAAGATCCGGCCGAGCAGTTGCGTAACGACCTGTCGCACCTGCTCTACTTCACCTACGGCGTGACGGCGATCGTCCACTACCCCGACCGGCCTTTCTACATGCGGGCCGCGCCGAGCGCCGGCGGCCTGTACCCGGCCGAGGTCTACGTGCTGTCGCGCGGGACCGACGCCCTGCCGGCCGGCCTCTACAACTACCAGGTGCGCACCCACTCGCTCGCGCAGGTGGTTCGGGCCGACCTGTGGCCCGACCTGGAGGCCGCGTGCTTCAAGCACCCGGCACTGGCCGGGGCGCGACTGGCGGTGGTGCTCAGCGGCGTCTTCTTCCGCAGCGCGTGGCGCTACGAAGATCGGGCCTACCGGCGAATCCTGCTCGACACCGGCCACGCGCTGGGCAACCTGGCGCTGTACGCCCCCCTGGTGGACCTGGCGGCCGTGCCCCTGGGAGGGTTCGTGGACAAGCGCATCAACGACGTCCTGCTCGTGCCCGACGACGAGGAAGGCGCGCTGTGCGTCGTCCCCCTGCTGCCCGCGGGCGCGGTGACTCCCGATCTCCTGGCCAAGCGCGCCCTGCGCTCCAAGGCGGTCGCGCAGCAGGCCGTGCCGGAAGGCCGGCGCCTCCTCGCCCTGCACGAGGCGTCGCGCATCCTCGAGGGGTCGCGCCCGGAGACCTCGCGCCGCAGGCGCGTCGAGGGCGAGGAAGCCCGCCACGCCTGGATGAAGTTCGCCCCGCCGATCGCGCTGGGCGACGCGCCGCCCGACTGGGGCGATCGGCTCTCCGAGACCATCCTCAAGCGCCGATCCACGCGCAACTACGCCGGTTCGGACTTCACGCGCGAGCAACTCGGAATGATCCTGGCCGCGCAGGATGGCTCGAACGATCTGCTGTTCGCCCCCGACCTCCTCGAGACCTACGTCGCCGTGCACCGCGTGGCCGGCCTCGAGCCGGGCTGCTACCACCGCTCCCGCGAGAACGGCCAGTTGCGCCAGCTCCGCTTCAAGGATCTCACCGAGGAAGTGCAGTTCTTGTGCCTCAACCAGGATCTGGGCGGCCAGGCGGCGGCCGTCGTCTTCCACACCGCCGATCTGCCGGGGGCCATTGCCGGGTACGGCAACCGCGCCTACCGCTACCTCCACCTCGACGCCGGCCACCTTGGCCAGCGAGTAAACCTCGCCGCCATCCACCTGGGTCTGGGCGCCTCGGGCATCGGCGGGTTCTTCGACGACCGGGTCAACGATCTCCTGGGGATCCCGGAGAGCGAGGCGGTGGTGTACGTGACCACCCTGGGCGTCCCCGCGCAACGCGGGTCGACCGAGGCCGCAAGCTAGCCTCTAACAATTTCCCTGCGCTTGGCCCAACTTTAACCGTCGCATAAGAAGTTCCCGGGGCTTGCGGCGGAAATCCTATGTATGAAGAAGACGATCGTGTGGGCGTGCGTTTCGAGCACGGCGTTGACGGTGCTGGTCGGTTGCGGGTCGGGCTTTTCGACCGCCCCCAGCCGCTATGGCCTCGCTGCCGGCGACACCGGGAACTTCGTCGGCGCACCCGCCAAGGTGGCCGGGACCGGCGCCATCGAAGTGATCGTCAACGACGGTTTCAAGACCCAGGCGACCGCCGCCGACGTCGCGAGCCTCAAGCTGATGGTCGTCCCGGCCAGCGGCGCGCCGGTGTCCAGGACCTTCGCCAAGGGCGCGACGGCCACCGTGGACAGCATCCCGGCGGGCAAGGCGGGCATCACCATCGACGCCCTGGGCGCCACCGGCGCCCTCCTGGGTACGGCCAGCAAGGCCGACATCGACGTCGTGGCCGGCCAGACCACGAAGGTCACCTTGTCCATCAAGCTCAATCCGACGGTCGTCTCGCCCACCACGGGCAACCTGGGCGTGGACGTCACCCTGGTCGACGGCGACGTCATCACGATTCCGACGCCCACGCCGGGCCCCACGGCCACCCCGACGCCGACGCCGGCGCCCACCGCGACGCCGACCCCGGCGCCCGGCGGCACGTTCGTGGACGGCTTCGAAGCTGGCTTCGGCAACTGGTCGGCCACCTTCGCGGCCGCCGGCTACTCCTCGGTGACGACCGCCTCGACCGCGTGGAACACTTCGGCGTACTTCCCGAAGACCGGCACCTACGGCGCCAACCCCGGCGACGGGACCGGCGCGGTCAAGGAGCCCGGCACGTTCACCATGACGCTCAAGAACGCGATCAACACCAGCGGCATGGCGGCGCCGAAGCTCGACTTCGACTTCGCGAAGTTCACGAAGCAGTACTACTTCAAGTCCGGCGCTCTCAAGGCCGAGGCCAGCAGCGACAACGGCGCGACCTGGTCGCAGGTGTGGGCGGCTGACGCCGACCAGGCCGGCTGGGCCCATGCCTCGGTCGCGTTGCCCAAGGCCGCGGCCTGCAAGGTGCGCTTCTCGTTCACCTACGACTACTACCTGGGCACGGACGCCTTCGGCGCCCCCAGCCTGGATAACGTCGAGATCAAATAAGCGGAACGCTAAAGAGACGCAGGTCCCTGTCGGGGCCTGCGTCTCTCCTTCGGGTATCCGGCGCCCGGTTGTGGTAGGGGGCGCCGGAAACTTGGACCGGGCTACCGGTACTTGAACCAGACGTCGTTGACGGCGGCATCCTGGCCGTTGCGGACGAAGCCCGCGCCCACCTGGCGATGCTCGTTGCCGTTGACGTCGGCGTTGGCGCCGGCGTTCTGGTAGCCGAGCTTGATCTCGCTGATGCCGAGGTCCTTGAGGGACTTCTTCTGCCCGTCGACGATCATGGTCAGGCCGGCCTTGTCGCCGAGCTGAGCCAGTTCGGCCGCATCCAGCTTGCCGTCGGCGGTCGCCGCGGCGCCCAGGTGCTTCTCGGCCAGGGCCTTGAGGGCCTCGAAGCCGTTGTCGAACTTCTTGCCGTCCACCACGGTGTTGTTGCCGAAGAGTTCGGTGCCGTCGCTGCCGGCGGCGCCGTCGCCGTTGCCGTCGAAGGCCAGCACGCCGTCGCCCTTGCCGGCCCAGGCGGTCTGATCGACCTTGCCGTCGCCGTCGATGTCGAAGGCCTTGCCGCCGCCGACCGAGGTCGACGAGACACCGTCACCGTTGAGGTCGAAGACCAGCGGCGAGGCGATCTTCTCCTGGCCGCCCGGCGCAGTGTAGGTGCCCTTCTGCTCGCCGTTGGGCCCGACGACGCTGTACTTGCCGCCGCCCTGCGGAACGGCCGTGGAGCCGGCCAGCGGGCCCTTGGAGATGCTGTAGGTGCCGTCCTTGTTCTTCTTGTAGTCGCCGTGGTTGACGAGCCAGCCACCGGGGGCCGTGCCCTTGATTTCCTGCCCGCCGGCGGGACCGCCGCCCGCGGGGGCAGTGCCGCCGCCCTTGCCGGCCAGCAACTGCATCAGCAGGTCGGTGAGCGTCTTCATCAGCTTGGTGAGCTGCTCGAGGATCGGCGTGAGCTCCTTGACGAGGGCGCCGGGCTCGATCGGGGCGCCGGGGGCCTTCTCGGCTTCCTTGGCCTTCGCCGGGTCCGCCGGCCCGCCGGCCGCCGGGGCGTTGGGGGCCGCCGGGGCCGC
>Ga0194120_10007085_pt1 | contig 15490 bp, 24 predicted proteins | sample TA2MahCa65mmetaG_FD_148642 | JGI IMG/M metagenome (GOLD analysis project Ga0194120, IMG submission 148642) | Freshwater microbial communities from Lake Tanganyika, Tanzania - TA2015019 Mahale Deep Cast 65m | ecosystem: Environmental > Aquatic > Freshwater > Lake | place: Tanzania: Lake... | reverse complement strand
TCAACTTGATACTCGCTGGCTTTCCGTGACAGCCAAGAAAATCATAACAATTTATAATTATTCAGGCTGTCACGAACTGGTTCGTGGCAGCATTGAAAACTTGTCTGCCGATAGGCATGATTATGAATTGACAATGGAGAATTGAGAATGAAGAATGAACAATTTAGAATTAATAATGAACTAATTGTTGTAACAGATACTTACGCTTAAAAATTGAAGATGGTACTTCTAAGGAGATTGTCTATTCGTTAGACAGATTTCATACACTCAAAGACTGAAAATTGAATTTCTAAGGATTTGTGCTTAGGTCGTTGATGATTTGAGTAATAGTGTTTTTTAGTTTCGGCATGTGATTTTTACAAATATCAAAGATTATTTTGTGATTGATTATGTCATAATGATGCGATATCAAATCTCTAAGCTTCATAATCTTTTTCCAGTCGATAAGAGGATAATTTTGAAACAGGGCGCTATGCTTTGTGTCTATGCTTTTAATTATCTCTCCGATGATTTGAAGTCTCATAGCGATTGAGTCTAATTTAGTAACTCCTTCTGGAGATGTTACAAAATCTTCTGCAATTTGAATTGTATCGAAGCGATCTTGAGTGATCTCTATAGATTCTAAAATGCTTTTGAATTGATCAAATAAAACATTTTCAGGCATAAACAATGTTTCTTTTGATTCTATTTACAAAGCTTGGTCTTAGATAGTTGTTTTTTAATATGATTTCGACTTTTCTGTCAAACAATGACTCTAAGTAAAGCTGAATTCCTGCAAAGTCATCAAAGCACACACTTTTCAGTTCAACAAGTAAATCAATATCGCTATCAATTTGATTTTCCTCTCTCGCATAGGAACCAAAAAGCCCAATACTGATGACACCAAATTCCTTCTCGAGAAATTTCTTTTCATCCTTAAGCTTATTAATTATTTCTGATTTTGAAAGTTCCATTTTGCTTTCGCTTAGAGTGTATCTTAATCAAAGTTATATATTTAGTTTTATATAAACAACGCGATATTTACATGATTTAGTCAAAGTTGTGAACCATTAGTATCCATGCCAACAATTATCAGCTTGCCCTTTCCAAAGGAGTCAATATGTGATAAGTGAAGGCTTGCTCTGAGCACAGTCGAAGAGAGCGAGTATGCATCCCGCCAAAGGCGGACAAGCCCGCCCGAGGTGGGCAAGTCAACGGAAATGTCTGCCATGAGCTTGTCGAAGGGAAAAATGCGTCAAGGTCGAGATGGAAGAGCATGTGTAATGTATAATGTAAAATGGAAAATGTAAAATGAACGAAGTATTGTCTTTTGGAGGAGAGATGGTTAATGTAAAATTTAGTAAAGTGATAAAACCGCTTGCTGCTATAAACCGTTGCGAGAAGTTCAAACTCCTAATTAATGTTGAATAATATCAATTACTCTCTTTATAATTTCGTTTAATTTGTGAGTGTTTAGTTTACCGATTTTGTATAGGATAATTTTGTTTTCTGCAGTAAATATTCGATTGGGCCGTACGTTGCTTACTTGCTTCAAGCTTCCTTGCTCGAAATCATTATCGGTTATTTGAACTGCATAATCATCTTTTACGGTTTGACTTGTGATTTGGCATAGAATAAGATCATTTCCCTTCAAGGAAGTGATAATTAATGCTGGACGTCTTTTAATCACCGAAAGATCAGAAAAAGGGAATGGAATGACGACTACGTCGCCTTTTATAAATTTTGCCACGCTTTCTCTTCTTCAGGTCTAAGCCAATCTTTACTTAGCAAGGATTCGCTCATAATCGCAGTGTCAATTTCTTCTTTGACGATTTTTGTCTTCAGATAGTTGATAAAATCAAAAACATCGTCTAAAAGAGATTCAGGGATTTGCTCAATTTCGCTTATCAGCAGTTCTTTTTTGGTCATATTACGTTCTCTAATATTTCTGTTTCAAAATAAACTTTTCTGGAAAGTCTTTCAAGTGAACAAATGAATTACGGTTTATAATTGAGAATGGAGAAATTATAATTGATAATTTATCTGCCAATAGGCATGATTGAGAATTGACAATTGACTATGGAAAATTGATAATGAACTATTTGTTGAAACAGCTAAATACACTTAAAAATTGAAAATAGTTTTGTTAAGTGCAGTTGATTGTTCCCTTATAAATTTTTTAATTCTTCTTTGCTTAAGCCGGCTTGACGCAGTATTTCATACAATGTACCTTTAGGCAAATCTTTTTTATGAAACGGTACAACCACTCGGCGTTTTGTTTCATGATTAATAAGTATTTGGTGACTATCTTTGGTTCTATCCAATATAAATCCTTTGCTCTCTAGAATTTTTATTATTTCTTTTGGAGTGAATGACTTAAGCTTTGACATTTGCTTCTACGGATAATGTATATTCGAATGTATTATCCTCGGAAGGAATTTCTTCACCATGAGCGATAAGACTTTCGATATATAATTCAATTGCTTCTTTAGCCATTTTCAATGCCTCGTCAATTGTCTCGCCATAAGTTACACAACCAGGCAAAGTTGGGACTGTGATTGTAAAGCCGCCTTCAGGTTCTTTTCTTAATAGGATTCTATAATTTAAGATTTTCATTTTATAACTCTTCAAAATACTCGTTGTCAAAATAGGTTATTTTGTTAAGTCTTTCAAGCGAGCAAATGAATTACGGTTTATAGTTGAGAATTTATCTGCCGAACAGAATAAAATGCAATCAAAGCTTTTTGCTTGTACACAGATTTCTACTTCCATTCCGTTACGGTTATATTTTTAATAATTTTTTTCCTTAAAACTCAATATTACAAACTCACTTGATAAGAGCGTCCCAGCAGATGGAGAATTCTAAAATCGATTCATGCTTTCTGAAAACAATCCGATAGAAATCTGCATAATTGAATTTGAAAAATTTATTTTGGATTTGTAGACCTTTTGGAACTAAGCTTTTCTCTCTATCATACGAGGCTCTTTATTTCATCACTTCTGATTAGTCAGTGACGTAAGAGAATAAAATACAGAGTAAAGCAGCGAACGAAAAGTTTTCTACTGCTTTACTCAAGTAAATTATTTTTAATCGGGATTTTTTAATCTTAATTCTTTTATTTTTTTTATACTAAAACTTAGCCCTATTATAATGAAAACGATAGCAATGTATCGATTTTCTTCAACCGTAAAAGCCGTGATAATTAAAATGGTAATAGCTAAGGACAACATTACTAAATCTAGTATTCGTGTGGATTTACTATTGTATTTTTTACTAATTATGCTCCATATTCCGAAAATAATTACCAAACTAATCATAAGTGCAGTTTCCATAATACTAACTCCTTATTATTTTCGAATTGACGAGTTTATTATCATGCCAAGTCAAATTATGATTGGATTTTATAAGTATGTCTTTCTTTAAATATAGATGACAAATTTCACTTGCAATCCCACCTGAGCACCATGCACAGATAGCTGCATATGCGCAAGGCCAATAAAACACAGGACCTGCAAATTTACACATAAGAAGAGTGGCAATGTAGGGACCCCATCTACAACTTAAAGGTTTATTAAAATAAGAAGTGTCTGTAAAATCATTATAATGTGCGAAGAATGAGTCTACTACGCAAGTGTGGCATTCTAAGGTATCTATGTACCTATTTAAGTCTGGATATTTTAATAATAATGAGTCTCCTACAATTATTAGTCGTTCTGATAATTCTTCTGCTTCTTGTGAGGAGAGTTCCATATATAAAAGGATTCTTTCTACATTATTTTCCCGGTATGCTTGTCTAAGTTCCTCCAATGTAAAATTAATGTTTAATCCTCTGTTAATACGCTCTGTAATGTTTGTGCGTATGTTAATTAATTCTTGGGTTAATGGATCAGATTCTAAAAGAATATCAAGACTATCTACACTATTTAACTGTATTTCATTTTCGTAAATAGTAGGACCCTGGCTGTCATTACATTTAACTAGTATAAAAATGATTAGTAATGTAAGTATACTCTTTAATGCTTTTTTCATTTTAATTCTCTCCTATAGTTTTTGTTTACGTAGTTAAATGTTTGAAATTTTAGTTCTAACATTTTACTTGTTTTGCTACGTAAACCCTGTCGTAAAATCACCGATTGGCGAGCGACAGGCACCCACCTCTCCGAAGGATCCTTATCCTTCGGACGCTTTTGATTTAAAAACAAATCGAACATAAATAAACGCTACACGGCGTATATATATAGAAGTAAGACTTGTCCGCCGAAGGCGGAAGTAAGAAGAACTCCATCTTAAAGAATTATTTTAACCCGTAGCAGTAAACCCAGCAGTATTTATGTACTGTCGTTATTTTCATTACTAACCTCTTCTTGTGGCAAGGATAAAAAAGGGGGAATTAAAATGCAATAGGAATTTTATTAAAATATTTATATCGAATCACAGGGTGTAGTTTGCATTTACGTGTTTCGTATGAGCAAGCTGCAATCCGCCTGCGGCGGACGCCCATGCGGCTGTCCATACGCATCAGCTTTTGGATCCGCACCAACGACTACCGGTTTTCCTTCAAGCGAAGGCTTGCTCTGAGCACAGTCGAAGAGATCAAGTATTCGTTCAACTGAGATAAAAAATGTATCGAGGTCGAGATGAAAAATTGTAAACATTTTTTGAATAGAATTCTGTAGCACAGATTAATCAATGAGATAGATATGAATAATCTGTGCTACATATTGGGTAATTATTTTGTTAAAATTTATCTACCTTCGGCAGGTGAATCTACCGTAGGTAAACAAACTTCTTTGTCGCAGTAAACGAACCTGCGCGTAGTTGATAAAAATAAACTCCCGAACTCAATCCATATTTACTTGCATTGAACTCAACTTGATACTCACCAGCTTCTTTTGGTTCGTTTATGAGTGTTGCGATTTCACGGCCGAGTAAATCGTAAACCTTTAAAGTGGTAAGTGCGGAATTCGGGATGGTGAATTTTATTTTTGTTGTTGGGTTGAATGGATTTGGGAAATTTTCATAAAGTTTATATACATATACAACGTTTATCCCCTGATCAGCGGGAGACTTTTGCTGAGATAATCCCCAAGCTGTTCCCACTACATCTGAATAAACAGAAAACAATCCCTGAGTATCTTTTGCTCTGATTTTGTACTCAACATGATTTGGTCCAGCACCGGCCCCATAAATTGTCGAATCTATAAATTCTGTTGTAGTGCTTGAGTAAGTCCTAATATAACTCCAATTACTCCAACTACCATATGAAATTCTACGCCAAATCTCATAGTAACCATTACTGATTACATCTGGTTCTTGATTTGACTGCCAAGTAATTCTTGGGTATGACTCACCATTTAGCTGAATAATGGACAATTTTAAGTTTTGTGGTTTAGAGGGACTTAAAGCTAAAATTCCGTCATAATTTACTTGGACACTCAATTCATATTCTTTGAGTGTTGAGTTATAGCTTTTTACTTCAAAACCTTTGTTAGTAATTTGACCATCAGCACGATTTGATGTAGGATTGCTCCATCTTGTAAAGACAGTTGCATAATTTAACTTGAATAAATCATAATTATCTCCAATTGAAGCATCTCTATGATATCTCCTACCGTGATCAAGAGGCGGATTTGGTCCGAAGCTGGATGGAGTTAAACAGTAATAATCTGTCCATGTTTTTGGTCCTACTGTAAGTGTAATAACATCTCTTTCGTCATAACCGGTTGAATATGAAGGCGTGTATTTAGCAAGCACATCGTCTGATCTGTCATACGGAGTACTTGATCCGGCAGATAAATAAAAATTCCATAATCCGTCAGCACATTCGATATCTAAATTGGAATTCGTAGGAATATTTAAATTTTCTTCCTCGATGTGAAATACTAAAATTCCATGCGTAAAAACTTGATCAAATAATTGACTAATTATAAATGGATTTGCTGTTGCGTAATCATTTCGTGTGTGAAAATTTTCAATAATAAAGTACTCAACAATATTTTGAGGATTACTGTTATCATACTTCAAGGGTATTAAAAAAGCTTCGTGCCTTATATGAGTATCTTTTAAAAATAAACTGCTTTGATTCAATTCAATTACTGTAGGGTTTAACCAACCTGCTCTGTATCGCTCATATGCACTAAAGAATGAATTTTGTGAAGCAGAACTTAACATCAAAGCAAAGTGCGCAACATTACCGATATTAGGAATACCGGAATATACTGTTCTTCCATCCAGGTGAGCATCATCATTCCAAAAACCACCAAATAAATAATGAGTAAACTCATGGGCGGGAATGGTTATTGTAACTTTTGAACCGCCATGATATTTATAACCCATTTGATGTGAACCATATCTATTAAAAAGCTTGCCATCCTTAATAAAATTCCAGGGAATATCATATTCCTTTCTACCTGCATAATCTCTGGATGGTCTTCTATAAAAAATAAAGACGTAATCAATTTTATCATCTCCTACACCAGGCAAGTATTCATGATTGTAATATTTATTGTTAATCATAAACCGCCAGTTATCGTATTTCGTATAATCAATTCTGCTGTCTAACTTGTTTAGAATTTCTGCATTAACAGAATCATAATAAACAGAACCCCATGGCGATGTATAATTTGAATAGTTATAGTCGGTTGAATCATAATAAACATCACCAATCAATCTAAAAGAACCGAGATTACCATTTCCATCACCCCCGGATGCTCTATCAAAGAAATCACTAAGATTACCGGAAGTATAAAAACCATTTAACGGCACAGTGGTATCAACTATTGTTTTTGCCCAATTTGGTAATATTCTGTAATCCGTCCATGTTGGTGTATTTTCCCTATCATCCTTAAATCTGATAAATACAACTAAAACTCTTAAAGTACCTTGATTTGTTATTTCTCTACCACCCCTTAAAGCGCCTGTCATTCCTCTTAGTAATTGAATATTTTCAGGCATTTCACCTTCTATTGAAAATACTGGACCGCACATATCTGATTGTTCTTGAGAATATGAAATGGAAGATATAATTAATAAAAACAAAAATGTTATTTTTTTCATTTTATAACCCTTTCTATTTTAAATAAACCATTTTTTTTGTGATAAAATTATTACCTTCAAACAGAGTGTAATAATAAATGCCACTTGAAAGTTCTTTATTTAATTTGTTTGTATTAAAAACAACTTGGTAATTACCTGGGTGTTTCATTTCATTTACTAGTGAACCTATTTCTCGGCCTAAAGAATCAAATATTTTTAATCTAACTAAGCTCATTTTGGATATTGAGAAATTTATGATAGTATATGAATTAAAGGGATTCGGTTTATTTTGAGATAAACTATATGTAATGGAATTCTTATTTTTTTCTTCAACATTTACAATGTAACCATATTTAACCCCATCTATTAGTGCACCCATAATTTTTATTTCGTCACTTAATTCTGCAATACGCCGAACCATTCCGATGCCTTTTGCAAGACCGTAGAGAGCATAGTCAAAAGGGTAGCCGTATAAAGTATCTTGTGTTACAGTATCAACAACTGCTCCACAAAAGGTTTTTGTAGTTTTTTGAATATCAAGTTGAGAATAAAAAATTTCTCTTGTACGAAGTAATGCTGGGAATGTTTTATCAGAATTCGGTCCCCACCAAAGAGGATTCTTACATTCCTTCCAAAGTGTGCTGTCTGGTATATTCAACTTAAAAATCAAAGATTCGCCATTACAACTATCCAAAAACCAGCTCCCGAATTGCCAAACGTTCATTAAATTATCTATGCGATAATACCTTATTACAGGGGGTCCAAAAAAACCAGTAGAATCCCAAAATACTCTGTATTGCTTACCATTAGGCATTACAGTATCTCCAATCACTTTTACTTGATAGTAGTGATATTCGGTACCTATAGAATAATATTGCCATATATTACCCACTTGCATTGGAAAATAATCTTTCAGTGTGGTATCTATTTGAGCAAATAAAGTACATTTTAATATTAACAGTGTAATTAAGATTTTCATTTTTCAACTCCAAAAAGTCTTATACAATTTTGTTGGTTCAATCTATAACTGATTTTCTTTGTTCAAATAAACCCTGTCATAAACTCACCTACTGGCAAGAGACAGGCAACTACCTCAGCTTTTGGTTTGGAGACTATCTGAATATTTTGAAAGGGTGGAACCCATGCAAACGCTACACGGCGTATATATAATAGAAAGAAAGAAAATGTTTTCCTTAGAAAATATTTTTAAATCGTAGATGAATCCCCAAAAGTACTTACTTACCGGTTTAATTTTCATTACTAACTTCTTCTTACGGCAAGTATCGAGAAAGGGAAATCAAAACGCAATAGGAATTTTATTAAAATATTTATATCGAATCACAGGGTGTAGTTTGCATTTACGTGTTTCATATGAGCAAGCTGCAATCCGCCTGCGGCGGACGCCCATGCGGCTGCCCATACGCATCAGCTTTTGGATCCGCACCAACGACTACCGGTTTTCCTTCAAGCGAAGGCTTGCTCTGAGCACAGTCGAAGAGATCAAGTATGCGTTCAGCCAGAGGCGAACAAGTCAACAAAGATAAAGAATGCATCGAGGTCAAGGTGGAAAATCATAGTTAATGTATAATGTAAGAAGATTGAAACCATTTATTTCTGTAGAGACGTTGCGTGCAACGTCTCTACTACGACATTTGTCAAATTACAAATCCAAATTTTCAATTTCGTTTTTTTTCAATTTCCCATTTCAAAGGATTTTGTTCAATGTATTTTCTAATTCGGAACAGCTCATTTGCATTACGGATTATTCTATCGTAGAATCTGGATTGCCATTGGAATGATACATAGCCATTTTTGTGAGCATTTTTGGTTACAGCGGATTTGAATGAACGAATAATAGCCGAAAGCGAATTTGATTTTGGTGAAATTTCCGAGAATTTATTTTTAATTGTAGAGACGTTGCGCGCAACGTCTCTACAATTATTATTTTCATTTAATATAATAATCCCATGAATATGATTGGGCATTATAACATAATAATCTAATTCAACATTTTTCCGTATGTCTGCTGTTTTCATCCACTCATGTTCAACAATTTTTCCCAATTCATTCAAAATCATTTTACCATTGTGGACCTCTCCAAAACGACAAACATGATCTTTTATGTTAATAGTTATATAATACCACCAAGGAGTTGAATAATCCCAACCCTCTAATCGAGCAGATTCAATACGGTATTTGTGATGAAAAAATTTTGTCATGTATTTTCTTATTTCTTACTGCTTTACTGTGCGAACTTGTTGCGTAGCAGTATTCACAACCCATTAAGCAAGTATCGTTCATTCCAATATCTTTGCTAATCATACATCCACATTCAAGCCGCTGCGATTTGTCTTTCTTAAATGTTAAGTCTATTTCAAATTCATCTTGTAAAATTCTATCGTCGATGCATTTGCTAGGTTGTATTCCCAAGTAGCTAAAGTTTTTTGCTTCTGCACAGCTTTCTACTTCCATTCCGTTTTTGCTTGCGGTTTCGACAATTACTTTCAAAAGCTTTTCGACTTCAGGTTTTTCAATTTGGTTTTCTTCATAGTTTGTGCCAAGCTTGTTCAATCTTCGCAATGTTTTTTTGTAATTATCTACAATGCTGATGACTACTCGTTTTGTGCAGCCGGCAAGAGAGCTGCAAATGTTTGTAAAGTTTTTGATGTGGAAGTTTAAATCAAGGTCATCTGTAAAAAGAATCGGGTCGTAGCGCCAAATTACTTTTCCTTTGCCAATTCTTTGAGCAAGTTCTTTGAAGCATTTAATTGCTGTTTCAAGACTTGGATTGTACGGCTCGTAGTTTCTTGGAAAATTGTTGATAGTAAATTGGAAATAATAGTTGTATTTTTTTTCATTAAGCAAGTGAAGTCTTTTCATAAGCGGATAAGCGTTGCGAGTCCAAAATACGATTGCAGTAACTTTACTTGAAGTTAAGTCCACAAATGAAATTTGCTTTGAATTGAATGGATTGGGAACCGTACAAAATCCTTCTTCAATTCTATTGCAGAACCATTCGGAGTAGTAAGCGGGAATATCTGTTCTACGGCTTGCTGAGATGATCATACTTTTAAAATATATTTTTCTAAAAAATCAAGTTTACAAACTCACTTGATAAGAACGTCCCAGCAAATGAAATTCTTTTGTCTTTTCTTGCTCAAGCTTACTTTTAATCTGCTCAAAATTTCTTACCGTATCTTGAGAATATAGACGTTCGCCGCATTTCATACATACTTCTGCTTTTACTTTAACCACTGCGGTATTATTGCCTCCGCGTAAAAGTTTTTTCAACCTCTTTTTCTGCCAAATCATTACCACAAATAAGGCATTTATTAAAAGGCATCATTTTTTTTCCTCCTTTTGATTCTTAAGGCAGGTTTTCTAAATCGTCTAAGTCTTTATATCTTCCAGCAGATTTCTTATTTATTTTTAAATGTTCAAGGTTGATAAAATTTACTTCTACATCATCGAGCATAGTAACTTCTTTTGCCTTGTAACATTCATCAAAGTCAACGCCGGAAATTGATGTAAGCAATTCTATTCTAAGAGGAGGCACGCCCATTCGTGTTATTTTATTCTCTTCCGTAAACAAAGCGGCAGACAGATCGGGAACATCAAACCCAAATTCCTTAATAACTTCTGCAATTTTTACTGCGTTTGACTTTTTATTGGAAATCCAGATATCAATATTTCCTGTTGCTTTTGGATAGCCATAATATCCGACAGCATACCCGCCGATTATTAAATATTCAACTTTTTTTAAGTTCAACAACTTCAAAAAATCTCTGAAGTCGGGTGGTAGTTGGATCATAACCATACATTGTTTGTCGTAAAAATTCTATTGCCTGAATTTTTTCTTGTGGTGTTTTCGAGAGCCAGTATGTTTTATCATTTGATTCGTCTAAAAGAGAAACAACCGAGAATGCCTTTTTATCTTTTATCATACTTAGATTTAATCGGCTCATAGGTAAAAAATAACTTTAAAATAATTTAGCTAAAGATAGCTATTATTGATTTAATTAAAAACAAGCGATAAAATTTTAAGAAAACTCCGTATTGCTTAGTCTCGGCGGCGGAAATAAATAGTTGAGCTGTTCATACTGATTTGATTAGAAATTGTCGTTTGATTAAATTAAATATGCAAAAAAAACATTATTAAAATTTGGAGGTCAAATGAAAAGATTAACTCTAATCTTAATTCTTCCTCTACTTGCGTTTCTTCCGGGGCAGATTCAGGATGAAAACGAAGATATTCAAATTGCATTTAACGGTGCAATGAAAGGCGTTTACTGGGCGCAGGAAAATGTTTCCTCGAAACGAGAAGTCACTTTCAAAGATATTGTAGTTAACAACAAAAAAATTTGCACTGTAAAAATTTACAAGCAAGTAGGCGGATTGAAAATAATCTCTGAAGGTTACGAGGGTTCAACAAAAGTCGAGATTACAACTTACCGCTCAATATTGGAAAAAGAAAAATAAAACAGCACAACTCAGCTAAAAACAAAAAAGCACAAATAACAACACTGAACAGACAAGCTTCCGGAATGAGAATATCATCATTTGTGCTTATCGTGTTGAACTATTTATAAAAGATTAAAATGGCGAATCTTCTGACTGTGCAGCCCCACCCTCTTTCGCTTTGTTGTATTCTTCAATTGCCATTGTTTGAAGAGATTCTTTTAACTCTTTTGGGATGATGACGCTGTCGTAGTATTTATCGTCTTTCCCTTTTTCGGATGGAGCGCCAACAAATAAGCCATTTGCTCCATTGACTAATTTGAACCCTTTTATGATTATTCCTTCTTCGGTTTGAATGTCGAAGAAAGCGACTAATTTTGAATCACCTGCAAAAAGGTTCATTCTTGATATTTTCATATTCTTCTCCTGAATAATGTGTTTTATTTTATATTATTACCGAATAATCCAAATTTTGGATATGCCACTTGGCGTGAAAATAGTCTTGATTTTACAGAAAGGCAACTAAATAAGCATAAAGAGATTTGTTTTTTTTGCATTTATTAATAAATATACTAAATTAGCAAAAGTATTAATTAACTATAATTACTCATTATGAAATACTATAAGCTTGCTGAAGCGGAAAAAACTCTGCTCGGCATAGATGATATAGCGAACACGCTTGTAATTAGCAGAGAATCAGCAAAAGTTACAGCATCAAGATATGCTGCGGCAGGTTTTTTAGTTCGTCTGAAAAGGGATTTATATATTCCTGCCGAGAAATTAATGCGGTTGAAAGAAGAAGAACTTTTTCATATCGCAAATATTGTTCAGGTGCCATCATATATTTCTCTTACAACAGCGTTAAGTTATTATAATGTTTCTGCTCAGCAGCAGCAGAATTTTATTGAGTCAATACAACTGAAAAGGACAAAAACTGTTAAAGCTAAAAACATTGAATTTGCTTATACAAAGATCAAAAAAGAAATGTACACAGGGTTTGACCTTCTTAATGATTTTTTTATAGCTCTTCCAGAGAAAGCAATTGCCGATGCTGTATATCTGACTGCAATTGGAAAGTATAACTGTGACTTTGACGCGGTTGACTTTAAGAAAATTAAAAAAAGTAGAGTAGAACAATTTATAAATCTAACAAACAGAAGAACGAAAACTTTTTGGGGACAGCTATGCAAGACTTACAGAGTTTAGAGATATTTGAAATAGAGGTTCTTGAACTGCTGAACAGCGTAAAGGTGCTCGACTCTCTTTTTTTCGGCGGTGGAACAATGCTGCGGCTGTGCCACAACTTAAATCGCTATTCAACGGATTTAGACTTTTGGCTGAATGTAAATTCGGATTCAAAATCAATCTATTTAAAAATGAAAGAGGTATTATTGGCTAATTACAGAGTTTTAGATTCAGCGAATAAAAAATATACTTTACTTTTTGAATTCCGCTCATCAAAGGTCACACGCAACTTAAAAATTGAAATCAGAAAAGAACAAAAGGACTTTGACTGGGAAAGGAAAATTGCATTCTCAAGATTTTCTAATAAGCAAGTTATTGTTAAGGCTTTGTCTCTGCAGCAAATGATGGCGAATAAAACCGAAGCATTCCTCTCGAGAAAATTAATTCGAGATTGTTTTGATATAGAGTTTCTTTTAATGCGCGGAGTTGAAATCATTTCAGATAAAAACAGACTTGAGCTGATGTTAGAAATTATAAGCAACTTTAAGGATAGAGATTTTAAGGTAACACTTGGCTCGGTACTGGAAGAAAAAGACAGAAATTTTTACACAGAAAATAGGTTCAAGTTCTTACAAGAGGAAATAAAAAGAAAGCTGTAATAAGACAATTTATTTCTTTGCTATTTCGCTAACCTAGAAAAGTTTTTCAATACAGTTTCGGGGATTTTGATTTTTGCGCAAAAGAAAGATAGTTGCTACACTTTTTTAAGTGGTAAAATGCGGGCTCTCATCTTAAATTCGTCAATAACGATCAAAGCTCCTGTTTCAAGAATGTGCTGATATTGTTTGATCGCAGAAATAACTAGATCGCCTAATTTATCCGGTAAATTATCCTGTGTGCGAACCTGTATAACGCTTGGGCCCTCTTCATTTGTTGCAGCTAATAACGAACCGAAATCTAGATCGTGAGTAAACACTACAAATTTATTTTTTCTTGCATATTCCATTATTGCAGAATCTTTTTCCCTCGGATTACTAACTTGAGACCAATGAACTGCGCTTAATTCATTTGATTCAAAAGCCTCTATCCATTCTGGAGAAAGATTCATATCGATAAGTATTTTTATGTTCATGAAGTTGTTATTGGTACTTCTTGTTCTTCAACTCGCCACGCGGCATATGCTAACGCCTGTTCTATATCAGCTTTTTCTAAGTACGGATAAGCTTTTAATATTTCATCAAACGTATGACCGCTGGCAACTAAACCGACAATAGCCCCAACTGTTACTCTAAGTCCGCGAATACAGGGCTTTCCTCCCATTACATCTGGTTCTATAGTAATTCGATCAAGTGTTTTCATTTGATTACTCTATTAATTTGTTAGACTTTAATTAAATATAATATTTTTTTGCTAATGTTATAGAAAGTCTAAATATCCAAAATCTATTATTCTCATTTAGCGGCTTGTGTTCACGGCGATTTTATTTAACCTAGAAAAGCTTTTCAGCATCGTTTCTGGAATTTTGATTTTTGCTTGCTCACTCAACATGTGCATTAGTTCAAACGCATTTGCGATGCCCTGTGCCTGCGGGTGGTTGTTCATAATGACGTAAATCTCTTTCACTTTGTCGTAAATCTCTTTTATCTTTTGTGAGATTTCTGCAAGCTCACCAGGAGAATAAAGATATTTATAACGTTCGCTTGCTTGCTCGTATGATTGCTCTTTACCAAAATTTGCAATTGATTTTTTCCATGCTTCAACGTTTCTTCCGTGAAAGCGAATGTAAGCTTTATCGTTTGTTGCAATCGGTTCGAATGGAATCGACTGACCAATCTGCGGCTGATCGATTGTGCATAGCGTAACGTTCAGCGATTTGAAAAACTCATAAGCATCTTTGTTGTTCCATGATGAATGCCGCACTTCAACAAATTGATTGTAGCTTTGAAAAATTTCATTTAGCTTTTGCACATACTCAGCAGTTGAATTATTGAAAGTAAAAGAGTAGGGGAATTGAATCAAAATTCCTCCGAGACGTTCTGCTTTTGATAGTATGTCGAGATTTATCTCGACAGTTTTAATACTTTGATTGTTAAATTTTCTTAAGTGAGTAAAATCTTTATGAAGCTTTATTGTAAAAAGAAAGTCTTCTATACTCTCAGTTTTTCTAACCCATCCTCGCACTGTAGAGGGAGAAGTGTATGCATAATAAGTCGAGTTGACTTCAACACAATTAAAGTATTGAGAATAAAACTCGAACCAGTCATAGTCTCTCGATTGTGGTTGTGAATAAAACGGTCCAATCCAATCTTTGTAAGACCAGCCAGCCGTGCCAATCCGTAGTAGCGGACAAGTTCGCAATAGTGGAGGAGTAGAAAAGTTTGTCATAATGGTTTAGAATGTTTAGTTATTTAGCGAAAGTTAATTTAAGATTTTAATTGGCAAGTCTAAGGGATCCTTCGGAAAAGAATTTTTGTAGTGACTCACTGAGGTACGTCGCTACGTTACAGACGAACTCTATCAGAAAGATGCCATCTTTCAATTTGAGATTGCATCGTGAAAAGATGGTATCTTTTAAAACAGCTATCTACTTTAAATAAATACATCAACTGCAATTAGATTCATCTACCGTAGGTAAATTTATTTACCGTAGGTAGACAAACTTCTTAGTTGCTGTGTAATTACCTGAATTTAGCTGATAAAAGTAAACACCAGAATAACGTTTTCCATTTTCATCAACATATATATCTGACTCACTTATTAAATTTGGGTGTGTAATCTTTACAAGCTGAGCATTAAGTGTGATGCTCGTTAAAAGTATGATTACTTTTATAA
>Ga0194120_10007084_pt1 | contig 15492 bp, 14 predicted proteins | sample TA2MahCa65mmetaG_FD_148642 | JGI IMG/M metagenome (GOLD analysis project Ga0194120, IMG submission 148642) | Freshwater microbial communities from Lake Tanganyika, Tanzania - TA2015019 Mahale Deep Cast 65m | ecosystem: Environmental > Aquatic > Freshwater > Lake | place: Tanzania: Lake... | reverse complement strand
GATCCCCTTGATCAACCGGTACGTCGGCGCAAGCGCCACCGCGTCGAACTGCAGCGATGCATTCACTACCCCCGGCACCTCCTGCGCCAGCTCCTTGAGCGCGCCAAGATGCGTCGTGGCGATCGTCCTTGTGCCGCGCGACGTCAGCGACTCCAGGATCGCGCCGCCAAGCGCCGCCCCCTCGAGCGGATCGGTGCCAGACCCCAACTCATCCACGAGGACCAGCGAGTCGGCCGTCGCGTCCTTCACGATCTCGATGAGGTTCTTCAGGTGCGCGCTGAACGTGGAGAGCGATGCCTCGATGCTCTGTTCGTCGCCGATATCGGCGAAGACGCCGTCGTACGCGGCCAGCCGGCTCTCCGGCCCCACCGGCGCGGGAATCCCGCTCTGCGCCATCAGCGACAGCAAGGCGATGGCCTTCAGGAGCACCGTCTTGCCGCCGGTATTTGGCCCGGAGACCAGCAGCGTGCGCTCGCCCTCGACCATCTCGAGGTCAAACGGCACCACCTCGGCGCCACGCGCGAGCAGCAGCGGGTGGCGCCCGTTGCGTACGCAGAAACCGTCGCGCGGCGCTCCGAGCGGCGCCGGGGAGCAGCGCGCGGCCAGCGCGTACTTGGCGCGCGCCGCCAGCGCGTCGAGCGCGACAAGCGCCTCGAGCGACAGCTCCAGCGCGGCGTGATGCGGGCGCAGCGCGTCGGACAGCTCGCGGAGGACGCGTTCGATCTCGCGCAGCTCCTCGATGGCCAGCTCACGAATTCGGTTCCCCGCCTCGACGGCGGCCGGCGGCTCGATGAACACCGTGGCGCCGCTCGCCGACGTGTCGTGCACGATCCCGCCCGCGTGCTTCGCCCCCTCCCTGCGCACCGGAATCACATAGCGGCCATTGCGCACCGTCACCGACGCGTCGTTCACCTGGTGATGCGGCTCGAGCTTGGCCATCAGCCGCTCGAGCAGGCGCACCAACTCGCCCTCGGCGCCGGCCATCTCGCGGCGGATGCGCCGCAGCGCGGGCGACGCGTCGTCGCGCACCGAGCCATCATCATCGAGCGCCTTCTCGAGGCGGCGCTCCAGCTCCGCGTCGCGCGCCATCACGTCGGCGTACTCGACGAGCAGCGCGCGCGTCATCGGGCTCACGTGATCGGCATAGATCGCGTCGCGCGTGCGGCGCGCCGAGCCCAGCAGGCGCCCCGCGTCGCGCAGGGCGAGGCCGTCGAGCACCGTGCCGTCCACGCGCAGGCGCCCGAGCGCGGCGCGGACGTCGGGAATCGGTTCCCCCTGCCACCCCTCTTCCGCCGTCACCAGGGCGCGCATCGCCTCGACGCGGGCGTGCTCCATCCGCACCCACTCCAGGTCCAGCGACGGCGCGAGTGAGCGCACCCGGTCGGCGCCGAGCGACGTGTGGGCGTGTCCCGCCACGACGTCGAGGACGCGCGGAAACTCCAGGACGGTCAGCGCATGGGGACGAAAAAACCCGACCGGGCGATCGTGATCGCCTGTTCGGGCTTGTTCGGGTACCACGTTGGGGGGTGTCACTCCGCCCTGCTGAGCTCCTCGCGAACCACGCGGTTGATCATTCCACCGTCAGCGCGCCCCTTGAACTGGGGCATCACCGCGCCCATCACCGGCCCGACGGCCTTGGCCCCGGCGGCAATGGCGGCGCGGACCGCCGCGCGCACATCGTCCTCGCTTGCCGCGGCCGGGAGGTAGCGTTCCAGCATCGCCGCCTCGGCCGCTTCCTGCGCCGCGAGCTCCGTGCGCCCGCCCTGCGTGTACGCCTCCACGGATTCCTTCCGCTTCTTCACGCCCTTGCGCAGCACGTCGATGACATCGTCATCGGTGAGCGCGCGCTTGAGCTCGATCTCGCGGTTCCTGGTGTCGGCGAGGATCGTTCCCAGGAGCAGGGTCAGCGCCTTGTCCTGGGCCTTGCGCGCGGCGGTCAGCTCCGCGGCGAGGCGATCCTGCAGTGCGGCCATTAGTGCGAGCGCGTGCGACGGTTCTTGCGCATCGCCGCGTTCATCTTGCGCTTGCGGCGTTCGCTCGGCTTCTCATAGTGACGATGCTTGCGCAGATCCGACAGGATCCCGGCCTTCTCGCACTTCTTCTTGAAGCGCTTGAGCGCACGCTCAAAGTTCTCATCGTCGTGGATGATGACTTCCGACAATTACGTTCTCCCCCCTTGGTGGCGATTGCGCGCCGGAATCGGGTATGGACAGCCTATAAACTTAGGTGAGGCGCGAGGTTACAGGCAAGGGGAACTACGAGGGGAACGGGGAGGGGGTAGAGGCGAAGGGACGAGGTTCGAGAGGAGGAACCAGGGACGACTCCCCGTTCCGCCTCCCAGCCCCCGTCCCTTCGCCTCTACCCCCTCCCCGTTCCCCCAGCGGGAGTGTCGCCCCCCTACCGGCTGACCACCCTCGGTCTCAGCGCCAGCTGCCCCTTCCGCGACAGGTCAATCGACTTTTGCAGCAGCCTCGCCGCCTCCTGCGGGGCGTGGAAGCCCACTGAGTTCTCCGCCTCCACGAAGTCGAGCAGGAACTGCGCCTGCCGCTGGAAGTCCTGCGCCTTCTTGAGCGCGGCGCTTGTCGAATCGGCCTTGCGCACCGCCTCGGCGTCGGCGACCAGTTCGAGCAGGGCGTCCATCGCCAGATTGCGCATCGCGTAGGTACGGTCCTGGATCAGCGTCACACGCCCCTTCAGCTCGTCCTCCGACTGCTTGTGGCACGTCTGGCAGGCGCGATTGACCATCAGCATCGGGCTCTGCACGTGATGGTCGCTGATCTTCTGGGCCCCGACGCGCTGGAATGGCATATGGCAGTCGGCGCAGGCCACGCCACTCTTGGCATGCACGCCCTGCTGGAACATCTCGAACTCCGGATGCTGCGCCTTGAGCGCCGGCGCGCCGGACGCCTTGTGCACCCAGTCCTTGTGCCCGTCCTTCTGGTAGTAGGCGAGGATCGAGTCGCCGGCGAGGCCGTTGAACCACGGGAAGGTCAGGCGCTTCTCGGGGCCCTTGAAGTAGTACTCCACGTGGCACTGGCCGCAGACGTAGCTGCGCATCTCGGCGCGCGTCGCCTGCTTGTTCACGTCGTAGTCCTTGACGCCGAGCGACGCCTTGTACGCCTTGATCCCCTCCATAAAGGCCGGGCGCGTGATGCGGAGCGCCATCGAGGCCGGATCGTGGCAGTCCACGCACGAGACCGGGTGCTTGCCCGTCTCCTTGAGCGCGTCGAAGTACGGCAGCTTGTTCAGGGCCTCGAAGCCCTTCATCACGTCGCCGTTGCCGAGGCGGATCATCGTCGAGTACGTGGACGCGTGACAGTTGATGCACGTCCCCGGCTGCTTCACCACCTGCTGGCGCTCCGTGTACATCTGGTCGGTGAGCATGTACGCGTGCCCGCGCTCCTCGCGGAAGTCCTTGGCGAAGGCGTAGCCGGCCCACATTGCCACGAGGCGCGGATCTTCCTTGAGGCGCGAGTTCGACACCGTGTCGCGCGGGTCGAGCTTCGTCGGCACGTGCGGCAGCGCCTCGCTGCCGCCGTAGCGCGTACGCACCATGTCGGCCGTGCGCAGGTACCCGTCGTACTGCAGTGGGAAGTTCTTCCCCCACTCGGCGGGGTCGGTGGTCGTGTCGGTGAGGGCGGCTACCCGATAGAACGGATTGCGCCCCTCATCCTGCTTGCGCGTGATGTCGCGCAGCAACGCCCCCGCCGCGATCGCGGCAAGGCCAAAGACGACAGCGATAATGATGAGCGTCAACATCGTGACGCCGCGGCGCGAGCGAAGGAACATAGAAGTGCTCTCCAAAGTCATTCGAATCTCAGAATCGTGCATTTGATCCACCGTCCACCGTCTTCCGTCTCCCGTCTCCCGTCTGCCCCTACCTCACCCAATGCCCCACATACCGATGACACTGAATGCAGTCGATCTCGTTCGGTCCCGTTCCCGCGTGTCCCGTCGGCGTGATCCCCTTGGCCAGGTCGCCGTGGCAGCTCAGGCAGGCCTCCTGCGCGACGCGCCGGTTTCCCTCGCGGATGCGCAGCGGATCCGGATGCCGCCCGGTGGTGAAGTTGAGCGAATGCAGAAAGCCATTCTCGCCCTTCACCGCGTACTTGCGCACGAAGTTGTCGTGCGGCGCGTGACAGTCGTTGCACACGGCCACCTTGCGGTGGCTCGACTTCTCCCACGCGCTGAAGTGTTCACGCATCACGTGGCAATTGGCGCACGCCGCCGCGTCGTTCGTGAGGTAGGAATACCCCTTGGCGGCGATGAACGTGTAGGCGCCCAGGCCGCTGGCGGTGCCCAGCAGCGCGGCGATCACGATGAGAGTCCATCTGGTCATCGGTCAGCGGCCCGTGGCGAAGTGGAAGGTAAGGGACACGGCAGTCAGCGGCTGAGCGTCGTTTCGAGGTACAGGAAGCGGGCGTCGCGCGATCCGTTGTACGCGTTCCGCACCACCGCGCCGCCCTTCGCCGTCGCGCCGTAGAGCTCCACGGCCATGCGCGCGTGCGGCTGCCAGGCGACCGAGAGGTCCAGCACGCGCGCGAGCGAATTCGCCGCGCCCGATGGCCGGCCGACGAAGCCGAAAACACGGCTGTCGAACGCGCCGCCGCCAAGATACCACAGATCCGTCCGCTCGGTGAGGCGCAGGTCGTGCGCCCCCGCGCGCAGCGTCACCTTCGCGTGCGGCTTCGCCTGCGCCGTGACAAACGTCTCCGTGGAGTTCATCAGGTTGTAGAACGGCATCCGCGCGTACACGCGCGGCGTCGGCAGCGCCTGGAAGAACGTCCGATGCGTGCCGTCCCCCGCGGCATCGTCGCCGCTCGTGCGCAGGAGGCCGGCCCGCAGCCACGTCCCCCACGGAAGCGCCGCGTGTTGAACGCCGCCCTCGAGGGCAATGGCGTTCGCGGCGTGATCGAGCTTGCCCCACGCCCCCTGCTGCCACGCCCCCCACGCCAGCGCGTCGAACTTCGCGCGCCCCACCTTCATGATGGACGCCCAGTGCCCGCCGATGGTCGTCACCGCAATCTCGGTCCGGTCGGCGCTGCGCGCGGCCGCCGTGCGATTGTCCGTCGGCACCGTGCCGCGTCCGTCGCGATACCACATCCCGAAGAGCCGCAGGTCGTGCTCCGTGTTGGCCGAGCGCGCCCCGCGCGCGAATGCGCCGTAGGCCACGTCCACGTCCAGTCCCGGCTGCGCGTCGGCGCGGAACGCCCCCGCCGTCGGGCCCATCAGCGCCAGCGTGAAGTTCTTCGCGCCGCGGGTGGCGCTGTAGTGCGCGCCGTCGAACGCGCGGCCGACCGCGGAGAAGCCGAACGGGCCGATCAAGCGCTGGCTCGCACGCTGCGCCTTCACGGCGGCGAGCGTCGGGTCGGCCGCCGCGCGCTCAGCGCCGTCGGAGAACTCGAAGCGCCCGATGCGGAGCGCCTGCCCCTTCCCGGACCAGCGCACGAACGCCTGCTTCACGAACGCGGTCGCGACCGATCGCTTGCTGTCGTTCGCGGCGTACAACGTCGCGCCAAGGCCAAGCTGGCCTTGCGGCGCCGGCAGGATGGCATCGTCCGGCAGGCCCATCATCAGGGGCACCGCGCCTTCGACACGCCACTGCCAGGCGCCCTTGGTCTGCGCCGCGGAGAGACGCGCGAGCGCGTGCAAGTAGGAGTACTCGCCGGCCTCGCCCACGTCGAACCAGTCCCACGACTCCGCGCGCACCCGCAGCGTCCCCGAGATCTGCACGGCCCCCGCGCGCGGCGCCGCGCCGGCCGCGCTGGCGCCTTGCGCCGCGAGTGGCGACACGACGGGCGCGCCGACCAGCGACGCGCCAAGCAGGGAGATTGAAATCAGGGATCGCGCCGTGGTCCGCATCTGCTTCTCCGGGTGAAATCAGGGGGTGGGAGAATAATATGTATCTAAGATACCGCTTCAATCAGCGAAGAGTGGACAGGATGTAAGAGAAACCAAGACGAACCGGGGGAACGGGGAGGGGGTAGAGGCGAAGGGACGAGGACTGAGATTCGGAACGAGGCACGCGTCCCTCGTTCCTCCTCTCGCACCTCGTCCCTTCGCCTCTACCCCCTCCCCGTTCCCCCCGTCGTTCCCACCGACGCCCATCAATCAAACACACACAGCACATCCATCCCGCGATCCACATTCGGCACCACGACCTCGATGCGCCCGTGCCGCCAGTTGGCGACCATCACGCTCGAGTAGTAGTCGCGCGGGCCGAAGTAGTTGAGCCAGAGCGTGCGTCCGTCGTTTTCGTACGTGCCGGCGTACGCGCGCGTGGACTCGTAGTACTGCCCCGTTCCGGTCCACTCGCGCACCTCGACGAGCAGGGAGTACGAATGATCGCGGCGCAAGTTGAGCGTGCCGCGCACGATCTCCACGCGCGGACTCCCCGGGGCGGTGCCGCCGCTCACGATCGTCGGCACGGGCCGGCTGTTGGCGTACGCCAGGTAGTACGTGCCGCGGTCCCAGTACGGCGAGAACGGATCGTCGTAGCACGCGCTCAGCGTGGCGACGACAAGAGCGAGTGGGACGATGCGCGCCAGCAGGCGCTTCACACGAGTCAGTGTCATACGGCCTCCGTGGTTGAGGACGGCCTTTCGGCCCTTGCCCACAGAGGGAGCAACGATGATGCCACGCCGCGTCCCTGCGCGGCGGGCGAATTGTGTCATCTGGGGGGGACACAGTGTGTCAGGAGGAGGGACGAGGCGGGGTGCGGCGGTTTGGACAGGAGGGAGGAGTGGAGAGAGGGGGGAGGAGGCACGAGGCCCCGTCCCCCCTCACTCGTCCCTACACCCCTCCCTCCTCTCCACGCCTCCGCACTCCGCCCCCGTCCCTCCTTAGCCCGGCGGCCATCCCATCTCGCGCCCACCCAATAGATGCGCGTGCAGATGGAACACCGTCTGCCCCGCCTCCGCATTTGTGTTGAGCACCACGCGATACCCGCGCTCGGCCAGTCCTTCGCGCGCAGCCAGATCACGCGCGAACGCGAGCACGCGCCCGGCGAGCAGCGGGTCGCTCACCTGATTGAGCGACGGCACGTGCTCCTTGGGAATGACCAGCACATGCGTCGGCGCCTGCGGATTGATGTCGCGGAACGCGAGGCAGTGCTCGTCCTCGGCGACAATGGTCGCGGGTATCTCACGCGCGATGATCTTGCAGAACAGGCAGGCCATTTCGTCTCTCCGTGCATCGTTTCGATCAGTCCGGGTACGCGGCGGAAAGGCGTTCCCGTCCCCCGTCCCCCACCCCAGCCCCCGTCCCTTCGCCCCTACCCCCTCCCCGTTTCACCCTGGCTCGCCTATCGAACCGCCCTCGCCACCGCCAGCGCCGCCACCCCCGCCGTCTCAAAGCGAAGGAGCGAACTCCCCAGCGACGCCGGCTGGAAACCGGCGGCCACGAACAGCTCGAGTTCCGCCGGCTCGATCCCGCCTTCGGGACCCAGCACGATGGTCACGGGCTCCGCGGGATCACTCGGCAGCAGCGGCACGATGGGCGCGCCGTCGCGCGCGAGGACCAGACGCACACCCGATGGCGCTGCGGCAATGCACGTCTCTACCGTTGCGTCGGGGAATGGCAGGGGAAGCCACGCGCCCCCCGACTGCTCGAGCGCCGACGCCATCCGCGCGCGCAGACGCTGCTGGAACGTCGGCCCCTCGCCGCGCGGCGAGACGGACTTCGAACGGCGGAACATCACCGGCCGCCAACTCGACGCGGCCAGCTCCGTGGCCTTCTCGCCGAGCCAAAGCATCCGTTCGCGGTCGGCGATCGGGACGATGAGGTGCACCGGTGGGAGCGGTTCGATGTACTCGCACGCGCCCACGTGCACGGTGGCGTTGCGCTTCGCGATTCGCAGCACGGTCCCCGTGCCGCGCGATCCCTGCCCATCCGCGAGCCGCACCGGCGCCCCCGGCTCAAGGCGCAGGACGCGCATATGGTGCGCCGCGTCTTCGCCGAGCGTGAGGCTGGAGTCGCTCGCGAGGAGGTCGGTCGTTATGAAAGTTGGGGTGCTCACGGACTGTGACGGTGGACGGTGGACTGTGGACGGTGGACAACGAACGCGCGGTCATCAACCGTCGACCGTCAACCGTCCACCGTCACCCATCCGCTCTCTAAACTTGCCCCGTCACCGTGCGCTCCACCACCACCGCCCACCACTCCCCCTCGCTCGTCTCCCGCGCCACCGTCCATCCGCCTGCCGCCTCCAGCGCGGCGAGCACGCCATCGCGTTCCGCGACCAGGATGCCGCTGAAGATCGCCGCTCCGCCGCGGGGAATCGCAGCCCCGATGTGCGGGAGCAGTTGCGTGATCACCGACGAGAGGATGTTGGCGAGCACCACGCGCACCGGCGCGACGAGCGGAAGAAGGATCGCGGCGTCCCCTTCGAGCACTGTCACGCGGTCGGCGACGCCGTTGGCCTGCACGTTCAGCTCGGCGTTGGCGATCGCGTCGTGATCGAGTTCGATCGCCGCCACGCGTCGCGCGCCCAGTTTGGCGGCCGCGATCGCGAGCACGGCCGAGCCGGCGCCGAGATCGGCCACCGCGTCGCCGTCGCGAATCACGCCGGGCATCAGCCGCACCACGCAGCGCGTCGTCTCGTGCTCCCCGGTGCCGAAGGCCATTTCGGGTTCGATCACGATGGTGCGCGCGGCGTCGCGCCCAGCCGCCAGCCAGGGTGGCACGATGGCGAGCGCGCCCAACTCGTGCGCCCCGATGCGCTCGCGCCACGCCGAACTCCAGTCCACATCGGGCAGCGCCGAGACCTCCACGAGGCACTGCGGGTCCACCGCGCGCGCCGCCAAGATGAGCGCGTCCGTCGCGGCCGACGCGCCCTCGGCATCGAGGACGGTCACCAGCGCGTCGCCGTCCTCCTGCAATCCCATCGCGCCGGCCTCAAAGAGCGCGGCGGAGAGCGAATCGCGCAGCGCGCTCGCGCTAGGCGTCAGAGAAAGTCGAGTCAGTGGCACGGGAGGATTGTTCACGCGCCAAGCGCATCCTTCATTCTCTCCCAGAACCCCTTCTCCCGACTCGCCGGCGGCGTCTGTTGCACTTCCTGCAGGCGGCGGATCAGCTTCTCCTCCTCGCTCGACATCTCCTTCGGCGTCCACACCTGCACGCGCACCTGCAGGTCGCCCGTGCCGCTCGCATTCACGCGGGGCAGGCCGCGCCCACGCAGCACGAACACCTGGCCACTCTGCGTCCCCGGCGGGATGCGCAGGCTCATTGGCCCGAGCACCCCGGGCACCTCGATGTCCGCCCCGAGCACCAACTGCGGATAGGTGATCAGCACTTCGGTGTAGAGATCCTCGCCGTCGCGCTCGAAGCGCGCGTCGTCCTTCACCTCAAACAGCACCAGCACGTCGCCGCGCGGTCCGCCGCGCACGCCGGCGTTTCCGACGCCGCGCAGGTGCATGTACTGCCCGCTCGCCACGCCCGCGGGAATCTTGAGAGGGATCTCGTGCTCACCGCGCTGTCGCCCTTCGCCGCGGCACGACTTGCACGGCCGCTCGATCATCGTCCCCTCGCCACCGCACGTCGGGCACGGCGCGACGCTCACGAAGTTGCCGAAGAACGAGCGCTGCGCGCGACGCACTTCGCCCTGTCCGCCGCACGTCACGCAGCGCGTCGGCTTGGTCCCCGGCTCGGCGCCCACCCCGCTGCACTTCTCGCACGGATCGAGAAGCTTGAGCTTCACCACCTTGTCCACGCCCGTCGCCACCTCGGCGAGCGTGAGCTTCACTTCCACCTTTACATCGGCGCCGGCACTCGGTCCCGTCTGCGGCCGCTGACCGCCGCCGAAGATGTCGCCGAAGCCGAAATCGCGCATGAAGATGCTGAGCGCTTCCGACAGGTCGACGTGATGGAAGCCCTGCCCCCCGCCTCCTGCGCCACGAAGCCCCGCTTCGCCGTACCGGTCGTACGCCGCGCGCTTCTGCGGGTCCCTGAGGACGTCGTACGCCTCCGTGACCAGCTTGAACTGCTCCTCAGCCTCCTTGGAGCCGCCATTCCGGTCCGGATGGTGCTTCATCGCGAGATTGCGATACGCCTGCTTGATGTCGTCGTCGCTCGCCGCGCGCGGCACGCCCAATACGTCGTAGAAATCAGCCATGAGTCATTGAAAGGGTGAAGCCCATCCACCGTCTACCGTCCACCGTCTACCGTCTACCGTCCACCGTCTACCGTCTACCGTCCACCGTCCACCGTCACCATCCCTCACGCCAATACATCCTGTACCAGCTGCGACGCATGCCTGACCACCGCGATCACCTTCTCGTACGGCATCCGCGTCGGGCCGATCACGCCAATCACCCCGCTCAGCGCCCCCGCGCGATACTCCGCGGTCACGACGGTGAGCCCGCCGAGCAGCGCGTCGCTGTGCTCGGAGCCGATGGTGATGGACATCCCGCCCTGCTGCGCGCGCTGGCGGAGCAGTGTGGCCAGCTGGTTCTGGCGATCCGTGAGCGTGATGAGCTTGCGCATCGCCTCGCCCGTCGCGAACTCCGGCTTGTCGGCCAGCAATGACGCCTCGCCGAGCACTACGCGCTCGCCCGCATCGGCGGGCACGTCGAAGAGCGCGTTCCCTTCCTGCACGAAGATGTTGAGGAGTTCGCCTCCCTCCATCGTCGTGCGCACGTCGCGCAGTCGAGCGCCAAGGGAATGGCGAATCTCGGACAGCGACATTCCCGCGATCCGCTCGTTGAGGACCATCTGCACCTCGACGAGCACCGTGTCGGCCATCTCGCCGCGCACTTCAATGAAGACCGTGCGCACCGCGCCCCCCTGCAGGGTGAGCACGAGCAGCAGTTTCTCGCTCGACACGCGCACGAGCTCGAGTCGCTGCAGGACGATCTGGTCGAGGCGCGGCCCAAGAGCGACGCCGAGTTCCTGCGTGAGCACGCCAAGCGACTGCGCGGTGCGCAGCAGAATGGACTCGATGGCGGAACTCCCCTGCGCGATGCCGCCGAGCAACCGCTCGCGATCGGCGGGGGCGAGCTCGGTGACGCGAATCAGCGAGTCCACGTAGACGCGGTACGCCTTGTCCGTCGGGACGCGTCCGGCCGACGTGTGCGGATGCGAGAGGAAGCCCTTCTCCTCCAGGTCGGCCATCGTGTTGCGAATGGTCGCGGGCGAGACGCCAAGCCGAAACCGACGCGTGAGCGCGCGCGAGCCGGCAGGCTCGGCGGTTTCCACGTAGGAACGGATGACGGCTTCTAGGACGCGCCGTTCGCGTTCGGAGAGCTCGACGGACGACATAACTCCAGCAAATCTAATGAGTTCTGCGATTTGTCAAATTGGTGGCTAACGGCATCGCTCGCGTTGCTTGGCGAGGAGGGGCGGGGGCGTCGAGGGGTCCTTTGAGCGAAATTCTCGCGCCCTTTGGGCGCTCGAGTATTCGCGCAGAGGACCCCTCGCCGCCCCCGCCGTTGGGACCAGCGTAGGGGGAGGACTGCCTTAGTCCCCACGGACATCGCTGACTCCTGGCGCGCTGATCTCGCCCTCGCTCCCCGCCGCGCCCCAGAAGCCGGGGGGAGGGGGACCAACCCCGCCGCGCTGCGACTCGCCTCGCCCGCACTCGTCAAATGAAGGCGGGCAGGAGGCGCGGGGTCGGCCTCCACGAATACTCGAGCGCCAAAGGCGCGAGAATTTCGTGGAAGCCGACCCCGCGCCTCCGGCCCGCCAGTCCTATATGAGCCCTGCTGCGAGCGAATCGAGCCGCAGCCAGCCGAGCGGCGTCAGGACGAGCCGGTCCCTTTCCCTCCGCGCCCACCCCTGATCGATCCACCCCCTCGCCCGCGCAAACTCCTCCTCCGTCGCCCGCAGCCCCTTCGCCGTCCGGAGCCCCAGATAGATCCGCTCCGCCGCTCGCTCGGCCGGCCACAGGGTCTCCTCACCCTCCATTGGATCCTGCCCCGCCTCCACCCGCTCTAGCCAGCGGGCGTACTCCCGCTGATTCCAGCGACGCGTCTCCCCGTCAAAACCATGCGCCGACGGTCCCAAGCCGAGGTACTCGGCTTCGGCCCAGTACGCGGAGTTGTGCTGCGCCTCAAAGCCGGACAGGGCGTAGTTCGATACCTCATAATGCAGGAACCCGGCGGCGCCGAGCACGCGATCGGCCTCCAGAAACTCCGCCTCGTACCGTTCCTCGCTGGCCCCCGACAGCCGCCCGCGCTCCGTCCATCGGCTCAGCGGGGTATGCGGCTCCACGGTCAGGCCGTACAGAGACACATGTTTCGGAGCGAGCTCAAGCGCCCGATCCAGGTCGCGCCGCCAGTCTCGGCCCAGCGAATCGGGGAGGGCGAAGATCAGGTCGAGCGAGATATTGTCCAGTCCGCTGCCGACCAGAATCTGAACGGCTTCGGCGACCTGCTCGACTGTGTGGGTTCTGTGCATCCAGGACAGCACCGCGGGGTCGAACGTCTGTACCCCCAAGGAGACCCGATTCACACCGGCGTCCCGCCAGGAGGCGACGACCCCGACGGAGATATCCTCGGGGTTCGCCTCGACGGTGATCTCCCCGATGCTGGAGGCAGAGACGCCGGCCGTGGTGGAGATCAGCTCCGTGAGGTTGGCGATCTCAGGTCCCAGCTTCGACGGCGTTCCCCCGCCGAAGTAGATCGAGCCGACCCCGCTCACCGCTGGGCCAATTGCCCGCGTTACCACTTCTGCCTTAATGGCGTCAATGAAGCGAGAAGCCGGAACCTCGCGACGAACGGCGATCGAGAAGTCGCAGTACGCGCAGCGCCGAGCGCAGAACGGCACGTGGACGTAGACGTGCGGCGGGCAAGGGGGCAGGTGTCGCGGTCCGGCCATTCGGGGTCCGTCCGATTGGATCTCAGGAAGGGAGGGGCGCTGGATCCGCGAAGGTTGTGTTCCGACCAACCAATCTGCGGCCACCCATTGCCCACTGGCCTCGCCGGAGCGGCGAGACTCCCGACCTCGCTAGAAAAGCCATTGGAAACGCTGATTGAGAATCACTTCAAGTGATTTCTCAAGTCTTTTATTTTTAATCTTTTAACAAGTTCACCTACAATTCACTTTAGGTCGTTCAGAGGCCGAATCTCGGACCAACCGCAGCCTCCATCGACCGCACAGAATTGATACACTAAGAGCGCTCAGTCAGCATATCTTCCCTGCCCCACCTCTCCGGCTCAGGCCCCGTATCGAAATGACTCAACCAGCCTGAGCTCCGGCTGCCCACTTGCTGATGGCCGGCAACCTCCGCGTCACCGCCCTGAACCCCTCCCCATCAGAGCCGACGGCTGACCCGCCCGTCGGAACCGAGCCAGATCCTCCCCTTCAGTTCGAGCGAAGTCAGAACAACGCCAGCTTGCCGAACTGGCAGTCCAGTGTTCATCGCGACTTCGTCCAAATAGGCCCCCGAAGACGGGATCCCAGCCAGCACTTCGGCCTCGCCAGGGTCGAGTTCCTCGGTCGGCGGCACCGCTGATGCGTGCACCCCCATCAGCGCGAGGGCGTCCTCAATCGTCGCGACGACCTGCCCGCCCGATCCGAGCAGCCAGTTCGCCCCGGCGCTTTGGGGGCTGTCGATGGGTCCCGGCACGGCCGCCACCCCCCGCCCGAGCCCCAGGGCCTGCTCCACGGTGTTCATCGCCCCGGACTTGTGCGGCGCCTCGACCACTATCACCAAACGAGCCAGCGCGGCGATTAGCCGATTTCTGAGCGGAAATGACCCCGCGTGCGCCCTAGCCCCCGGCTCCTGCTCCGCGATCAACAACCCCCGGGCCGCAATCTCGGCGTGCAGCGCCCTGTGCCCGGCGGGGTAAGGCACATCCACCCCGGTTCCCAGCACCGCGATCGTGCGCCCCCCAGCCCGCAACGCCCCCCGATGGGCGGCAGCGTCGATCCCCCGGGCCATGCCGCTGATGACTGGCACCCCCGCGGCGGCGAAGGCATACCCCAGACTGTCAGCGACTCGCTCGCCGTACGTCGTGCTGTCCCGGGTTCCCACGATCGCCACAAGGCCGGTGGGAGCCGCGAGCAGTTCGGCGTTCCCCACCAGATGGAGTCGAGTCGGCGGCTTGGCGAGGTCGCGAAGCGACCAAGGCCAAGCCGCATCGGACGGCACGAGGACCTGAATGTTGAACGCCACGAAGCCCCCCAAGTTCAGAGCCCAAGAAGCCGCCGCGTGCCTCGCCGGGTTCGGTCGCGGGAGTCGTCCTAGCGAATACTCGAGGGCCCGCAGGGCCCGAGAATTTCGCGTAGACGACTCCCGCGACCGAACCCGCCCCTCCTATGCCCCGCCCTGCTTCTTCAGCTCGAGTAGCTTGGACCACCACGAGCGTTTCAACTCGTCGAGCCCCTGCCGTGCCGGCGCGGAGATCGCGAACACCCCGAAGGCGCCCTCTGTCTGCAGCTCTGGCACCATCGGCTCGCCCCACAGGTCCAGCTTCGTGAACACCACGCAGTGCGGCTTGGTCGCTAGCTCAGCAGAGTACGCCGCGATCTCCGCGCGCAGCTTGTCGTATTCCTCCTGCCACTCCATCGCGTCAATCGGGATCAGAAACGCCAACACGCGCGTCCGCTCGATGTGCCGAAGGAACTGCAGGCCCAGCCCTTTCCCCTCGTGGGCCCCCTCGATGATGCCGGGGATGTCGGCCACCACGAACGTGCGGTGGTCGGACATCTGCACGACGCCGAGGTTGGGCTGGAGGGTGGTGAACGGATAGTCGGCGATCTTGGGGCGAGCGGCCGAGACGACGCTCAGGAGGGTGGACTTCCCCGCATTGGGCTGGCCCACGAGTCCCACGTCGGCGATCAGCTTGAGTTCGAGTTCCAGGTTGCGGACCTCGCCCTCCTCGCCCGGTTGCCATTCGCGCGGCGATTGGTGGGTGGCGGTGGCGAAGAAGGCGTTCCCCTTGCCGCCGCGCCCGCCCTTGGCGGCGATGATCTCGTCACCGTGGGTGAGGATCTCGCCAAGCACTTCGCCGGAGTCGGCGTCCTTGATGACCGTTCCCGGGGGGACGGGGAGCACTTCGCTCTTCCCTGACCGCCCGGTCTTGTTAGCGCCCATCCCGTGCTCGCCGCGCTCGGCTTTCCAGTGGTCGCGGTAGGTGTAGTCGAGGAGGGTGCCGAGGTTGGAGTCGCCGCGGATGATGATGTCACCGCCGCGCCCGCCGTCGCCGCCGTCGGGGCCGCCCATCGGGACGAACTTCTCGCGGCGGAAGCTGGTGCAGCCGCTGCCGCCGGTGCCGGCCTCGATGCGTACGGTTACTCGGTCAATAAACATGTCGCTCGCCTGTCTGATGTCTGTCGTCGGGCGTTGGGGAAGTCTTCGCACGAAATTCTCGGGGCGCGTTTCGCGCCCCTCGAGTATTCGTGCGAAGACCTCCCCAACACCCTCCTCCCCACGGGCACGAACGGCGCGCCATGCCCCCGTCCCTCGTTCCCCCTCCCTCCACTCCTCCCACCTCCCTACCCCTCCGCACCCCGCCCCCTCCCTCCGACCTTCCCCCACATCATCTTCGCCCG
>Ga0194120_10007083_pt1 | contig 15493 bp, 17 predicted proteins | sample TA2MahCa65mmetaG_FD_148642 | JGI IMG/M metagenome (GOLD analysis project Ga0194120, IMG submission 148642) | Freshwater microbial communities from Lake Tanganyika, Tanzania - TA2015019 Mahale Deep Cast 65m | ecosystem: Environmental > Aquatic > Freshwater > Lake | place: Tanzania: Lake... | reverse complement strand
CTCGGTCCACGCCACCGATCGGCTCTCGTTCCTCGGCGAGATGCGGAGCGAGAACTTCGAGCACGTGTCGGCGTTCGCGCTCTACGCGCGAATCCGCCCGCTGCCCGACCGCCGCCTCGACATCCAGATCGGCCGCGTGCCACCGACCTTCGGCGCGTTCACGCGGCGCGCCTACGGGCGCGACAACCCGCTGATCGGCTACCCGCTGGCCTATCAGTACCTGACCTCGCTGCGCGCCGACGCCGTCCCCGGCACCGCCGACGAGCTGCTGCGCATGCGCGGACGCGGCTGGCTCTCGAGTTTTTCGATCGGCAACACCGCCGCGGAACACGGGCTGCCGCTCGTCACCTCGTTCCGATGGGACACCGGCGTCCAGGTGAACACGGGCTGGCGCGCGGTCGGCGTCACGGCGTCGGTGACCAACGGCAGCGCGTCCAACCCGCGCGTCTCGGACGACAACTCGGGCAAGCAGGTGGCCACGCGCGTGTCGGTGAGCCCGGTGACCGGCCTCGTCGTCGGGTCGTCGTTCGCCCGTGGAGAGTTCCTCAGCCGTCGCGTGCTCACCGCGATGGGCCGTGACGGCCGCGACTACGTGCAGCGGGCGCACGGGCTCGACCTCGAGTACTCGCGCGACCGGTGGATGGTCCGCAGCGACACCGTGTACGGCCAGTGGCAGATGCCGCTCGAGCCCGAGCCCCTGACCCGGGGACGGCTGAAGGCGGTCGCGGTCAGCCTCGAGGGACGCTATGCCTTCCTGCCCGGTGCGTATGCGGCCGCGCGCGCCGAGCACCTGGCGTTCAACCGCATCTCGGGGACGCGTGGCGTCGTGCCGTGGGAGGCGCCGGTCACCCGCTACGAAGTCGGCGGCGGCTACTCCTTCCAGCGCAACCTCGTGGGCCGCCTGTCCGTCCAGCAGAACCGCCGGCCGGCCGCCGGCCGCGTGCGTCAGACGACGCTCGTCGCCGCGCAGGTGCTGTACTGGTTCTGATGCGCGCGCTCATCTGCGTGGTCCTCCTGACGGTGACGGCTGCCGCGGCGCAGGCGCCGGAGGTGCGCGCGCTGGGCGCGCTGCGCGGCCGCGTGGACATCCGCCGCATCGTCCCGGCGCCCGAGCGTCGTCCGGGCGTGAGCGACCTGGGGACCCCGGCGCCGCGCGAGCTGCCCGACTCGCGACGCGCGGTCGTGTACCTCGAGAGCGCGCCGAGCGGCGCGTTCGAGGACCTCGAGCCGGCGCGGATGCGGATGGACCAGCGCAATGAGACGTTCATTCCGCACGTGCTCGCGGTCACGGCGGGCACGCTGGTGGACTTCCCGAACAACGACAGCACCTATCACAACGTCTTCTCGCTCTCGCGGGCCAAGCGGTTCGACCTCGGCCGCTACGCGCGCGGACGCTCCAAGGCCGTCCGCTTCGACCGTCCCGGCATCGTCCGCGTGTTCTGCGACATCCACTCGCACATGAGCGCGTTCGTGCTCGTGTTCAGCCATCCGTACTACTCGACCACCGAAGCCGACGGACGCTTCCGCATCGACAACGTCCCGCCGGGGAGCTACACGGTGACCGTGTGGCACGAGGGGCAGACGCGCGACTCGCGCACGGTGGTGGTGCCGCCGCAGGGCGGGCTGGTGGAACAGGACTTCGTGGTGCCGTGATGCGGTCGGCCACCTCCCTCACCAACCGCGTCTTCCTGGCGTGCACGCTGCTGGCGATGCTGTCGCTCGGGTTCGCGTTCTAATTCGTCAACGCGCGCGCGTCGTCGGAGGTGGAGGCCGAGCTGCGGCGCGGCCTGCAGGAGGCGGGTACGCTGCTCGATCAGCAGCGCGCGACCGTCACCGACAACTTCACCCGCATGGCGAGGGTCGTGGCGGACCTGCCGAAGCTCAAGGCGGCGGTGGAAACCGGCGACGCGCCCACCGTGCAGCCGCTCGCCGACGAGTACCTGCGCGAGGTCAACGCGGACCTGCTCGTGCTGACGGGCCGGATGGGCGTCGTGCTCGGCGCGGCGGGCGCCGACGCGTCCACGCTGCCGCAGGAAGTGCTGGGCAACCAGTCGCCGGACGAGACCTCCACGTTCTGGCCGCACGAGCGCGGCGTCCTGCAGATGGTGAGCGTGCCCATCCTGCTGCTGGGCGTGGAGCCCAGCGAGATGCTGGGGCGGCTGACGATCGGCTTCTTCCTGGACGACCGCCTCGCCACCCAGTTCAAGAACCTGACCGGCAGCGAGATCGCCTTCGGCGCCCGGGGCCGGATTCTTTCGTCCACGCTTCCCGTGGCATCGCGCGCGGAGCTGGCGCGCGTGATGCGCGCGCAGGACATCGCCTCGGTGACGCTGGGCGACGAAGAGTTCCTCGCCCTGTCGCGGCCGCTGCTGCCGGGATCCGATTCGCCGGTGTCGCTCATCCTGCGGTCGCGCACCGAGCGGCTGCAGTTCCTGAGCACGATTCGCACGGGGCTGATGGGCGTCCTCGTCGTCACGCTGCTGCTGGCGACGCTGCTGAGCTACGGCGTCGCGCTCACCATGACGCGGCCGCTGGCCGCCATCACGTCCGCCATGCGCGACGTCGCGCGCACCGGCGACCTGACGCGCAAGGTCTCGCTCAAGAGCCGCGCCTGGGACGACGAGGACGCCCGCGTGCTGGCGTCCACGTTCAACACGCTGACGGAGTCGATCGCGCGGTTCCAGCGCGAGATGGCGCAGCGCGAGCGGCTCTCGTCGCTCGGGCGCCTGTCGACCGTGATCGCCCACGAGATCCGCAACCCGCTGATGATCATCCGCGCGTCGCTCTCGACGCTGCGGCGCGACCGCATCGGCGCCGCCGAGATGCGCGAGGCCGTGGCGGACATCGACGAAGAGACGCTGCGGCTGAACCGCATCGTGACCGAGGTGCTCGACTTCGCGCGGCCGATCAGGTTCGAGCTGGCCGAGGCCGACGTGAACGAGATCTGCCGCACGTCCGCCGACGCCGTGGGCACGGCGCAGCCCGGCACGGAGGTCGCGCTCCGCCTGGATCCCGCGCTGCCGGCCGTCGTCACGGATGCCGAGCGGCTGCGGACCGCGCTCGTCAACGTCCTCACCAATGCGTGCCACGCGGTGGGCGCGGCCAGCCGCGCCGACGGCGCGCCGCCGGGGCGCGCCGCGGTCGCCGTCGCCGACGAGCCGGGCGTGCTCGTGCAGACCAGCCACGCCGACGGCCGCGCGGTGATCGTCATCCGCGATCGCGGCGCCGGCATCGCGCCCGAGGACATGCCCCACATCTTCGATCCCTACTTCACCACGCGGCGCGCGGGCACCGGCCTCGGCCTGCCCATCGCCAAGAACATCGTCGACGGCCTGGGCGGGACGATTGCCGTGTCGAGCCGGCGTGGTGAAGGCACCGACATCCGCATCGAGCTGCCGCTATGAACGCTGTGCGCGGGTCCATCCTCCTCGCCGACGACGAAGAAAAGATCCTGAAGCGGCTGGGGCGCGCCCTGCGCGACGAGGGCCACGACGTCGTGGAGGCGACGACCGCCCGCGAGGCGCAGCGGCACCTCGGCGAGCGCGCGTTCGACCTGCTGGTCGTGGACAACGTCATGCCGGGCATGACGGGCATGGACCTGATCAGGGAGCTCGCGCAGACGACGTCGCCCGGCGAGCGGCCGCAGATCGTGATGATGACCGCGCACGGCTCGACGCAGATCGTCCGCGAGGCGTTCAAGCTCGGCGTCGAGGACTTCCTCGAGAAGCCGTTCGAGGTCGACGAGCTGCTGGCGCTGGCGCGGCGCGCGGTCAAGAGCCTGCGCCTGCAGACCGAGCGCCAGTACCTGATCAGCGAGCGCGACGCCGAGTTCAACCACTACGGCATCGTCGGCCGCAGCCGCGCGATGCAGGAGGTGATCGAGCGGTCGGCGCTCGTCGCCGAGACGAAGAGCACGGTGCTCATCACCGGCGAGACCGGCACGGGCAAGGAGATGGTGGCGCGGCTCATCCACCACCGCAGCGCGCAGCGCGAGATGCCGCTCATCAAGGTGAACTGCGCGGCCATCCCGGACACGCTGCTCGAGTCGGAGCTGTTCGGCCACGTGCGCGGCGCGTTCACCGGCGCCACGATGACCAAGCGCGGCAAGTTCGCGCTCGCCGACGGCGGCACCATCTTCCTCGACGAGATCGGCACGCTCAGCGTCGCCATCCAGTCGAAGCTGCTGCGCGTGCTGCAGGAGCGCGAGTTCGAGCCGCTCGGCGCCGAGCGCACGCAGCGCGTGGACGTGCGCGTCATCGCCGCCACCAACCGCGACCTGAAGCAGATGGTGAGCGAGGGCCGGTTCCAGGAGGACCTCTACTACCGGCTGAACGTCATCCCCGTCGCCATCCCGCCGCTGCGCGAGCGCCGCGACGACATCCCGGTGCTCATCGAGCACTTCGTGCAGAAGCACCGGCAGCGCACCGGCAAGCGCATCGACGGCGTGGCCGAGGACGTCGTGCAGTCGCTGCAGCGCTACGAGTGGCCGGGGAACGTGCGCGAGCTCGAGAACACGATCGAGCGCGCCGTCGTGCTGGCGACGGGCCCGCAGATCACGGCCGGGTCGATCTCGCTCCTGGGCGCGACGTCGGCGCCCTCGCCGGGCCTGCCGTCGTTGGGGCTGCACCAGAACCTCGAATGGGTGGAGCGGGAGACCATTCGCCGCGCGCTGGAGCAGTCGGGCGGGATCAAGAAGGACGCCGCGGAGTTGATGGGCATCAGCCAGCGCGCCCTCAGCTACTACCTGGCGAAGTACCGCATCGACTGATATATCGACGCGCGTACGACGCAGGTTACAAGTTTTGCCGGTGATTACTCGTCGCGTAAGCCCATGGCGCTCCTGACGCGGCTTTCCACCGGTTTTCGCGCACCGTCGCCGCCTGCGCGCGGGTACTCCGCTTGCTCGCTTCGGTTCCGGTACCGCCTCCCGGGTACAATTCCGCCCATGTCCGACACCGTCTCGCGTATCGTCCGCGCGTGCCTCGCGCTCTCCGCCGTCGCCACCACGAGCCATGTTCCCTCCCCCGCTCTGGCGCAGGCGACGGAGCCGCGAGTGATCGAGATCGTCGCCAAGCGCTTCGAGTTCGTCCCCGCCATCATCGAAGTCACCCAGGGAGAACGCATCCGCCTGGTGGTGAAGTCGGGCGACGGTCTCCACGGCTTCGGCATCAAGCGATTCGACGTGTCCAAGGAGGTCGCGCGCGGGGAAACGGTGACGATCGACTTCACGCCCGACGCCGCGGGCACGTTTCCAATTCTCTGCACCGAGTTCTGCGGCAACGGTCACGAAGACATGAAAGGCGAGCTCGTGGTCAAGGCGCGCCCGGGGGCGCAGCCATAGAGGAGCACTCGATGCATAGACGCCTACTGGCGAGCGCCGTGCCGCTCGCGCTCTGCGTGGTTCTCGCGGCCTGCGACGAGAGCCTGTCCGAACTGGCGGGGCCGACGCCGAACCTCCAGCCGACCCTCAGCAGCATTACGCGCGACATCTTCAACTCCACCGACGCGGCAGGCCGGATCCAGTGCACCCAGTGTCATACCGACGCCGGCGGCCGCAACCCGTCCGGCGGGCTCAACCTGCGCCTCGAGGTCGCGCACCGCAGCCTCGTCGGGGTGGCGAGCCGTGGCAAGCCCGGCGCGATCCACGTCGTCCCGGGCGACCCGGAAAACAGCTATCTGATTCACAAGATCGAGGGGCGGCCGGGCATCGTCGGCGTCCGCATGCCTCGCGGCAACGGACCTTTTCTCACCCAGGGGCAGGTCCTCGTCATCAAACGCTGGATCGAGCTGGGTGCGCGCAATGACTAGGAGCAGATTGATGCACTCGCTGAAACGTCTCGTCGTGGCGCTGTTACTCGCACTCCTGGCGCCGGTCGTGCCCGCCGCCGCCCAGCAGACGCAGGACGATCCCGACCTCGATCTGAACCCGCTGCAGCCCGATTTCACGCTGGTCAACCTGCCGACCACCCTTCGGCTGCCTCGCTTCAAGAGCGCGTTCCGGGTGACGCATCGCTTCGGCCGCCCGCTCGGCGCGGGTGACTTCGGCGACCTGCTGGAGGATGCGTTCGGGCTCGACTCCGGTGCCATGATCGGACTCGAGTACCGGTTCGGGGTGATGCGCGGGCTTCAAGCGGGCATCCACCGGACCAACGGAAAAACCATCGAGTTCTTCAGCCAGTACAACGTCATGCAGGAGAGCGATACGCGGCCGATCGGTCTCGGCGTGCTCGCCTCGATCGATGGAACCAACAACTTCCGCGACAGCTATTCGCCCGCGCTCGGTGTCGCGATCTCGCGGACACTCGGCCGTGCCGGAATGGTGTACGTGGAGCCGATCTGGGTGGACAACACGAACCCTCTGCCGACGGCGCTGGCGAACGACAACGACACGGTCGTCGTCGGCGTCGGCACCAGGATCCGGATTCGCCCAACCGTCTACCTCGTCGGCGAAGTCGTCCCCCGCGTGGCCGGATTCGACCCGGGCGTCACCCACGGCAGCTTCGCGATCGAGAAACGGGCCGGGGGGCATTCGTTCCAGATCAACTTCTCCAACGGTCTCGCCTCGACGATGAGCGGGCTCGCCCGGGGCGGGACGAACAGCGACGACTGGTATCTGGGCTTCAATATCTCGAGGAAGTTCTTCTGATGCGGACGAACGTTGTTCTCGGGAGTGCTGCGGTGCTCCTGCTGACGCTGGCCGTCGCATGCGGCGGCGGGAGCAACCCCACGTCGCCTTCGCCGGCCCCGTCACCGGCGCCGTCACCTGCACCGGCGCCCGCGCCATCGCCGACGCCCGGCGGCGGGACGACAATCACCATCACCGACGCTGGTGCCTCGCCGCGCTCGTTGACCGTGGCACAGGGATCGCGCGTCACGTTCGTGAACAACGCCAGCGGCAACCGTGAGATGGCCTCCGATCCACACCCGTCACATACGGACTGTCCGGAACTGAATCAGGTCGGGTTCCTCACGCCCGGCCAGAGCCGTACCTCCGGCAACCTCAACACGCGGCGCGTGTGCGGGTTCCACGATCACAACCGGCCGTCCGACACGGCGCTGCAGGGAACGATTACGATCCAGTGAGAGAGTCATCACCGCGCTGTCGGGCGGGCCTTTGCGGCCCGCCTCACGCTTCGGTTCTGACGTATTCGAAGTTTATCGGCTTCTGATTGATCCCGCGCAGCGGCGGGGCGATGTAGTTGGCGAACCTGCCCGGTTCGAACACCGGCGCCGCCTGCAGGCTCTTCAGGTAGGCGGTGTCGGCGGCCGACGGCAGCCACTCGTCGCGGCGCCGCTCCCACTCCTCCGCCGACAGCGCATGCCCCGACGGGTCGAAGTGCTGGCCCGCGTACACGCCGATGTGCCGGTGGAACTTCCGGTCCGGCAGCACGAAGCGGAAGTCGATGCCGTGGCCCGCGATCTTCTTGTTCCAGCGCTCCACGCCGTGCAGGCAGTCCTGCTGGTACCAGTCGCGCAGCACCTCGTTCAGGGCGTTGCGCATCGGCACCTCCTGCGATCCCAGCATGTACACGTCCTCGGCCAGCACGTGGTCGTCGGCGTGCTTCTGCTCCTCGGCGCGTCCCTTCAGCCCGTTGATGAAGTAGTTGGCCGCGTTGCTCGAGATCTCGCCCCCGTGCAGGTCGAGGCTCAGGCTGAACCAGAAGTTGACGTGCCGCTGGATCATCGGCAGGTCGATGCCGCCCAGCGTCCGCACGTCCTCGGAGAAGCCGCTCTGCTTCATCAGCTGGCACGTGCGGTCGACGATGCGTGACAGGCCGGTGTCGCCGACGAAGAGGTGATGGGATTCCTCGGTGAGCATGAAGCGCGTGGTCCGCGAGAGCGGATCCAGCGAGCTCTCCGAGAGCGACAGCAGCTGCGACTTGCCGTCGCGATCGGTGAACATCGCGAACGCGAAGAAGTCGAGCCAGGTCTCGATCGGCGCGTTGAACGCTTCGAGCATGCGCGGCTTGTCCGCGTTGCCGCTGGTGCGCGCGAGCAGCTCCTCCGCCTCGTCGCGGCCGTCGCGGCCGAAGTAGGAGTGCAGCAGGTAGACCATCGCCCAGAGGTGGCGCCCCTCCTCGACGTTCACCTGGAACAGGTTGCGGAGATCGTAGAGGCTCGGGCAGCACTGTCCCAGCATGCGCTGCTGCTCCACGCTCGCCGGCTCGGTGTCGCCCTGGGTGACGATGAGGCGGCGCAGCGGGTTGCGGAACTCGCCGGGCACCTCCTGCCACACGGGCCGGCCCTTGAACTGGCCGAAGCCGATGCGACGGTCCGCGACCGGTTCGGCGAGGAAGATCCCCCACCGGTACTCCGGCAGCTTCACGTACTCGAAGTGCGCCCAGCCGCTCGGGTCCACGCTGATCGCGGTGCGGAGATAGACCTGGTGGTAGTCCTGGAAGCCGTGCGGCCCCATCTCGCGCCACCAGTGCAGGAACTTCGGCTGCCAGTGCTCGAGCGCGCGCTGCAGCCGCTTGTCGCTGGACAGGTTGACGTTGTTGGGAATCCGCTCCGCGGAAATCAACAGCGCCTCCAGTCGAACTCGGGGCGGCCCTCGCGCCCGTACACCTTCAGGGCGCCGCGCTCGCCGACGGCGTTGGGCCGCTGGAAGATCCAGTTCTGCCACGCCGTGAGGCGGCCGAAGATCTTCGTCTCGAGTGTCTCGGGGCCCGCGAAGCGGAGGTTTGCCTCCATGCCGGTCAGCGCGTCCGGCGACAGCGACGCGCGCTCCTCGATCGCCAGCCGCACCTCGTCGTTCCAGTCGAGATCGTCGGGCGCCGACGTCACCAGGCCCGCGTCGAGGGCTTCCTGCGGATCGAATGCGCGTCCATACGCGAGCGCCGCGGCCGCTTTCTCCGGCGCGCCCAGAAAACGGACCTCGAGACGCGACAGCCCGTTGCTCATCGGATACGCCCCGCCGTTCATCGCCGAGAGCGCGATTGTGTTCGGCCGATCCGGGTCGGCCAGCATGTAGGCGCGATCGGCGGCCAGCGCGAGCTCGACGAGCGTCCCGGCGAACGCGTTGCCGGGCTCGATGAGCGCGTAGAAGCTGCGCGAGGTCAGGTCCAGCCGCTTCAGCGTGCGCTTGACGAAGTGCAGGATCTCGCGCACGAGCCAGTGGCTCCGGTGCGCGGCGAGCGTTCGATCGACGGCGAGGACGGCTTCGGGATCGCCCACGGCCCTCACGAGCACCGTGCCAATCTCCGGCTCGTTCAGCCGCAGCCGAAGCATCGCATCGTCGAGCTCGCGGAACGCGCGCAGCGGCCAGAACTGGTCGCCGGCCGCAAGGATGGCGTCAGGCGACTCCGGCTGCGGACCCTCCGGTGCCGCGATCGTCAGCTCCGCCGTCCGCCGGACGCGATCGATCGCGAGCGTCACCGTGGTGTATTCGATCCTGCTCTCGGCCTGTTTCGCATTGAGCGGGCGCAGCTCGATGCCGGGGCCGCTCGACGGCCGATCCGACTGCGCGGCGAGCTCCCGCGCGCGGCGCTGCACGTCCTGCTCGAAGCGGCTCTTCGGATAGACGGCGTCCACGAGACGCCATTCGACCGCCCGTTTCCCCTTCACGCCTTCGGCCACCGTGCTGAAGACGTCAGCCAGGTCGCGCCGCACCTTGCGCTTGTCCACGACGCGCGTGAGCCCGCCCGTTCCAGGCAGCACGCCGAGCAGCGGCGTCTCCGGCAGGCTCACCGCGCTCGACCCGTCGTCCACGAGCGCGATCTCGTCGCAGGCCAGCGCCAGCTCGTAGCCGCCGCCCGCGCACGTCCCGTTCACCGCGGCCAGGAACCGGATGCCCGAGTTCGTGCTGGCGTCCTCGATGGCGAGCCGCGTCTCGTTCGTGAACTTGCAGAAGTTCACCTTGAAGCCGTGGCTCGAGCCGCCCAGCATGAAGATGTTTGCCCCCGCGCAGAAGACGCGCTCCTTCAGGCTGGTGATGACGACGGCGTGGACCTCGGGGTGTTCGAAACGAAGACGTTGAACGGCGTCGGCAAGCTCGATGTCCACGCCGAGATCGTAGGAGTTGAGCTTGAGGCGATAGTCGGGACGAAGGCCGGCGTCCTCGCGCACGTCCATCGACAGTGTGGCCACGGGCCCATCGAAAGACCGCTTCCAGTGGCGGTACTGCGACGGGTGCGTCTCGAAGGTAATGGTCTCAGCGACCGATTCCATTCTTCACCTGAACAGCAAGCTCTGTTCCATTATCGCTATTCCGCCGTTTCGCCGGGTTTCAACTCGAGGACCTGTACACCTCGCGGTTCCACCAGCGCCTTCAGCTGCGCCGGCGTCCCGGTCAGCATCGGAAACGTGCCCCAGTGCATCGGCACGACCTGCCGGACGCCCAGGAGCTCGCACGCCCTCGCGGCCGCGGCCGCATCCATCGTGAACCGGTCGCCGATCGGCAGAAACGCGATGTCGGGCTTGTACATCTCGCCGATGAGCCGCATGTCGCCGAAGAGCGACGTATCGCCGGCGTAGTAGAGCGTCACGCCGTCCTCGAGCCTGACGACGAAGCCGGCGGGCTCGCCCAGGTAGACGACCTGTCCGTTGTCGACGCAGCTGCTGCTGTGGCGGGCGTCCGTCATCGTGATGCGCAGTCCGGCAACCGTCTGCGAGCCGCCCTTGTTCATCGGCGCGAGGTTCGCCAGGCCCTTGCGTCCGAGCCAGTCGCACAGCTCGAAGGCGGCGACGACGGGCGCTCCGTTCTCGCGCGCCGCACCGATCAGGTCGCCAATGTGATCGCTGTGGCCGTGGGAGACGAGGATCAGGTCCGCCTTGGGCGGCTTCTTCATCGACGGCGGGCACGACGGGTTCTCCGTGAACCACGGATCGAACAGCAGGCGCACGCCGCGCGGCGTCTGCACGAGAAACGTGGAGTGCCCGAACCAGGTAATCCGGAGCCGTCCCTGCACCGATACAGGATAATAGGAGCAGATGACCGTCAGCCCCGTCGAGTTCGTCCGTCCCCGCGCACCGAAGCCCGAGTGGCTGAAGGTCCGCGCGCCCGGGTCGGAGAACTACCTGCGCCTCAAGGGCATCATGCAGGACCTCCACCTGCACACCGTCTGCGAGGAGGCGCGCTGCCCCAACATCGGCGAGTGCTGGCACCATGGCACGGCGACGTTCATGATCCTCGGCGACGTCTGCACGCGGGCCTGCGCCTACTGCGCGGTGTCGCACGGCAAGCCGCACGAGCTGGACGCCGCGGAGCCCGAGCGCGTGGCGGACGCCATCGGGAAGATGGCGCTGAAGCACGCGGTCATCACGTCCGTCGATCGCGACGATCTCCCCGACGGCGGCGCCTTCATCTTCGCGGAAACGATCCGTCAGACGCGCGCGCGCGTGCCCGGCTGCCGCATCGAGGTGCTGATTCCGGACTTCCAGGGCATCGAGTCGTCGCTGCGCGCCGTGCTCGACGCGGGGCCGGACGTCCTCAATCACAACATCGAGACCGTCCCGCGTCTCTACCGCATGGCCCGCTCGGGCGGCCGGTATCCGCGTTCGCTGGAGCTGCTCGACCGGTCCAGGAACTACACGCCGGCCATTGCCACGAAAACGGGCATCATGGTCGGGCTGGGCGAGGAGATCGACGAGGTCGTCTCCGTGTTCGAGGACCTGCGCGCGGCGGGCGTCTCAATCCTGACGATCGGGCAGTACCTGCGTCCCACGCCGACGCACGCCCCGATGGTCCGCTACTACCACCCCGACGAGTTCGCGGACCTCAAACGGATGGCGCTGTCGAAAGGGTTCGTGCACGTCGAGTCCGGCCCGCTCGTGCGCAGTTCGTACCACGCGCACGAGCAGGCCGACGCCTTCGAGCTGGCGACATCGAGGTAGCCGAACATGGCGGACGCCCAGATTGCGCTCGAACCCGATCCGGTTATCGAAGCGTTCAAGAAGGACATCGATCGCACGCTCCTGCGCGAGAACCTGCGACGCACGCCGGACGAACGCCTCCAGGCCCTGATGGCGGTTCAGCGATTTGCCGAAGAACTGCGGCGCGCCGGTGCCGAGGCCCGCCGCAACCGCAGGTGACGGATTTTCCGCGTCTTCTTGGCGCGCTCCACGATGCAGGCGTTCGATTCATCGTCATCGGTGGAGCGGCGGCCACCGCGCACGGCTCCGCGCGGCTCACGGAGGACCTGGACGTCCTCTACGATCGATCGCCTGAGAACATCGAACGACTCGTGCGTGCACTCGCCCCATACGCGCCGTACCTGCGCGGCGCGCCGCCAGGGCTTCCGTTCACCTTCGACGCGGCGACACTGCTCCGCGGACTGAACTTCACGTTCGCCACGTCTCTCGGGTGGATCGATCTCCTCGGTGAGATTGTCGGCGGCGGCACGTGGGACGACTTGAGCAATCACACTGTCGAAATGTCGCTGTTCGGGCGTCCCACGCGCGTGCTCGATCTGCGGCGCCTCATCGCGGTCAAACGCGCCGCTGGTCGCACCAAGGACCTGGAAGCCATCGCCGAGCTCGAGGCGCTCCTCGAGGAACGGGGCGACTAGAACCTCGTGCCGATGCGGAAGCCGTAGGTGACGTTCTCGCCCTTCTCCACTTCCCCAGCCAGGCTCAGCGACCTCCACCGATACGCCACGCCCGCGAACGAGGACGTGCCGCCGGCGTCTGCCGGATCCAGATCGACGTCCGCCGAGCGCTCGAAGGCGATCGACGACCTCGCCGCCACGCCCGTATACGGCGACACCGGACCGAACGCGCGGCTCACCGAGAGATCGACGCTGGTCGTGCCAATCCAGACGTCCGACGGGCCGACGAGCGAGGTGAGGCTCGGCCGCACGGCAATCGACACCGGTCGCGACGGGCCTTCACGCAGCAGCAGGATCTTGGTGTCCACGCCGACGAGCCCGTAGTCCGAGTTCGGGTTGAGGCCGCCCCACGCGCCGACATCCACGCGGTCGTTGACGCCAACGCGCGCCACGACGCGCGTGTGGTTCCAGGCGCCCTGCGAATCGTCGAGGCGCGTCTCCGCGAACTGGACGCTGACGTCGGCGTTGCCGCGGCCGAGCGTGGCCGTGTCGCCGAGCTGGCGGAAGCGCAGGTCCGAGCCGACCTCGTCGGCCAGCGCCTCGAGCTGTTCCTGGGTATATCCGGGACGCACGGTGAAGTCCTGGGCGCCTGCCGCCGCCGGCATGACCGCCACGGCGACCGCCACGGTACCGAACGCAATCGAAAGCTTCATCTCTCACCTCCAGGCCGTCATCGGCCGTTCTGGAGGTAAGTTACGAAAAGGCCCCCTGGTGCGACTTGCCTGATGGCGACAGCGGTTTGGCCTGGGGCGACAAACTACGCCGGTACTCCATGGGGGTCTGGCCGGACCAGCGCTTGAAGGCCCGGTTGAACGAGCTTTGCTCGAGGAAGCCGAGAAGATAGGCGACCTCGGTGCCGGCGATGTCCCGCTGCGCCAGGTAGGACTTTGCGGCCCGGAAGCGCATCGCGTCGAGCATGTCGTTGAAGACGACACCTTCGTCCCGGAGGCGGCGCTGCAGCGTCCGGGGACTCATGGCGAGTTTTTTCGCGACCGTCTCCAGCTTCGGGTCGCCGCCGCGCAGCTCCTCCTGAATGGCGTCGCTCGCCCGTCCCGTGACCCCGCCGGCGGGCGTGGAGGGCAGCTGCTCCATGAGCATCCGCGCGTGGGCATCGAGGACCGAGAACAGCGTCGCGTCCCCGGTGCACGGGGTCTCTCAGACCTCCCTGGCGATCACCATCCGGCAGGCGTCGGCGGCGAACCGCACCTCGCACTCGAAGATCCGCTCGTGCTCGCTGATGTTCGCCGGCCGCTCGTGGCTGAAATCCACGCGCATCAGCGGGAACTGTTGCCGGGTCCCCATGCGGGTGCGCAGGAACACGGCCGCCTGCGTGTACTCGGCGTAGGGGCGGGTGATGTGCTGCGGGCGCGACGGCGCCTCGAGCCCGAACGTGTCCTGGCGCTCGCCCACCACGTACGGCAGGCGCACGACTTCGTTGATCAGCGGAAAGTAGTCGGACACCTTGGCCAGCGCGGCGCCAACCGTGGGGGCGCTGGACGCCAGGAAATCGATGACGCGGTAGGCCCCGAACGGCAGCACCTCGATCGCGTTTCAGGGATCGCGCGTCACGTCCGATGCCGGTTTGATTCTGGTCCGCGAGCTGGACGAACGCCTCGGGCTGGAGGGGATCATGGCCGCGCACCTGCGCGACTCCCGCCACGGACTGAACACCCAGTTCCCGTTGCCGGATCTCCTGCGGCAATCGATCTACAGCCGCTTGGCGGGCTACGCGGACCTCAACGACGCCGCGCGCCTCTCGACCGACCCGACGTTTCGACTGATCGGCTCTCCACAGCGATGGGACCGAAGTGCGGCCCTGACCTCAACGCTGCATTGGTTCGAGACCGATCTACTGGCCAGCGAAGAGAACCTCCTCGGGTTGATGGCCGTGAACCGCGACCTAATCGGACAGGCCGAGACCATGGACCGATCCGACCGCACGGTGCTCGACATGGACTCCAGCGAGAGCCCGGTGCACGGACAGCAAGAAGGCAGTGCGTACAACGGGCACTTCGAGTCGGTCTGCTATCACCCGCTGTTCCTGTTCAACGACCACGGCGACTGCCTCGCCGCGAAGCTGCGGTCGGGCAACGTCTCCAGCGCGGACGATTGGGAGGAACTGCTCGTACCCGAGATCGAGCGCCAGCAGGCGAGTGGGCTCCGGGTGGCGTTCCGCGCCGACGCCGCCTTTGCACGGCCGGCGATCTACGAAGGGCTCGAAGCGCGCGACGTGGCGTATGCCATCCGTATCCCCGCGAACAAGAACCTTGAGTTGGCGATCGAAGACCTCCTGTTTCGCGCGCCAGGACGCCCAAGTCGCAAGCCGGTGGTCCGGTACAAGAGCTTCCGGTATAAGGCCGACAGCTGGGCCACGCCCCGCCGGGTCGTGGCGAAGGTCGAGCACCATGCCGGCGAGCTGTTCCCGCGCGTCGGCTTCATCGTGACGAACCTTCAGCTCCCGAGTCGCGCCGTCGTCCGCTTCTATAACAAACGCGGCACGGCCGAGCAGTGGATCAAGGAAGGCAAGCAGGCGGCGCACTGGACGCGATTGTCGTGTCATCGGTTCCGCGCGAACGAGGTCCGGCTGCAGTTGAGCGTGCTCGCCTACAACCTGGGGAATCTGTGGCGGCGGCTTGTGCTGCCGACGCGCATCGACAGCTGGTCGTTGACCAGTCTGCAACAACGCCTCGTCAAAACCGGCGGGCGCTTGGTCAGGCACGCTCGGTACTACTGGCTGCTGCTCGCCGAGAGCCATCTCACGAAGCGGCTGTTCGGGTCGATGCTCCGCCGGATCTGGGCGCTGCCGGTGCCCACCGGCTGATGGGTAGGTGAACGACGACGCTGGCCGGACGCAAGTCAGCGTGGAGAGGTGTCGCAGAAATGTGGCGGAACCGCGCCGATTTCGGCCGATTCCAGCTCGGAACGCGTCACAGTTAGGGGGGCAA
>Ga0194120_10007082_pt1 | contig 15493 bp, 14 predicted proteins | sample TA2MahCa65mmetaG_FD_148642 | JGI IMG/M metagenome (GOLD analysis project Ga0194120, IMG submission 148642) | Freshwater microbial communities from Lake Tanganyika, Tanzania - TA2015019 Mahale Deep Cast 65m | ecosystem: Environmental > Aquatic > Freshwater > Lake | place: Tanzania: Lake... | reverse complement strand
CGCGCATCGGCAAGGTCTCCGACGTGCGCGAGCTCACGCCCTACGGCTGGCAGGCCAAGTGGGCTCCCGTCGTGGAAGCCCACCGCGCGAGCATCGTCGAACGCCTGCTGGCGAAGTAGGCCACCCCAGCGGTCAGCCGTCCGCGTCAAGAGCCTCGCGGGGTGCGGATCGGCGAACGGATGCGACCTACCGGCGGTGAACGAGACGGCGGTATGCTCTCGGGCCCCGTTTCTCCGAAGTGGACAGCCAGACATGAACCAGATCGTCATCGATCAGCTCCGTCGCCTGAGCGAGGCGGAGTTTCTCGGAATCTACGAGTCGCTGCAGCAGCAGGGCTTCGGGCCGCTCGACCACGAGGTGGCGAAGTCGCTCAACTTCCGGCCTCAGGCGATCCGCAACCTGCCGATGGCGCAGCGGGCGAAGCGCGCGCGCCAGATACTGGCGAGCAAGAAGAGCGCCGAGATGTGCTACGAGCTGTTCGGCAGCTACCTGATCAAGGACCGCCGCGAGCTCGTCACGGACTTCCTCGATGCGACGGGCGTGCCGCACGAGCAGGGCATGGTCGAGGACCTCGACTCGATCCGCCCGGCCGCGGACAAGCTGGCGAGCGCGATCAAGGATCTCGACGGCAAGTTCGCCGCGTCGGACGTGACGCTGTACCTCGCGATGTGCGCCGATCAGTGGCCGCAGGTGCCCGAGATCGAGGCGCACTGGCGCGAGCGCGCCGGGGCGGCCTCGAGCTAGGCGCAGCTAGCGCGCCGCGCGCCGCGTTCGTCGCGGTCGCGGTTGGCAGCTAGGGCAGGTGTGGGTGCCGCGCTGCCCCACGACCGAACGCGCGATCGGCGTGCCGCAGTCGCGGCAGGGCTCTCCGGTACGTCCGTAGACGCGGAACTGGTGCTGGAAGCTGCCGGGATTGCCCTCTGGAGTGCGATAGAACGTGTCAAAGCTCGAGCCTTCGCGCTCGATCGCCTCGCCGAGCACGGCGCGAATCTCGCGCCGCAGCGCCGCGGCCTGTTCCGCGCTCACGCGACGGGAGTTGGTGAGCGGATGCAGGCGGGCGCGGAAGAGCGCCTCGTCGACGTAGATGTTCCCCAGTCCAGCGAGAAACGACTGGTCGAGCAGCAGCGGCTTGAGCGCGCCACGACACCCTCGCAGCTGCTGCGCGAGCCAGTCGGCGGTGAACTCGGGCCCGAGCGGCTCCGGCCCGAGGTCGGCGAGGCGCGGCGCGGGATCGCGGACGAATTCGAGCCGAGCGAACTTGCGCACGTCGATGAAGTGAAAGGCGTTGCCGTCGTCGAGGTCCAGCCGCACTCTGGCGAACTTGCCCGGGTCCCAGTCCGCGGCCTCGACGTGCATGCGGCCGGTCATGCGCAGGTGACCGACGAGCGCGCCGCGCCCACCGAGCGACATCACGATGTACTTCGCACGGCGTTCGACGCTCTCGAAGCGCTCGCCGACGACGGCTCTCGCGAAGCTCGCGACACTCTGCGAGCCGATGCTGCGCTTCCACGCGACGCTCGCGGCGGTGATGCTCCGTCCGACGAGGCGCGGACGGATCAAGCGCACGACGGTCTCGACTTCCGGGAGCTCGGGCACGGCCTCAGGATCCCAACATTTCCTGCAACCCGAGCAGATTTCCGTCGGGATCGCGCACGAACGAGGTCCACAGCTCACCCTGCGGCAGGCGCGCCGTCAGGGTCGGCCCGCGCTCGCTCGTCGCCCCGCGCTCGCAGAGCGTGGCGTGCGCGCGCTCGATGTCCACGACCTCGAAGTACAGGATCGAGTTCTCGCCCGGGCGACCGGCGCCCTGCGGTCGCGTGAGCATCAGCCGGATGCCGCCGATCGAGAGGAAGGCGAGGTCGGGACTCGGCGCGAACAGCAGCGGCAGCCCGAGCACGTCTCGATAGAAGCGCAGCGAGCGCTCGACGTTCTCGACCGTCAGGGCGATCTGCGACAGAGCGCGCGGCGCTTCGAACGTCATCGTGCGCTCCCTTGGCCCTAGCGGAGCTGGGCCCACGGCACACCGCTAGCGACATCGGTCAGGTGCTCGATCCCCGTCCGCGGCGACGGGAGTCCGTAGCGCAACGCGCGCGCACTCGGCGCGCCGAACCCGCGCGGGCAACGGCGCTTCACGCCGACGCGCGTCGACTCGTCCCAGCGCAGGCGCCGATGGACCATGCTTCGCTTTGTAGCACGCAAGCGCCGGATCGGATACGGCGGCGTAGTGGCGGCGTCACACGTCCGCGCGCACTCCGAGCAGGCCAAAGAGCTCGCGCTTCTTGGCGTTGTAGGCGCTGGCGCTGGGATCGCGCGGGTGCGGCAGGTCGATCGGGACGATCCCGGCGATGCGACCGGGGCGCGAAGTCATCACGACGACGCGATCGGCGAGCTGCAAACTCTCGTCGACGTCGTGCGTGACGAGCGCGATCGTCATGCGCTCGCGCTGCCAGATGCGCAGGAGTTCGCGACGCATCGCGAGGCGCGTGAGCGAGTCGAGCGCGCCGAGCGGCTCGTCCATGAACACGATCTCGGGCGACACCGCGAGCGCGCGTGCCACGGCGACGCGCTGCTTCATGCCGCCGGAGAGCTCGCCGGGATAGCTGTCCTCGAAGCCCTGCAGGCCGATCAGCTCGACGTAACGCGCGACGATCTCCTCGCGCTCCCGCGCCGGACGCCGCAGCAATCCGAGCGCGATGTTCTCGCGCACCGTGGCCCACGGGAAGATGCCGTAGTCCTGAAACACGAAGATGCGGCGCGGATCGGGCCGCGTGACCTGTTCGCCGTCGATCCGGATCGAGCCCGCGTCGGCCTCCTCGAAGCCACCGAGCACGTTGAGCAGGGTCGACTTTCCGCAGCCCGAGGGCCCGAGAATGCACACGAACTCGCCGCGCGCGATCTCGAGGTCGAGGCCGTCGAGCACGAGCAGCTCCTCGTTCCCGCGACGGAAGCGCTTCGAGAGCCCGCGGACCTCGACCTTGAGCTCGCGCTCGATGGCGTGCGGGGCGCTCATTCCTTGGTGAATCCCCAGCGCACGCTGTCGATGCGCTCGAGCCGCCGCACGAGGAAGTCGAGGCCGATGCCGATCGCGCCGATCACGAGCATCGCCGCCACGACGAGGTCGTAGCGCATGCCCATGTTGCGCGCATCGACGATCAAGAAGCCGAGCCCCGACTGGATCGCGTTCATCTCGGCCGCGACGATCACGAGCCACGCGACGCCGAGCGCGATGCGCAGGCTGGTGATGATCTGCGGCAGCGCCGCCGGGAACACGACGTGCGCGAGCAGCTCGAACTTGCGCAGGCCGAAGTTGTGCGCCGAGCGGACGTACGCGACCGGCATCGAGCGCACGGCGCTCATCGTGCCCGTCACGATCGGGAAGAACGAGCCCAAGAAGATGATGAAGATCGCGGCCTCGTCGCGGATGCCGAAGGCGAGCGTGGCGATCGGGATCCACGCCAGCGGCGAGATCGGGCGCAGGGCCTGCACGAACGGATTGATCGAGTAGCTCGCGCGCGTCGACCACCCAGCCCACAGCCCGAGCGGAATGCCGATCGCCGCCGCGAGCAGGAAGCCGACCGCGACGCGGAACAGGCTGGCGATCGAGTAGCGCACGAGGCGCCCGTCGGACATGAGCTCGCGCAACGCGACCAGCGTGCGATGCGGCGTCGGGAAGATCTCGACGGTGCGCACGGGCTCGCCGGGCGTGGCGATCTCGTAGCGCGTGCTCTCGGCCCACAGGTGCCACAGCGCGAGCAACAGCACGCCGGTCGCGACCGGCAGCACGACGGCCTGCGCGCGCTGGCGCAGCCCGCGGGAAGCGACGATCGCTACCGCGGCGAGCGCGGCGGTGACGAACGCCGTGACGCTCACTTCGCTCCCGTTCCACTGGCCGCGGGCGGCGGCGGGAAGTTCGTCACCCGCGGCAACACGCCGAGGTCCGGCGCAAAGCGCGTGTCGCAATACTCCTCGAACGCCATGCGGCGGCCGATCACGTTCATCTCGACCGCGAGGTCCATGATTTCGTCGAAGGTAGCCTTCGGCGGCACGAGGTTCGAGTAGGACACGCGTTCGAGCGGCTTGGTGAGCACGTGCTCGAGCAACTTGGGGTCTTGGTTGTAAAAGACCTTGCCGACGACCTCGGAGGCGCGCCGTCGATGCTCGATCGCGAGCGCCTCGTCGTCGTCGTCGAGCCACAGGCCACTGGCCGCGATGCCGCGGACGAGCTCTTGGACGAGTTCCGGCCGCTCGTTGATCACTTCTTGGCGCACGACGAGCCCGCAGGAGATGAACTGCGGCCAGAGGTCTTTCATGTAGTAGAGCACGCGACCGTAGCCGCCGAGCTCGGCCTTGGCGTTGTGCGGCTCGCCAACGATGTAGCCCTCGATCGCGCGCGCGGCGAGTGCGCCGGCCATTTCCGGCGGCGGCATCTCGACCAGCTCGATCGATCCCTGATCCATGCCGCGCAGCTTCATCATGCGGCGCATCAAGAGGTGCTGGTTGGAGTAGCGACTGGGGATCGCCACGCGCTTGCCCGCGAGCTCGCCGAAGTCCTTCACCGGCGAGTCGATCGCGACCGTGAGCGCGCTGCCGTCGCGGTGACCGAGGTAGACGATCTTCACCGGCACGCCGTCGGCGACGAGCTTCATCGCCAGCGGCACGATCATGAAGGTCGCGTCGAGCTTGCGCGCGATCAGCGCCTCCTTCATGGTCGGGAAGTCGCCGAAGCGTTCCGAGAGGAAGTGCGTGCCGCCCTGCGCGTGCTGGGTCACCCAACTGGTGACCGGACAGGTGAGGTGTCAGGTGACGGGCAGGAAGCCGACGCGGAACTGCTCGCGTTCCGCCACCGGGGTCGTGGAAGGCCCGGCGGTCGACTTGGTGGTCGAGTCGTTCGAGGGGCTGACTTCGAGGGAGCCGCGCGACGACGGCCCGTGGTTGAGGTAGCGGTGCGCCGCGAACAGGGCTCCGAGGAGCACGACGGCGCCGAGCAGAGGTTTGAGCTTCATGGGTGGGTAGCGACGCGGGTGGGGAGTGCGGGCGGGGCGGGGGCGGTCGCGCTAGCGAAAGGCGGGCCACGCCTGCGGGCCGCCCCCAGCGACCGGACGCACCGTTCTCGGGGCCCGGAGGCGTAGGACTTATGCTCCGTGCCGAGGAAATTGCGCGCCGCGGCGAGGTGGCTTGCCAGATCGGACGAAAAGCCCCTAGGATCGCAGGAGCGCGGTTCGCCGCCGCGCTTCCCCAGCGCCCCATGAAGTTCCAAGCCGCCCTCGCCCTCGCCATCGTCGCCACCTGCGCGCTGCCCTCCGCCGCGCTGCGCCCCCGCTCCCACGCCGAGTGCGCGGCCCTGTGCAGCTCCACCGACGATCCGCCGCCGATCGACTGTCCTTTCTGCGGCGGCGATCCGGTCGCCCACCGCCTGCGTCTGCGCGCGCTGCTGTTCCGTCAAGCCTCCTACACGATCCAATACTGGACCTCGAGCGCCCGCGCCCGCTGAGCGCCGCTCGCGCGAGGGAGAACCTGCCCGTCGCCGCCGCGCACCTCGATAGAGTGTGCGCCCTATGCAGTTCGGCTTCCTGATGGATCACCGCCGGTGCATCGGCTGTCACGCCTGCACCGTCGCTTGCAAGAGCGAGAACGACGTCCCGCTCGGCAGCTTCCGCACCTGGGTCAAGTACACGGAGAAGGGAACTTTCCCGGCGATCAAGCGCCACTTCTCCGTGCTGCGGTGCAACCACTGCACCAAGGCTCCGTGCGTGACGATTTGCCCGGTGACAGCGCTCGACAAGCGCCCCGACGGCATCGTCGACATCGACCGCGATGCGTGCATCGGCTGCCGCGCCTGCATGCAGGCCTGCCCCTACGACGCGATCTTCCTGAACGAGGACTCCGGCGCGATCGAGAAGTGCCACTTCTGTGCGCACCGCGTCGAACAGAGCCTCGCCCCGGCCTGCGTGATCGTGTGCCCCGAGGAAGCGATCGTGTTCGGCGACTTGCACGACACGAGCTCGAAGATCTCGCGGCTGGTGGCCGAGCATCCGACGCTGCTGCGCCGCACCGAGCAGGGCACCGGCCCCAACGTGCACTACCTCGACACGCTGCCCGAGGCCCTGCAACCCGGCGTGCCCGAGCGTCCCCAGACGTACCTGTGGAGCGAGCGGCCCTCGACCAAGCCCGAGCCGTGGCCGGCGAGCATCCCGACCGCGCCGAACGTGCGCACGGTGCTCGACGTCGGCCACAAGGTGCAGTGGGGCCTCGGCGTCGCCGCCTACCTCGTCACCAAGGGCCTCGCGGCCGGCGCCGCGCTGCTCGCGCCCTTCGCGGGGCATCTGGGGTTGCACTCGGGCTCTTCGCGCATGCTGCCGGAGCTCCTCGCGCTCGTTTTCACGGCGCTCACGACCTTCTTGCTGGTCGAGGACCTCAAGCGCCCGATGAAGTTCCTGACGCTGCTGACGCGCCCGAACACGAAGAGCTGGCTGGTCAAGGGCGCGTGGATCCTGATGGCCTTCACCGGCACGGTCGCCGCCGCGCTCGGCATCCTCGCGCTGCAGCACTTCGGCGACGACCCGCAGGCCTTCGGCGCCCTGCTCGGGCCCTTGCGCTGGCTCAACGCCGTGCTCGGCCTCGGCGTCGCCGGTTACACCGCGTTCCTGTTCGCCCAGTGCGAGGGGCGCGACCTGTGGCAGTCGAAGAAGCTGCTCCCCCACCTGCTCGTGCAGGCCGTGCTGTGCGGCTCGGTCGCGCTGCTCGCGGCGAGCGCCGACAACCGAACGCTGCTGTGGATCGCCGCCAGCTCGCTCGCGCTGCACGCGCTGTTCGTGCTGCTCGAGCGCCACGGCCGCCACGCCACCGACAACGCGCGCCAAGCCGCCGCGTTCCTCGACGTCGTGCGCCTCGGCCCCATCAAGGCCTACAAGTTCGGGCTCGTCGTCGGCGTCGGCGCCGCGCTCGGCCTGTGCTTTTTCGCCCCGGCCTTCGCGTGGCTCCCGGCCCTCGCGGGCCTGTTCGTCTACAAGCACGCCTACATCCGCGCCGCCCAGCTCCCGCCGCTGTCATGAGCCACGATCCCGCCACGCTGAACGTCACGCCGATCGAAAACTTCCCGCGGCCGGAGACGTGGGATCAGGTCGAGCTGCTCGACGCCAAGGCTTGGCCGCGGCGCGAGAAGAAGAGCTACATGCTCGTGCCGACGACGTGCTTCAACTGCGAGGCCGCCTGCGGGCTCGTGGCGTACGTCGACAAGTCGGACCTCTCGATCAAGAAGCTCGAAGGCAACCCGTTCCACCCCGGCTCGCGCGGGCGAAACTGCGCCAAGGGACCGGCGACGCTCAATCAAGTGAACGACACCGCTCGCGTGCTCTATCCGATGCGGCGCGTCGGTCCGCGCGGCTCGGGCAAGTGGGAGCGCGTGAGCTGGGACCACGTGCTCGACACCTTCGCGGCGCAGATCCGGCGTGCACTCGTCGAGGGCCGCAAGACCGAGGTCATGTACCACGTCGGGCGACCGGGCCACGACGGCTACATGGACCGCGTGCTGCAGAGCTGGGGCGTCGACGGCCACAACAGCCACACCAACGTGTGCAGCGGCGCGGCGCGTCTGGGTTACGCGCTGTGGACCGGCGCGGACCGCCCGTCGCCCGATCACGAGAACGCCAAGTTCATCCTGCTGCTCTCGAGCCACCTCGAGACCGGCCACTACTTCAACCCGCACGCCCAGCGCATCATCGATGGCAAGCTCAAGGGCGCCAAGCTCTGCACCGTCGACGTGCGCCTCTCGAACACCGCGTCGATGTCCGACTGGTGGCTCGCGCCGTACCCCGGCACCGAGGCGCTGCTCTTGCTCTCGTTCGCGCACGTGCTGCTGCACGAGGGCCTGTACGACCGCGAATTCCTCGAGGAGTGGGTCAACTGGCGCGACTACCTCGCGTGGGCCCATCCGGGCGAGCCCGCGACCTTCGAGCGCTTCATCGAGTCGCTGAAAGTCCGCTACGCCTACGCGGCGCCCGACAAGGCCGCGGAGGAGTGCGGCGTCGACGCAAAGACGATTGTCGAAGTCGCGCGCGCGATCGGCGCAGCGAAGCGCGCGTTTGCGTCGCACGTGTGGCGCAACGCGGCCTCGGGCAACGAAGGCGGCTGGCAAGTCGCGCGCTGCCTGCAGTTCGTCGGCGTGCTCGTCGGCGCCGTCGGCGCCAAGGGCGGCACCAACATGAACGTGCAGGACAAGTTCGTGCCCGCGCCGTTCGTCAAGCCGCCGCCGCAGCAGGTCTGGAACGAGCTGCTCTACCCGCGCGAGTGGCCGCTCTCGCACCACGAGCTCAGCTTCCTGCTCCCCCACTTCTTGAAAGACGGGCGCGGCAAGCTCGCGGCCTATTTCACGCGCGTCTACAACCCCGTCTGGACCAACCCCGACGGCATGGTGTGGGAAGAGGTCCTGCGCGACGAGGCCAAGGTCGAGCTGCACGCCGCGCTCACGCCGACGTGGAGCGAGACGGCGCAGTACGCCGACTACGTGCTGCCGATGGGCGTCGGCGCCGAGCGCCACGACATCCAGAGCCAAGAGACGCACGCCGCGCAGTGGATCGGCTTCCGCCAGCCGGTGCGCCGCGTCGCGATGGAGCGCATGGGCAAGCCCGTCGAGTTCACGTGGCAGGCCAACCCCGGCGAAGTGTGGGAAGAAGACGAGTTCTGGATCGAGCTCTCCTGGCGCATCGACGCCGACGGCTCGCTCGGCATCCGCAAGTGGTACGAGTCGCCCTACCGCAAGGGCGAGAAGATCACGGTCACCGAGTACTACCGCTGGATCTTCGAGAACTCCGTGCCCGGCCTGCCCGAGGCGGCGGCGCGGGAAGGGCTCACGCCGCTCGACTACATGCGCCGCCACGGCGCGTTCCTAGTCAAGGAAGGCACGTGGGAAGTGCACATGAAAGCGGCCGACGCCGCCGGTGCCGCGCAGCGCGGCGAGGGCACGCTCGAAAAGGACGGCAAGCCGGTGGCGATCGTCGCCTCGGGCGCGCCGCGCGCGGGCTTCAACACGCCCTCGAAGCGCTGCGAGATTTTCTCGAAGACCATGGTCGACTGGGGCTGGCCCGAGTACGCGACGCCGGAGTACATCACGAGCCACGTCCATCGCGGCCGGTTCGACCACGCGAAGGGCGAGTACGTGCTCGTGCCGACCTTCCGCCTGCCGACCCTGATCCACACGCGCTCGGCGAACTCGAAGTGGCTCTACGAGCTCTCGAACACCAACCCCGTGTGGATTCACCCCGAGGACGCCGCGCGCATCGGCGTCGAAACGCTCGACCTCGTGCGCGTCTCGACGCGCATCGGTCACTTCGTCAACAAGGTCTGGGTCACCGAGGGCGTGCGGCCGGGAGTCGTCGCCTGCTCGCACCACCTCGGCCGCTGGCGCCTGTTCGAGAACGTGGCGCAGGACACCTACGCGATGCCGCTCGTGCGCCGCGAGGAGCTCGCGCCCGGACAGTACCGCTTCCGCCGCATCGAGGGCATCAGGCCCTTCGCCTCCTCCGACCCCGACTCGGGCCGCATCTGGTGGAGCGACGGCGGCGTGCACCAGAACCTGACCTTCCCAGTGCAGCCCGACCCCGTGAGCGGCATGCACTGCTGGCACCAAGCCGTGAAGGTCGAGCGCGCGCACGCGGGCGACCTCCACGGCGACGTCGTCGTCGACACGACCAAGTCCATGGCCGTCTACCACGAGTGGCTCGCCAAGGCCCGCCCCGTGCAAGGCCCGCTGCGCCGCCCGCTGCACTTCGCCCGCGCCGTCAAGCCCGCGCCCGAGGCTTACAAGCTCGAGGCCTACAAGATCGAGGCCTACAAGATCGAGGCCGGCAAGCTGCAGGGCTCCTGAGCCGCGCGCAGCAGGTGCAAGCGAGGCGGGCCGCCCGGCGCGATGTGCCGGGCGGCCCGCTGTGTTGGGGAGGGCGCGCGGATACGGCGCGCCCGGCGAGGCTCAGTCGGCGAGGCCCAGGGGCGGAGTGAGGCCCTTCACGGCGCCGGAAGTGATGCCTTCGCGCAGGAGCGTGAGGGCGCGGGCTGCCAGCGAGTTCTTGAGGTAGTAGTACTCGACGATCTCGCGGTGCTTGGGCTCGTTCAGATCGAGCGGTCGGGTCGGCGGCGTCTTGCCGGTGATGCGCGCCATGTAGTAACCCTTGGGACCGCGCCACGGGCCGTCGATCGAACCCATCTTCTGTTCGAAGAAAATCTGATCGGTCACGGCGGCACCGAACAGGAACGAGCGGTAGTCGCTGTCGCCGATGTAGCCCTGCAGCTGGTTGCGCGTCTGCGGCTGATCGCCGAAGGTGCCCTTGAAGTAGAAGTTCTGCATGGGCTTGTTGCCGCTCTCGGGCATCGGCGGGTCCCAGAACTCGCTGTAGAGCTCGAGCGTCGGACGCCATTCGGCCCCCATGTCGAGGTCGGACTTGATCGCCAGCGCGCGCTCGCGGGCCTCGGGGAAACCGCTCGATTTCCAGCGGTTGTTGGGGAAGTCGAAGGCCGAGACGAACAGCACCTCGACCGAGAGCCTCGAGGCGCCCGCGATCTGGTTGATCACCGGCAGGGTCGGCGCGAGCAGCTCGTCGCGGGCGAGGTCCGCCGCGATGACGCGCTTGTAGCTCTCCTGCACGCGGATGTAGGTCGCGAAGGCCGAGAGCGACGGAAAGCCCAGCACTTGGCTCGAGAGCATCTCGTGCTGCGAGAGGTACTCCGAGTAGGACGGCCTGCCCTGCTTGGAGGTCGAAGGCCACCACTCGCGGAACTGCGCGGGAGTGAGCAGCGTGCCCTTGGCGGCGAGCTCGTGTTCGAGCAGCGCGACCTCGGCGAGGAAGCGCTTGGCCTCGTCGACGAGGTCGCTCGTGCAGAACGGAGCGATGCGGCTCCAGATCGCGTCGATCATGATCGGCTGCCCGTTGACGATCGCCATCACGCTTCGCGCGCGTTCGAGCGCCGCGGCGGTGTCCTTGGGCGCGTCGGCGGCAGCCGGCGGGAGCGCGGCCGCGATCTCGTCGTGGTCGCTCTGCACGATGGCCCACGTGTTGAGCGCCGTCAGGATCGTGCCGCGCACGGCGTCGATCGCGATCGGGTCATCGGCCGGAACGTCGCCTAGGCCGACGGCCTTGAGCGCCGCGAGCGCGGCGACGGCGTCGGGCTCGTCGACGGCTGCCACCAGCGTGGCCGAGTCGCGCGGGTCGATGGCGAGGAGCTTGTCGAGCAGCGTGCCGTAGCCCTGCTCGGTCAGGGTGTTCCGCTGCGCTTCGAACAGGCGGCGCACGCGGCTCGCGTAGCTGATGCGCTCGTCGTCGTACCACGTCTCGCCGAGTTGCTCGGCGATGATCGCCTTGGTGATCTCCGGCCAGTCGAGCGGGTTCTCGGGGCGGAACACGCGGTCGAAGCGCATCGTCTGGCGCAGGCGCTCGCGGAAGAGGTCGAGCGACAGCTCGGCGCGGCCAACTTCAACCGCGAAGTCGAGCGTCGGGTAGCGCAGCAGGAAGTCGGAGCGCTCGCGCTCGAGGCGCGCGTCGAGATCGGCGTCGCTGACTTCGTAGCGCGCGAGCTGCTCGGCGCTCGCGCCCTGCTGCGTGAGCTTCTGCAGCTCCTCGCCGACGAGAATCGAGAACTTGATCGTGTCGACGTCGCGGGCGCCGACCGAAGCGCACAGGAAGCGCTGAATCTCGTCATCGGTGATCCGGCGGCCGTGGACGATCACCGGCTCGCCGAACATCGAGCTGGCGCTGGCGGGCGCATCGGACGTGGCCGACTGCGCGGCGAGCGTCGGCTGGACGGAGGTTGCGGCGACAGGAGTGACCTGCGGGGCGAGGGCGAGAAGACAGGGTCCGAGGTACGAGAGCATGGGTCGTGAGGACGGTTGCGAGCCCGCGAGGGGCTGGTCGAAGGGTGGCGCTGGAGGAGGGCTCGCTGGGAGCTGGTGGGAGATCTGGCGGGGCCCACGATGGCATCCGCGGAGGGCATCCGCGGAGGGATCCGAGGAGGGATCCGAGGAGGGATCCGAGGAGGGGGTCGAGAAGGGGTCCGAGGGGTCCATTACGGCCCGCGGGGCCGGAAGGTTAACGAACCGCCCGATAATTCCGACCGACCGGCCCACGGCTGGGTCGGGCGGGGGGGGGCGCGCGGCCACGCCGGAGCGCGCCGCGCGGCTTGGGAGCCCACGGTTTCGTTCTAGACTGGGACGTGATGGACCTGCACTACGCCCCGCGCACGATCGCCCTGCACAGCGAGATCCTGCACCCGCTCGTCGAGCCCGATCCGGCTCGGCTCCAGCGCCTGCACAACCAGCTCTTCGAGCAGGGACACCCCGTCTACACCGACTTCTCCGTGCTGCAGGACGGCGCCGCCCTCTCCAACCCCGCCGCGCGGCCGGGCGCGATCTCGTCGGTCACCTTCGCCTCCGACCGCATGGTGTTCCGCGAGGAGCTCTCGGCACTCACGGTCGAGGAGTTCGCCCAGCGCGTCCGCCGCATCAGCCAGCAAGCCTGCGAGCTGCAGGGCGTGCAGGTGCTGACCGCCCATCAGGTCACCCTGCGCACGCTGGCCAACCCGCGCTGCTTCCGCGACTCGCGCGAGTACATGAAGGAAGGCATGTTCAGCTTCTCGGAGGAGGTCGAGGACTTCGGCCGCACTCCTCAGCTCTACGGCCTGCGGTTGGTGTTCCCGCCCAACGAGACCCAGCCCAACGCCCACGCGCTGCGCATCGAGTCGTTCCACGGCGACGCGCGCTCGCTGTTCCTCGAAAATCAGGCCTCCTTCCCGCCCATCCTCGTCGCCCGCGGCCTCGAGCCGCTCGAGCAGCACGTGCTCGACGCCTACGAGTTCCTCACCACGCGCACGCTGCAGTTCGTGAGCCGCTTCGACATCCGCCTCGAGGCCTGAGCGCATCCGGTGAGCACGCTCCCCCGCCGCGCGGCGTTCGCGCTCGTCGCCCGCTCGCTCGCCACGCTGGCGCCCGTCACGTTGGCGCCCGTCACGGCTGCGCTCGTCGCTTGCCACCGAGAAGCCGCGCCCGCGCCGACTCCCAAGTTCCCCGCCACCGTCGCCTTCGCGCTCGACGAGCGCGTGGGCATCGAAGGCCGCGAGATCGACGAGGCCAGCGTGTACGTCGAGCGGCTCGAGCCCGCGGCGAGTCCAGCGCACCTGCGCCGCCTCGCGCTCACCAACCTCGTCCTGCCGCGCCACGTGGCGCGACTGCTCGCTCCCGAGGCCCACGCCAAGGCCAAGGCCGACGCGTTGGCTGTGCGCGGCGCGCTCGCCGCGGGAAGCTACGGCGGACCGTTGCGCGCGGACGGCACCGTGGGCGAGGTCGTCGAAGGCGGGTTCAGTTCGCTCGGCATCTTGCCGTGGGGCGTGGCGCTCGACCTCGCGGAAGGCGAGTGGAGCGAGGTGATCGAGGAGGTCGGCACGTTCATCGTGCTGCGCCGCGTCGCGCGCACCGATGGACCGGTCCCGATGGCGACCACCGTGCGCGTCGAGGCCTTTCACTTTCCATGGCTGCCCATGGAGACCGTCCGGGAGGACGTGGACCGAGCGTACGATGGGCACCGCTTGACGGTGGTCGACCCGGCGTGGGCCGACATCCCGCCCGCGTCGCTCCTCCATCGCATGCAAGGTCGCCGTTGAAACTCCTCGCCCTCGCCGCGCTCGCCTTCGCCCCGCTGTGCGTCGCGTGGAATCCGCCCATCGCGCAGGCGGGTTCGGAGGCGCCGCGCGCGGGCGAGCGGTCGCTGGAGGTCGCGCGAGCGAGCGCGTGGCCGGCGATCCCCGCCGACAAGGCGGCGACGGTCAAAATCGACATCGAGCGGCTGCGCAAGGCGGGCACGCCCGAGATGGCCGAGCAGGCCGAGGCCGCGTTGGTCGCCTCGGGCGCGATGGTGGCGCCGGGGCTCATCGTGGCGCTGGGCAAGGAGCGCAACGTCGAGGCGCGACTGCGCATCGAGGCCGTGCTCGACCGCGTGACGAGCGCGGAGCACACGCGCTTGCTCGCGCCGTCCTTCGCGGACAAGTCGCGCGACGTGCGCCTGTGGGCGCTCACGCGCTGCGCGGCGTTTCCCGATCGCGAGCTCGCCAAGGCCGCGCAGGACGCGCTCGGCAAGGCGCGCGCGGCGCTCGCCAAGGACGAGCAGCTCGAAGGCGGCGCGGCGGAGCTCTACGCGGCGGCGCTGTGCGCGACGGCCGCGGGTTCCCACGCGGGGCTCGACGTGCTCGGCCGCAGCGCTGTCTCCGACTGGGGCAAGCAGGGCGTCGAGATCCGTGCGGCGCTCGCGGCGGTGCGCGACGGCGAGTCGACGAAGTTCGCGCTCGAGCTGCTCGCCAAGGGCGAGCGCAAGCAGCAGGTCGCGGCGCTCAACTTGCTCGCGGGCTGCGGCACGCGGGACGCGCTCGCGGCCGTCAAGCCGCAGCTCGACAGCACCGACAACTCGATCCGCGTCGCGGCCATCAACGCCATGCGCGGCATCGTCGACGGCGACCTCCCGATCGCCAACCTGCCCGTGTTCGAAGCGATCGAGCTCGCGAAGAAGTGGAAAGAGCGCGGCTAGACGCTCGCCGCCAAGCCCCATGCAGAACCTGCGCCCGCTCGCCGTGTTTCTCGCGCTCGCTTGCGCGCTGCCGCTCGGCGCCCAGTCCAAGGACCTGCGCAAGAACGACCCGAGCCTGTGCCCATGGTGCAAGGGCGACAAGGCCCTGATGGAGCAGGCCGGCATCGCGAGCCATGGCGAGTTCGGCTTCGGCAAGGAGGAGTCGACGCGCAAGATCGACAGCGTGCTCCCGACCTGCGAGATCAAGTGGATCGAGACGGCGCACTTCGAGATCGGGATCGCGCTCGCTCCGCACAAGGTCAAGCAGGAGGAGAAGGAGAAAATCCGCACGGAGCTCGCGCGGCTGCAGCTCGTGCTGCCCGACGTCGATCCGAAGTCGAAGATCCTCGACCCGTGGCTGCGCGCGCACCTCTACGCCCAGCGCTGCGAGGAAATCTACGCGCGCATGCTCGAGATCTTGGGCGCCAAGGACCTGAAGTTCCCGCCCAAGGGCACGCTCTACGATGGCACCGGACCCTATTTGGGCACGGGCCCGTATCTCGGACAGGCCGGCAAGTACGAGGTGCTGATCGTGCCCGCCGAGGCCAACCTCACCGGCTTCCTGCAGAACCAGTTCGGACTGCTGACGAAGAAGACCCAGCGCTGGAACGTGACGGCGCTCGAGACGCTGTCGGTCACCATCCACTGTTCGGACGAGGGCTTGCGCGAGGACGAGGGTCTGCACGGGCACCTCGGCTTCAACCTCGCCATCAACCTGTTCGACGGCTTCAAGCACTACAGCTACGACACGCCGATCTGGCTGCGCGAAGGCCTCGCGCACATGGTCGAGCGCGAGATCGGGCCGCGCTTCAACTCCTTCGACTCGGCGGAGGGCGGCATCGCCCAGACGACGCGCAAGGAGAAGTGGGAGCCCGAGGTGCGCAAGCTCGTCGTCG
>Ga0194120_10007080_pt1 | contig 15497 bp, 17 predicted proteins | sample TA2MahCa65mmetaG_FD_148642 | JGI IMG/M metagenome (GOLD analysis project Ga0194120, IMG submission 148642) | Freshwater microbial communities from Lake Tanganyika, Tanzania - TA2015019 Mahale Deep Cast 65m | ecosystem: Environmental > Aquatic > Freshwater > Lake | place: Tanzania: Lake... | reverse complement strand
CACTGACGGGTCGATGTCGCGGCTCCACAGGTCGATGCCGCCGGCCATGCTGTGCACATCACTGAATCCCTCGCGTCGCAGCGCAGCCGTGAACTGCAGACTGCGCCGACCGTGATGGCAGAAGACCACGACGCGCTGGTCCTCGTGCTCGCGCAACTCCGCCAGGCGCGCGCTGAACTCCTGCAACGGCACAAGAAGCGCGCCCTCAAGGCGCGCGGTTGCAAACTCAAGCGGCGTTCGGCAATCAATCAAGATCATCGGCTCGCCAGCCGATCGCGCCTGCCGGACGTGGCAAGGCGTCACTTCCCAATCGCGTTGGAAGGGATACCCGTGGGGCAGGCCACGGTCATCAAGTTCATTCGCCATCGCGTTCTTCGTGGCGCACGGCGAGCTCTTCAAGAAGCTCGGGTCCAAACCCCCGACGGGACAGAGCAGCCAGCGCCGCGCGCAACGACTTGCCGCCTTTGAGCGCGGTCGCCAACGCCTCTTCGGCGCTGCGGCGTTCGGTTGCTGAGGACATACCGCGCGCCACGCACTGCTCAGCCACTTCGGGCTCAATCCCAGCCGCCACGAGCTTGGCCACCATCCAGGTTGCGCTGCGGGGCTTGCGTGCAGTGCTCGCACTCTCCCACTGAGCCACGCGCGCGGCCGCGCACTGGGCGTCGTCGATCCATCCATCGCGTTCCAACGCAACAAGGGTGCCCGTCACGCACGCCGTAGAGAACTTGAGTTTGCGCAACCCGCGTTGAAGTTCATCGCGCGTGTGTGCGCGTCGCGCCATCATGCGCAGCGCTGCTTCGCGAGCGCGGCCGTTCTGGACGAGCGCCGTCACGCGAGCCTTGAGCTGCGCGGTCCAGCGCGCCTTGGTCCCAAGGCGCAGTGATCGCACTTCGTCATGCCCGAGCACCGCCACCGTGCGGCCGCCCACGATGAGCGCGACCATGTTGGGGTTGCGCTCCAGCACGCGTGTTGACACGGCGCCAGTCGCGCGCGTTGGGGTTGCGGTCATGGTCATGCTTCGAGTTCCGAAAGAAGTCCGTTGATTTCACTGGCCGCGTGTCCATCGCCGCTCGCACGCGCACGATCAAGACCCGTGCGCAGCGTGGCGATGGCATCGTCCACGCGTCCTGCCGCCTGAAGAACCTTGGCCTTGTGGAAGAACGCGTAGCAGTAATCGCCATCCGCCTCGAGCGTGGCATCGAACCAGTGCAACGCTTCGTCGGTGCGGCCTGCCTTGGCGTGTTCCTGCGCAATGGCGTAACGGCAGAACGCATCGCGCGGATCTTGCTCGTGCATGCGCGTCAGGAGTTCGAGTCGCGTTCCCGTCATTCCGGGAGCCTACACCGCTCGGGTAGGCTTCCGGCATGGTGCGTCACTGGATCATGTTGGCGGTCGTCGCCCTGGCGGGCTGCGGGGATCCGTACAAGTACGACCGCGAGGACCGAACCGACCGTCGGCCGCGGGAGCTCAAGGTCACCCACACCGTGGGCGGCGTGCACTGGTGCGCTCTGGGCTACGCGGGCGGGTGGTATCAGGGCTACGGGCACCGTCTTCTGAGCCTTGGTGCCCGGACCGGCGATGTCCTGAGCACGATTGAGCCTGTTGCGGCCGGCACGGGCGGCGCCATCCGATCGTTGGCCGCTTGGCGTGGGGACCTGTACGCGGTGGTCGAGCGCACGGCGCTCGTCCGAATCGATGTGCGCGATCCCAAGGATCTGGCCGTCATCGAAACCAGCAACGCGGCGGCGCTCGGACTTGAGCCCGAGGCGATCTCGGTCATCGACGATCGGCTCTTCGTCAGCGGGATCGGCGGCGTCCTTGAGCTGCCTTCGGGCACGCGGTACCTGACCGGGCTCGATGCATCGAGCGAGGTGGTCAAGGTCGGCAACGAACTCGTTGTGCTCATCGGGAATGACCTGCGCGCGCTCGATGGTGGCGAACTCAGCATCGAAGCCAGTGCGATCCTGCCGCTGCAGCCAGGGCAGGGACCCGAGGGCGGCGCCGTCCTGCTTGAACAAGGTCGCTTGGGCTCGGCGGTCGTGCTCATCGATCACGCGTTCGCCGAAGTCTCCCGGGTCGCGCTGGGCAAGGGCATCCTGTCGATGTCGATCGCTGGCGGGCGGGTGTGGGCGTTCACCCCCGACTCCATGTTCACCTGGTCCTTCGGCACGACGGGCTTGACCGATGAACTCGAACTCAAGGTCAAGGGCGCGCTGGGCATCGAACTGCTGGGAAAGAATCGGTACGGCGTCTATGGCGCGTTTGGGCGTTCGCTCTTCAGACTCGAGGCTGATGACGAGGGCGCCGGCGACACCTTCTATCGAAGCCACCGTGAACCTGGCAACATCGTGATCGCGCTGAGCGATCAACGGCGGATCATCGCGGGAACGCCGACCGATGTGTGGAGCTACAGCGTCGGCGGCGAGTGCGAACTGGTGCAACGCACGCTGCAGGTCGGCGAGATGCCGCGCGACGAACTCACGCTCGATGATGGCAAGGCCAGCATCGAAGGCGATGACCGCGGGCGGTTGGTGGTCGAGGTCGGGGGATCGCGGCAAGAGTTCACGATGCCCAACATTGCCACGATGGCGATCGTCGAGAACGATCTCTGGGTGGCGTATCGGGACGGCGTGAAGGTCTATCGGCGCAGTGCATCGCCCGCGGCCGGTCTGTCCGAGGTCGCGTCGCTGCGTCTACCCGGCCCCGTCACGCATGTTTTTCCGCGTCGCGCGGGCCAGGGCGCTTCGTTCGTGAGCGCGCTGGGCGGGATGGGGACGACCGAGTGGAAGCCGGTCGGCGACCTTCCGAACACCAACGCTGGCAGATAGCGTCGTCGCAGCAGAGCCCGCCGCGAGCCTTGCACACGCGGCGACCGTGAAAGATCAGCAGGTGGCTGATCAGACACCAGTCCTGTTGCGGGATCAGCGCCATCAAGTCGCGCTCGACCTTCACCGGATCATCGTGCGTCGAGAGTCCCAGTCGCTTCGCCAAACGACCGACGTGCGTATCCACGACCACGCCCTCGTTGAGACCGAAGCAGTTCCCAAGCACGACGTTGGCGGTCTTGCGCGCGACGCCGCGCAGCGTGAGGAGCTCTTCCATCGTGCGCGGCACTTCGCCGCCAAAGCGCTCGCAGATCGCCGTCATCGACTCGTGCACGGCGCGCGCCTTGTTGCGCCAGAAGTTCAGGCTCTTCACGAACGGCTCGATCTCAGCAGTCGTGGCCGCGGCGTAATCGCGCGGCAGGGGAAAGCGCTCGAAGAGCGCCGGCGTGGCCTTGTTCACGCCCACATCGGTGGACTGCGCCGACAAGATCGTGGCCACGAGCAGTTCGTGCGGTTTGGTCCAGGTGAGCTCGCACACCGCATCCGGGTAGCGATCCTTGAGCGCAGCGAGCACCTCGAGCGCGCGCGCGCGTTTGGCGGGACTTGGACGGGGAAGCCGCTGCGTCATGAGCCGGGGCGGCGGGGGGCTGCGAAGGAGAGCGCCACCGCGCCCGCTGCGATCGCCGTCACACTCGCGATGCCATTGCAACGCTCTGCCCAGGGGTGCAGCGCATCCATCGTCGCTCTGTGAGCCGCTGCGTCGTCGCGCGCCAGAGCGTGCACGGCCGCGTGCCACGCTTCGCCGACTGCTGCCGTGCGCAGATCGAGCACATGGCTCGCCGCCGTGGCCACGCCCGCTGCGATGAGGAGCGCCATCGCCCATCGGGGTCGATGGAGCATGGCCTTGGCGAGCAGCACCAGCGCCACGGGCGCGACGGCGAGCTTGACCCAAGCCATGGCGGCGAACGCGGAGCCCGCGACTTGACCGGCGACGAAGTTGCCCGACGCGGCGGGATCATCGGCGAACCAACCGATCGCCGCTGGATCGATGGCGCCCATGCGCTTGAGGACCGTGAAGGCCGTGATCGCCACGAGCGTCGGCGCTGCACACGCCAAGCACCACACGCACCACGCCACGCTTGCAGCCAACACCGTTCGGTTCATGCTCGAAGCCTACGCCGCTACGCTTGCCGCGTGCTGACCCAGCTCACGAGCGCAATCCCTGAACCAAGCGTGGCCATCGAGCATCTGGGCTTGCCCTTTGCCGAAGCGCTCGAGTGGTGTTCGAGTTCCGGCGCGCACGCGATCCAACTCTCGGCCACCATGCCGCAGACGCGCGTGCGCACGATGGACCGAAGCGAGCGGCGCGGCATCGGTGATGCGGTGCGCGCTTCGAATGCCGCCGCGACGGGAATCGACTGCATTCTTCCGCCTGAACACCTTGCCGATCCCGCGCGCGCGGACACCGCTGCGCAAGCGTTGCTCGCTGCGATCGAGTGGGCGGAACTCTTGGGGCGGCTCACGGTGACGACATGGCTCCCCGCGCCCGACGGCCACGCGACCGCGCTCGCCGTTCGCGCGGCGGTCATCGCCGAAGCTCAACGGCGCGGCGTGACGCTTGCCGTGCTCGGTGGTGGGCACGACGCCGACGGTCCCGCAGCCATCGCCATCGACCCGCCGATGCTTCTTGCAGCAGGGGAGTCCGTCGATGCCGCCTGCGCGCGCGCCGGGTCGCGCTTAGCTGGACTTCGATTGGTCGACCTTCTTCGCAGCGGTCACCGCGGGCCGGTCCTGCAACCTGGTGACGCGCGGCTCGATGCGTTGGCGCTCGCAGCAACGCTTGCGACGATCGGGTTCCGATCGCATCCGGTGATCGATGCGCGTGGTTGGGCCGACGCGCCGACTGGCATCCGATCCTCGCTCGATCGCTGGCTCGATCGACCGCTCGCCGCACGAGGTGCCGCTCATGCATGACGATCGGCACACGCACGATGGACCTGCGAAGCACCACGCATCGCCGATGCATGACATTCTGGGCATCGGCATCGATCTGGTCGACTGCGCGCGCATCGAGCGCATGCTTGGCGATCACGAACAGATGTTTCTGGACCGCGTCTACACCGCGGCCGAACAGGACTATTGCGGGCGGGCGCGCAACCGCATCGAACGGCTTGCCGCCCGGTACGCCGCCAAGGAAGCCGTGCTCAAGGCGATCGGGACGGGCATGCGCGATGGCATGAGCTGGACCGAAATCGAAGTCAGCCATGATGGACTCGGCGCGCCTGCGGTCACTTTGACCGGCGTCGTCGCGCGGACGGCTGCCGAGCGCGGCGTGGTGCGGCTGCACCTGTCGATGACGCATGCCGGCGGGATGGCGATGGCCCAAGTCGTTGCGATGGGACTCGTCAGGACGGTTTGAATCGCTACGATCCGCACCATGCAGCGCCGTGGCAAAGCGACCCTGTATGAACTGATGCGCAAGGGCATCGGCGATCCCGCGCCCAGTCGTTCCACTGGCGGCGGGTTCTCCGTCGGCAGTGGTGCGATCGAACCGCGACGACCGTGGAAAGCTTGGGCGCTCCTTGGCGCACTCGTCGCGGTGGCGGTCGTCGTCGTGGGCATCGTGCTCTGGCGTGACGGTTCATCGACCTCGTCCGCGTCCAAAGTTCCGTCAGCCCCAAGCGGGGCCGCTGCACCACAGCCTGCAGCGAAAGGCACACCCGCGTCCGGGCCTGCGTTATCCCAAGCCAAGCCAGCGCTCCCCGCAGCCGCGGGCGGCGATCCACGCAAGGCCGGGCTCAATTATCTGGTGGTCCTGACGGGTGCAACCGCCCCCGCGGGTGAGCTCACGGCGTTCCTGCGCGGCAAGGGGCTTGATGCGTGGCAGGTTTCCGGCAATAATGCCGGACTCTCCAAAGTGATCGTCCTGCCCGCGTCCACGACCGGGTCGGACCAAGCCGCGGAGACGCTGAAGAACCAGGTCAAAGACATTGGCCGCCTGTGGAAGGCGACCAAGGCTGGCAACCCGGACTTGAGCGACTGCTACTACGAGAAGTTCAAGGGCTAAGCCCCACGCACGAACGACTGAAGGAACACGACCATGAGCATTCACCCGAGCCTGAAGACCAAGTCCGGCGCCCTGGCGCAGCACCGCAATGTGCTCACACGCACCGAGCGCATCGCCAAGCTCAGCGCTGAAGAGCGCTTCAGCATGGAAAAGAACAGCGCCCTCGGCTTGGTGAAGGTGCGCAGCATCAAGGCCGCCGCCGGCAAGAAGAAGGCCAAGGAAGGCGACGCAGCTGCTGCCGATCCGAAGGCCAAGGATGCCGCGCCCAAGGCCGCTGCTCCGGCCGCCAAGAAGAAGTGAGTTAGGGCTCCCATCGCTAGACTTTCCGCGCCCCCGGCAATTCCCCGGGGGCGCTTCATTTCGGAGACCCCATGAGTCATCCCCTTGAACACCTGATCTCGGCTCGCGCACGCGTCATGCAGCCCAGCGGCATTCGGCGCATTCTCGAGTCTGGCCTTCAGATCAAGAATCCGATCAACCTCAGCATCGGTCAGCCGGACTTCCCAGTGCCGGAGCCCATGAAACAGGCGGCGATCGACGCGATCCGCCACGATCGCAATGGCTACTCGCTGACCGCCGGCGCGCCGGAGTTGCTCGATGCAGCGTGGGCGCAGGTCGGGCAGGAACTTGGATGGCACAACGATGGTTCAGTCGGTCTGTTCATCACCGCGGGCACCAGCGGCGCGCTGCTGCTGATGGCGATGGCGCTGCTCGATCCAGGCGATGAGTTCGTGGTGCCCGATCCGTTCTTCCCGCACTATCCGCAGTTGTGCAACATGACGCAGAGCGTGCCGGTGTCCTGCGACACCTACCCCGACTTCCGCATGACGGCCGACCGCATCGAGCGGTGCATCACGCCCAAGACCAAGGCCGTGCTGATCTGCAGCCCGAGCAATCCATGCGGCACCGTCCTCAACGAGAAGGAGCTGCGCGACATCGTCGATCTGTGCAAGGGCCGACAGGTGCAGTTGATCAGCGACGAGATCTACGACGAGTTCGTCTTCGGCATGCCCGAAGCGCCCACGCCGGCGCGGTTCTCGAAGGATGTGCTCTTGATCCGTGGCTTCGGCAAGACCTACGGCTGCACGGGCTGGCGTCTGGGCTACACCGCGGGGCCGGTGCACCTGATCCAGCAGATGACCAAGGTCCAGCAGTACACCTTTGTGTGCGCGCCCACGCCGCTGCAGGTGGCGGCGGCGCAGGCCCATCACTGCGACCTGTCCGACGCGTTGCGCGCGTATGAACGCCGGCGCGACATGGTGATCAAGGCGTTCGAGGGCGTCGTGGATGTGCCCAAGCCCGAGGGCGCTTTCTACGCCTTCGTGCCCGTTCCCGAACGCTTGGGCATGACGGCCACCAAGTTCTGCGAGAAGGCGCGCGACCGACGCGTGCTGGTCGTGCCAGGTGGCGTCTTCAGTGCGCGCGATACGCACTTCCGCATTTCGTTTGCAGTGAACGATGCGCAGCTCGCAGAAGGATTGCAGATCCTGCGCGATCTGATGCTCGGGAACTGATCCGCGCTGCGAGCGATCGCCCGGCTTTCAAACGACGACGACCAGACTCTCAAAAACGACGACGCCCCGGCTCAAGACCGGGGCGTTGCCGTTGGTTTGATCCTTCGTCGGCCCGATCGGTCGGGCGATCGATCACTTCCCCTTCGGGGGCTCGACGCCCGCTGCGCCGCTGCTCGACTGGAGCTTGCGGTTGGCGTTGAAGGCGTCATCAGGCGCTTGGACCGGAGTGGTCGGTGGCTTGCGCTTTTGATCTTCACGGATCACCGTGCCCGACGATCCGCCGCCGCCGCACGCGGTGAGCATGGATGCGCCGAGGATGCTGCACAGGATGAGGGTGTTCTTCATGGGTGGACTCCTTGGTTGGTTGAACGATAGCAGAAAGACGACGCTCAGTCAGCGTTGGTTCGTGCCCAGCGCGGCAGGAAGATCATTCGGCGACAGCCATCTCCACTGGGTGTGGTAGGTGTCGTCGTTGTCTGCCACACCGATGTTGATGCCGCTGACTTCCTTCAGGAGTTCGGATGGGATCGTGCATCGCGCCGACCAACCATCGGTTGACGACACGCGTTCGAACGCTGGACCGTTCGTCGGTCCCAGCACTGATCCGGTCGATGGTTCCCAGGTCCACAACACCGGTTCCGCTGGCCCATGCAGTCGGACCGCCAAGGCATCGACCATTGGATTGGTGGCGCGATCGCGGCGCTTGGCGGCGCTTGGGAACGACTGGGCCACTCGGTCGTCGGGCACGCGGATGGTCAGCACCAACGCATCGCCCGAGCGCTCGGCCGTCATGGTCGGCGGCGCATCCTCCGTGGTGTAGGGGGTCCAATCCCACTCCTCAAGCGGCATGGCAATGCCAGGGGTCAGCGTGCGTGCAATCGGCAGACGGCGGCGGATCGACACTGGCACCGTGCGTCCCTTCGAGTCGGTGAAACTGAGTTCGACCACGACCTCGGGCGCCCGAAGCGGAGCCGTGAGCGCGGGACAATCGACGGTCATCGGAATCGTCGCCTTGGCGCGCGCTGCGATCGTGACCGAGTTCATCGGGCCCAGCGTGACCGGTGTGCCAAGGTCGGTCACGGCGGGATTGAGCGTGTCGCGTGGCGTGCGGCTGACGGCTGGTTCGCCGGGCACGATCCACTCCTCGTTGCGGCCATCTCGCATCGTGACCCGGGCCGTGATCGGTCGATCAAGGGGATTGCTGATGGTGACCGTCAGCGGCGACTCGTGCAGGCCGCGCGTGCCGGGCTCGGGAAGCGACCCCGAAATGAGAACGGACTTTTCGTCACGCTTGAGTTTGAACACGCGCTCCTGGTCTTCGGCGACGACGAAGTCGCCCGGCAGCGTCGCGCCCGCGAACTGGTGCCACACCTCGACGGTGCCATCCTGAAGATCGAGCATCGAGATGTGTTGAAGCTGGCCAGTCAGCGGGTGCTGGTCGATCATGCCGCCGCATGTTCCAAGGATGTGGTACTGCACGCCATCTCGATCGGGGTCGCGCTGCATGCTGTGGAAGTGCCCGGCGATCACCGCCACGGTGCCCGCGGGCGCAAGAAGCGGGTGCACGCGCGTGTCCCAGTCCACTTCGCGGTAGCGCCAAAGCGGTCGATGCATGAGCAGGATCGATGGGACGCCGCGCGCCTTGGCGCGATCGAGTTGACCCTTGAGCCACGCGAACTGCTCATCGCCGAGTTGGACCGATCGATCATCCAGATTCTCGTCAGAGAAGAGGACGATCGCCGTGAGTCGATCCAGATCAACGGCGTACCAAAGCGGGCCGACCGCACGCCGATACAGCTCGGCGAATCGGCGATCGGAAGGGTCGCGCGTGCCGGCGATCACATCATGGTTGCCGGCGGTCGGGTACCACGGCATGTCGAGCGCCCTCACGCGGGACAAGTACGCGTCCATTTGCGATTGCCAGACTTCCGGACGGCGCGTGTAGCCCTGAACGAGATCGCCCACGCAGAAGACCGCGTCGGGCTTGAGGCGGTTCAGGTCCTCGACGGCAGCATCGAGGTAGGGCAGGCCCCAGTCGCGTCCCGTCGTGCGATCGGGAAGAATCGCGATGCGCAGGTCGCGCTGCGGTGGGGGAGACTGCACGATCTGGCCTTCGAGCGCACCGCCGCTCGGGGCATCGGTGAAGGGCGGGACGACGAGCATCGCCACGAGAAGTGCAAGCATGTCGGGATGATCAGGGCGGGGTGGCGGGTCGGCAACCCGGTGTGCCAACGAAAAACTCCGCTGACCCAACGGATCGGGTCAGCGGAGCGGAGGGGAGAAAGATGCTCGTTTGGGCAGCGCACGCCCTTGCTGCACCGTGTTATTCGTCAGCACCTGCTTCGAACCTTCAATATTGATTGATGAGATTCGGCGGCCTTCAGATCCACGGCGTAAGTGCAGTCTGGACAACTGCTTCCGGTTCGTCTGTCGGGGCTCCGCTCCACAGCGGTCCGACAGCCACGGTTGACTTGCCCCACTCCCGGATCGGGCAACGCACCTCAGTCGGTCGGCCGGTGGGCATCGAGACTGCGCAAGTACCGCCACGAGTAGATGCCGGTGTCGTGGCCATCGTTGAAGCGAATCCGGAGCGCATAGTTGCCGACGAGCTCGATCGACTCCGCGCGGATGGGAGCGTCGAAGGTCCGCGACGGCAGCACGGTCAGGGGATTCGTCGCCATCTCTTCGCGCAGTTGACGCTGGTCGGCGCTGGGTGACATGCGGCGGAGCAGCGCGATGGGCAGTCGGCTCGTGTGGCCGTCGTCCCAAGTGATCGAGAGCGCTTCGTCGCGCACCAGGTCCAGATGCACTGGGCGCGGATCCATGGTGTTCACCGCGTCGCTGTCTGATCGACAGCGAGCGCCTGCTCCTCGACCAGAGCCGCGCATCGGCGGCGCAAGTCGATGACCGGCGATGTGCCGGCGGGCCAGAGTCCGTCGTCCTTCCATCCGCCCTTCAACCAACCGGTGCGAAGATTGGCAAGGTTGGCAGGATCCCACAGTGCCATGGTGGTGCCGCCTGGTGCGGGAAGCACGGGCATGGCATCGAAGGCCGTCAGCATCGCCTTGAGTTCGGGATCGCTCACCTCCTCGGCGCGCACGAGTTCGGCGTGTTCGCCAGCCGCGGGCTTGGGGTACGCAGGATGCTCAATGATCTTGCGCCACATCGCGCGAAGCGACTTGTGGTGATCGATGCACAGTCCACTGAAGAGCGGCGCGATGAAGCTGCGCATGTTCGAGTCCTTCGAGAGCGGCGCCGCAATGGCGAAGGGATCGATGCCGTCGATGGTTTCGGTGACGAAGCGCCCGATGAAGCGGCGCGTGGCCGGAAGACGGCGGAGTTCGTACTGCTCAGGGCCAGCGATGCGCCCCGCGTAGCCGCGCGGCAGTTGCCACAGCGCCTGCGCATCGTCGCTGATGCAGAACTCGATGAAGCGTCGGGCCAGTTCTGGATTGGGCGCACCGCGCAGCATGGCGACGGGGTCGGCGTCGATGGCCGTCTCGCCGACTGGATCGACGAAGGCCAGTCGCCCATCAGGCTCCTTGCCTGCAGCGCGCGCGTCGTCGATGAGCGCCTGCGCCTCGAATCGACCATAGAAGTCGATGCTCACGCCAATGGCAGCTTCGCCATCGGCGACTTCCACTGGAATGCGACTGCTCGAGCCGGCAATCGTGCGCGCGTTGGCTGCGGCTCGACGCAGGATCCGCCAACCATCCTGCCAACCGCATCGACGAAGGATCGTTTCGAACGCGGTGGCCACGGAACCAGACTGCGATGGATTCACCATCGCCACCCAACCCGACAAGCGCGGATCAGCCAGGTCCTGCCACCGCGCCGGCGCGGGCGCGCCGAGCGGCTCGAGCAACCGTGCGTTGTAGACCATGCCGAAGCTCGACAGCGCGGCGCCGTACCACGCACCGTCCGGCGCGTAGAGCCGATTGCCGGCGATGTCGTTGTCGCCGTAGGCCATGTTGAGGAAGCCCTCGGGAAGCACGACTGGTTCGAGCACCGTTGCCGAGCGCTCCTGACCATCGACCGTCACGGTGATCGGCTTGGAGAGAAGATCAAACTCGTAACTGCCGCCGCCGAAAAGCAGGTCAGCATCGCCACCCACGGGCTTGCCCGAGAGCAGATCGTTCTCGACGCTTGCGACGAGCATGCGGCGGATCTCGCTTGTTCCGCCCGGCGTGCTCCACACGACGGCGGCCGGCGTGCCATGCTCGCGCTCGTGCCAGCGTGCGAACGCGCGGCCGAACTCGTGGCGAATCTGCTCGTTGTGCGGCGTGATCACGACGATGCTCGGTACCCCCGCATCGACGCCCGGCGCGTGGCGGCGCAGAATCACCGGCAGCGACACCAGCACCACGATGAAGGCGACGATCAGGAATCGCGAAAGGTTCATGCGCGAAGCCCTTGGGCGAGCTCGCGGTGCGTCGTCTCGGCGGCTCGGCGAATCGAGCCTGCCCAGTCATCGTCGCTAGCCGTGAAGGCGTAGATGATGCTTCGGCTCGCCGTGATGATGGCTCCGCGACCATCTGCGTTGAAACAGGGCTTGATGTCGGCGATGCCGCCGCCTTGCGCACCGTAGCCAGGGACCAAGAAGAGCGCGTGTGGCATGCGGCCTCGAAGGCGTGCGGCGTCGGCTGGCTTGGTGGCACCAACGACTGCGCCAAGGGAGCTGTAGCCCGAACCGCCGATCGTGGACTTGCCTGCTTCGGCAACGAGATCGGCCACGGCTTCCGCCACGGACCGACCATCGTCAAGGCGCAGGGACTGCAGCGCATCACCGCCGGGATTGCTGGTGCGGACGAGCGCAAAGGCCCCGTGATCGTGCTTGACGAAGGGAGCCAGTCCGTCGGCGCCCAGATACGCATTGACCGTGACCCAGTCCGCGTGAGCTGCTTCGAAGGCCGCAGCGGCGTAATGCTCTGCGCTGATGCCGATGTCGCCGCGCTTGGCGTCGAGGATCACTTCGTAACTGTGTTCGCGTGCCGCCTTCAGCGTCGTCGCGAGTGCCTTCATGCCATCGACGCCGTACCGCTCGTAGCACGCGCTTTGGATCTTCACGACTGGCGCCACACGCACGCACGCGGCGAGAACTGCCAGCGAGAAGGACTCGATGACCGAGGCAGGGCGGGAAGCGCCTTGGGCCTGAAGCCCTGCAGGCATCTTGCCGATGACCGGGTCGAGCCCGACGCACAACGGCGCGCCGCAACGCTGGATGGCGGAGAGCAAGCGATCGGCCACATGCATCATGGCCAAGAGTGTACGGGGACGGCACACCCGGGCGGTTGCGCCCTACGCTTGACGCATGGCCACGGCTGCCATCCTCTCGGTCGGCGATGAGCTCACGCTTGGGCAGTTCCTCGAGACCCACGCGCAGTGGCTGTCGCAACGACTGGTGGAGCTTGGCGTGGAGCCGGTCATGCACACAACCGTGGGTGACGACGAGCAGGGGCTCGTTGATGCGCTCGCTGCTGCCATGAAACGCGTCGATGTGATCGTCATCACTGGCGGGCTCGGACCGACCGCCGACGACCTCACGCGAGAAGCGTTGGCCGCGCTCGACGGTCCGGGACTCGTCCACGATGCCGATGCGGAAGGTGCACTGCGCGCACGATTCGAAGCGCGTGGTCGCCCTCTTCCAGCGAGCAATCTGAAGCAGGCGCTGCGACCAGCGTGGATGCGCATGATGCCCAATCCGCTCGGGACCGCTCCGGGCATGTTTGGAACGCTCGATGGCGTGCTCGTGGCCAGCCTGCCCGGCCCGCCCGAAGAGATGCACCCGATGTGGCACGACCATGTCGCCGCAGTTGTTCGTGCACATGTCGGTCACGTGCAGATCAAGTGCGCGTCAGTGCTCGCGTGCGGATTGCCTGAGAGCGTGGCCGCAGAGCGCCTCGGCGCGCTCATGGACCATGGTCGCAACCCGATCGTGGGCATCACGGTGAGCGGCACTGTCCTGACTGCGCGTCTCCGAGCGACTGGCGTTGCCTGCTCTGATGGTTCGGTCGAAGCGTGCATCGCCCAGACCGAGGCCGCGTGGGGTGATCTCTGTTTCGGTCGCGGCGACGACACGCTCGCGGGTTCGATTGGTGCACTGCTCATCGAACGAGGCGCGTCCGTCGCCACCTGTGAGAGTTGCACGGGCGGCAGTGTGGCGCGTGCGCTCACTGCGGTGCCAGGTTCGAGCGCGTGGTTCGGATCGGGGTGGATCACCTACGCCAACGAGGCCAAGGTTCGGCTCGGCGTCGATCCAATGCTCATCGAACGACATGGTGCGGTGTCGGCTGAGGTCGCACAGGCGATGGCAACTTCAGCCGCGCGCGGGGCGGGCGCTCGATTCGGCGTGTCGACGACCGGCGTCGCAGGTCCCACAGGTGGCAGTTCTGAAAAGCCAGTCGGCACCGTCTGGATTCACGCGCACGACGAGACGCGTGCCTTGCGGCCACGGCGCTTCTTGATCACCGGCGATCGGACGATGATCCGCGATCGCGCGACGGCGCTCGCGCAGGTCATGTTGCGTCTGGCGATCCTTGGTCGCGATGCGGGTCCGTTGCTCTGGGAGGTCCGATGATGGCGACCACCGCCTGCATCGCGCTCGGGAGCAACCTCGACTTGCCCGAGGGGAACAGCGCCTGGATCCTTGCGGAGTCCGTCCGTCGGTTGAACGATTCGATGGGCGTTCGCGTCATCGCTGCGAGTTCGATCTATCGCACCGCGCCTGTTGGTGGTCCGCCCGACCAGCGTGACTACTTGAACGCCGTCGTCGTCGTCGAGACGACGCACTCAGCGCGCGCGCTCCTCGAGCTGCTGCTCGCAATCGAGGCTGGCCTCGGACGGGTCCGCGACGCGGCGGTGCGCAACGGACCCCGAACCCTCGACCTCGATCTTGTGCTCTTCGGCGATGCGGTCATCGATGAATCCGGCTTGCATGTTCCGCATCCACGGCTCGAAGAACGGTCGTTTGTGCTTCGCCCGCTGCTTGAGGTCCTGCCGCACCTCATCAACCCCCGCACCGAGCGTGCGTTAGCATCCGCCCTCCGATCATGTTCGTCCGAGGCAGTGTCGGTGTGCGGCATCCTCGGCGTTCCCCCTTGAGCGGCCTCGCGCCGCGATGGAGTCTCAGATGATGTTGACCACTGCCCGTGCTGCTGCCACGGTTCTTGCGCTTGGTCTGGCCATGCCGTGTCTTGCGCAGGACGGCGCACCCGATCCCAACACCCCGATGGCCGATCCGCTTGGCGCACTCGCCGGGAAGATGCCGGCCGCCAATGTCGATGGCTTCAAGGACGGCGAGAAGGATGCCGCCTCGGTCGCCAAGGGCCAGGCTGCGTTCGACGCGATGGTGAAGGCCTTCCGTGATGCGCCGTGGGTGACCGACACCTTCTCGTACACCGTGAAGACGCCCATGGGCGAGCAGAATGATTCGTTTGATCTCGTGGTCGGCCCCGAGGGCACGATGCAGATCAAGAACGAGCAGATGGGGATCTACGCCGTCGATGGCAAGCTCAACATGGTCGTTCCGTCCAATGAGAAGAAGTACCTCTCGCAGCCGATCGATGGTTCCGTGGCCAAGACGCTTTCGGGCATGGGGCTTGAACTGCCCATGCCGCATGTCAAGCTCCGCGACACTTCAGTTCCTCCGATCAGCGCGATGAAGCTCATGGTGCTCGTGGAGCCCAAGATCGCTGGCTTCCGCTCGAGCGACGCCGGCAACGAGATCCTGTTCACTGATGAGCGTGGTGATGTGCTCGTGGTCACGGATGCCAAGACCAACCTGCCGTCGGCGATGAAGCTCGTCTTCACGCCCGAGGGCGCCCCTCCGGGCGTCACGATGGGCATCGATTTCGCCATGGCTCCCAAGTCGGCTGAGACCGGCACCGTTTCGTTCAACCCGGGGGAACGCAAGGCCGTGACCAGCATGGGCGAGCTCGAAACGCTCGTCGGCACCGGCGACGCCGCTCCGGCGTTCTCGCTCAAGGACTTCGACGGCAAGTCGGTCGAGTTGGCGTCCTTCAAGGGGCGCGTGGTCGTGATCGACTTCTGGGCGACCTGGTGTGGCCCGTGCCGCAAGGGACTGCCGCTGCT
>Ga0194120_10007077_pt1 | contig 15508 bp, 12 predicted proteins | sample TA2MahCa65mmetaG_FD_148642 | JGI IMG/M metagenome (GOLD analysis project Ga0194120, IMG submission 148642) | Freshwater microbial communities from Lake Tanganyika, Tanzania - TA2015019 Mahale Deep Cast 65m | ecosystem: Environmental > Aquatic > Freshwater > Lake | place: Tanzania: Lake... | reverse complement strand
ACGCGCGGCCGGCAGCTCCCCCGCCGAGAGCAACACCTGCCAGCGCAGCCGCGGCGAGCGCGCGGCGGCCGCACGCCAGTTGGCGAGCACTTCGTCGTCGGTCGCGGCCGCGAGCTCGCCCGCGCGGATCGCCGCGAGCTCGGCATCGAGCGAGCGCGGCAGGATCTCGGCCGCCGCTGTGCTCTTCGCGCCCGCACGCTGCGCATCGGTGCGCCGCACGCGCCAGATCCGCCCCAGTCCGGTCGGCTGCGCCAGCCCGCGCGACTCGACCTGCTTGCGCAGGAACGACGTGACGAACAGCTTGTGCTGGATCACGCCGCGATACATGTCGACGACGTACAGCGCGCCGTCGGGCCCCAGCGCGAGCGAGACCGGCCGGAAACGCTCGTCGGTCGAGGTCAGGAAGTCGCGGCCGTCCGCGCGGCGCGTCGGCCGCGCCTTGGCGCGACCGAGCTCGTCCTCGGCGAGCTCGACGCGCGCGACCAGATTGCCGGCGGGTTCGCATACGAAGACCGAGTCGGTCGCCTCGGCGCCCAGCAGCTCAGCGCGCTCGCGCGGCACGTACAGCGGCGCGCAGGCGGCCGTGTAGCGCGCCAGCCGCCCGTCCTCGCGCAGCACGCCGTCGCGATAGCCGCGGTTGACGCCCGCATTGACGCGCGCGCTCTCGACGCTGCGGTCCTCGAGCACGCGCAGGTCGGCGCCGAGCGCGGTGCCGAGCGCCGGATTGCGCACCGCGTAGCGCGGCGGGATGGCCGCCATGCGCAGCGGATCCTCGTTCGAATTGAAGTACTGCCTCCCGCTCGCATCGAGCGAGATCCCCCACTGGCCGCGCGCGTTCGCGCCGACGCGCACGAGCCGCCCAGGAGCCGAGGCGTCCTCGAATGCGTAGTCCCACGGCACGTTCGCGCACAGGTAGCGGCCGTCGGGCGCCTGCACGAGCCCGTTGATCGCGTGCTCGGGGCTGTCGAGGCCGCCCAGGCCGCGATCCCAGACCTCGCGGCGCTCGAATTTCCCGTCCTCGTCCTCGTCGGCGAACCACAAGAGTTCAGGCGGCGCGAGCACGAGCCAGCCGCCGCGGCACGGCGCGAGCGCGCGCGGCAACGCGAGGCCGTCGGCGATCAGGCGGCGCTCGTCGCAGTGCCCGTCGCCGTCAGTGTCCTCGAGCAGCACGGCGCAGCCCGTCGCCGCGCGTTCTGCCGTACCGTCGACGTCGGGCATGTACGCGCGCATCTCGCACACGGCCGGCGCGCCGCGTTCGTCGAAGGCGATGCAGACCGGGTCGCCGAGCAGCGGCTCGGAAGCGACGAGTTCGATCGTGTAGCCGGCGGGAAGCGCGAAGGTGGCCAGCTCCTGCTCGGGCGTCAGCACCGGGGCTGCCGGAACCACGATCGAAGCCGACAGCGGCGGTTGCGCCTCCCCCTCGACGTCGCCGCGCTGCGCAAACGCGAGCGGACTCGCGAGGCAGGCGCAGGTAGCGGCGACCGCCGCGCTACGCGCCGCCGTCCATGCTCTTGATGAAGGCATCCGCCTCGGCGATCGAGCGCTCCATCTCGGACACCAGCTTGGCCACGTCGCCCTCGACCGACACGAGGTCCTTGTCGAGCGAGGCGATCGCCATCGCGTTCAGGTTGTGCTTCAGGTACAGCACGCGATCCTTGAAGGCCGCCAGCACCGGGTCCATCTTCGCCTCGGCCTTGCGCATCGCCGAGATGAGGTCCTGGTAGCGGCGCTGCGTGTCGGCGAGTTGCGCCTTCGACTTCGACTTCAGCTCGATCGACTGGTACTGGTCGATTTCCGCGGACCACTCGTCGAACAGCGCCTCGGCCACGCCCTCGATCGCGTCGATGCGCTCGCCGACCTCCTCGACGCTCGCCGCGCAGTCGTCCTGACGGCCCTTCAGGTCCTCGTACAGGTCCTCGAGCTCACCGCCCTTGAAGCCGGTGGCGGCCTTGAAAGCGGCCAACGCGTCCTGGAACTCCTGCTTCGCCTCGAGTTGGGCCTCGCGGCCGTCCTCGACGCGCGCGACGAGTTGCTCGCGCTTGGGGATGCCGAGCTTCTCTTTGAGGCCGATCACGGCCGACTGGCAGGACGTGCCGACGGCGGTCAGCGCGAGCAGCCCGGCTGCGAGACGCGCGCGCATGCCGGTCGCGGCGCGGAGACTCACTTCACGTCCCACTTGTCGCCGGACCAGATCAGATCCTGCAGCTTGCCTGGACCGCGCTTGGCGACCGCGGCCTGCACCTGCTTGTTCATCCCCTCGTCGAAGGTCGGTGACTGGATCGAGCGGAAGATGCCGATCGGCGTCGGGCTGCCCGGCTGCTCGGCCATCTCGGAGAGCACGAACGCGGCCGCCGCCGAGCGCGTGCTCGGATCCCACGACGTCGCTTCGGCCGGCGCGACGACGCGCGCTTCGGCCGCGTCGATCTTGATGCCCTTGTCGAGCTGCTTGCCGTAGACGAGCGGCTTGCCCGGGATGAGGTCGACCGTCTTGTCGTCGCGCACGCTGCGCTCGATCACCTCGTCGAAGCAGCCGTCGTTGAAGATCACGCAATTCTGGAAGATCTCGACGAAGGCCGTGCCCTTGTGCTTGGCGGCCGCCTCGAGCACCGCGAGCATGTGCTTCTGGTGCGTGTCGATCGTGCGCGCGATGAAGGTCGCGCCGCAGCCGAGCGCGAAACGGATCGGGTCGACCGCGCGGTCGACCGAGCCCATCGGCGAGGTCTTGGTCTTGAGGCCCGGCGGCGAGGTCGGCGAGTACTGGCCCTTGGTCAGCCCGTAGATCTGGTTGTTGAACAGCAGCACCTTCACGTCGATGTTGCGGCGCAACAGGTGCAGCATGTGATTGCCGCCGATCGACAGGCCGTCACCGTCGCCGGTCGCGATCCACACCTGCAACTCGGGATTGGCGGTCTTGATCGCGGTCGCGAAGGCCGGCGCGCGCCCGTGGATCGAGTGCAGCCCGTACGTGTTCATGTAGTACGGGAAGCGCGACGAGCAGCCGATGCCGCTGACGAAGCACAGCTGATGGCGCGGCACGCCGAGCTGCGCGAGCAGCTGCTGCACGGCGTTCAGGATCGAATAGTCGCCGCAGCCGGGGCACCAGCGCACTTCCTGGTCGGACTTGTAGGCCTTCTTGTCGAGCGGCGCGGGCTTGGGCGCGGTCGTGGTCGGGACGATGTCGTCGGGCATGGTGGTTCTCGGGGCTCGAGAGCGGTGGGATGCGAGTGGGACGGGCGACTAGCGACCGAGCAGCGACTTCACCTTCGCCACGAGCTCGTGCACGCGGAAAGGCAGACCCTGCACCTTCGGGTAGGACACGAAGTTCCGTTGCGGGAACTCGCCGCGCAACACGCGCACGAGCTGTCCGAGGTTCATCTCGGGCACGAGCACGGTCTTGTAGCGCGCGAAGATCTCGTCGAGGCCGTGCGGCAGCGGCCAGACGTGGCGCAGGTGCATGCGCGCGACCTCGATGCCCTGCTCGGCGAGCATTTCCTGCGCGCCCCAGATCGAGCCGTAGGTCGAGCCCCAGCCGAGCAGCAGCACCTCGCCGCGCGCGGGCCCCTCCACCTTGGGAGTCGGGATCGAATCGCGCACCTTCATCACCTTGGCGGCGCGCATGTTGACCATGAACTCGTGGTTCTCGGCGTCGTAGGAGATGTGGCCGGTCAGGTGCGCCTTCTCCAGACCGCCGACGCGGTGCTCGAGACCCACCGTGCCGGGCTTGACCCACGGACGCGCGAGGTCCGCGTTGCGGTCGTAGGGCAGGAAGTTCTCGACCTCGGTGCGGAAACGGGCCGGGAACGACTTCAGCTCCTCGAGCTTGGGCAGGCGCCAGGGCTCGGACCCGTTGGCGATGTAGCCGTCGGAGAGCAGGATCACGGGCGTCATGTACTGCACCGCGATCCGGCAGGCCTCGACCGCGCAATCGAAGGAGTCCGACGGCGTCGCGCAGGCGATGACCGGCAGCCAGGCCTCGCTGTTGCGGCCGAAGATCGCCTGCAAGAGGTCGGCCTGCTCGGTCTTGGTGGGCAGGCCCGTCGACGGTCCGCCGCGCTGCACGTTGACGATGACGAGCGGCAGTTCGATCGCGATCGCCAAGCCGATCCCCTCCTGCTTGAGAGCGAGGCCGGGGCCCGAGGTCGAGGTGACGCCGAGGTGGCCCGCGTAGGAGCCTCCGATCGCCGCGCAAACGGCCGCGATCTCGTCCTCGGCCTGCATCGACAACACGCCGAACTGCTTGTAGCCCGCCAGCGACTCGAGGATCGGCGAGGCCGGCGTGATCGGGTAGGAGCCGATGAAGATCTTCAGACCCGCCAGCTCCGCGCCGGCGACCAGACCCATCGAGAGGGCCTGGTTGCCCATGATGTTGCGATAGGTGCCGGGCGGCAGCACGTCGCACTTGGGCACCTCGAAGCGGCCCTGGAACAGCTCCTGGATGTCGCCGGCGTTGAAACCGGCGCGCAGCGCCTTCTGGTTCGCCTCGACCATGGCCGGTTCCTTGGCGAACTTCTCGGCCAACCACTTCAGGGTCGGCTCCATATCGCGGTTGTAGAGCCAGTACATCAGGCCGAGCGTGTAGAAGTTCTTGCAGCGCTGAACCTCCTTCGGCGACAGCGTCGAACCCGCCAGCGCCTCGATCACGCGCTTGTTGATGTCGATCTCGATCACGCGGTACGCGTCGAGCGAGTGGTCCTTGAGCGGGTTCGACGTGAGCCTGGCCTTGGCCAGATCCGAGTCGCCGAACTGCCCGGTGTTGACGATCACGATGCCGCCGGGCTTGAGGTCCTTGATGTTGACCGCCAAAGCGGCCGGGTTCATCGCGACGAGCACGTCCGGCGCGTCGCCGGGCGTGTGGATGTCGGAGGACGCGAAGCGGATCTGGAAGCCCGACACGCCCGGCTGCGTGCCCGCGGGCGCGCGGATCTCGGCCGGGAAGTCGGGGAAGGTCGCCAGGTCGTTGCCGAACAACGCCGCCGTGTGCGTGAACTGGCTGCCGGTGATCTGCATGCCGTCGCCGGAGTCGCCGGCGAAGCGGATCACGACACTGTCGATGAGCTGGAGCGGGAGCTCGGAAGTCGATTGAGGCATCGGAGCGAACCGGGGCGAAGGCGCTGGGATGGAGCGGAAGCCTAGAGCATAGATCCGCGCGACGCCTGCGTCACGCCGCCCGCCGCCGGCGGCTCCGAATTATTTCTTGCGCCGGTTCGCCGCCTGCGCCTGCGCCAGCTTCTGCTGCTGTTGCGCGCGCTCCATCGCCTTGGCGAACAGCGCGCAGCCGGGCTTCTCCTGGCCCTTGTCCGGGATCGAGTCGTCGATCGGCCAGATCCGCTTGATCACGGTCTGCTCGAGGATCGCGCAGGTCGAACTGGTGATCATGTACAGCGACAGGCCGGCCGCGTAGTCGTACAGGAACACGCCCATCAGCACCGGCATGAACATCAGGATGCGCTGCATCTTGAGCGCCTGCTCGTCGGTCGGCTTGGGTGCCGTCAGCTGTTGGCCGAGCCACAGCGCGACCATCAGGATCGGCAGCAGGTTGAAGTGCCGGATGTCGATCGTCGTGAATCCCAGCGGCAGGCTCCAGCCGAGCTCGAACATCTGGTCGGGCAGCGACAGGTCGTGGATCCAGCTGACGAACGGCGCCTGGCGCAGGTCGAAGCTGGCGCGCAACGCGGCGAAGAGGCCGAAGAAGATCGGCATCTGCAGGAACACCGGCAGGCAGCCGCCCAACGGAGGGAACAGCCCCTCCTCCTGCATCAGCTTGGCCTGGGCCTCGCGCAGCTTGCCCGGATCCTTCTCGTACTTCTTCTTGATCTCGTCCATGCGCGGCTGCACGCGCTTCATCTTCTTCGCGTGCCGCGCCATCGCGGTCTGCGAGCGCCGGTTGAGCGGGAAGATGGCCAGGCGCACCAGCAGCGTCAGCAGGATCACCGCGAAGCCCCAGTTCCCGCACAGGCCGTGGAACATCTTCAGCGTCGCGGTGAGCACGCGCCCGATGCCGGCGAACATGCCCAGGTCATGGTCGACGATCAGCGTGAACGGCCGGAGTTCCGGGCGGGCCTGATCCTCGAACAGTTCGCGCTGCTTGGGACCGACCCACAACGCGAAGCGGCGGCGCTCCTCGCTCCCCTGCGCCGGCAGCGCCAGGCCCAGATCGACGATCGGCTTCAAGTACTGGCGCAGCCCCGGCACGCCGGGGAGCGCGTGCGCGTCGTCGCCGTTGGCGCGCTCGTAGCGCACCGACTCGAGCGCGGCGGCCGATACATCGTCGAGCGGTCGCAGCAGCACCGCGAAGTACTTGTTGTGCACGCCGGCGAACAGGACCCGTCCGGGCGCGGTCAGCGCGCCGGGCGCAAGCTCCTTGGGATTGGCTGTGGCACTGTGCAGCTCGGGCAGCTCGTCGGGCTCCTGCGAGGCCGCCACGACCTGCGGCTCGACGTAGTACTTGTCGCCCTGCGCCTCGGGCATCCAGGCCGCCGGCGTGAAGTGGAACAGGCGCGAGCCGCCCTCACCGGCGCCCTCGTTGCGCAGCGCGAGCTCGACGTCCAGCTCGTAGGTGCCGCTCTTCCAGCGCACGACCTTCTCGAACACGGCCCCGGTGCCGGGGGCGTGACGGAAACGCACCGACAGCGGCGCGCCACCCGCGTCGCGCTCGACTTCCATCGTCCACAGTGCCTGCTCGAGCGGCGTGCGCGCGAGCGCCGCGCTCGACGCGCTGGTCGACAGCTCGAGCGAGCCTCCGCCCAGCGTCCGACGAGCTCCGGTGCTCGCGCCGATCGGCACGGGCAGGTCGCTCGCCAGCAGGCGCGTCCACGACCCTGGGTCGGCCTGCACCGCCTCGGCCAGGCCGCCGTGCACGAAGTAGTTGCCCAGGCGCAGGTCGAGCAGCCGCGCGCCGCGATTCGTGAACGTCGCGCGCATGTAGCCCGGCTGGCCGGGCTTGCCGAACTCCAGCGTCTCGGTGCGCTCGCTGTCGTCCTCGATCAGCGGGCCGATCACCGGCGGCGCGGGCGCGACGGGCGCGGCGGGCGTGGCACCGCTCGGCGCGGCGGCCTGCCCCGCCGGCTGGGTTTGCGCATCCGACTGAGCGAGCGCGGGCGGCGAGAGCGGCTCGACGCGCTTGGGCGGCGGGCGGCCCCAGGGCGTGAACTGCCAGCCGATCAGGATCAGCGCCGCGAGCACCAGGAAGATCGCGAGGCGCGGCGAGAACGGTGATTCTTGTTGCATCGGCGGACGGTGGCGCTGCGGGGGGTGATGGGCTGGCGCTCAGCGCCCGACCGCCAGGCGCTCGGCCAGGTACTCGGGCAACTCGGAAATGCCGCGGATCTCGCGCATCGCGGTCTCGATGTCGTACTCGAGGCGCCGGAAGGTGACCGCTTCACCGTCCCACAACGCGTACGAGAGCCGTGCATCGCCGTCGCGCGGCTGGCCGACCGAGCCGACGTTGACGATGGCCTTCTGGTCGCCGAGCTCGGAGAGCACGAGCCGGCTCTCGCCGTCGCGCGGGCGCAGACAGCGCAGATCCTCGGTGTACACGGCGGGAACGTGGCTGTGCCCGACGAAGCACACGCGGCGCGTCATGCGCGTGAAGCATGCGCGCATCTTGGCCGGCTCGCGCACGTCGCGCGGCAGCAGGTACTCGCGCAGCGGATCGCGCGGCGAGCCGTGCGCGTACATCGCCAGCTCGTCTTCGGCCCATGGCGCGCAACCGTCGAGGAATTCCCACAGCGCATCGTTCTCGGCGCCGCGGCGCGTCAGCTCGTCGCGCGTCCAGTCGATCGCCGCGCGCGCCTTCGGGTTGAAGTCCTCGGCCACGCCGAGCAGACCCTCCTCGTGATTGCCGCGCAGGCAGATGCCGGGCACGAGCTCTGGCGCGCCGGGCGTCGGGTCGCGGCCCGCGACGAGCTCCATCACCAGCAGCACGCTGTCGCGCGGCCGCGCGCCGTAGCCGACCACGTCGCCCAGGCAGACGTAGCGGCGCACGCCGCGCGCGCGGGCATCCGCGAGCGCCGTCTGCAGGGCGGGCCAGTTGCCGTGCAGATCGGAAATGAGGGCGGTCAGCGGATAGGGCACGAGGGCGCTCCGGACGGGGGCGCCGCCGGTTTCAGGGGCGGGGATTATCGCGAGCGAGGCTGGCGCGGGCAACTGCCGGCTCGGCCTGGTCGCGCGTATCGTGGGGCCATGCAAATCGCTCTCGCCGCGCTGCTGTGCCTCGCGCAAGGGCCCCAGGCCCCCGCTCCCGTCATTGCGACGATCGACGGCGCGCCGCTCACGCTCGCGGCCTACCAGGATTTCCTGTGGGCCGTGCAGGGCGCCGCGCTGCTCGACGAGTTCGTGCACCACGAGCTCGTCCTGCGCGCCGCCGCGCGCGCCGGCCACCAGGTCGACGCCGCGGCGATCGAGGCGGACTTCGCACCGTTCTGGCAGCGCCTGATCGCGCAGGACCCCGGCGGCGAGAGCGGGGTCCTGGCGCGCCTGTCCGAGCAGGGACGCACGCTGGCCGACGCGCGCCGGCAGTTCCGGCAGGCGCGGCGGCTCGAACGGGCCGAGGACTTCCTCGCGCAGCGGACGCGCGTGATCGACGACGCGGCGCTGCGCGCGCGCTTCGAGCGCGACTACGGCAAGGGCGGCGTGAAGGTCGAGCTCGCGCACGTGTTCCTCAACCGCTCGGCGTTGCGCGCCGAGCTCGCGCAGCGCGGGGTGCCGGCCGCCGAACTCACGCTCGAGCGGCTGGACCGCGACCTCGCGACGCGCGCCGCCGAGCTCGTGCAGCGGCTCGGCGCGGGCGAGGCCTTCGACGCGCTGGCGCGCTCCACGTCGCACGACCAGGCGACGCGCGCGCAGGGCGGGGTGATCGCCGACTACAACTACGATCGCTTCGGCGACGAGCTCGCCGCCGCGGTACGCGCGGCCGAGGTCGGGGTGCCGTTCGGGCCCGTGCAAGGGGCGGCGGGGATCCACATCGGGCTGGTGCGGTCGCGCGTGACGACCAAGCTCGCCGACGTGCGCGAGGAGCTGTTGCAGCGGATCGCGCGCGACCCGGCCTCGCCGAAGGAGCGGATGGAGCTGCGGCAGAAGCTGCGCGCGGAGGCCAAGGTCGAGCGCGGGCCGGAAGCGGAGCGCTGAGCGCCGTCAAGGCGACGGAGTCCGCCGCACGGATCCAGTCGCGAGCAGGAAGAGGAACGCCGTCGCTACAGCGCCGGCAAGCAGCCATTGTGGGTCGTGATGCAGCCGCGACTGGTGCGCACCGGCGAGCGCCGGCAGCGCGATCACGGCCAGCAATGCTGCGGTCGGCGCGACAGGCAGGCCACGCGCGCGGAGCAGGTGCGCAAGGTGCCGCAGGTCCCCCACCCAGGGCCTCTGCCCCTCGCGCATTCGCACGATGGCCACGCGCACGAGATCCAAGCTCGGCACGAGCAGCGCCGGCGCCGCGAGCGGATTGAACAGGAGCGCAAGCCCGAGCATGTGGCTGCCCGCGTCGCCGAGATACACCTGCCGCCCGCGCGTCGCGCGCCCCGCGGGCAGCAGATTCCACGGCAGGAAACCCGCGCAGGCCGCGGCGAGCGCCGGTAGCGGCAGCGCGAAGGCGACCAGCGCGAGGCAGCCGGCGGCGCCGTCGGAATTGTCGTAGGTGTTGAACGCGTTCATCGCCCACAGCGCGGCGGAGAACCACGCGGCTCCGGCGAGCGCATGCCCGTCGAGCACGAGCGGCAGGCCGACCGCGGCGGCGGGCAGCGATTGCAACAGCAGCTTCGGCAGCGCGTGCAGTCCGTCGCGCCGCGCGTCGTCGATCCAGCCGACCAGGAAAGCGAGCCCGAGCGCGGCCAAGCGCCAGTCCACCGACGGCATCGCGATCCAGCCGAGCTGTGGGCCCGCGATCCACGCGGCGAAGCGCGGCATCGCCGCGCCGCCGACGCGCGCGTCCCACAGGTACGCCGCCAGGACCCCGAGCCCGATCGCGAGCCCGCCGACCAGCGCGACCGGCGCGCGCGCAAGCTTGCGCTCTGCGTTCGCACCGCCGGGTTCGTCGAGCCAACCGAGCGGCCGCGCGAGCCACGCGAGCACGGCGCAGGCGAAGAACGCGCAGCCGAACGCGACGGCGGGCGCGGCGGAGACGTTCACGCTCGACCCCGATAGAGCCGCCGCTCGCGCAGGTACGCGCCGACCCCTGGCGGCAGGTCTTCCGACACGTCCGCGCCGGAGGCGATCCGCGCGCGCAGCTCCGTGGCGGAAAGATCGAAGGGCTCGAGGTCGAGGAAGCCAGCCGCGAGCCGCTCGAACTGCGCGGCGCTGAGCCGCGGGCGCAGCGCGTCGAGTGCCGCGCGCGCCGCGTCGCGCCGCGCGACGACGATCGGCTGCGCGAGCTCGAGCAGCGCGCCGACCTCGCGCCACTTGGGCAGGAAGCCGAGGTTGTCGCCGCCGATCACGAGGTGCAGGCCGCGCTCGTGCCCGCGCGCGGCGGCCAGCGCGCGCAGCGTGTCGATCGTGTACGACGGACCCACGCGCTCGAGCTCGACGGACCACGCGCTCCAGCTCGGCTCGCCGCCGAGCGCGAGCTCGATCATCGCCAGTCGGTCGGCGCCCGAAGCGAGCTCGATCCCCGGCTTGTGCGGCGGTCGCGCCGCCGGCACCCACACGATGTGATCGAGCGCGAAGGCGCGTTGCGCGGTGCGCGCGACCCACAGGTGCGCGCGGTGCACCGGATCGAAGGAGCCGCCGTAGACGCCCAGGCGTCCGGCGCCGAGCGCGCGCGCGTCGAGTGGCGCGCGGCCGCTCACGATCCCAGCGCGGCGCGCGCCGCGGCCGCCAGTTCGCCGCGCGGCACCTCGCGCTGCTCGCCGCGCGCCATGTGCTTGAGCTGCACCGCGCCGCGCGCGTGCTCGTCCGGCCCGAGCACGACCACCAGCGGGTGGCGGCCCTTGTCGGCCTGCTTGAACTGGGATTTCAGCCCGCGTCCCTCGGCGTCGAAGACCGCCGAGAGCCCGCCGCGGCGCAGCTCGGCGCATACCTGGAGCGCCTCGCGCGCGAGCGCTGCGTCGAGCGCCGCGACGTACACATCGGCGGGCTTGGCGGCGAGCTCGCCGAGCAGCCCTAGCTCCTCGAGCACGAGCAGCGTGCTCGTGAAGCCGATCGCGAAGCCGACCGCGCCCAGATCGGGCCCGCCGAGATCGCGCACCAGGTGGTCGTAGCGCCCGCCGCCGCACAGCGCGCTGCGCGCGCCGAGCTTCGGGTAGTGCAGCTCGAACACGGTGCGCGTGTAGTAGTCGAGCCCGCGCACGATGCCCGCATCGACGCGGCTGTCGCGGCCCAGATCCGCCAGGCTCGCGCGCACCGCGTCGAAGTGCGCGCGGTTCTCGGCGGACAGGAAGTCGAGGATGCGCGGCGCGCCGGCATTGAGCTCCTGGCAGCGCGGATTCTTGCAGTCGAGCACGCGCAGCGGGTTCTTCTCGAAGCGCGAGCGGCAAAGCTCGCAGTGCTCGGCGATCGTCGGCAGCAGGAACGCGCGCACGGCGTCGCGGTAGCGGTCGCGGTCGGCGCCGTCGCCCATCGAATTGAGGCGCACCTCCAGGCCGCCGCCGCGCCCGTCGGCGCGCGGGATCCCCAGCGCCTCGAAGAAACCGGCGGCGAGGTCGATCGCCTCGGCGTCCAGGCGCGGATCGGTCGAGCCGATGCACTCGACGCCGAACTGCGTGAACATCCGCTCGCGGCCCTTCTGCGGCCGCTCGTAGCGGAACATCGGGCCGATGTAGTAGAGCTTCTGGAACGGCGCCTGCTTGTGGTACTGCGCCTCGAGGTAGGCGCGCACGGTGCCGGCCGTGCCCTCCGGCCGCAGCGAGAAGGAGTCGTCGCCGCGCACGAGCGTGAACATCTCCTTCTGCACGATGTCGGTGACCTCGCCGACCGAGCGCGTGAACAGGCGCGTCTCCTCCAGCAGTGCCGGCCGGATCTCGCGATAGCCGCACCCGTGCGCCAGCCGCCGCGCGGTGCCCTCGAGCCGCTCCCAGGCCGGGATCTGCTCGGGCAGCACGTCGCGCATCCCCGTCGGGGCGCGGAACGGCCGCGCCGGGCTCTGGGGAGGGGCGGTCGGGGTCGGGTCGGCGTTCATCGGCGAGGCGCGGGTGCCGGGCGGGCCCTTCCCGGCGCGCTGGAACGGCTCGTTGACCCCCTAGGTACCCGGAAGTAGACTCCCGCGCAATCTTCGAGGCGTGCTCGGGCGCAACCCGCGCCCGGGTGGCGGGTAGCTCCGTCTCCTCCGCACGCTCCCCGACTTTCCCGCCCCCATGAAAGCCCCCCTCCTCGTCGCGCTGGCCGCCGCCGTGGCCGCTGGATGCCAGAGCTCACCGTCGCCCGACTATTACAGCCACTGGACGCCGGGCTCGCTCGGGCCGCGCACCAAGTACCACATGTTCGGGTACCGCCAGGACAAGGACGGCTCGCTCGGAGAGTTCGCGGCCAAGCAGACGCGCGACGTCGCGTGGACCTGGCGCCGCCACATGAACAACGACAACCCGACCAATCCGTGGATGCAGATGGCCACGGAAGCCAATGACTGGCCCTACACGGGGACCCCGGTCTGGGGCCACGTCGCGGCGATCGGTCGCGAGTCGCTGCTGACCACGGCCCAGGGCTTCGGCCTGCTGTGCCAGATGTCGGTGCGCCTGATCGCCGACTCGTTCCTCGACGCCGTCGAGGACGTCACCGGCGTTGTCAACGGCGGCGACGGCTGGCCGCAGCCGCCGGCGGAGACCAAGGGACACAGCGGCGTGCCGACCCCCGATCAGTTCCGCACGCACCGGAAGTACTGAGCCCGGCTCAGTACAAATGCGCGAGCGCAGACCGCAAGGCCTGCGCTCGCTCGCTTTCGGTGCGCGGCGCGGGCAGCCACAGGATCTCCGGGAACTTGCGCAGCCACGTGCGCTGGCGCCGCGCGAACTGGCGAGTCCGCAGCACGACGCGCCGCAGGCATTCCTCGCGCGTGATCCGACCCTGCGCGAATTCCAGCACGTCGGCGTAGCCGAGCGCCTGCACCGCGCTCGCGCCCAGCCCCTCGGCTCGCGCGCGCAGCGCCTCCGCGGCCCAACCCGCGTCGAGCATGGCCGCGGCGCGTTCGAGCAGTCGCCGCTCGAGCTCGGCCGGCTCGACCTGCAGGCCGACCAGCCGCCGCTGCCGCCCCGTTCCGTTGTTCCATTCACGCTGCAGTTCGGACAGGGCCTTCCCGGTTTGCCGCCAGACCTCGAGCGCGCGCACGATCCGCTTTTCGTCGTTCGGGTGCAGGCGCGCGGCGCTGGCCGGATCGACGGCCGCCAGCTCGGCATGCAGGCGCGCCGGCCCTAGCTCGCGCGCGCGCGCCTGCAGCTCGCTGCGCAGACCCGCATCGTGCGGCGGCCCTTCGAACAGCCCGTGCGTCAGCGCGCGCAGATACAGCGCGGTGCCGCCGACGAACAGCGCGCGCCTGCCGCGTCGCTCGATCCCGGCCAGTGCCGCGCGCGCGTCGGCCAGGTAGCGCGACAGGTCGTAGCGCTCGCGCGGCTCGACGAGGTCGATCAGGTGGTGCGGCACGGCGGCGCGCTGCTCCGCCGTCGGCTTGGCGGTGCCGATGTCGAGCCCGCGGTAGACGAGCATCGAGTCCAGCGACAGCACCTCGGCGCCGGTCGCGCGCGCGAGCTCGATGCCGAAGCCGGTCTTGCCGCTGCCGGTCACGCCGACCAGCGCGGCGAGCGGCGCGCGCTCGAACAGCAGCGGATCGGAGGCGCCGGCGGTCATCGGGGCCGGAAACTAGCAGAGTGCCGCCCCGCTGCGTACGCTCGTCCCGTCATGCTCCCGGCCCTGCTGCTCTTCGTTTTGGCTCCTTTCCAGGACCCGCCGGCGCCGGCCCCCGAGCCCGCGGTGCCCCCCGCCGAGCTCGCCGCGCCCGCGCTCGATCCGGCGGCGCACGCAGCGTTCCTGCGCATGTGCGAGCGCATCGACCAGGGACAACCGCTGGCGCCGCTGACGTCCTTCCGCGTGCGCGTGGGCATCAAGACGCTGCGCGACGGCCACCCGAACGAGGACACGGCGATGCTCGCCTGGCGCGCGCCGAAGCACGTGCGACTCGAGCTCGACAGCGGCCGCAAGCAGGGCCGCGGCCCCTCCGGCTACTGGCTGCGGGACGGCGACGAAGTCGTTTCGCTGGTCGGCCGCGAGAACGCCGACAGCCGCCGCGAAATCGACGAGCTCGCGGCGATGTGCCACAACTTCGCCGCGCTGGCGCGCGCGCGCGAGTGGAAGCTGACGCGCCTGGAGCCGCTCGCCGCGCCGCCGGCCGACTTGCCGCATGCGCTGCGCGAGGTCGGCGCCACGCTCGAATGGCTCGACCTGTCGAGCCCGGATTTCGTGCTGCTCGACGAGACCGCGCCCAACGCGACGATCGCCAGCGGCGCGAAGGAATATCGCGTGCGCATCGGTCTGGTGCGCGCCGACTCGAAGCTCCCCAAGGGGAGCAAGGCCGCGCCGGGCGAGCCGTTCCTGCTGCTGATCGGCGAACAGCGCGGCGGCATCGACATCGCCGGCACGAAGGTCGCGCTGGCGCTCGACGCGCTCAAGCCGCTCGAGCGCGCGGGGTCGAAGCTCGGTCTGCGCGTGCCCGGCCGCATCTACCTGCGGCGCGTCGATCCGTACAGCCCGACCGGCGCCTTCGAGGAGGCGCCGTCGACCGAGATCGGGCTGGCCGCCAAGGACTCGCTGCTCGGCGCGGAGCTTGGCGACGCGGACTTCGCGCCGTAGCCGCCAGCCGGCGGCGCCTGCCGCGCTCTCAGCGCCGGTGGAACGCGCGCTCCAGATCGGCCAGCCGGAAGCGCACGCGCGTCGGTCGCCCGTGCACGCAGGTCTGATCGCTCTCCAGCGCGCGCCCGCGCTCGAGCAGCGCCTGCATCTCCTGCAGGCTGAGCACGTCCCCCGCCATCACCGACGAGCGGCACGCGGCGCGCTGCAGCGCCGCCTCCAGCACATCCTCGGGCCCGGGCGAGCGCTCGGCATCCTCGAGGAAGGCCGCCACGTCGCGCGCGATCGCGCCCGGTCGCGGCCGCGCCAGCCGCGCCGGCAGCGCGTGCACCGCGATCGTCGTGTCGCCGAACGGCTCGAACAGCAGGCCCGCGCGCGCCAGCTCGGCCGACCAGGATGCGAGAAGCGCGACCTCGGCTCGTGAGAGCTCGACCAGTTCGGGCACCAGCCAGCGCTGCACCTCCAGCGCGCCGCGCGCGAGCTCGGCGCGCAGCTCCTCGTAGGTGATCCGCTCGTGCAGCGCGTGCTGGTCGATCACCTCGAAGCCGTCGGGCAGCGCGCGCACGATGTAGCTCGCCGCTATCTGCACGCACGCGTCGGGCACGCTGCCCAGCGCCGAGACCGCAGCGAGCGGCGTGATCGGCGGAGCGGCCGCGGGGGGCGTGATCGGCGCGGCGGCCGAGGTCGGCGAGCGCGGGGGCGCCGGCTCGGGCCGCGCTGGTGCGATCGAGAACGGGAGGATCGGCGC
>Ga0194120_10007071_pt1 | contig 15521 bp, 10 predicted proteins | sample TA2MahCa65mmetaG_FD_148642 | JGI IMG/M metagenome (GOLD analysis project Ga0194120, IMG submission 148642) | Freshwater microbial communities from Lake Tanganyika, Tanzania - TA2015019 Mahale Deep Cast 65m | ecosystem: Environmental > Aquatic > Freshwater > Lake | place: Tanzania: Lake... | reverse complement strand
GGGCGGTCCGGACGGCGCTATACGATTTAAAGGGTCGTCAGGTGCTCGCACAGGAACGGCAACTCTCGCCCGGCATTCACCGCTTGACGATGGCGGGAAGCAGCCTTCCGGCAGGCATTTATCTTCTTCGGGTCGAAGCAGGCGACAGTTGGAATGGCGTCGCCAAGATCGCACACCTGAAGTAGTGTAGAATGCAGAATGTAGAATGATGCATCAATTGATCGACGCTGACTGTTTCAATCTGCATTCTGCGAACCAAATTCTACTATTAAGGGGTGCATCGATTAGTGTCATCCTGAACGAAGTGAAGGATCTCGTCTGGAATGTCCATCTTAGGTCGAGATGCTTCACTGCGTTCAGCATGACAAGCGCCCTTGTTGACACAATATATTGCACCAGGTAATATTACCTACTGCAACTAATGAAACGTATCGCACTTCACGACCATCACGTCGCGCTTGGCGGACGGATGGTTCCATTTGCCGGTTATGAAATGCCGGTCCAATACTCCGGCATCATAGACGAACACCTTTCCGTCCGGCGCAACGTCGGCGTCTTCGATGTCTCGCATATGGGCGAGTTCGTCGTCCGCGGCAGGGATGCTTCGAACTGGCTCAACCGCCTGACGGTCAATAACGTCGCCGCTCTCGAATTCGGCCAAATCCAGTATTCGGCGATGCTCTACCCCGATGGCGGCATCGTCGATGACCTGCTTGTCTATCGTTTCGAGGGTCACTTCCTCGTCGTCGTCAATGCCGCCAATATCGAAAAGGACTTCGCGCACCTTGAGTCGAACCTTGTGCCGGGTATCGAACTGATCAACATTTCGGACGATATCACCCTGCTCGCGATCCAGGGTCCCCAAGCCGCGGCGCTGGTGCAGCAAATCGCCGACCGGCCGATTCTCGATACAGTCTATTATCATTTTGTCGAAGGCGAGGTGAATGGACGCTGGGCGATCTTCTCGCGCACTGGATATACCGGCGAAGACGGCTTCGAGGTCTATGTCCGGAGAAGCGACTCTGAGGTCCTTTGGAATGCGCTCTGGGAGGCTGGACGTCCGCTCGGTCTAAAGCCTATCGGACTGGGAGCGCGCGACTCGCTGCGGCTCGAGGTCTGCTACTGCCTCTACGGGAACGACATCGATCCGACTACGAATCCCATCGAGGCGGGCTTGGGGTGGATCACCAAGACCAAGAAGCCGGGCGGTTTCGTCGGGATAGAGACAGTCCTGGCAGCCAAGGAGCAACTTAATCGCAGGTTGGTCGGCTTCACATTGAAGGAGAAAGGCATCGCCCGTCACGGGCAAGAGATCTTCCTTGACGGACGGAAGATCGGTGTTGTGACTTCAGGAGGCTTCTCACCTGTGCTGGACCGGGCAGTTGGGCTGGCCTATATCGACAAGCCGTTTGACGTGCTCGGGACAGCAGTCAAGATCGACGTGCGGGGCCGGCAAATCGCCGCCGAAGTCGCCGAGACGCCGTTCTATAAGAGGTAAGGTCTGTAGGTGTGATGAATCGAGGCGCGCCGCTCTATTTCCATCACCCTTCAATCATCATCTGACCCAAATTGCTCTCTCTTTGCTCATCATTTCCCCCCACTATCCCCACTAACTCCTTGATGTCGTCGATCTCGTAGTCCGCGCCCGACGCGCCCTCGACCTTGCGTCCTCCATACCGCGCAAAGACCGTCCCGATACCCGCACCTTTCCCCCCCCGGATGTCCCGGTCGGGCCAGTCGCCCACCATCAATGCCTCGTCCGGACTCGCCTTCAACACTTCGAGCACTCTCCGGAAGCCCTTCGGAGACGGCTTGAACGCGCCGACGTCTTCGCCGGTCACAACGATATCGAACAGGTGATGCAGATTGAGGTAGGTGAGGCGCAGCCAGGCTTGCTTGGGGGGAGCGTCGGTCAGCAGCGCCAGTTTGACGCCCTGCTTCACCAGCGTCGTCAGGGTCGAGGTTACATGCGGATAGAGCACCAGCGCGGCATCCCGAGCCCGGCGGTAGCCAACCACCGCCGCGGCAAGGATCTTATGATCGATCCTCCCGTAATGCTCGCGCAGAAAGTGGTCGAAGACCTCCTGATACTCGATCCCCTCCTGGTCGTAGATGCGATTGACCCGGTCGCGCGCTTCGACATAGGTAAGGTCGAGCCCGGCGTCGATCATCGCGAGGACCGCCGACTTCACCGCGGCACGCTTCATCCGCATAAAGTCAACGAGCGTATTGTCAAGGTCGAAGATGACGACGCGGATCATGATCTTGAGGAATTAATGCCAATTCGCGTTCAGTAGGACAGACATTCTTGTCTGTCCTACTGAACGCCGTATTCGCCGGATCCCTTACTTCAGCAGCACCATCTTGGCACTACGCGACTCGCCCCCGCTTTCCAGCCGGGCAACATAGACTCCCGCTGGTGCGCCCGAAGCATCCCAAGTGAGTGCGTGAGAATGCGAGTAAGCAAGTGAGCGAGTCTCAAGCAGGCGGGCGATCTCGTGACCGGTGAGGTCATATATTCCAATGACGGTGGCTTCCCGATTTATCGGGATACTGAACCGTAAGGTTACAGTCGAATTAAATGGATTCGGATAGGGCGGCAAAAGTCGAAATTCCGTTGGCGGGAACTCGTCCCCCGGAGCGGAGAGGATATCGCCCGAGGCTTCGATCACGATTTCAGGTTCGTCGGGGTCATCACACACAATCCCCAATGTCGTTCGAGGCAGCGCCTGTCCCTCGCCTTCCCGTTGCGGATGGAACACCAGCGGCCACTCGTAGGTCTCCCCCGGCACAACAAGGCGCGGTTCATCGGGCGACCAGCCCTCGATAAAGGTAATGAACGAGGGATGCAGCGGCAGTTGAATGTCGGTGAGGGTTAGAATGGTCCCGCCGACATTGCGGATCGGGACGATCACGGTGCTGATCTCTTCCCAGGGCGTCGGAGGGAACTCCACCAAGCGTTCGGGGATGTCGATGTCGCGTTGATGGAAATAGAACGCCCCTATATCGGCGCGGGTGCCGTCGGGGTCGGGGGGCGAATCGGGATCGCCGGCGTCGATGCAGGGGGAGTCGGGGGAGAGGCGGTAATCGCCGTTGTCGGGGTCGAGGAAGAGGGGATTAGAATAGAGTAAATTCTCTATCCTCGGATCCCCCTGAAGCACTATTCCCCCATCCATCGTATCTATGAGACTATATGTCACTGAGCAGTTATTTGTAAAAAAGCCCCAAACTTCCCAGCCGATATTGCGCCATAAGATCGAATTGGTGATCTGAAGCGAACCGTTTATAGTTACAGCACTACTGCCACCTTGTGTGGTATTGTCGGCAACAGTCACGTTGGAAAGGATGGCATTGGTGCGAAAGAGGTGCATCGCTGAGGCTGCGGTTCTGGCACTATTTCCAGCTATCAGACAGTGCCGCAGGACTGGATTGGCGTCGAGTGAGTAAAAGCCGGCGCCACCTCCATTTTGAGTAACATTGTTCACAATCTGGACTCGATCAAATTCTATATCTCCAGTTCCACCGACAGCAACACCTCCTCCATAGCTTTGCTGGTTGATGTTATTACGAATAATGGAATTGCTTACATGCACTTGAGTCCCTTCAGGAGCATAGATACACATCCCGCCATAAAACCTCCCTATATTTTCTTCCATTATCAAGTGAGACACTTCGACAGCTGCGTCTGAGCCGCGGTCAAGAAAGATTGAGACCGCACCGGCATAATCCGACGCATTTCTGGCTAATATCATCTGATGCAATCTTGCGGCGCTCCTGACGGTAACGCCCGTTCCCTGCAAGACGGTGAATCCGATGATTGTCGAAGGTGATTCGATCGATAGGGAACCTCGGATGATAGTTGAATCCAAATAGGCCACGTTGCCTTCCAGCAAGTAATGACTTGCCAGGACCACCCTGGAGGCATAGATGCTGACGTTCTGCTCATACACCCCCGGCGCGACCAGCACCGTATCCCCATCCTCCGCCGCGCGGATACCGTCCCGGATGGTCTCGAACTCCTCCGGCACGTTCAGGATACGCGCGGTTGCGGTCTCGACGATCAGCAGTGCCGATGCCGCAACCAGAGCCATAGCCTTGATGGTCTTGTTCACCTCTAATCCTCTTTACATCCTGTATATCCTGTTCATCTGTTTGAAACATATCTAATCCAGCGATAGCTGATGGAATCGCTCACCAAATGGGTGCGAGCCGTAGCGCCGCCACTTGGCGGCAAGTCAGTGCCAGCAAGATGCTGGCGCTACGCTATCGCTGGATTGGGGAGATATTCTAATTCTACCAGCAACGCCGCCCGACTACCGCTCCGGATTCCATATCCCGAGCAGCCGCCGCATCGCAACAATGTAAGCGGTATGATAGGCTGAATGCGCCACCACGAAGATCGCCACCCGGGCATGCGAAAAGTCGCTCGGTGCCGGGAGCATCATCCCGGGATCGACCGAAGGCAGCAGCCGGTCGAACTCCGGGCCGAGAGCCTTCATCCGGTCGAGCACCCTCTGCCATTCGGCATCGTCTTGGGGCGCTGCGTTTGACGGGAAAAAGTTCGCTTCCTCCTGCTCCCTGGTCTGCTCGAAGGGAACCCCTCGCAACTTGCAAAGCCCCCAGTCGGCCCAGGCCAGCAGGTGCATAGCCTGCTGATAGATGCTATTGGGAAGCCCGTCCGCAACCTTCCCGGCATCGGAAGCGCTGACGCCATCCAGCACTCCGGAAGGATTCGGATGCGTCCAGTCCCCGTCGATAGCGTGTTCGAAAGCTCGCGACCAAACGTCGTCCATCAGACTCCTTTGCCTCTCATTTACGTCTGCCTGATGCAGCCAAGCCGGCTGGCAATTACCGCAGGTCTTGACTACCTGTTAAACTCTTGATTCCTGGGATTTTTCAATCCCCTACCGCACCAGCGCCACCTTCCGCACCTCTACCCGACCCGCCGACTCGAGCCTCAGGTAATAGACCCCCGACGACAGACAATTCCCATCCACCACCGCCGTCCGGTAAGCCGGCTCCGATGGACCCGCAAACAACACCGCCGCCTCCCGGCCCAGGACGTCGAACAGCCGCAGCCGCGCAAAGCCCGCCTGCTCCAGACCAAACCGTACTGCAAGCCGCGCATTGAACGGGTTCGGATGCACCGACTGAAATCCAAATTCGATAGGAACCGGAACCGCACCCGGCGCCGCATCGGGATCGATCGCAAACTGGAACCGCTGATTGCTCGGCGTCCGGTCGTCCCCCGAATAGGCATTCACCTGCCAGGCAACCGGAGCATTCAACGCCCAGTCGAGGTTGAGCGTGTCAAGCACCAGCGTCAAACTCGTATCGACCGCCTCGTAATAGGTCGAATCGTCCCCGGCATAGAACCAGACCCGGTAGCCCACCGCCTGATTCTGATTCCACTCCATCGACGGCATCCAACTGAAGCGAATCGCCGGAACCCGCAGCGTGTCGTCCAGATAAGGGAAGGCTGTGAAGCGCGACCCGTTCGCCGGCCGAAGCAGGTCGAACGGGTCGGGCGGCTCGTCGCCGATCACATCGAGCGAGACCGGTATCCGCGTCTCGCCGCCCTCGGCGTTGTGACGGAACAGAATTTCGCCTTCGAAGAGGGTGTCCGGCAGTTCAGTCGAATTGAGCGTCAGAACAAAGTCCTGAGCGCCCCACGGCTCGAGCACGCCCGACCAGACGTCGAGGTTGAGCCAGTCCTTGCGGGCGTCGAGTTGGAAGATGTCCACCCGGTCGCCACCGTTGTCGCGCGGGACATTGGCGACCGCCATCAGCACCCAACTATAGACGTCGAAGGTGTTGGTGATGTAGGTGCCGAGCACTCCAGTTCCATTCTGAGCCACAAGGTTGCGGATAAAGATGGTATCGCCGGTCGCCGGATTCATCTTGTAGATCATGTCCGCATTCTGTCCGAGGGAGTGGATGAAGTAGAGCGGGTAGCCGTCGGGGTCATCGGGCCACCACGCCATGCCGTTGATCCGGAAGGCGCGCTTGTTGAGCGTCGGGCCGAGACGATTGCCGTCCACGTCGTAGGCGACGATGGCATTGGAAGACTGTCCGCAAGCCCAGAGACGGCCCTCGTCAGTGTCCCATACGACGGCGGTGGTCGGATTGAAAGGCCCGGCCCATTCGCGCATCACTTCCCCGGTTTCGGGGTGAATGGCATAGACGTTGGGGTCGCCGGACGACTGCCCGCCCCAGAGCCAGTTGCCGTCCCAGGCGAGGTTCTTCATCCCGTAGGTTGACCGACCCGGTTGTGGCAGGGTGTCGATCAGTGCGCCTTCGCGGTCGAAGACCCAGATATAGTTGGTGGTATCCTGCCCGGCGAGGTTGCTGGCGCCGGCGCAGTAGAACTTCTCCTGGGCAAAGACGACGCCTTCGATGCGGTCGTCGCGGGTGCGGGCGCCAACATCGTAGGAACGGCGAAACTCCCAGGGCGCAGCATTGGCGTCGCCGATGAGGCGCTTTTCGGCGGACCAGGTGAGCGGCCCGTTGCCGCCGTTGAAGAGGTCGAACGGTATCTGGTATTCAAACCCCGGATCCATCCGCCACGAGAGGCTCTCCACTGAAGGCAGGATCTCCGGGTGCAAGAGGTTGAAGTTGATCTCAAGGCTGTCGCCCTCCGGCACCAGTAGATCGACATAAGATGAGTCGTTATATCCCAAGATCGAGCATGTGATACCAAACTCCACCTCGGCCAAGGCGTCCGGTATTCGCCAATAACCCTGTTCGTCGGTGAAAGCAACGAAGCCCTGCTGAGTCCTGACGATGGCATTGGCTACCGGCGCTCCGTTGGCGGCATCGGTTACCACACCGTAGATGATTCCGGAGCGATATCGGGGTGACGTGCTAAACATCAACGCCCGCCGGGCTTGAATCGGCGCCGCCCCCGGATGGGAGTAGCCGTTATTGAAGGAGTAGTCGATTCCGGTGTCACCGAGTGGACTGCTGATTCCGACCGAAGCGTAGGGCACTTCGTTGACCCAGGCATTTCCACCGCCTTGCGACTGGGATATCTGCTTATACTGGATGTAGAAGTTGGGATCGCCGGTCTCGGTAGGCCAGGCATCGGCATCGAGCAGAATCACCTGGAATATCAGGTCATTCCCGCCACCGCTGGCGTGACGCAAGCGTGACCACTGAATGATCAGCCGCGCGTTCTCCCGGTCATAAGCATAATAGACCTGTCCACCCTGACCATTCGAGCCGACCCTCAGGTCGTCCCAGAAAGGCGCAATCATTCCTGTTCCACCTCCAACCCCCCGATCGAGAGGCCAGTTCTGAAAGTTGGTAGCCAGCCGTTGGGCACCCATCGAAACATAGCCATTGGTCGCCACCGTCACAGAATCAAACGATACGCCGTAGAATTGAAATCTAAAGGGTAGAGGAATCACCCGCGCTTCACCGATTTCCAGCCCTCCGGTGAACTCGACCCGGGTGCCAGCAATACGACGATCCTGCTCGCGGGGATCGATCTCGAACCACTCAAAAGTCGGGCGCGAGTCCCAGAGCGTATCGGTATCGTCAAAGCAGATGTAGCCATACTTATCGGGACCTACCGGAGCGTTGGCTCGCGGCCGACCTACCTGAACATCGAAGTATGTCGTATCGACGAATCCGTCCTCCCCTTGCAGGATCAACATCATTTTGTTGATCCAACCCGGCACAACGACTCGATTGCCCGATACGAGGAACCGGTTGCCTTCGACGCCGCTGAATCTACCAGCGGCTATAGCGGGGTAGTTGCGAATGCCTTCGATGACCGAGATACCCATTCCAAGACTGCGCAACTCTGCTGTCAACGGATACCCATTCACTCGTCCCAAGTTGTTGATGCGGATGTCTATCTGGGAGATTGTGTCCGGCAGGACATTCCCACCTACAACCTCGCGAAACTCGAAGTGCGGTGCGCGCGGGGAAAAGGTAATCCCCGACTTCCAGGTGCGGTCTTGAGTAACTAACTCAACTTCAACGGAAGGACGATGCTTGGGCCGTGCACTTCCATCCGGGGTGCTGGTATCGAAGCGCAATATGGCCAAGGTCCCGGCATCGACGGTCGAGCCGGCTTCGATGTCACCGACCCAGATGTTCTCGGCATCTTCCAGGGTAAGATAGGGCGACAAAGACCGCACGTTGGCAACGATCCCCTCGACAACGCCCTCATTTCCGGCGTTCATTACGTTGGCATTGAGGGCGAAGGTCTCGCCGGAATTGATGTTGCCGTCGCCATTGCCGTTCAACTCAACAAGCGCATATTCGTCGATTTCGATAGCCGCAGCCGGGGTGCCGATCGTGCGCTCGCCGAAGAAGGGCTTGATGTCGGTGCCGGATACCGTTAAGAACATCCGCGTGTTAGCAACCAACTGCCGCTCGACCGGCAAAATGAAACGGACGTTGCCATCCGCATCGGAACGCTCGATGATGTTCCACATTCCGTTGTAGGTGGCATAGTTGGCATTGTTTGCAGCGGGAATGTTGCCGGGGAAGTAGAGCGCCACCCACGCATCGGGAACCGGCGCTCCGCCATCCTGATTCGTCACCTGCGCTTCGACGTATCGCGTCCGGGCATTGATCTCGCTGGTAAAGGTTGCCGTTACCCGCGTCGGAACGCGCGACCAGGGACGGATGTAGGGATCGCCGTAAAAGAGGTGGTCGGTCTTGATGTGATTGTAGGTATTGGCGAAGTTCGGAACATACCGCTCGGGTCCGATTACTCCATAAACACGCGACCAACCGAAGTCGAGATTTCTGCAAAGGAAGCCGTTCACGATCTCGAGCCAGATGGCATTGTAGGGGAAGGTCTGTGTCCCGCCCCAACCGGAGGTGGCTGCCACCGGACCCATTATACGATTGTTCGGATCGTAATTGCGGATCATCCACCAGGTTGTCCACTCGTGATGCCCGGCGATGTCGATGTCGATCGGATAGACTCCCGACCGGCCGTCGAACAAATTTTGGCCCTGGCGGAAGTAGTAGTTTTCCGCCCGGCCTACGAGGACGTTGACGCCGTCGTTGTATTGATCTCGAATGAACGGCCCGACGATATTCCCGCCGTTGTCGTTTTCCTGATAGTTCTCCTGGAATCGGACATCGCGCATTCCGAATCGCTTGAGCGCACTTACGCCCCAGCGGACGGTGGAGTGAAGGCTGATATGCCAGTTTCCCGCCCATCTCTGCGAGTAGGCTGCCCCCCGAGTGAACCAGCGGGTGTCGTCCATACGGGGATTAGTCTCGTAGGCAAGCGTCCGGTTAGTAAAGAGATTGAGCGTCGCTTCACTGCCGGCGCAGAAACGGGACACTCCCACATCGGCATAGGCATCGTTCCCTTCGAGGCAGCCGTAATCCCAATCGTAGTGCGGCATGCTGCCCCAGTTGGACTGACCGGGCGGGGAGATTAGTACCCACTGCGCACCTGGCGAGACCTGGGGGTCGTAACTTTGGTGATCGCCGACCAAGAGCACCTGCTCGAAAGGCACCTGACCTGCATTGCGGTAAGCATTATAGGCCTCTACGATGCGCGTCTTGATGGTGTTCGCATTGGTTGCATCGTTGGCGGGTATATTCAGGATGTCAACCTTGTAGCCTGCCTTGCGCCGCCATTCGATGAACGGCACGACATACTGAAGGCAGTTGGCATGGGTGACAACGAGATAGTGTCCGCGATAGGGAGGAGCGACATCCCGGTTCGGATCGTCGCGCCCTAAATGATCCCCGTTGATGACCAGTGCGTCGATGAAGGCTCGGAACGATTCGGTATATCCCCCTAACGGAGGCGCAGTAACCGGATTGATGACTTCACCTTCGGAAAACCGCAAGTCGGTCTCGATCCGGTCCCGAACCAGATACTCTTGATGCACGGCATCGTATTGAACGGGATAGGTCGTAACCCGCACCATCCGAACACCTCGGATGATGATCGGATCCGAAATCTCCGCGATGGCTTCCGGGAATATCCCCCCCCGTTCGACAAGTGTGAGACTTTGGGTCGCATTCAATGGTGTCTTTTCTGAGCAGAGCAGGGGCGGCAGTTCAGCGGAGACGCGTCGCGGTTCGGATGCATTAACGACCAGTTCCACAGCCTTGTCGCCTGGCACGATGACGAACCGACTCACCGCCGGCAGCATCGGACGACCCTCCAGATAAATGTAGCCTTCACCTGGAATGGCCAGCCGCTCCCGCGTGATGGGACCGTCAGCCTCCTCTGCGCGCTCAAATGTAGCAGGTGTGAAAGCCAGTGCAACGTTAGCCGGCGTTGCAGTTGTAACCCTGGCGGTTTCTGTGGTGTAAGTATCAGCCTCGGCGCCGTTTAGTTGCCCGAGGGTCAGGAGGGAAAGGAGTGTAACCAGGAGAAAACGACGCATTTCAGTCCTTCTCTGTCGTTTGGCGAGGTTGATGGTTGCGTTCAAGGTGCATCTTGAGGTATTGTTGATCGCGCCCGATTCAGGTGAACCAGCTGCCTGCCGGCGTCGCGGTCGCCGGCCCGGGGAAAGCCTAACGGCCAAAACGCCCCATTAACCTTACGATATAATCAACTTGCAAGTCTTTCGCAAGTACCATTCAGATGCCTGCTTCAGACTCCAATTTGACTTTTCGTCGGCTTGAGATTAGATTAGTGACGAATATAACTTTACACCGATTCCTTGCTCACAACCGATCCCATAGCACGTGCGATCGATCTTACCGCTCGCTACGGCGAACGCACTGTTCTTGGCGGCATCGACCTCGATGTTGGCCGGTCAGAAATCCTCGCCATCCTTGGAGGCAGCGGGTGTGGAAAGACGACGCTCCTGAAGCACTTCATCGGTCTCTTGCGACCGGCTGAAGGGCATGTCGAACTATTCGGAGAGGATTGGAATGCGCTCGACGAACCGGATCAGGAGAGGATTCGCGCCCGAATCGGAGTTTTATTCCAAAACGGAGCCTTGCTCGGATCCAAGAGCCTTGCGGTCAACGTTGCTATTCCGATTGAAATGCACACCAACCTTGACGACGTGGTCATCGCCCGTGCGGTAAGGCTCAAACTGCATCAAGTGGGTTTGGAACAAGCCGCATCGCGCCTACCGTCGGAACTCTCAGGTGGAATGCGCAAACGTGCCGGACTGGCAAGGGCTTTGGCCCTCGACCCGGAACTGCTATTCTGCGATGAGCCATCCGCAGGTCTCGATCCGCCGACTTCACACGCACTTGACGACCTGCTGCTCAGACTGCACCGCGACCTCGGCTTGACGATTGTGATAGTAACGCATGAGATAGCATCCATTCGCCGTATAGCAACCCGCATTGCTTATCTTGATAAAGGAGCCTTGCTCTTCACCGGCACTATTGAGCAGGCCTATGACGAACATGTCGAACCGGTGATAAATTTTTTCCGGCAAGGCGAGGTGTCATCGACACGGACGAAAGTGAACTAAGAGCAAATTGTTGGTCAGCCCCTCCCACATCCTATACTCGACTTCGTATTCACTTGTAAGCGCATCCAGCACGATTCTCTCAACCCGCACCATCTAAGGAGATTATGGTGGAGACAACCACCCACTATATAGACATCATCGACCGTCAAATCGCCGCCCGGAACCTTCTCAGCCACCCTTTTTATCAGTCCTGGACTAAGGGAACGCTGCCTCGCACGGCACTCGAGGACTACGCCCGGCAATACTATCATCATGTCGCTGCATTTCCGACCTACCTGTCGGCGGTGCATTCCCGATGCGATGACCAGGAGACCCGGCTACACTTGCTCGCCAACCTTATGGACGAGGAAGCCGGTCGCCCTAACCATCCCGACCTATGGGTGATGTTCGCAGGGGCACTCGGTCAGGAGAAGACAGCCGTCCAGTCGGTCTCCCGTCATGCCGAGACTGAGGCATTGATCGAACGTTTCCGAAGGGCTTGTTCCGGCGATACGGCATCCGGCATCGCCGCGCTCTATGCCTACGAGAGTCAGATTCCTGCTGTCGCCGAGGCCAAGATCGACGGTCTCAATCGGTTCTACGGAATCGACACACCAGCCGGCACGGCTTACTTCAAAGTTCACATCGAGGCTGACAAGGAGCACTCCGCTGTTGAACGGAACCTCCTCGCGCGTTATATTAACGAAGAGACCTTGCCTGCGGCACAGGAGGCCGTCGGGGAGGTTACGGACGCACTCTGGGAGATGCTCTCCGGCATCTGCCGCCGGCACAATATCGATTGTTGATGGCTAAAGCCGACAGCCATTACGCGACGACTGCCTGGAGTGCGTTAAGGTCATATTTCTCAGCCGGTCGTGCACATGCTCGCACCGGATTGGGGCTGTAGCTCAGTTGGGAGAGCGATGCGTTCGCAACGCATAGGTCGGCAGTTCGAACCTGCTCAGCTCCACACGTAAGGACCTGGCTGTGCTAGACGGGGAGTTAGCGGTGCCCTGTAACCCGCAACCCGCTCCAGCGGGGTCGAAGACCCACCCTATAGAGATCTTGCCTTTCGATCGGAATGTCCAGCGACGGCGGCGTTTACGGTCAGGTCCCGCGCAGCGGTCGCGCGCCGAACCCCGTCAGGGCCGGAAGGCAGCAGCGGTAAGCATGGACGGCCGGGTGCCGTGGGAGTGCCGGGCCTCAGTTGCCACGTTGGACGGAACGGCCTGAAAGCGGATCGAAGGTGGGGCACAGCCGGAATTTGGGCCCGGGCTGGTAGCAATCGGCCCGGGCCTGCTCATTGACTGTTGTGCGCGGCTATGGACGATAATGCTGCCGCGACTTGCCCTCGTAGCTCAGTAGGATAGAGCGCTGGATTCCTAATCCGGAGGTCGCGCGTTCGAATCGCGCCGGGGGTACAGTTGGACTACTCGATTCGCCACAGTATCCCAAATCCGAGTTCAAAGTGGATTTCAGGCGCCGCGCCGATTCCGAGTTCGAGGTTCCAACTGATTGGCGTCCGGGACGGATTGCCTTGCCGCATATCCCACTCAATCCCGCCGCCGGCTCCGATTCCGGCTTTTCTCTCGCCAACTGCTAATTCCCCAAACAGATAGGTCTTCCAGTCCTGCTTCCAGTCGAATCGGAAAAGTGGCCGGACCGCCAATTTGTCGGCTCCGACATCGGCTACCGCCCCGATACCCCAGGATGGTTCGGGAACATAGACACAGCCGATTCCGGCGGCAAAGAGCGACTTTTGCAACCCAAATGCGAGATAGCCCTGCGCTGCAAGCGCTGGCATAGAGAGAATCGCTATTAGGAACACTATGGAAATGAGCCGCCTGTTGGCAGGCAGCGCAATGTGCTGTTTCATACCATTAACTTCGCTTCGATTAAATCCCTCCGAAATGATGCAATTCACCTCTCCATTGCCGGTTTCAAGTGCTTGAAGTTGCGATAGAGGAGCAGATCGTAGGTGATCTTTAACGCGGCGCCGGCTACCAACGGCATCATCAGAGCCCAACCCTGCATCAGGAAACCGGCCAGTCCCGGTGCTACCGCCCATCCCCCCATACGGACAATACTCGTAACACCCGCGGCGTAGAGCCTCTCGCCCGATCCCACCATCGCCATCACATAAGCCTGACGGGTCGGAACATCCATCTCGACCAAACCTTCTCTTAGCAGGAGTAGAGTCGCCGCAAGAGTAAAGTTCGGCACGAATGCGACGGCGACTAACAGCAGGCTCGACGGGATGTGTGTGAAGACCATTGTGTTGACCAGCCCAATCCGGGACGAGAGCCACGCCGCCCCAAAGTGCGACAGAGCGTTCAACACCCGGGCACCGAAAAAGAGTATTCCGACCGATGAAGCTGAGACCCCAAAGCGCTCGAAGAAGAAGTAGCCGAGCAGCGCAGTTGTCAGAAACCCGCCTCCGAGGCTGTCGAGCAGAAACAGCGCCGAGATCTTCCGGACAATGCGCTTGGTATCGGGTGAGATGTTGCAAGTTTGTTCCGTTCTAGTAGTCGGGCGGGAGGGACCCGCTTCAACCTCCGGCGATAGCAGCGACTGCACAACGGCGCTGGCTAAAAAGAGCAGCGCATAGAAGACGATAAGGACTTGGTTGCCGCTCGCATCGCTGATATGAAGGAGACTACCGGGCACGGTGAGCAACAGCCCGCCCAGTGCCTGTCCGCCATCCTGAAGAACGTTATAGCGAGCAAAGGTGCGCGTCAGCCACTTCGGTTCGACGGTCGCCGGGAGAATCGCCTGTTCGATGATGAGCGATGCGCCGCGATCCCGTCCCATCCCGTTGAGCATCCCGGCAAAGGCTACCAGTGCCAATGCCAACGGTGAATCGGTGAGGAGTAGTCCTATCCCTCCGCAAGCCGATAAGAAAGCAAGCCCTATGAGTGTAGTTCGCCGCCGGAGACGATTCGCCCCAAGCGTCACACCTAACGAGGCGACCGCGCCTCCTGCCAGCCCGGCACCGACGACAATTCCGATTTCGCCCGGTTCCAGATCGGCTTGTGCCAGATAGATGCCGAGAAGGACCCCCGCCAGGCCGACCGCCATTGCACGAAGATATGTTGCCGTCAACAGTAATTTCCGGTCCCGATCAGCGGCAGGGTAGGGCAACGTGACCGCAATCATAGGCTTGTCGAAACTATCATGTTATTCTGGAGACCAATCCAGGTCTGCAACCCGGACCTGCAATACACGATGAAGTCGAGGAATCTCGGTCTCGAGTAAGTCCATAAGTTCCCGGTAATCATTCGGCTCCTTGCCAGTTGGATCGGGTAGGTCATGCTGTTCAATCTCGTCCGGTTTCCGCCCGAACCCCAGTAAAGTCTGAACTCGATCCTTGAGATCGGGATACATCTTCAGCAAGGCATCACGATGAGCCTGCTCAGCCGTGATGATCCAGTAGTAGCGTTCCATCAACGACGTGGTGACAGGCCGTGACTTATGATTGGTAAGCGGCATCTGGCGTTGGAACATTATGAACCCAATCACCGGATTGACCGGAACGCCCGGAATCGCCCGAACACCAGCCGATGCAATCTGCCACTCTTCACCGCTCGATTCGACTGCCCTGCGGAACATCGCCTCTGCTACCGGACTGCGCGTAACGTTGGCAGTGCAAACGAATAGCACGCTTCTAAGTGAAGGCGAAGGCGGCCGGCCGGTCAAGAGGCCACGAAGGCGTTTGAACATGAATTTGCAGTTACTACTTGGTGCAGTTAGTTCTTGTCTTCTCCCACCTGCTTCGCGGGGGGGAAGGAATAAAAGGGGGGGCAACATGGGGTTGCACATCTACCACCCTGTAGTCCCCCCGCAGAGCGGGGAGACAAGATAAGGTGATATTGCATCCATTAATGATGGATAAGACCTTACTATTCAATATGGGGAAAGCACACCGCTCCCACAAGTCTGCCCCTCGGCTGAAGCCATTGCTACTCTGCATCTGCTTGACAGGAGCCTCTTTCAATCCTAACTTGTATTGTCTTGTCAACGTGTTTACAATCAAGCAGCTTTTGGAGCCGCGATAAGTCGTTCTGCTGGGGTGCAGCCGTTTAGTCTATAGCCCTGATGCGGGCGGTTACAGTTATA
>Ga0194120_10007069_pt1 | contig 15525 bp, 15 predicted proteins | sample TA2MahCa65mmetaG_FD_148642 | JGI IMG/M metagenome (GOLD analysis project Ga0194120, IMG submission 148642) | Freshwater microbial communities from Lake Tanganyika, Tanzania - TA2015019 Mahale Deep Cast 65m | ecosystem: Environmental > Aquatic > Freshwater > Lake | place: Tanzania: Lake... | reverse complement strand
TCGCCATGCACGCCATCATCGAGCAACACATCGAAGACCTGCGCGACCTCTGCGTCCGACACAGCTTCCAGCGGCTCGAGCTCTTCGGCTCTGCCGCGTCCGGTGAGTACGAGGCAGGCGCGAGCGATCTGGACTTCCTCGTGATTTTCCCGTCGGACCTGACGCCGATCGAGCACGCACGCGCGTACTTCGGTCTTCTCGAGGACCTTCAGGACCTGTTCGGCTGTCCGATCGACCTGGTGGAGGCACTGGCGATACGGAACCCATACTTGAGGGAATCGATCGAGCTGAGCAGGACGCTCCTCTATGCGGCATGACCCACGCATGTATCTGTACGACGTCGCGCGCGCCTGCGAGGCAATCGCGCAGTTCACGGACGGTGTGCCGTTCGTCGATCTGCTGTCCGATCCGTTGCTGCTCCCGGCAGTCGAACGCCAGTTTGCCATCGTCGGCGAGGCGCTCGCGCGAGCGATTGAGTTGGACTCGACCGTAGCCGACGACGTCACTGGCGCACGCGATATCGTCGCCTTCTGCCGAGCTGTCGCCGACCGCGACGAGCAGCTAAGCCTCGACAGGGTCTGGGATGCTGTCGAAGGTCGCGTGCCCGCCCTGTACCGCGAAGTCTCCGTGCTACTTGCCGATGATCGTTGACGCAATCGCCCGACGCTGCGACTCTCTCATGCGCCGTCCATTTCCTCCGCCTCGTAACTCTCATCTTGAGGACGCCATGACCCGCCCCAAGCTTGTGACATGCCGCCGCGCCTTAGTCATCGCGCTGACCGTCCTTCTGACGGAGCCTGTCTGGGCGCACGTCACCGGGACCTACGGAATCGCGCCGACGCTCCCGCCGGAGATCCCTGGCATCGACCGGCCGTTCCCACACGATACGCAGAAGTTCACCTTCGCCATCATCGGCGACAAGACAGGCGGCGGCGAACGCAACTGGCACATCTTCGACCGCGCCATGGACGAAGTGAGCCGGCTCCGACCCGACTTCGCGCTGATGGTCGGTGACCTGATCCAGGGCTACACACCCGACGCCGCCGAGATGCAGCGCCAATGGCAGGAGTTCAGCGAGCACGCCGAGCGGATCGAGGTGCCCTTCTTCTACCTGCCTGGCAACCACGACATCTCGAACAAGGCGATGTACGAGTACTGGTCGGCGAACGTCGGCAAGACCTACTACTCGTTCGACTACAAGGGCTGCCACTTCGTCCTTCTGAACACCGAAGAGGGCTGGCGAGCCGACGAGCTCCAGTTCGGCTCCGAGCAGATGGCGTGGCTTGAGAAGGACCTGGTGGATCACCGAACGGCGCGACATACCTTCCTCTTCATGCACAAGCCCGTCTGGTACCACACGGGCGACGCCCTCGCGCAATGGGAGCAGGTCGAGAAGTGGCTCGAAGCGCGTTCCTACGCCGTGTTCGCGGGTCACTTCCACAACTTGTCCTACGAGCAGCGACGAGACCGTCCGTACTTCGTCCTGAGCGCGACCGGAGCCGGACTGACGCCGCGCGCGGCTCTCGACCTCGGCGCGTTCCACCACTACACGACAGTGACCGTCGATGGCGGCGACCTCCACATCGCTATCATCGAGCCTGGCAGCGTCCATCCCCACGACATCGCCCCACGCGAGGTCTCAGATCGCGCGCGCGAGATCATTGCTGCCGAGTCGCGCATGCCGCAGCTCAACACCAGCGGTGGCGACGGCGAGCACGTGTTCCACCTGAAGAACCCGCTATCGAAGTCCCTGACGGCGCGCGTCGAATGGACGATTCCCGACGGCAGTTCCTGGCGCGTCATTCCGAGCCAGGCGACCTATGTGCTGAAGCCCGGCGAGTCGGCAGACGCCGTGTTTCGCGCGGTCTATGGGTCCGAAGGGCTCCTGGCGCTGCCGTCGTACCGCTACACGCTGACCTACGGCGACAGTGAGCTCTGGAGCAGCACCGGGCAGTTGTCGCCGATGGACATCGAGAAGATGACCTCGGTCACGCAGTGGCGCGTCGTCGGGCCCTTCCTGATGGACGCGTCGGGGGCTCCGCCTGCCGGTCAACCCACCTGGCCCGACTTCCTGGAGGCGTGGGGTCCGGAGCAAGGCATCCAGGACACCTACCAGACCGAAGCCGGACCCATCGGCTGGAGGGATGCTGACGCCGAGGCGAACGGCTGGCTCGATATGAACGCCATCTTCGGCGGCGACTACCGCATCGGCCATGCGCTGTCGCACGTCTACAGCCCCGACGAGCGTGTCGCCATCGCCGGCATCCTGTGGAGCGACGATGTGACGCGCGTCCTCGTCAACGGCGAGGTCGTCGTGCCAGTCCAGGGATACAATGAGATCGCGGGCACGCGGTTCTTCCTCATGCCTCTCAAGCCGGGCTGGAACGCGCTGCTCGTCAAGAACGGCGACGGCACGGGCAATTGGGGCTTCACGATCCGCGTGTCGGACCCGGACGGCGTCCTCAAGTTCGCTCGCCAGGTTCCGTGAGGTGACCGCTCGACATGGGAGATAGCATGAACCTCGACAAGGCGCTGGGTCGTCCGCGAGGTCTGCCGGTGACCATCCTCGCCGGCTTCCTCGGCAGCGGGAAGACGACCCTGCTCAACTACATTCTGTCGGCGAACCACGGGCTCAAGATCGCCGTCATTGTCAACGAGTTCGGCGAGATTGGCATCGACAATCAGCTCGTTATCGGCATGGACGGCTCCGACGACGTTATCGAGTTGAGCAACGGATGTATCTGCTGCTCGGTCCGGACCGACTTGTACGACGCCGTGCGGAACCTGCTCAAGAAGCAGCGCGACGTGGACTACCTCGTCATCGAGACGACGGGCTTGGCGAACCCCCAGCCCATCGCGCAGACGTTCTTCGTGCCGGAGCTCCAAGAGAAGACCTATCTGGACTCCATCGTGACCGTCGTCGACGCCGTCAACTTCCCGCGCGTCATGCGCGACTCGGAGGTCGCGGAGCAGCAGGTCGCTTTCGCCGACTTCGTCCTACTCAACAAGGTGGACGACGCGTTCGCAGAGGCTGTGGACGCGGTCGAGAAGCACATCCGAGGCATCAACCCGTTCTCGCGCATCATCCGCACGAACCGGTGCCAGGTCGATCTGAACCTGATCCTCGATGTCGGCGCGTTCGACCTCGACCGCCACTTCGACGCGCGCGAAGCGGAAGCCTTCCGCGCCGGAACCGACGCGCACGACCATGGCGACGATCACAACCACCACCATGACCATGACGCCGATCACGACCACGCGCACCACACCCACTTCGAACAGGAAGGCTACTCGACCGCGTCGTTCGTCTTCGACGCGCCCTTCGCTGCGAAGGCGTTCCAGGACTTCCTCGAGACGCTTCCTGCCGCCGTGTTCCGCGCGAAAGGAATCCTCTGGTTCCTCGGCGAGAAGCAGCGCGCGATCTTCAATCAGGTCGGCAGCAGCGTCATCGTGGAGTGGGGAAAGGGCTGGGGCTCCGACTCGCCGAACTCGCAGATCGTGTTCATTGGTAAGGACTTCGACAAGGCAACGCTGTATGACGGCTTGAACGCCTGTACCGTGCGACCGAAGGCATAGCCCGCCGCGAGGAGCGACACGTGCCACCCGTGTTCCTGTTCGTCCGCAGCCGGCATCTCGAACGGGACTGGCCGTTCGTCCACGATCGCATGGTGATGCGTCTCGGCGAGCTCGGGGAGCTCCGCGTGCTCGAGCCGACGTCCGACGCGCCCATCCACGAGCAGACGGATGTGGCTGATGTCGTCGGACTCGCGCTCTACGGCGGGAACCTCACTGCGGAGTGCGTGCGCGCGATGCCGAAGCTGCGGATGATCTCCGCGAACACGGACAACTCCGGCTGGGGCTTGCCGCTGGACGCCCTGGCGGAGCGCGACATCGCCATCATCGACACGACGCGCGCCTGGGCGCAGTCCGTCGCCGAATGCGCCGTCACGCTCGCCCTATGCCAGCTTCGGAGCGTCGGGCAGTGGCACGCCCGCATGTCCGCCGGGGAGCCCCTGTGGGACTACGCCTATGGCCAGTTCTGCGACGAACCCGACTTCGTCAACGGCGACTTGGGAACCAAGCGCGTCGGCGTGATGGGCATGGGGCAGATCGGCAGGCGGATCGCCGCGTTCTGCGTCGCGTTCGGCGCGGATGTGTGCGGTCACGACCCGTTCGTGCCGGACGCAGTCTACGATCGACTGGGCGTCGCGAAGGTCGATATCGACGCGCTGGTGGATCGGTCGCAGATCGTCTTCGTGGCGATCCCGCCTTCGCCCTCGGCGAAGCACCTGCTGAACCGCGAGCGCATCTACCGGCTGAAGAAGGGCTCGCTCGTGACGGTCATCACGCGGGCGCACGCCGTCGATATGGCGGCGCTGCGTGAGCGCATCGTCGCCGACGAGCTCGCTGGCGCACTCGACGTGTACGACGTGGAGCCCGTGCCGGTGGACGACTCGCTCCGCAATCGCCGGAACGTGACGCACACGCCGCACATCGCCGGACGCACGAAGGACGCGAATCTGCGAACCGCCGACATCACCGCCGACGAGTTCCACCGCATCCTGAATGGCGAACCCCCTGAGCACCGACTGACGCCGGAAGCCATCCGCGTCCGGACGCAGGCAGACGCGTGAGTCGTCAGAACCGCGCCGACACGAGCGGTACGGTGGGTTCCGCATGCGCACGTCCGGCGAACTCGCTTCGACCCACGCGCAGCGACGGAGCCGTGCGTCGCGCGGCGAGTCCTACCGGAGCGTCGCTGTCGGCGCTATGAGCGAAGGGGCGGAAGTAGCCCTGCTCCCTATCCCAGTTGCGCGTCAGGTAAGCGCCGACGGCGAGTCCGACGACCGATCCGATCCCCACGTTTCGCCACGCGACGCTCCCATCATCGACATCCCGTAGGATGCTGACGCCGAAGCCGTACAGCGTCCCGACAACCCCGCCCAGGTTGATGAGCCTCGTCCGCGCCCGACTCATGTCGAGGCGTGGAGCCGCCCACGCCATCGTCACGATGCCCACGTCGCCCGCGACCATCGCGGTGAGGATGATCGAGTCGCTGTCATCGACGTCCGCCGCTCTCGCACCGCATAGGGCTAGCCACGTCCCCCACATGCCTCCCAGGTTGATGAGTGACGCGTCGCCGGCGCTGAAGTCGCGGCGTTTCACGAGCTCTGTCGCGCCGAGCCAACCGATGGCGCCTCCGGCGATACTCGCAGCGATGCTGGCTTTCTCGTTCGCGTCGGCGACAGCGGCTGCGCCAGCCCCCTGCCAGATTCCCCATCTGCCCGCAAGGCTCACGAGCGAGCCCTGGCCCTCAGTCCACGGTACCCTCCGCACGTACGAACGCGTCGTCGCCACGCCGACCGCAGGCACGACCAGCACGACCATCCCGGCTGGTTCCGATTCCTCGACGTCGGCGATGATCAGAATGCCCACCGCTGCCCATGTCGGGAACAGCGTTCCGAAGGTCACCAGGCTCGTCTTCGTACCACCCGACAGCGGCTCTCGCGGGAAGCGCTGCGCGCGGAGGTCAGCGGCGTGTTCACGCGCGGCAGCGGCGCGAGTGAAGTCGGGATAGTCATCGAGCAGCCGGTCCAGCCGAGCGACGGAGGCGCGGTACTTGCCGTCCGCAGCGAGACGGAGCGCCTCTCGGTAGAGGACGCCGGCTTCTCGCTCTCTCAGCTCCAACTCGGTGCGCTGACACCAAACGACGGGCGGAGCCGTCCAAACGACGCACACGACGACGACCAGCAGACGCATGCTTGCCCTCCTAGAACGGAACACTGAGCGCCAGTCCTGGCGCCGGTGGCGTCCCGATGAGCCTTACGCCGGCAGTGGAAGGGGCTCCCAGCCTGCCGATGCCGCCAGCGTCGGGACTGGCTGCCTGCGGGCTTGTCGCGCTCCAGGCGTACGCCAAGCCAGCGGCGCTGCCGAGGATCAGCGTGAACGAGATAGCGTCATCGGACTCCATCTCAGTGAGCATGAGCACGCCGCTGGACGCCAGCATGCCTACGATACCACCCAAACTGATGAGATTCGCCCGACCAGCGGTCATGCTGGCTCTGCGCGCTGTGGACGCCGTCGCCGCAACGCCCAAGTCACCGGCGATGAGCACATACGCCAGTGCGTCGTTGCCCTCAAGCGCCAAGAGAGGCAGGCTGAGAGCCGCAAGGATGCTCGCCCACGTGCCGCCGTGGTTGATGTAGGCAGCTTCGCCAACCGTCAGGTCGGTAACGCGCGTCACGGCGGATGCCGCGGTGATCCCAGCAAGCCCACCTGCGATGGATCCGCGGATCATCTGCTTGCCGTTGTCATCGTCTCGCAGGATGGCGGCTCCGAGCCCCTGCCATGTCCCCCACCACCCGGCGAACCCGACGAGCGCCGCCTGCCCCTCGCTGAGCTTCGCGCTCCGAGTCAGAGCATGTGTCAGGATGAGACCGGCGGGCGCTCCGACCATGGCGCCCGCTGTTGCCGCCTTCACCTCGTCATCGGTGTCCATCAGAAGCGTTGTGCCGATCCCCAGCCATGTTGCATAGGCGGTGCCGAAGACGAGCGCCTCGGTCCTGCCTGTCTGGTCGAGTCCCCGCCGGCGCGTGCGCAGCAGCCCCAGCCGCTCGAGCCGGATCACTCGCTCGGCGGCGATGCGGGCGTGTGGAGTCGCGGGATGGAGCTCGATCAGAGCCTGATAACGGTCGTATGCGCTTGAGTAGTCGCCGTCGATGAGCGCCTTCAGTGCCGCGTCGAACTCGTCGTCTGCCGACTGCTCCTGGGCATGCGCGGCTAGTGACAGGACGCACAATAACGCAACGGCGAGGCGAGACCCATCACACACCATCAGTGACCTCCCGCGCCAATGGGTAAGCGCCACTCGGAGGTTGGGCGATACCTGATGCGAGCCGTCTTGCGGCGCGCCTGCATCGACTCCCTGGAGGACTCCGATCGGGAGTCGTGATGATGCTATCGAGCGTCGTTCGCCACGTCAAGGTGAGCCACGCTACCTGATACCGTTCGGGCTCGTCAGAAATCGTCCGGCGGCTGGCCTCGGTCGGGTCCCATGATCCGAGGGCGCCGCGCGTCTAGGGCAGCGGCTCGCCTCCATGGGCAGTGAGGTCGGCGTAAAGGGCGCGGAGACGGTTCGTCACGGGCCCCGGTTCACCGGTTCCGACTCGCCGGCCGTCTACTTCAAGGACTGGGCACAGTTCGCCGATGGTCCCCGTCGTGAACACCTCATCCGCCGTGTAGACCTCGGTGAGCGACAGGTTCTTCTCACGCACCGGGATGCTGGCGTCCTGAGCGAGCGACATGACGATCCCGCGCGTGATGCCCGGCAGGCAGCTATCGGCATGGGGTGTGAGCAGCACGCCGCGACGGACAACGAAGATGTTGGTCGCGTTCGTCTCCGACACGAAGCCGTTCAGGTCGAGCATGATCGCGTCATCGACGCCTGCCACATTGGCTTCGATCTTCGCCAGGATGTTGTTGATCAGGTTGTTGTGGTGGATCTTCGAGTCGATCGTCTGCGGCGAGTTCCGCCGGACGGACGCCGTGACGAGCCGGATGCCTGCCGACGAGTAGATGGGAGCCTTCCACTCGGCGAGAACGATGAGGCAGGGGCCCTCGCGGTTCAGGCGCGGGTCCATCCCCGACGTCACCTTGACGCCCCGGCTCAGCGTCAGGCGGATATGCGTCTCGTCGCGCATCCCGTTGGCGCGGAGCGTCTCGAAGATGGCGTCGCGGACGAACTCACGGCTCGGAACGTCCCGGAACGCCATCGCGTGCGCCGACGCAAAGAGCCGGTCAAGGTGCAGATCGAGCGCGAAGATGCGCCCGTCGTAGACGCGCAGCCCTTCCCAGACGCCGTCGCCGCCCTGCACCAGGCTGTCGAACACGGAGACCTTCGCCTCCGCGCGCGGCACGAGCCGGTCGCCGACGAAGACGTGGATGTTCTCGTTGCGTGGATCGGGCAGTTCAGCCATCCCGTCGCGCCTTGATCGCTACGGCGTACATCGACTCGTAATACGGTTGGCACTCGTCGAGCAGCGGCTTGAGGCGATCCGGCACGGGCTCCCGCTTGGGGCGGTACGGCTCGAACCCAGTCGAGCGATGGACGTTCGCATACCAGTGCGGAGCCCACACGCCATCCACCGGCTTGGGGCCCGGTTCCCAGGACAACATGGCTTCGTCGAACGGAATGCCGATCAAGGCGCAGAGCTCGCCCAGAACGCCTGGCGGGTCCAGCAGCAACTCGCGGGCGTCCAGGACCGGCGGCTCCTGACCCAAGCCACGAAGCTGGTCGATGAGCTCGTACTGCATGCGGAACCCCGTGTCACGCAACGTCGGGTCGTCGAGAACCCTCGCGAGCGACGTCACGACCTCCGCCGGATCGCGAGTCAGGATCACGTTGACCGTGTGCCGCATGAACGAGCGATCGATCTCGACCAGGTGGTGCGCCATCTGCTTCATGAAGAGAACCGGCACGTCGCAGGGTCCCAGGATCACGTCGCGGACGACGCGCTCGCCGTCGTTCTCCATCGAGGCGAGGACATCCGCCTTGCCTGGATGGTCAGCATCCGAAACGCGAAGGTAGTGAGCGTAGAGCGGCTCATCGAGCGCGCGCGTGTCGGGGCGCTGAGCGAACGCATAGAGCACCGCCGTCGAGACGTTCCGTGGACCCGACCAGAGGCAGATCCGCCTAACGTCACCCATGGCGCGTCCTCACGCTGACTCTTCGAGCAGTCGGACCATGTCGCCCCGACCGAGGTGCCGCGCCCATCCCATCGGCGTACTACGGAAGGCGATGTCCTGGATCGTCGTATCGGCGCCGGCAGCCAACACGAGCCGAGCGAGCTCGGCGTCGTCACGCTCGACGGCGATATGCAGCGGCGTCGCACCCCACTGTCCCGCGCGGCGGTTCAGGAGGTCCGGCGAACGACGAAGGAGCTCGCCGACACGATCCTTCCATCCCAGGTCCCACGCCGACACGATGTCGAGTGTTGCCCCGTGGCTGACAAGCCATTCAGCCGACTCTGGCTTGCCGCAGGCGATAGCCACGTCGAGAGGCGTCATGCCGCTCGCTAGAGGCGCGTCTAGGAGCGCGTTGTCGATGCTCGGACGAAGCGACGTCAGCGCATCGACATTCCCACACCCGACGGCTTGCCCAAACGCCACGACGGCCCTTGACGGCGGGTTTGCGCTCAGCCGAGGCACGTTGAGCCACCACGTGCAGCCGAACCCGATCGACTCGAATCCAACGCGCCGGTAGATGCGCTCTCCGTCCGCTGTTGCGTTGAGCGTCGCGAAGGCATAGCCCCGATCGCGCACCCACTGGCACGCCCGGACGACGAGAGCTTTCCCGATGCCTCGGTTCCGCGCGGCTTCTGCGACGCCACAGTCGTAGATGCCCGCGACGCCCCGATCGCCTTCGGTACACAGAACCACCGTGTTCCCGACGGGCTCGCCGTCCAGCCACGCCCCAAGCTGCAAGGCGTGCTCGCCCTTCGTGAGCAACCGTCGGGATGTGCGTCGGCTGTAATACGGGATGTTGTCGTTGCCCCAGTCCTCCGTTGTCACACTCTCGATGCGAACACCTATCGGAGCCGTGAAGCTCTCATCGAAGCGCGAAAGGTCGAGCGACATCCAGTGCGGTTGCCAGCCCAACTGGAACCCCCGCGCCAGCAGGTACGCCTGTGTGTGAACAGGCTTCGGCGGGTCGAGCGACCAGAAGCCGATCAGGTCCTGCGACCCGCGCGCTCTGTAGAATGCGACGATACGGTCGAACGCCTGCGGGGCGTCGGCGTCCGACAGGTCCGGGAAGAGGATGCTGCCGCCGGGCTTGGGTCCTCCCGTCGCCGTCCATGTGACGCCGGGCAACGAATGCACCTCGGCGTTCTCTTCGCCGGTCATCCACACGATATGGTTGAGCGCGATGGCGTCTTGCAGGCGCTGTGGCGTTGCGCCTTCGGGTCGAAGTACGTGCCTCACCGGCGTACCTCTTGAGATCACGTCGTGCTGCGACGGAAGCCCCTCCCGCGCTGGCATGCGAGAGGGGCACAGGTCTGATGTTCGTGGCTACTCCCGGTCGGGCATCGGAGTGCCGGAGCCTGACTCGGGCTGGAGCTCGTAAGTGAGCGAGGCGGGATAGTCCAGCGCCCACAGCCACACGGGCCAGATGAAGATGCCGCCGACAATCGCGCTCATGTTGGCGCGGCCCTGTCGAGCGAACTGCTCACTTACGGGCTTGTACCCATCCTTGGCGATGCGCACCGAATGCGACGTGAGCGACACCGCCATGTCTTCATATCGAACGGGCGTCTGCCCAACGCGGACCCCGTCGACATATACGTCGGCTCCGGACGGCATGCTGTCGATCATCGTAACGCCCGCGCACCCAGACAGGATCAGGGCACACCCGAGGGCTACGAGCAGGTTCGTTCGCATCTCGACTCCTTCCTAGGCGCGCCGCGGTCCTCGCGCGCCACGACGCAGGACGGCGATCCCTTGGTCTGCGGAGCTCGATGACACATACGCACTACGTATGGCAACCATCAATGCGTAGCCTGAGTCCGCACGGATCCCAAGGGCTTGATGACACATACACACTACGTATGGCTACTGGTCGCGCAGCGCGAAGGACGCGACCGAGCGCATCACCGACCGCCCGTGGACCTGAGCGCACTCCACGTTGTCGACGCCTTGCCCGCTGGGTCGACGGCGAGCTGCGCATCGACCATGATCCCGGAGATGACCCAGTTGGCTCCGCCCTTGTGCGTCACGTTCAGCTTGAAGGGGATCGTCCCGGTCACGTGCCAGAGGAGCCACATCCCCGCGTTGAACTCCGGGTTCTGCACGGTCAGATCAGCTTTCGCCGGAACCGCGTCCTGGTAACCGACGATGTCTTCGATTCGCACCGAGCTGTCCCAATCGACGCAGTAAACGGCGACCTGGTAGTCCTTCGATGCGACGGACAGGGAGAACGTGTGCGTGCCGGTTCCCCAAGCGCACGCGCCGATGCGCCTGCCGTCATCGGCGACATAGGTCAGTCCCCGCTTGTCGTTCCCGGCGTCGGTCGCCCAGTTCCACCGGTTGCTGTTGCCTTCGTCGTACGCCTCCAGCACGCCCTTCCTGAACTGGTCGGATTTCTTGCCGGGATTGTTGACGCCGTTGACGCCTCCGGCATCGAAGATGATCGCGCCGTCCTTGCCGTACTTGCCCTTCCAGTCGCCCTGGGTCTTCTTATCGACGCCGAGGTACTTCACGTCGGCGCTTGCCGTGAACGCCACGGCGACGGCGACCATCACACACACTCCAAGAGACAGAGCTCGCATCTCAGTCCCTCCTGAGTTCTGCGCAAGTCAGGAAACCGCGCCTCCGGTTCCCATCCTAGCATTGCCGTCAGGGCGCGACAAACGACTCGACGCACGTATCCCGGCTTTTCGAGAGCGCGCACTCGAACCGTCGATGGGTTGGCGATGTCTGGACGGTCGGAGGACTCGGACCGATCGGTCGCGCGTCCTCTGTGGGCAGGGTACGGCTAGATGTTGAACACGCCTGGCACGACCCAGATGTACTTCACGGCGAGCGTCCACCGCAGCAGCATCTTGATCGGCACGCCGATCATGATGAGGAACAAGCCAGAGACGATGGCGTATCTCAGGAGCCCGAGGCGGGCGATTGTCTGGACGACTCGTTCCGGAGCCTTCGTCAGCACTGCGTCGTGAAGCCGCGTCCAGTTCTCGCGCTTGCGCAGCCACAGGGCGAACAGCACGGCTGCGACGGGCGTCACAGCCCCGCCCGGAGCGCCGGCGAAGAAGAGCCCAACCGACCCCACGATGGCGACGATCAGACCCACCACACCCGCCGACGGGATGCGCAACAGCGCGAAGACGATGCGCCACGGCAGGGCGAACGTCCACAGGAAGAGGTCGAGCAGCCGCCCCAGCGGACCCGGGCGCTGAGGATCGGTTCCAACAATGGCGTCGAGCGTCTTCAGCTCGGAGTCCGGGCGGAGTCGTTGCGTCTCAGGATCGACCAGTTCGCGACGACGGAGGACGCGCGACCCGACGAGATAGCTCATCGGGCCCAGCCCGAGCCAGCCCAGCACCAGGGCTCCGCCGAACAGCACGCCGATGGCAGCCTTGGAGTCGAACGCCGCCTTCACTTGGAGGCGCGTCGTATCGGCGATCCCGACTGCCACCATCAGGCGCGACAGCCCTTCACCCACGACGTTCGAGAAATCGACGTTGTTCGCGAAGACGATCTTGTGGGCGTCCCACGTCTCGACCGGCGAGAAGAAGTTCCATCCGGGCCCGCGCAGGAAGGTTCCGATGAAAATCTGGGCGCACCAAAGGACGAAGAAGCCCAAGAAGAACACCGCAAGGGCGAACGGGCGTTCGCGAACCGTGTAGTACCCGGAACCGTTCTCGTTGCTGTCGACGTACGGAATGACGATCAAGCCCATGATGATGATGGCGGGCAGCACCACCCCGGCGAACCACGGGTCGAAATAGACGAGCATCTCCTGCAGCCCGAGGAAGTACCACGGAGCCTTCGACGGGTTGGGCGTCTTCGACGGGTCGGCAGGTTCCTCCAGAGGCGCGTTGATCGTCACCGACCAGACGGTCAGGATGAGCATCACGATGATCAGCGCGATGAACTCGATCCGCATCAGGTAGGGCCAGGTGTGGACCTTCTCGCCGGCATCCTCGATGAGCGGCTCGGAGTTCCGGCGTCGCCGGTCGTTGATGACCCCTTGCCACAAGCCCCACCCCGTGAAGAACGCGAGCAGCGGGTACAGGCCGAGCACGGGGATATTGTCCGGCTTGCTGATGATCAGCCACAGATTGTTGAGATCGATGCTCTCGAACATCTCACGCCCTCAAGAGGTACTCGACGGCTTCGTCACATGGGACCCGAGATGCCACCGTCTTTGCGGATGCGCCAGAAATGAACCGCCATCAGCACCGACGCGATGAGCGGCACGAAGATGCAGTGGAGCACATAGAACCGCAGCAGCGCTGTTGGACCTACGATGGTTCCGCCCAATAGCGCGAACCGCACGTCGTTGGACGACGTGATGAACTGCGGCGTCAAGGGCCCCTCGGCTCCGATTCCGGGATGCGCCTTCGCCATGTTCGTCCCGACGGTCACCGCCCAGTACGCCAGTTGGTCCCACGGGAGCAGATAACCCGTGAAGCTCAGGAAGAGCGTGATGACCAACAGGATGACCCCGACCGCCCAGTTGAACTCGCGCGGCTTCTTGTACGATCCGGTCATAAACACGCGCAGCATGTGGAGCCAGACAGCGATCACCATGCCGTGGGCTGCCCAACGGTGCATGTTTCGCAGCAGCATTCCGAACGGCACGTCGAACTGGAGCGACTTGATGTCGTTGTAGGCGTACTCGGCAGTGGGTCGGTAGTAGAACATGAGCAGCACGCCGGTGACGGTGCATACCAAGAACATGAGGAAGGTGATGCCGCCCATGCACCAGGTGAACCGCACCTTGGCAGCGCTCCTCGCGACACGCACGGGGTGCAGGTGGAAGAAGACGTTGTTCAGGACCTGCAGCGACCGGTTGCGCGGCGTGTCGCGGTAGTCGTGACGGAACATCGACTTCCACACCTGCGTGCCGGTGATGCGATCCCGGATCGTCGACCAAAATGCCATGCCTCTATCCCTGCCTCCGCTGCCGCGCTAGCTGTCCGAGCCCTTGTCGATCGCGACTCATCCAGTATTCAGTACTCACCGCGTCAAACGATGGGACGCGGCGTCTCGATGATACTCCCGGGTCTCTCCCACTCGCCCCGCTCCCATCGATAGGTCTTCGCCTTGTCGATGACCAGTTCACCATCTTCGACTCGCAAGTCGAGCTTCTCCAGCGGACGTGGGGCGGGTCCCTCGAAGTTCACACCATACGCATAGAACCCCGTTCCGTGGCACGGGCACTTGAACTTTGCCTCGTTCTCGAGCCAGCGCGGCGTGCAGCCCAGATGCGTGCACACGGCGAGAAGCGAGTAGATGCCGTGCTTGCCGGTCGTCGGATCGTCGCCGTGAACGATCCAGACCCGTTCGGATGTCTTGAAGGTTTCGTAGACCTTGATCTTCCCAGTGGGGTCGGGCGGGTAGTTCGACAGAGCGCCCGCCTTGAACCGAGTCGGTGGCTCGTACAGCACGCGCGGGAAAAGGAAGCGCACGAGCATGAAGAGCCCGCTGCCAACGCCCCCCAGCAGTACGCCCAGCCAGCCCAAGCCCAGGAAGAGTTTACGTCGATCCATACGCGACTCCAGGGACATCGTCGTGGAGACGGTCCACGTCGGGGAACCGACCGGAGGGGACGCGTCGAACACCAGCAGTCGTACTGCGGGAGCACATCCGGAAGAACCGGCGAGGCACGGAACTGCGCGATCCTGATCCGCACAACGGGGTGAACTCAGGTGCGCTCACCGGCTCCACTCAGGCACTGAAAGGGGTTCTCCGGACACGCCTCACAACCGCCGGGGGCTATTGTGTCACATCGCCGAGAAGGCTGTCAAGCGGTTTCCCTGACCGGTGTTCCTAACTCATGATGATACTAGATCCAGCCCAGATGGAGGCAGATCATCGCAAGCGAAGCGCGGAGCCACCAACTCTCTTTTGTGTAGCCCTTCGTCCGACGACGCAGACGGCACAACCGATCCCTCAGGATCGAATGAATCCCTTCGTTCCTGTTGACCGGACCGTCCTTGCCGACGTGATGGACGGCGCGCGGCAGCCACCCGTACACCTCGTAGCCGTCCGTATAATACGCCTTTGAGAGCGGCAGACGATCCGCCAGTCGCAAGAACGTTTCCTCGCTTCGGTCGCCCACCTTGTAGAACACGCGGTGCGGACAATTCTTCTCTTCGATGACCGCCGTCCAGATCCAGACGCTCTGCCGTTTGGGTTCCTTCCGCGCCTTCTCATACGTCCACATCTCATCGAGTGCGATGGCATCGACCTTCTCCGGCGGGCGAGCGTCCAGCGAATCCCCGTTGGTCGGAGCGGCGGCGTCCATGCGCCGTTGGACGGTCTCTAACGCCCATCGGGCTTTTTTTGATCCACGACGTCACGATTCCGACTTTCACCGATTGAATGCGACTGATCGCCTCGATGCTGGTTCCTTCGCAATACAGCGTGACGGCTTGTCGGCGCACCGATTCCGGATAGACGTGCCGCTGGGCGTCCGGCGTGTGCCGGTGGTGACACTCACGGCAAAGATAGGTCTGTTTCCCATTGGCGTTGCCGTTCTTAACGATCCAATTCGAGCCGCAATGCGGACAGCGAACGTCGTGACGATACGAGCGGGACGTGCCATGTGCGATGCCTCCTGTTGTGATGCGCAGGAAGCATTATAACAATATCATCATGGATCAGGAGCACCACCCAAAGAGGTTCCTTGCATCCCTGCTTCCAGCGTCCCGCCAGATGCACGCGCGTGGTTCCCTTGTAGGAGACGTTCTTGGGAGACGTTCTTGGCAAAGACGGCCTTCCCAGGAGCCAGAGCCTACG
>Ga0194120_10007067_pt1 | contig 15526 bp, 17 predicted proteins | sample TA2MahCa65mmetaG_FD_148642 | JGI IMG/M metagenome (GOLD analysis project Ga0194120, IMG submission 148642) | Freshwater microbial communities from Lake Tanganyika, Tanzania - TA2015019 Mahale Deep Cast 65m | ecosystem: Environmental > Aquatic > Freshwater > Lake | place: Tanzania: Lake... | reverse complement strand
CTCACAGGACGGAAGCCGTACCATGCCTCGGCTTGATGCATGGGCGGAGGGCTCGCCAGCACCTCCTGCGCGGCTCTCAACACCGCCTGGTACCGGACCGGGTTGACCCCGGGTGCGAGACCGGCCATCTCGAGCGTGCCGCCGAAGCGCAGCCGATCGCCGAGCGGCGTTACGACCACGCGCCGCTCCATCACGATCAGCGGCACGCGCGGCGCGACAGGATGCGCGACACCGGAGGAGATCGCAGGGACCGTGGCGCTGTAGCCCTTGGCCGGCTGCATCGGCATGCGCAGCCCGAGCGGCGCGGCCAGGGCCGGAGTCCACGCGCCCGCGGCGAGCACCACGAGATCCGCGGGAATCTCCTCGCTCGGCTGCTCAAGCAGCACGGCGCGGGCCCTGCCGCCCGAGATCAGGATGCGCGACACGCCGCATCCGGTGATTAGGTGCGCCCCGCGCGCCTGTAGCCCTGCGACAAGCGCCAGTGTGTAAGCATAGCAGTCGCCGTGAGCCTCGCCCTCGATGAACAGGGCCCCGCGGATGCGCCGGCTGAGCGCGGGCTCGAACTCAAGTGCCTCTTCCCGTGAGAGAAGCCTGCTCTGGAACCCATCCTCTCGCAGCGCGGCGTGCTCGTCGCGGGCCGCGCGATGAGCGTCATCCGAGAGGTAGACGTGAAGAAGGCCCTCCCTCCGGTATAGGAACTCTGGACCAATCTCGCGCGCCGTCTCCTCGAAGAGGTCGAGGCTTGCCCTGCTGAGCGTCAGCAGAGCGCGGAAGCCGCGCTCTGCTGACAGGGCGCCGCAGGCGCGTCGGAACCGCCAGAACCATCCGAGCAGCGCGGGCACAACCGTGGGGCGCACATAGAACGGGCTGTCGGGCACAAGCATCCAGCGGGCCGCTTGAGCGATCACCCCGGGCCCGGGAATCGGTTGCGAGTGGCTGGGCACGATCAGGCAGGCGTTGGCGTAGGAGCACTCGCGGCCTGCTTCGCCGCGGTCAACCAGGGTGACCCCCCAGCCGGATCGAGCCAGGTAGTGCGCGCAGGATGCGCCGATGACGCCGGCTCCGACCACGACAGCGCGGCCGCTCAACCAGTCCTCCTCTAGACGGGCGCCGGCGCCCAAAGGACCGCCGGCCGCCCGCCCGGTACTTCATCGAGCCGGATCAAGGCTCCTGTTCGGGGTGTTCTCGGTCCGCCTGCTCGAAACCGAACTTCCGCTTCCGGCCGGACCGATACTCCGACGTTCGGCTGGCAAGCGCTGTCCAAGCCCTGGAAGTCCCCTTGCTGCTGCTTTCATACAGAAGGGCCGCGTGTGCGGGGATTCCCACGCACAGTGCGTCACTGATCGCTGCAAGGTCGGCGCTCAGGAAGGCGAACTGCCATCCGTCGGCTTCGGTCCTCTCCCTTATCATCTTCTCTATCTGGTCCTTCCGGAATTCCTGGCTGGAGTTCTCCTGCCCATCTGTGACCACGGCCATGATTACCCTCGATGGGCGGTCCTCCTCTTTCAGTGCGGAGAGGCTCTTCTCAAGGTCATTGATGCCTCTGCCCATGGCATCGAGCAGAGGCGTCGATGCGCGTGGAACGTAGGTCTTGCGTGTGAGTTCGGGAACGCCCTGGATGGGCACAAAGCGATGGACGACCTCGTACGGATCCTGAGTGTCAAACTGCACGAGTGTGAGAGTCGCGGCTCCCGGCTGGGCCTTCTGCTCCTTGAGGAACGCGTTGAATCCGCCAATCGTGTCATCGCGGATACTCTCCATGGACCCCGTTCTGTCGAGGATGACCGAAATGTGCGTGTATTCCTGTTTCACTTCGAATCCCCCCTTCATGTCTGGTGCAGTGGTGGCGGCAAGGATTCCGGCTCGCCATAGCGAATCCCCCTTCTGCGAAGGCCGCAGTTGGCCGGGCACCTTGTCACCCGCGCATATCCGCTTTAGAGTATTATACACGCTAAAGCGAGAGTTGTCAATGCTATAGCGAACAGGGTGGGGGAGGCCGCATGGACGACGAAGCAAGGAAGCCCAGGGGGGTTCCCAGACGTTTCAGGACACACCTCAACTACGGGGAGGCCATCAGGCACCTCCGGCAGGAAGGCGGGATGAGCCGAGACGCCTTGGCCGCAGCATCCGACATCTCGCCTTCGTATCTCTACGAGGTTGAGCGCGGCTACAAGCGGCCTTCGACCGATGTGCTGGCCGCCCTGGCAGAGGCGCTCGGCCGGTCTCCCAGCGAGATGCTCGCCCACATCGAGGCGCGCTCAGAGACCCTGCCCGAGGCACAGGCCGAGAAGCCATCCACTCCGCCTACCGCTGAGTTGTACATGATGTCCCAGCGGCACGCCTCGCCGAGAGAGAGCGACGCGCTCCGCTACCTGCTGGAGCTTCTCGAGCACCTGAACGAGGATGACATCCGCCTCCTGCTCGCGCTGGCGCGCCGCCTGGCAGGCAGGAACCGGTAGTGCACGGGGCCGGGCGCATCGGCCGGGGGTGAGTCCATGCTTCGTCTGACGGTCCTGGGAGGCGCCGGCGAGATCGGCGGCAACAAGATACTGCTGGAGGATCGGGGAGCGGGCCTCCTCCTCGATTTCGGCATCAGCTACCGGCGTCGGGGTATGTTCTTCGAGGAGTATCTCAACCCCCGCACCGCGGCCGGCCTGACCGATCTGCTGGTCACAGGAGTGCTTCCGGCCGCACCCGGCCTCTACCGCCACGATCTGCTGGAGATGCTGAAGCGGGATGGGCATCCGGATCACCCCCAGCCGGGCGCGCTCGCGGTGCTGCCCCTCCACGACGAGCCCGCCGCAGCGGCGGTGCTGCTCTCGCACGCCCACCTCGACCATGCCGGGCACGTTAGCTTCCTGGACGAACGGATTCCGGTGTACTGCTCGGGCCTCACCCACGCCACCATCGAGGCCATGACGCAGAGCAGGGGGCGCGACTTCGAGACCGAGATCCTGAACTTCCTCTCCCGGCCGGCGCTTCCACCCTACGACGACGCCGTGCCGCGCCGCTTCGAGGCCGTGGAGGACGAGTTTGAGGCGGGAGGGATATCCTGCCGCGCACTGCCCGTGGATCACTCGATGCTGGGAGCCGTGGCCTTCCTCGTACGCACCTCGCGGGGAAACATCCTCTACACCGGCGACCTGCGCTTCCACGGACCCGAGGCGCACCTCAGTGAAGCCATGCTGGAGTCCGCTGCTGCCGAGGGTGTCTGGATGCTCATCACCGAGGGCACGCGTCTGGACGCCACCGAGCGCCGGACAGAGGATGACGTGTTCGCCGAGTGCCTGGAGGCCGTGCGCGGTTCGCGCGGGCCTGTGATCGCCGACTTCGCGCCGCGCGACCTCTACCGGCTCTCCACGTTTCTGGGCATCGCGAAGGAGACCGGCCGCTCGCTGGTAATACTTCCTCAAGACGCCCTCCTGCTGGAGCACCTGCACGGCCGGCACCCACTGGTGCCCGACCCCAGGAGAGAGCCCATCCTGATCCTCAAGGAGCGCAAGGCCAGCGGCACCTATCGAGATCAGGACTATGCGACCTGGGAGCGCCAGGTGCTGCGCTGGCCCACCGCGGGCACCGCGCGCGATCTGCGCTCATCGCGCTCGAGCCTGATCCTGGCGCTGTCCTTCTGGGACATCAACAACCTGATTGACCTGGGGGTGGGCGACGGGGACGATGCCCTCTTCATCCACTCGGCCAGCGAGGCTTACAGCGAGGAGCAGGCCGCCGATGAGCGGCGCCTCGGCAACTGGCTGAACCTGCTGGGAGTGCGCGCCCGCCTGCGCAGCCACGCCTCAGGACACGCCTGTCAGGCCGACCTGGTGCGCATGGCCAGGCGGCTGCGTCCCGAGATCCTGGTGCCGGTGCACACAGAGGCTCCGGGGTTGTGGAGTGAACTCGTGCCCGAGGTTCAGGTGGTGGAGCCGGAGGCCGGGGTGGAGATGCGGTGGTAGGATGCGGCCCGGATGCGGGGTTGCAGATGGGTCAGGGTCGCACCTCTGACGGCAGCCGCGAGATGAGGGCCTCGTAGGCCTCCTTGGCTGTTCCTAGCGCTTCTTCGGTCTCTTCGCGCGAAGGCAGGTCCGGCTCACCGGGATAGCGATACTTCCACGCGTACTCGGTGAGCCATGCAGTCCGGCGCAGCACGGGCTCGAGTTCGGGGACGATTGCGGCGCACTGTTGGCCGAGCTCCACCAGGTTGTGCGTCTTGCCGAAGGGGCGGTCGTGCCACGTCAGGAATGCCTTCATCGCCTTCTCCACCATCTGCTGGCAGTGGAAGACCACGTCCGACGCCAGCAGCGGATCCCCGGTGCGCCCGAACTCGGCCGCCCGGAGATCCAGCGCGGCCCGGGTGAGCCAGGCCCTGGACTCCGCCACGCGCGCAGGGTCAAGCGGCATAGAGCAGCGTGCCCTCGCGAAGCACGGTTGCCGGGAGCGAGGCCTTGAGGTGCGTGCGGCTGTCGAAGTCCTCCGACGTCCACACCAGGACGTCCGCCGCGGCGGCCACACCCCACAGGCGCTCATAGGCCAGGCGGCTGCGCCGCCGCTCCGGTGGAGCGTCGCTGGAGACGATCACGAGGAGGTCGTAGTCGCTTTGTGGGCCTGCGTCGCCGCGCGCCTTCGACCCGAAGAGGTAGATCCGCTCGGGCCGGTAGGCATCCACAAGCCGGCGCACGATCTCCGCCAGAACGGGGTCGCGCTGGGGCACGCCCTGCCGCGCTTCTCCCCGCCACGATCCTGACCTCTCTCCAAGCCAGCGATCAACGGCCTCGCGCAGGAACCGCCAACGCCGCCCGACCTTCCGGCCGGGAATCTTGCGTTCTTGGGCCAGCTTGTAAAGGGTCGACTTGGGGATTCTCAGGTGGTCGGACAGCTCAGCGATTGTCAGCACGTTTGTGTGACGGATCATGTCGGCGCACCGCCAAGATTATGTCACCCCGTGCCCCGGCCGTCAACAGCCCGTAATTTTGAGTAATGATTGATACTAAAATCGACCCGAGCCGCCACCACGCAATACCGCCATCTCACCGCGCAGCCAGCCGTTGAAACGCTATCCCGGTACGGGTCAGCCGTGGCGGGTCGGCCATCATGCCACGCGCCGCGGCCAGGTTGGCCTGCCTGAACAGCTCGGCCGGGCGCAGCCCCCGGGTGGACTCGCCGTACTCGACGTAGCCGTAGAAGTGCCGCGACCAGAAGAACGATGTGAAGTCGATCTTCTGAAAGTGCGAGAGCCTTCCCACGAGCGTGATGAACTCCACGTCGAGCGGTTCCCAGAAACCGAAGACGTCGCGCGCGAAGAGCGCCGGCGCCGCTGCGACCGCCTGCCCGCGCAGCTCGTGGTCGCGGGTCTTGTAGAGCCATGCCTCGCCGAGGGCGACCTTCTTGCCGGCCCGCCGCGCTACATCCGCGAACCTGATCGCGCGGTCAATCACATAATCATGGTTGATCGGGTAGATGTGCATGTCGAGGTAGTCGAGCGTGGTGCGGGCAAGACTCTGCGCGTAGGCCAGATCGTCCCAGGTGCCGGCACCCGCGCCGATCAGGACGCCCGAGCGTTCGAGGCCGACCAGTACCTGTTGCACAAACCCGGTATAGTTCGCGACGGTGAAGGACAGCCCGGTGTTCTCTTGAGCGGTGTGCGGCTCGTTCGCGATGGTCAGGTAGTCGGGCCGGATCTCGCGGATTATCACCTCGGCCATGCCCCGTGCCTCGCGCGTGTAGCGCTCGAGCGTGAGCCCGGCGTAGTGGCCGGCAACGGGCAGCGCGCTGAAGACCGGCTCGCGGAACCCGGGCGTCATCTGCGCCAGGAACTTCAGGTTCCGCCTCTTCAGTTCGACGGAGAGCCGCTTGAAGAACTCGAGGTACTCGCCCGAGCGCGGAAAGCCGGGCACCAGGATCGGGTACTTGATCGCCACCTTGACCCCGCGCACACCCACCAGTTGCAGGCGGTCGAGGTTGAAGGTGACCACCTGCCACGCCTCCGGCCGCAGGATCGCCTCGCCCTGGTTGCTGTTGGCCGCCAGCAACTCGGCTGAGAATACGACGTCGTGCCTCTCGCCGCTCCACCGTGGGGTGATGTGGGCGTCTATGGCGCGCAACTTGGCGGCCAGCATGGCGTAGAGGTCGGCGTACTCGGCCGGAACGCCCGCCGGTTGGGCGGCGGGGGCAGGCGCGGCATCCCACGCCCCCGCCCCGACGAGTCCGACAAGCAGCGCGGCGATCAGGAGCAGTTGGGACATGCACGGAATGCGGCGCATGCGCATGTGCTCTCCCCCAGTGGAGTGGTGTGCCTGCCTTGTGGACCGGAAGGACGGTGCGCGGGTTGAGTCGAGAAGCAGGTGAAACCTGACGGCGTCCCGTACAGAGAGGACGGGTAACTTGGAGAGCGCCGCAGGGCGCTTGCGCGGAGGGAGACACCATGATGAGAAGGATCGCAGTCGCTGTTCTCTTGCTGTCCCTGGTCCTGACCGGCGCTGTCAACACGCAGGCGCAGCCGCGCCGGATCGTGGTCTACGCCGCCATGGATGAGACCGTGATCAGCCGGGTCGTCAAGGCGTTCACCGACCGCACCGGCATACCGGTGGAGATGTTAACCGTGGCCGCGGCCGGCACCATGGCCGCGCGCATAGTGGCCGAGAAAGCCCGCCCCCGCGCCGACATCTTCGTGGGCGGCTCAATAGACTTCCATGCCCCGCTGGCGGCCGAGGGCATTCTGGCGCAGTACCGCTCCCCGGTGATCGGGCAGGCCGGCATAAGCAAGGAGTTCGTTGATCCCCAGGGGTTCTGGAACGGGTGGTACTTCGGCGTGCTTTCGATCGTCGTGAACCGCCCGCTGTTCGACCGGACGCTTGGGGCTGCCGGCGTCGCCATGCCCAGGACATGGGACGACGTGCTGACGCCGGCGTACCGCGGGCACTTCGTGCAGCCCAGCCCGGTCACAACGGGCGCCGGGTACATCTTCACGGCCACGCAGCTCTTCCGTCTTGGCGAGGACCGCGGGTGGGCCTATCTCCGGGCCCTCCACGCCAACACCTCGCAGTACGCGCCCACGGTCCCGGCTGCGATGACGCTTGTGGAGCGCGGGGAGGCGACGCTTGGGATGAACTGGGCGCACGTGGGCCTCATGGCGCGCAACCGCGGGGTGCCGATCGACATCGTGATCCCAACCGACACCGGGTTTGAGATCGGAGGGGCTTCGATCATCAAGGGAGGCCCGAACCCCGAGGGCGCCAGGGAGTTCATAGACTTCGTGTACTCGCGGCTGGCGCAGGACATCGGCGCGAAGTACCACCTGACGTATCCCGTGCGGGGCGACGTCCCAAGCCCGCTGGGGATGCCGGCGCTGGAGACCATCAAGCTGGTCAAGTACGACCGCGAGTGGGCAATCGCCAACATGAGCCGCGTCCGGGAGAGGTGGACTCGAGACATCGGCCGCTAGGCCGCGCGGAATGCTGCGAACCTCCCTCTTGACCGGGAGGCGTTCCCGGCTGGCGGCGGACCCCGGCCTTCTGGCGGCGTATTCCGCCGCCGTGCTGTTGCTTGTGCTCTTTGTTCTGTATCCGACCCTGCGCGTGCTGGTGTTCCCGTCGCTCGGCGACTACCTGGCCATCCCCGACAGCGCGCGGTGGATGCAGGCCGCGCGCAACAGCCTCCTGATGATGGTGCTGTCGAGCCTCTCGGCAACGGCGCTCGGGCTGGTCTTTGCCTTCGCGATGACGCGGGGCGACATCCCGGGCGCGGGGTTCTTCCGCGCGATAGTGCAGTTGCCGATGTTCGCCCCTCCTTTCATGGTGGCCCTGGCCTACATCCTGCTGTTCGGCAAGCAGGGCCTGATCACGCGGTCGCTGCTCGGGCTCAACGTGAACATCTTCGGTCTGCCCGGGCTCTGGCTGGCCCAGACAGTGGCGTTCTTCCCGTACGCCGCGCTGATCATCAGCGGCGTGCTTCGGGGCATAAACCCGACCTTGGAACTGGCAGCCGCCAACCTGGGCGCGGATCCGCGGCGGGCTCTGCGGGACATCACCTTGGGGCTGGCGCGGCCAGGCCTGACCGGCGCGCTACTCGTGGTGGCGATCACCGTCCTGGCCGATTTCGGGAATGCGGTCATCATCGCAGGTGGGTTTCCGCTCCTGGCTACAGAGGCCTGGTTCCGTCTGGAGGGCATGGGTGACGCGCGGGGAGCCGCCCTGGTCGTGTCAATGCTCATAGTCCCCACTGTCGTGCTCTTCTTCCTCGAACGCCGCATCATTGGGCGGCGGCAGTACGTCACGGTAACCGGGCGCGGCACCCGCATGGACCCTGCTGGCACCCCGCCGGGGCTGCGGTGGAGCGTGTTTGGGATCTGCGCGGTCGCCTCGGTACTGGTGGTGCTCGTGTACCTGACAATCGTGCTGGGCGCATTCGTATCCGTCTGGGGATATAACTGGGCCATCACCCTTGACCACTGGCGCCTCTCGCTGGACCGGGTGGGCACCTTGACAAACAGCCTCAAGCTGGCGGCCGGAAGCGCGGGGATCACGGTCGTCCTGGCCGTGCTGGTGGCCTTCCTCGCCTCCAGGGAAAGCGTGGTGCGGCGCCTCCTCGATTTCTTGGCGATGCTGCCCGGAGCGCTGCCGGGCGTCTTCGTCGGGGTGGGATTCGTCCTGGCGTTCAACCAACCGCCGCTCGAGCTGGTGGGCACCTACTGGATCCTGGCCCTGGCGCTGGCCTTCTGGCACCTGCCGCTGGGCTACCAGACGGTCGCCGCCGCCCTCCGGCAGATCGAACGTGCAATAGAGGAGGCTGCGAGCAACCTGGGCGCCTCGAGCCTGGATGTGGTTCGCGATATCTACCTGCCGCTGCTGCGCGGGGCCATAGTGGACGTGTTCGCGGTGTCGTCCATCCGGACCGTGGTCAACGTGAGCATCGTGGTGTTCCTCGTCTCCCCGGGACATGTCGTGGCGACCTTCGCCATCATGTCGCTGATAGTCAACGGATCATGGGGCGGGGCATCCGCTCTGACGTCGCTGCTGCTGGCGGTGACGCTTGCGGCCGCAGGCCTGGCGCGGGTTGCCCTTGGGGCAGAAGTGAGGACGGCGAGAATAGGATAGAGCGCCGCGCCCCCGCTCCCCCAAACAACGACAAAGCCCCTGCTCCGAGCACGGAGTAGGGGCTTCATCAGGTCGGAGCCTATCCCAGCGAGAACGGGGGCTCTGAGGGCGGAAACGGCGCCACTGGCGGCGCCGGGGCGAACGGTGCCGGGGCGACGGGCCGCTTCACCCGCGCCCTCACGGGCTTCTTCTTCGCCGGAGCCTTCTTTGCCGGGGCCTTCTTCTTCGCGCGAACAGGCTTGCGGACCGGCTTGGCCTTTGCGGGCTTCTTCTTGCGGGCGACGGTCTTCTTCGCCGCCGCCTTCTTCTTGACGGGAGCCTTCCGAGATCGCTTGGCGCGCTTCTTTGCTGGCAAGGACTATCCCCCCTCCCGTTGTTAGCCTCGATGCCTCGCAGACGCTTACAGATGCACAGTACGCCTTCTTTTCAAGGTCTCCTGCTGGTCGGAGCAGGTATCCGCATGGTCGGGGGGAGAATTGTAGACCCCGTGGGGGACCGGTTTCACCGCGCCTTGGAGGCCGCCGTCGTCCTGGCGGCTCTTGCCACCGTCCCCCTCACTATCGCCCCGGCGCGCAACCCCCCGAGCCCGGCTGTCCTGGCAGGCGACTGGGCCGTGTGGGCAGTCTTCCTGCTCGAGTACGCCATCCTGCTGGCCGTTGCTCGTGATCGCAGGGCATTTGCGCGATCCAACTGGCTCAGCCTCGCAGTGGTTGTCCTGTCCTTTCCCATGCTGCCCGCGCTCATGGGGTTTGTGCGCCTGACCAGACTCGTACGGCTGCTCCGCCTGGCGCGGGTTCCGCTGGTGCTTCTGCGGGGCCTGGGCGCCCTGCGGCTCGCCATCGGGCGTCCGGGCCTGTTGTATCTGGCCGCCGCAAACGTGTTCCTGATCCTGGCAGGCGGCGCGCTCCTCTACCTGGCCGAGCCCGAGGAGGTCAAGGGAAGCATCTGGAACGGGGTGTGGCTGGCCATCGTCACGGCCACGACGGTCGGGTACGGCGACCTGGCCCCCGCAGGCCCGTGGGGCCGTGTCATCGCCATCGTGCTCATGCTGGCCGGTGTAGGTCTCGTCTCAACCCTGGCGGCCTCGATTGCCGCGTACTTCGTCGGCCAGGACCGGCATTCGGCCGCCCATGGGGATGACGCTGCAGCGGCCCAGGCCTCGTTGCATGCGGAGCTGGTACGGCTGACGGACAAGATCGACCGTCTGGAGCAGGCCGTTGCGAGGTTGGCCGAGACGCAAAGCGAGGGTCGGGCAGGGCGAGCAGCCGGTCCGGGAGACGGACATTAGGCCGACCGGTGGTGCAGCATAACGCCTTCCCGGAGGGCTGCGCGGGATGGCCGAAACCCGGACCAGTCGGGCAGTTGCGTGCGATAAGACCTGCGACCCCTGCCATGTTAGACTGGCATAGGCGGGGTGTTAGGCTGGTCGGTCTAATCAGGAGTTCGCCACTTCTGGAAGCCGAGCCTCGGAGGGACTAGCGCCGTGCCGACTTCGCAACTCCCTGGTCCGATAGTCATCATCGATGTCGAGACCACCGGCCTATTTCCACTTCGGCACGACCGCGTGGTGGAGGTGGCTGCGATCGTCGTCGACGGCGAGGGGCGAATCGTGCGCGAGTTTGCCTCGCTCGTGAACCCTGGGCGGGACATCGGACCGAGCAGCATCCATGGTCTGACCGCTGAAGACGTACTTCACGCTCCCCAGTTTGGTGACATTGCGGGCCTGCAGGTTGAGACGCTGCAAGGAACCGTCGCCATAGCCGGTCATAATGTGCGGTTTGATCACCAGTTCATCGAAATGGAATTTTCCAGAATCGACTCCCCCGTACCTCAATGCTTCACCATCTGCACAATGCAGCTTGCCGGTGGCGGGAAACTGACCGAGTGCTGCTGCGATTATGGAATCCGGCTGGACGGTGATGCCCATCACGCCTTGGCCGATGCTCGGGCGGCAGCTCGCTTGCTCTCTATTTTGCTCCCGGATCAACCGCGGATGGTTCAGAAGCTGAGCGGGCTGATGCCAATCCAATGGCCTGCGGTTCCCAGCACCGGGAAGCAACCAATCACGCGTGATGAGTCTCGCCGGCGCCAAGCTGAGCCGCCAACGTACCTGCAGCGTCTTGTCGGGCGAATGCACACCGGCGCTGATCCCATCGCCACTGAGGGCGCCGTGATGGCCTATGCGGCTTTGCTTGATCGCGTCCTGGAAGATCGCCATGTAGACGGCGCGGAGGCCGACGCACTCGTTGAAATGGCCGCAAAGTGGGGGCTAAGCGGGGAACAGATCAACTTTGCCCATCGGGAGTATGTGAACTAATTGGCCATCGCAGCAGTGGCCGATGGGGTTGTCACGGAGGCAGAACGCCGCGATTTGAAACTGGTCGCGCGGCTACTCGGTCAAGAGAAACGGGACTTGGACGAAATACTCCAAGAAGCGGCTGCGAGGGTCGCTAGTACACCCTTGGCTACGCCTGCGACGCCAACTCCAGAAGCCGGACTGCCTGGAAGGCGCGTATGTTTCACTGGCGAACTCCAGTGCCGGTACAACGGTGAGCTGATCCCACGTGAACTCGCAGAAGAACTGGCCGCCAAAGCCGGTCTCATCGTCATGGATGCGGTGACGAAGAAGCTCGACTTACTTGTCTTGGCTGACCCGCACTCGCAGTCAGGGAAAGCGAAGAAGGCCAGGCAATACAGCATCCGGATCATGCACGAGCCGGTGTTCTGGAATACTATTGGCGTAGCCGTTGAGTAATCAGGATTCAGCGCGCAGTATGGGTGCAGTGGCGAACCAAGCGTTGTACTTGACCGGGCCGGCATTACGGTTTTTCGAGACATCACGTTCCCTGCAGCCGGCCCGGCAAGTGAACGCAGTCGTTCGACGGGGGAGACAACTCCATGATTAGCGACCCAGTCACGTTTCTCGCAAATATCGCCTTGGTCGCCCGCGCGGATGGTATGTTGTCGGCCTCAGAACTGGGCCAACTCGAAGCGATTCGAAAAGAATTCGGATTCAAGAAGGGTGACCTCTCTGCCGCAGTCCGCCTTGCCGAAAGCGGAAACATACACTCACGCCCGTGGGGACTTTTGCGGACCAAGTTAAGAACCTGGAGCTTGTTCTTCGCGTCGCCTACGCAGACAGCGACCTCGATAGCTCAGAAGTCCAACTTGTAACTGACTTCTGTGGTAAGATAGGCGTTCATCAGGAGCAACTGGACAAGCTAACCGCGGAAGTGCTGGCATCTCTGAAACACGTTGGGAAGCTCTGTCCGACTTGCGCAGCGGAAAACAGCGCCGATTCCCGGTTCTGTGCGAAATGCGGGGCAAACCTCGATGTCCCTGGACAGGACATTCAGGTCAGGTTTGACATTCCCCAGAAGGGAATCACCATAGAGTTTGCCGAGTCGTCGGCTGCATCATTTCCCAAGGCGCTTGAGTTGGCGAAGACGACGATCGGATACCAGACATGTCAGAAGAACAAGAAGACCTGGCATTTTGCCACATACCCTTCCGGCGAGTTGGCCGATGCCTTGCCACTAGCGGGCGCGCTTTCCGGCATCAGGAATCGTGTACTGTACATCGACGGACAGGAACAACAGTGGGATGAGGTCTTTGGTTTCACTTGGTGCGCCGCACAGAGAGCCTCCGCATATAGACCGGCGGAATACTGTTTCGGCAAAGATGAAAACCGTCTTAACCCGTGGGGATGCAAACAGGCTCGAATGAACTGGACGGAGTGGGCCGATTGGTTCTGTTATGGTAAGTGGGAGAAGTCGGGCTTCATCGGTTCGAAGGTTCAGTGGAGATACGACAAAGACAGAATCCGGCACGAATTGGCGACCAATCTACACCGGTGTCGTCATTGCCCCCACCTGAACGCAAGTCTACCCGAAGCCGTGCTCCGGCACCTGCCAGATGTGGTTGTGCCCGGCACAGACAAGAACTGGGACTATCATCAGACGTACGAAGAAGTTCCGGGGGCTATCAAGATCGTCCGGAAGGAGCAATCTGAAGGATTCACCTTCAGTGACGAGTTCTGGGCCGACGGAGTACGGCCCAAGGGGCTCAGTGCGTTGGCTGACATACTTGCGAAGGCATTCCATGATGCAGGAATTGATCCCGAACTTGTCAGGATGTTGACAAAGTGACCGTCGGACAAAAGCATGCAGCGGACGGTGCTGCGCGCCGCCGCTGATGCTGAGCGTTGGGCATCACTCCTGTAATGCCGTAGAGCTGAGCGCCTACGACAGAGAATCAAACCTTTTGGGAGGATAACGCATACGCACATTGGATGAACGAATGCAGGCGTTAGAGCGCCGTGTAGAAGCTCTTGAGCAGCACTTTCGCTCTTCGGGAGCCAGCTTCCCGGCAACTGCTCCGGTAAGCCTTGAAAAGGAAGCTCCCGCAGATCGAGCGCTAAGCCTCGTTAAGGTCGAGATTTCAAACAAGCGGTTTGATCCTTCAAATCCTGACATCGGAACCTACGAAGACCATATCTGGTTCGACTGCCACTTTGTTCCCGCCACCCTCTCAAAACGGACGCGTGCAATGAAGGGGACGATCGAGTTCTCAGATCACTTTGATGAGGTGAGATTTCGAATCCAAGTGACTGTCAACGAACCGCTAGAGCCAGGACGTCGCTTGACGCAGAAGGGGGTTGGTTTCGCCTATAACCAGTTCATGGAGGCCCATCAGTGGATGCTAGCCACGAAGGAGCAAGACATGAAATGCGCTTTGCGCCTCAGCAATGTTCTGTATGCCGATGGTGAAGCAGAGACTTTGCAGTGACGGCTCGGTGATGCCTAACCCGCCATTGCAGCCGACGGCTTTCGGCCGCGGCTGAACTCCAACGTCAGGCGCCCGTGCATCCTGCCCTTAGGGGGGCGCATGCAGACCTCAAGGCGTGTTTCGCTACCTCGTGCACCTGCTCGGATGACCACAGGCAGGGCAAAGCGACAGAACCTGTGGTAACCTGCGAGACAACCGGGTTTGCGGCGATCGGAGAAAGGGCGGGGCGGGCGTATGCCTCACAAGAGGGTCGTCATGGTGCCGGACAAGAAGATCGCGCTGGTGGCTCACGACAACAAGAAGCGCGAGCTTCTGGAGTGGGCCAAGTTCAATCGAGATCTTCTCGCCCATCACGAGATCTGGGCCACCGGCACAACCGGCGAGATCCTTGAGCAGCAACTCGGCTTTCCAATCCACAAGCTGCAGAGTGGACCGTTGGGCGGAGACCAGCAGATCGGGGCCAAGATCGCCTGCAACGAGATCGACTTCCTAATCTTCTTCTGGGACCCGTTGGAGCCGCAACCGCATGATCCGGATGTGAAGGCGCTGTTGCGCATGGCGGTGGTCTGGAACATCCCGATCGCGTGCAACCGGGCATCGGCGGATTTCATGATCTCGTCGCCGTTGATGGACGGGGAGTATCATCGTCTGGTGCCCGACTACCAGGAGTATCGAAAGCGAAGGCTTGGCAGAGGCAAGGGCGCGGGCCGCGGCGAGGACAAGGTGTAGGGGGGCGGCTCCGTTCGGGATCATGCTCATGAGGGAGATCCTGCTTACGGGATCATGGTTCATCAGGGCTCCGAGAGAGAAGGTCTACTCGGTGATCTCGGACTTCGAGGCCATGCCGGTCAACTTCCCCAAGGTCGCGAGGGCGATGCGCATCACGGAGCGCGACGGAAGTCGCCTCACGATCCATGCAAGGGCTGCGTCGTTTGGCTCGGTGTTCCCTGAAGTGAACGTCAACGAGACGCTTGGGACATCGGGACACGAGGAGTTCCTGCTGCGAGATGTCCCCGGGGGCACCCGTATCGACTACTCATATCGGGTCACGATCCGGCCTGTCTGGCTTCGGGTACTGGCCGGGCCTTTGATACGATGGTTCGGGCTGCCCTTCTGGAAGCGGGCGTTCATAGACGTGCTCAGGGCAAGGCTGGAGGGGGATTCATGACGACGGATTGCGCCGGTCTGTCGATGCCGATCGGCGAGGCCATGGAGACGCAGCGGGCGATCCGCCGCCTGAAGGCGGATCCGGTTGACGATGCGCTGGTCCTTCGGCTGATTGAGCTGGCGCTACGGGCGCCGACCGGGAGCAACGCGCAGAGCTGGGAGTTCATCGTGGTGAAGGACCCCGGCAAGAAGAAGGCTCTCGCCCGCCTCAACCGGCAGGCATGGGGAATCTACAACAGGGTCGCGCGGTGGGCCAAGCGGCATGACCCGAAGAAACGCAAGATCCGGGACGCCGTCCAGTGGCAGGCGGATCACTTCGAGGAGACCCCGGTCATCGTCGTAGCCTGCCTGAAGGGACACTACACCCCCTTCTTCCACCTCGCCGTCACGAGCTACTTCGGCTCGATCTTCCCCGCGGTGCAGAACCTGCTCCTGGCCGCGCGCGCCGTGAACCTCGGCGCGGTCCTCATCACGATCCCCAA
>Ga0194120_10007064_pt1 | contig 15536 bp, 16 predicted proteins | sample TA2MahCa65mmetaG_FD_148642 | JGI IMG/M metagenome (GOLD analysis project Ga0194120, IMG submission 148642) | Freshwater microbial communities from Lake Tanganyika, Tanzania - TA2015019 Mahale Deep Cast 65m | ecosystem: Environmental > Aquatic > Freshwater > Lake | place: Tanzania: Lake... | reverse complement strand
TTCGTGGCGCAAGACGTGGCCACATTCCTGGAGCAATCAATATTGATTTTTCTGCAAACATCTCTGAAGATGGCACAATAAAAAATGAAAAACAGCTGACAGAACTATACAAAATTCCAAAAGATGAGCAAATCATTACGTATTGTCAGGGTGCATATCGAGCAGCAAATTCTTTTTTGGCTCTAAAAAAACTTGGCTTTACAAAAATCAAAGTTTATCTTGGCTCTTGGGGCGAATGGTCAAACAGAATCGAATTGCCTGTAGAGTGAATTATTTTTTCTTCCAGATTAGCTGATTGTAGAGCAATTCTGGCACCACTTGCTTGAATGGCTGAGAGCCTCCATCATACCACTTGGTAAAGAATTCGTACAAGTGCAATCTCAAGGACTGGATATACACAATTAGTCCTTCAATCATCATAATTCCCAAGTTTCCACCAACAATCATTGCAATTCCGCCAGGCGAGGACCAGCCTCCCATTGATGCAAATGCATTGTTGACTGTCATTAGTAATGCAGCGTGAACAAGCAACATGATTCCAAGTCGTGCATAGCTGATAGTGTGCGCAAGACATTCTACTGTTTTGCCCAAAAATACCTCCATGACTACGTTTGCTGCACTTCCACCGTCTTCTGGATGGTGCTTTGCATGCAAGATTCCACCAACCATCATTGTTGCCATTGAGCCAAGTACAACGATTACTGCAATTCTTGTAACAATCCAAACTCGAGCCCAATCGCCCAAAAATACTGTAACCCATGGAACTACTTCGATGTGAGTCCTAGAATACATATTCATGACATCATAGCTTGCGCCAATTGCGCACATCATTATTACAACAATGCCGCCATACAGTGTAAGGTTTGGAATTGCTTCTGTGATCATCATTTGTTTGTGGCCTTCCTTGCGCAGTCGTCTGATTCTCAGTACGAATGCCCAAATCAAGTGAATGATTCCCAAGAATAGTGAAACCTTGAGTATGTTGATTACTTGCTCAAATGTCAGTTCCGCAACAGACAGAGTTCCAACTAGCCAAGACACTGGTTGTAGTGGTCCGTGCAACAGATCCTCAAATGGTTGCAAATGATCAATGTGGAAGCCAAACATTTCACCAGCTCCTACTCCTGCGACTGCTGCAGATGCACCGGAAATGGCAATGAGCATTCCCCATCTCGCCATGATGCCTTGGCCTTTCATCTTGAATAACAAGCCAAGACCCATAAGCAACAATCCATGACCAAGATCTGCAAACATTATTCCATAAAATATTGGCCACATTAGTGAAATCATGGGCGTTGGGTCTGCCTCACCACGTCTTGGAATGCCCTGGCTTTGCGTGATTACCTCAAAGGTTCTGACCCATCTCTTGTTTTGGAAGAGTGTCGGTCTGCTTTGAGCCATCTTTGGGTCCCTGATGTCTTCAGTAACTGACATCCATTGCTTTGTTACGTCTTTGAATTTGCCTTCCATGTTTTTTGGAATGTATCCCTGTATGACTGCAAATCTCTTTGTTCCGCCTGGCTTGCGAAGTGTTTCTAGTACTTCTTTTGCAACAAATGCACTCTCATGAAGCGAGAGAATGTCTCTGCGAATTGTTACTTTGACTTTGGCAATTTCTTTTGCAAGCTCTTTTTCTTTTTTGGTTAGCTCTGCTAGTTTGGATACAATCAATGAATATGCCTGTACAGGAACCTGCGGCAGTCCTTGTGGTATTACAAATGGATTTGCGTTAAAGCCACGAAATACCTTGAGTACTTTATCAGAATCATCAGAGCCAGCAACTATGATCACTGCAAGCTTGTCCTTTGTGTCCAGCTCGTACTTGTAAATTGTAACGCCTTCAAGTGTTCTGGTTACCTCGGCAAATTCGCTTGTGTTTATGACAAAGAGATTTGTGTAGAAATATTTCATAAAGCCAAAGCCGCCAACATCGACGTTTAGCTTTTTGACAACGTCAAGTGTTTCCTTCAAGGTTGTGTATTCATCTAGTGAGCGCTGGGTCGCAGCCATCTCTTCGAGTAGTTTTGCCGGGCCGTCAACAATTCCTGGGCTCTTTTTCTCCAAGTCATCAACCATTGTCTGCATTTCGTCAAGCTCGTACTGTTTCTTTTTGATGACTGTTCCCTTGAATAATACTTCCATGATTCCAACCTGTAGTGGAATCTGCAAGCCCTTTACCACATCATCAATTGCTTGGTAGGATTTTTGCGCACGTAATAGTAAATCATCAACTTCGGGGGTGACAATGTCGTTTTCCGTCTCTATTTTGTGAAACCATTCAAATTCTGCAAGACGGGAAACTGCAAGCGGAGATTCCGATCTAGGTAAAATTATGCTACCAAGTTTTAGATCGGCTACTACCAAGACAATTATTCGATTTTTTGGACGATTTTAAAATCTTTCCAAACATTAAAATCCATTAATCTATTGGAGCCAGATCAATGGGCGTTGATTCTGCACTAGAGAGAACTGTAGAAAAAATTCTTCAAAACACAGAACAACAGATCGTCTCAAGCCTAAAAGAAGCCCTCAAGTCCTCACAAGCAACTCTTGCAAACTCACAGGCAACACTAGAGCAGGAACATGACAAAATTCTAGCCGAGGGCAAAAAAGAAGCAGAAAAGCTCGAAAAACAAATCATAGGAAATGCCGATCTAGATTCCAGAAACAAGCAACTCTTGCTGGTAGAAGAATCAATTGAGAAGGTCTTTGAGAAAGCGATTGCAAAACTCCAAAGTGCAGAACGTGGATCTGACTATTCCAAATTAATCTCATCGTTGTTACAAGAGTCGATTGATACAATTGGCACATCAGAAATTATAATTCAGACAAATTCAAAGGACAAGTCCGTTGTCCAGTCTTTACTATCAAAGTTTTCAGGAGCAACACTCTCATCCGATGCAATTGAATGTCTTGGTGGAATTCGCGTTCAATCAAAAGATGGCACCATGAAATTTGACAACACCATTGATGCAAGATTAGATCGCCTGAAGCCTTTAATAAGGAAGGATATTGCATCAAAATTCGGAAGGTAGAAGGGAATGGTAGCAAAGGGTCGAATTGTTTGGGTTAGTGGTCCTGCAGTAAAAGCAGACGGCATGTCTGATGCAAAAATGTACGAGACAGTTTCTGTCGGCGATGCAAAACTAATCGGCGAAGTAATTCGTCTCACAGGCGATGTAGCATTTATCCAAGTTTACGAATCAACCAGCGGCCTAAAACCGGGCGAGCCAGTAGTAGGTACTGGTAATCCACTAAGCGTTTTGCTAGGTCCAGGTATCATTGGCCAAATCTATGATGGGATTCAGAGACCGCTAAAAGATCTGGCAGAAAAGTCTGGCTCTTTTATTGGCAGAGGAATTACCACCACACCAGTTGATATGAATAAAAAATACAAGTTTACACCCAAAGTCAAAGTAGGAGATACCGTACAGCCAGGAAGCATCATTGGCTCTGTGCAGGAAACCGACCTAATCGAACATGGTATCATGGTTCCACCAGACCATGCAGGCGGCAAAATTACAAAAATTGTTAGCGAAGGCACTTATGATTTAGAAACAGAACTTGCAACTACTGATAATGGCAAGACACCGATTAAGATGTATCATTATTGGCCAGTAAGAAAGCCAAGACCATACAAATCAAGATACGATCCAACCATCCCACTATTGACTGGCCAAAGAGTAATTGACACATTCTTTCCAATTGCAAAGGGCGGAACAGGTTCAATTCCTGGAGCATTTGGTACTGGAAAAACCGTAACACTGCACCAAATTGCAAAGTGGGCAGACTCTCAAGTTGTTGTGTATATCGGATGCGGAGAGCGAGGAAACGAAATGACCGAAGTACTTGTTGAATTTCCACACCTCAAAGACCCAAGAACCGGAAAACCACTCATGGACAGAACTGTCCTTGTCGCAAACACCAGCAACATGCCAGTGGCTGCAAGAGAGGCAAGCATCTACACCGGAGTAACAATTGCTGAATATTATCGAGACATGGGCAAGGACGTTGTCCTTGTAGCAGATTCCACATCAAGATGGGCAGAAGCACTAAGAGAGATGAGCGGAAGACTCGAAGAAATGCCAGCAGAAGAAGGCTATCCATCATATCTAGCATCTAGATTAGCAGAATTTTACGAAAGAGCAGGACGTGTCCGAGCACAAGGAAGCCCAGACAGAGACGGCTCTGTAACACTAATCGGTGCAGTATCTCCATCTGGTGGAGACTTTACAGAACCAGTCACTACACATACAATGAGATTCATCAAAACTTTCTGGGCACTAGATGCAAAACTAGCATACTCGCGTCACTATCCATCAATTAACTGGATGAACAGCTATTCTGGATATTTAGCAGACATTGGAAAATGGTGGGGCGACAATGTATCAAAGGACTGGTTTGAGCTAAGACGTGAAGCATATGGAATTTTGCAAAGAGAAGACACTCTAAAAGAAATTGTCAGACTCTTAGGCCCTGAAGCACTGCCAGACGAGGAAAAACTAATTCTCGAAGTAGCAAGAATGGTAAAAATTGGAATTCTACAGCAAAACTCTTTTGATGATGTAGACACTTATTGCAGCCCGCAAAAACAATTCAAACTCTTAACACTACTAGTTGACTTTTACAGAAAAGGCCAAGCCGCACTCAGAGAGGGCGCATCGCTTGCAGACATTAGAGCAATGCCAGTAATTGCAACACTGCTCAAAGCAAGAATGGAAGTAAAAGAAGACGAACTTGCAAAGCTGGATGCACTGTCTAGTACAATAGAATCTGAATTCAAGAACATTTCTGGAGTAAAGGTCTCAGCATGAGCGCACAAGGCGGAGTCCAGTATTCAAAAATTGCAGAGATCAAAGGACCACTAGTAATTGTTGACGGAGTGGAAAGCGTTGCATTCGATGAGCTGGTTGAAATTCAAACTACAGACGGACAGAGAAGACTAGGAAAGGTACTCGAAGTAGGAAATAGAAAAGCAATTGTCCAAGTATTTGAGGGAACAACAGGACTTTCAGTTTCTGGAACTAGCGCAAAGTTCGTAGGCAAAGTCATGGAAATGCCAGTATCTGAACAAGTTTTGGGTAGAGTCTTTGACGGCCTAGGCAGACCAATCGACGGACTGCCAGACCCAATCGCAGAAAAATTCATTGACATCAACGGCGCACCAATGAACCCAGAACAAAGAGAATATCCTCGAGATTTCATTCAAACAGGCGTATCCGTAATTGACGGAATGTTAACACTAGTCAGAGGCCAAAAACTTCCAATCTTTTCTGGCTCTGGCATGTCACACAATATTTTGGCAGCACAAATTGCAAGACAAGCAGCAGTGGTTGGAACATCCGATGAATTTGCAGTAGTCTTTGCAGCAATCGGCGTGCAATATTCCGAGGCAGAATATTTCAGACGAAGCCTCGAAGAATCTGGTGCACTCAAACGTAGTGTATTATTTTTGAATCTAGCAGACGATCCTGCAATTGAGAGAATCATCACACCAAGAGTAGCACTAACAGTAGCAGAATACCTAGCATATGACCTTGGAATGCACGTACTAGTAATTCTAACAGACATGACAAACTATGCAGAGGCACTAAGAGAAATTAGTGCAGCAAGAGAAGAAGTGCCGGGAAGAAAAGGCTATCCTGGATATCTCTACACTGATCTGTCCACAATCTACGAGAGAGCAGGAAGACTGCGAGACAAAAAGGGCAGTGTAACTCAGATGCCAATTTTGACCATGCCATCAGACGATATCACTCATCCAATCCCGGACCTGACTGGCTACATCACGGAGGGACAAATTGTATTGGGACGTGACTTGTTCCGACAAGGAGTTTATCCGCCAGTAAACATCCTGATGAGTCTGTCACGAATCATGAAGGACGGAATCGGTGAAGGCAGAACAAGAGGAGACCACCAGGAAATTTCCAATCAAAACTATGATGCTTATTCTCGTGCACAAGAAGTCCGAGCACTGGCAGGAATTGTCGGAAAAGCAGGCCTCACAGGTGTGGACCTCAAATATCTTGAAGTAGGCGACGGATTTGAAAAAGAATTCCTCACACAGGGAGTAGATGAGAATCGAACCATAGAGGAAACACTAGGACTCCAGTGGAAAGTAGTGTCATTATTGCCAAAGAACGAGCTAACCAAAGTTAAAGACAAGTTTATCGACCAATACTACAAGGAACGATAGCTAAATGTCGTTTGGCCAAAACGTTGCAGCAACAAAAATTGAGTTGCTCAAATACAAGCGTTCAAGCCAAGTCGCATCAATGGTGCAAAAAATTCTTGACGACAAAAGAAAGGTCTTGCTAAAAAACATTGAAGAAATGATCACAGAAGCAAACAAAGCTCGTGGTGGAATCTGGGAGCCACTACAAGACGTATACAAATCAGTAAACGATGCTTATTTGTCGCTAGGTACTGCAACTGTAGACTCGGTGGCACAATCTACTCCGGCAGTAATGGAAGTGGACACCAAGGTAAAGCGAGTAGTAGATGTTACAATCCCAACACTAAACGTTACAGAAAAAGACACAAAATCAATGCCTTATGGATTTGCAGACACCAACTCTTCAATAGACAGAGCAGCAAAGCAGATCAAGGTTTTATTGCCAAAAATTTGCAAGGCGGCTGAATATGAGAATTCCATCTTTGCTCTTGCAAAGGCACTAGAAAAGACGCAAAAACTCCTAAATGCACTAGAAAATGTCATTATTCCGCAGTACAGGCTGCGAATCAAGTTCATCTTGGCAACCCTGGAGGAAAGAGAAAGAGAAGAATTCGCAAGACTAAAAAAAGTCAAGGCAGTAATGGAGAAGAAGAAGTAAAATGGCAAAACAAGATATCAAAAAATTACTTGATCAAGCAAGCAGCGCACTAGAATCCGAAAATGATTCTCAGCTAGATTCCATCCGATCAGATCTAAAACATTTCAAAACAAAAACGTTGGATAAAATTTCAAAATCCACACCATGATTTAAATAAAGGAGTCCTTGGAGCAAATCTGAAAATGAAATCCTTCGCGTTATTGCTTTTGGCAACAGTTGTATCACTTTCAGCAATGACAGGCCTTGCATTTGCAGCAGAAGAGGGAGCACCAGCATCTGGTGATTCTGGATCACTGAAAATTCTTGGCGCAGGTTTAGCATTTGGTCTTGCAGCATTTGGTGCAGGAATCGGATTGGGCTATGTAGGATCTGCAGGTCTTGCCGTAATTAGTGAAAACCCAGCATTACAGTCAAAAGTATTCATCTTCGTAGGTATGGTCGAGTCAATCGCAATCTACGGAATCGTCATGATGTTCATTATCTTGGGACAATAAACCCAAAAAATTCTTTGTTTTAATTATATTTCAGCTGATTTACATCCAAAATTCTTGCGCAATACTTGCATTTTAGCACAAGGCCGGTCTTGTCGATTACTTCCATGACTGATTCAATGTCTTCTTTGCTGTTTGTGATGCAGTCTGGGTTTGAGCAGCGAAATATCTTTTCAATTTTGTTTGGCAGCGTGACCCGGCGCTTTTCTACTAGCTTATAGTCCTTGATTATGTTGATTGTTGCCTTGGGCGATATTACTGCAAGCTTGTTGGTATCGGAGTCTTGGAGGTACCGATTTTCTACTTTGATTATGTCTTTTTTGCTATATTTTCCGCTTGGAACATTGAGTGCTACTGTTATGACGTCGCCTTCCTGCCCAGAGATGCCCATTGCCTCTAACACCTTGAGGCCCTTGCCTCCCTCAATATGATCAATTACTGTGCCATCCTTTATTCGGCGAACAATGAGATTTGATTCCTGCATCAGAATACTTTGTATACTAACCAGTATATATCATTGAAAGAAATGAACGATTTTTATCACAAAGACATCATATCTGTACGGGATTTTGACAAGGCAAAATTCGAGGCAGTATTTTCTGCAACTGATAAAATCATAAAAATGGACCCAACTCAGCGCCGCGAGGTAGGCCGTGGCAAGACATTGGGATATCTCTTCTTTGAGCCAAGCACCAGAACCCGACTAAGCTTTCAGGCAGCAATGGCACTAATTGGCGGAACCTCGCTTGGAATAGCAGATGTCTCTTCTTCTTCTACAAAAAAAGGCGAAAGCCTAGCAGATACAATTAGGATGATCTCAATTTACTCTGATGTCTTGGCACTGCGTCATCCCCTTGATGGTTCTAGTAGATTTGCATCTGAAATCTCTGACAAGCCAGTTCTCAATGCGGGAAGTGGAACAGAAGAGCACCCAACCCAGGCAATCCAAGACCTCTACACAATAAAAAAGGAAAAAAACAAAATTGACGGCCTAAAAATCGGCATAGTAGGAGACCTAAAGTACGGAAGGACTGTCTATTCACTTTTGTACGCTCTATCAAACTATGATGTGGATATTCGGCTGATATCGCCAGAATCACTAAAGATAAGATCGGACTCTATCTATGAAATACAAAAAAAGGTCTCACTCAAGGAATCCACAAATCTGGACGAGTTCATCGACGAGCTTGACGTGATCTATGTCACCAGAATCCAAAAGGAGCGATTCCCAGACGAGGAGGAATACCAAAAGGTGCGTGGCAGCTACAAAATTGGCCTAGATGTTGTAAACAAGATGAAAGAAAACGCAATCGTTTTGCATCCGCTTCCGCGAGTAGATGAGATTTCCACGGATGTCGACTCTACAGCCAGGGCAAAATACTTCAAGCAGGCAGAATATGGGAAATTTACGCGCGCCGCACTGCTTGGCTTGGTATTAAACGAGTCTGGATTTTAGTTATTTTTGGCAAACAGTTTGGCCGTCTGATTTTGCATTGTACAGGCTTACAATTGCGTCAATGTTGCAGTCTGTGATATATGGAATGGTCATGTCAATTGTTGGTGCCATCAGATCTTCTGTGGCAGTAGAGTGGCCCAGGCCTAGTGCATGGCCAAACTCGTGTCGCACTATTGTTTCCAGCTGATCATCTGATAAATTGGAAATGTCATAAATTGTGATAAATGATTTTAGAATTTCAGTGTCTTCAGTAATTGATTTTGTATAGCCAGTGTATCCATCAGAGTCCTTTATGTTAGATAGTGTTATGATAATGTCTCCTTCGCCGCCATTACTTCCAACAAATTCAAAATTAGTTGGGATGTTGTATTTTGTTTCTTCTTTTGTAGCTTCCTTGAGTGCTCCTGCCCACCCAACATAATATGTTGACTTGAAGCCCTTGGGGCCCTTGTGAACTAGGGAATCGTCAAACTCCTCTGTTTGCTCTGATACGATTGCGTTTTTTATGACCTCTAGCTGGTGCTCTGTTACGCGTGGTGACTTGAGAATATTGATGTTCAGTGTGCTGTCAACTAGTCTCCATGACTTCCAAGTGTCTATTGTGTCGCCGCGAAGGTTTTCCGTAAAGTATTTTGTCCTGAGAACATTTGGCCTTTCCTTGGATTCAAAGTTGGAAAAAATTGTGTCTGTTACGCCAGACATTAGCAATATCAGAAATATCGCAGGTAAAACAGCAAGCTCTGCAATTAGCAGTACCTTGGATCTTGATTTTTTAATTTCTTTTTGAATTTTAGATATTTCTTGGATCAGCTCAGTTTCCTGATTCTTCAGGGACTTGATGGTGGGATCATCAATTTTTTGCATGGACTTGCGCTCTGTTTTGTTTTTTGTTTCGATTTGCTTGATTTGTGATGTGGTAGAATCAAGCTCTTTATTCATCGAGTCTAGGTGGTCTTTTAGACGTGCAAGTGATTTTTCCGACATGTATTACTCCCTGCACAAAACTTCCAAGACATCGCGCGCAGTGATTATTTTGTCTTGGGTCATAACGCACGGGTGTTTTACATTTAGCATTATTCTGCAGATCTCTGCTAGGCTAAGCTTGTCCGATATGAGCATTGGAGTAATTGTCTTAAGTGTGCTTGCGCTAAGATTCAGCAGGTCTTCGCTTTGTGTGTTGTTTAGCTCCTTTAGCTTTTCCAGTATCATGTCATAGTTTACAAATGTAAACTCGTCTTCCAATAACGCAAATTCTGTCTGTTCCTTTCTGATTTTCTCAACTATGTCTGATATGGTGTTGTCGCGACTAAATCGTGGGATGCGTTTTTGTGCAAATGACGAAGCACCAATGTCTGTCTTGCATAGGGCACCTATCTCTAGTGCTTGCCTGACTGAGAACTGTGAGAAGCTGGTCTTGTCGTTTTGAATTATGCTAAAGGGATTTTTGCTTTTTCCCATCCTGTCCAGTATTGCAGAAATGTTGACTGTCCTAGAATCAATGTAAAAGTCCGGATTCATTATCTTGGTAATGTTTTCTGAGAAAAACGAAGAGGTCGGATTTTTCTGCAAACCTTCTATTATCTCAAGGGTGCTAATCGTGCCTATTGGGAACTCGTCCTCGACTACAACCAGATTATTTGTGACATCTGCAATTCTTGATAACATTGATGAGGCAATCCAGACATTGTCGTGGGGAGTTATGGTTGATACTGGAATTGACAGCAAAGAATACGGCAGGACTTCCTCAAATGAGCAGACATCAAGTGTGATGTCTTCTCCATTTAACAAAGACTGGAACACCAGAGACTTTGGCTTGCTTTTTCCAAGCATTTTTCCAAGATTAAATTTTAGATTAGCTAATTCATTCACATCCTAATTATTTTCTAACTAGGTTTGACTTGGAAATTTGATAATCAAGCTGATGTTCGAATTGAACATACGAATTTTTTGTTTTTTAATAAACAGAAAATTCTGTTTTGTGCAAAATGAAAACTAGTTTCTGATCTTGAGCTGGCCTTTCTTCTTTAGCATAAATCCCGCAGCACCAATTGCACCAGGAACTATGATCAAAATTGGATCGATTCCAAATATCTCAATGGAATAGTCTTCCTTGGCTGGCTGTTCTTCTCCACCAAGTATCGCTACAGGCGAGTTCACTGTTACGGACTTTGATACTGAGGCAGGCGAATACCACTGGCCGCTAACTGTGCCTACAATTCCGACTGATTGGCTATTTGGAACTATGGATATTGTAGCATCTCCTGTTGTGCCTGTCTGAGGATCAGAGATCTGCATAATTCCACCGCTTACTTGCCAATCTACTTTGAGTCCTACGAGTGGTTTTTCGTTTGCTTTAGCAGAAATTGTTGCAATAAATGTCTCAGAGGAATCAATAGTATCTGGCGCAGTGATTGTAAGCGTTGGAGTAAGGCTGGTAATTGTTATTTCTTCTGATACCAGAGGCAGTTCCTTTGATAATAGAGATATTTCTGTTGTACCTGCTGCCTTTGGAGCCACGTCAAATAATGCGTAATAGCTTCCAGTAGGTATTGTAATTGATGAGGGCATTTCCACTAGTCCTTGGTCTTTGGCAACCAGACTTATTGCAACATCGCTTGTTGCATATGTGGGCAGTCCTTCAGAATTTATCAACTGTATTGAAAAGACATCGTTGTTTCCAACAAAAATTGACTTGGAATGATCCAAAATTAGGTTTGCAGGATCCGACGAAAGATTGTCTATTGTGGTAGTGTCTTCAAAGTCCCCTGACTCTACTGTCTAGTCGTGACAAGATGACACTGCAGACATTTGTTGGTTCATGCGTTGCAATCTGTCTTTATGATAATGTGGCAAAGGTCGCTGGCATGGCACATGTGATGTTGCCAAAAAACAACACCACAGAACAAGTACCAAAACCGGAAGGAAAGTTTGTTGATGTTGCAATCAAGGTCTTGCTTGACAAACTAACTGCAAATGGAGCAATGCGTACTAGACTCAAGGCAAAGATGGCAGGCGGTGCCAGCGTTTTTCAGACAGAAGGCAACAAGAATGTATTCAATATTGGCACAAGAAATGTAGATGCCATCCGCGCAATACTTGGCGAGAACAAAATACCAATAGTGTCTGAAGATGTTGGCGAAAAAGGTGGACGCTGGGTCATCTTTGATGTTGTATCTCAGGTAATGACTATCAAGGACAGAGCAAAGGGGGTAACCACAATTTGAGTGTCACAGAAGCAGTATCTGAACAACAACTAGAGCAAATTGGCAAAATAATGAAGGACAAGCTAGGCAAAGATCTTAAACAATTCAAAAAACCATTCCTAAATAGAAGAATTAGTGCTCGCATGAGATCCGTTGGCGCAAAGGATGGCTCTGAATATGCGCAACTCTTGGCATCCAATGAAAATGAACCTGCATCTCTCTTTAAGAGCTTCTCAATTAACGTGACTGAATTTTATCGCGACCCGTTTGTGTGGGAGTGCCTCTCATCAAAAATAATTCCAGAAATTGCAAAAAAACATACACCACTGAAGGTCTGGAGCGCAGGCTGCGCATCAGGAGAAGAGCCGTATAGCCTAGCTATATTGCTCAGCGAAGCATTGGGCAACAAGGCAAAATTTAGCGTTGTCGCAACAGACATCTCCGCAGAGGCAATCACCCGAGCAAAGAAAGGCCAATACACAAACATGAACATAAAGAATCTCACACCAAACTTGGTTTCAAAATATCTAATTAGTACTGCAAAAGATTCTTACACAGTAAGTGATTCGATAAAGCAACTCGTAACATTTGAGCAAGGCGATATTATGTCGTATCCAATTGACAAGCTTGACTTGATCACGTGCAGAAATGTCCTGATATACTATGACAAACCTGCACAGGAGCTGGTGTTTAAAAAATTCCACAAATCTCTTGCCGCCAATGGGTGTTTGGCGATAGGCCAAGACGAAACAATGATGAGCGTGGAGGCAGCAAAACTGTTCTCATGCGTATTTGCCAGAGAGCGAATCTATAAAAAAGTGGAAGTGCAATTATGAAAAATTCTTTTTTGTCTGTTCACCGCAAACACACTCTAAATTATTATTTTATCAAAAAAATAACCTGTATGAATTCACAAACAAATCCATTGCTAACAATAGTTGAGCTCGGAGGAGCATTCTAATGTCAACCCAAGTACTTGCGCCTGAGTCTTTTCAAGCAGTAACATTTTGCCTAGTTGATGGGCAAAAAAATGAAGATTATGCCGTTCCAATAGAACAAGTGCGCGAAATCCGTGCAGTCGAATCCATAACAAACATTCCAAAGACAAAATCCTATGTCAAAGGAATAATGAATTTGCGTGGATTAATCATACCAATAATTGATGTCAAAGAAAGACTTGGTATTGCATCAGAAGGACAAACAAACTCGACAAAACAAAGAATTCTTGTAATTGACGTAAACGGATCCCAGACGGGCCTCCTAGTCGACGAAGTAGACCAAGTAATGAGAATCCAGACAAAAGACTTGGATTCTGCGCCACAAACAGTTTTGGAATCGCACAACTACATCAAGGGAATTGCCAAGATAAACCAAAAACTGGTGGTTTTACTTGATGTTGTAAAACTATTGCAGGACTCTACTAGTGATATTTCATCTGTAATGGAGGAAGGACAATGAGTACTTCTAGTTCAAAAATTCTTGTAGTCGATGATGCGTCCTTTATGAGAACCGTACTAAAGGATATAATAAAGTCAAACGGCCTTGCAACTGAAGTTCTCGAAGCAGGAGACGGAGTGGAAGGAGTCAAGGCATACCAGACAAGCAAACCCAACTTGGTCACAATGGACGTAAACATGCCACGAGCAGATGGAATTCAGGCACTGCGCGCAATAATGAAAATAGATCCTACTGCCAAAGTAGTGATGGTAACATCAGTCGAGCAAAAGCAAATTGTCCAAGATGCAATGAAGCTTGGCGCTCGTGACTATATTGTCAAGCCATTTGATAAAACAACTGTGGGCCTTGTCATAAACAAGGTGCTACGACAGAAATAGGACTTGATATACTAGATGCAAACTCTGGCTGTAACGGAAAACGATCTGAACCGTCTAACCGAGATTTTTTCAAAATGTGTGTCAACTAGTACAGCACAAGCACTGGGAACGCTTTTGGGCGAATCAATCCAGCATCACATTGGCAAAACGGAATTCTTGGATATTACACAGCTAGACCAGCTAACCCCGGCATTTTCTGATGGTACAAACATGTCTGCTATATATCTAAAGCAGACAGGCGATATCGACGTTGGCGTACTATATTACATGCCAGAAAAGGACGGCAAGAAATTTGCAGCAAAACTTTTGGGCAAAACAAGGCTGGACTCTTTTACCAAGCTCTCAAAGTCCTCGTTATCAGAAACAGGAAACATTCTCTCAGGTTCGTTTTTCAACGCCTTGGCAAACGACCAGGGCTGCAAGACAAGTGCAGACATTCCTGGATTTGCAGTGGATTCGTTCATGTCAATATTGGAGATTCCTGCAATGGAGATTGGAATTCAGACCCAATCACTAGTTGCATGTTCCGCAGAATTTTTCTCATCAAGCGGACTGAAGCTAAGAATGCTGATGATCTTAGACCCAAATAGCGCAAAGAAGCTATTGGAAAAGCACTGATCTTCTAAATATTATAACTGCTGCAACTGCCGAACCTAGAACTAGAATTACAAGTGGGCCGAACTCTGGCACAACCATTATGGTAAATTCTGTTCCCTGGCCTGTTCCGCGCAAATTGTTGAATTGAATTGTAGTCTGGCCTTTCTGTGATTCTGTAAAGGTATAGTCTGCATAGTCTCCGCCAATCTGGGCGTTTGCAGACTTTTTGTACAGTTCTTTTCCGCTTTGTAATATTACAAAGTTGTACGATGTGTTTCGTAGTAGTTCACCTGTTTTTCCGTCCCTGAAGGTGTAGATGAATTTGGTGTTCTTGCCTGGCTCTATTGTCTCTGGCTCCCAAGACATGTCCACCTGGAGCGATTCGTCCTTTGTCATTGCAATTACTGGAAAGACTAGCTTCTCACCTACCTTGAGCTCAAACTTCATTCCCTGTGGATTTTCAATTCCTGCGCTTTTTTGGGCCTGCTTGAGGTATCGTATGGTGTCTTGTGTTAGGACAAAATGGACTATACGCTCGTCTTCTATGGAATAGTCATCTATTGTTACTGACGACTTGAAGAGATCTATCCCGTTTACGGTACCTGAATAGCTTGGCACCATAAAGTCCGCAAAGCCCTTTGGAAAGTGAATCTCTTCGTGGACCACCTGGGTATGAGAAATGTTCTGCTCGCTCCACTCAAAAGGCATGTCTAGTGTGATAGAGTTGGTTTCCGGTGAATAGTCAAAGCCTGAAACCCCATCATAATATGACTTGACGCGAAATTCTACAGGTGTTCCGTCCTTGCCTTGCTCATCATAGTAATGGTTTGTAATTGATGTGATATACGTGGAAAAGGCCTGGTTTTGCAGCTCGTTAGAATCAAGGCTCTTTATCTCTACGTCAAAGCGGTACAGGCCTCCGGAATTTAGGATTGGGCCAGAAATCTGTACTGGGTCTGTTCCTGATATTTTTATTTCGGTGTCATCTGTTGGGTTTACATTTATTCTTAGTATGCCGTTTGTGGTTGCAAAAGATTCTCTGAAAATTTGGCCTCCTTCGTGATACAGCGCAACTAGCAATACCGCATCGACGTTTTGTGTAGTAAGAGAATCGGTTACCG
>Ga0194120_10007063_pt1 | contig 15541 bp, 11 predicted proteins | sample TA2MahCa65mmetaG_FD_148642 | JGI IMG/M metagenome (GOLD analysis project Ga0194120, IMG submission 148642) | Freshwater microbial communities from Lake Tanganyika, Tanzania - TA2015019 Mahale Deep Cast 65m | ecosystem: Environmental > Aquatic > Freshwater > Lake | place: Tanzania: Lake... | reverse complement strand
CGTTCTGCGGGCGCTCTTGCGGGCCGCAGCCCGAGGATCCCTCGGCGCTGTCCGCGCTCGTCTGCGGCTGGTTGGCGTCGCTCGGACCCGCGCTCGGCTTGGCCTCGTGGGAGTTGGGGCAGCGCGCGGTGCTGCGCGGCACGCGGGGCACCCTCTTGGCGCGCCACGCCGGTTCGGCGCTGTTGTTCGTCCTGCTCGAGCCGGGCACGAGCCCAGACGAGCTGGGCCTGCCCTTCGAGGCGGCGCTCTCGCGCCTCTCGCGCCTCGCGCGCCTCGCTCGCTCGCAGGCCTGCGCGCCCCCGCCATTTCCGGCGCGAATCGCTCAAGCCGCGCCCCGCGCGCTGGACGATACCTCGCTCGAAACTCCCCCCCGGGACTAGTTCGCAGGAAGATCCATGGTTCAGATCAATTTCGCTCAGAAGCAAGTCAGCGCGAAGATCGTCTACTACGGGCCCGGCATGTCGGGCAAGACGACCAACCTCGAGGTCGTTCACCAGAAGGCGCCAGACGGGAACAAGGGCGAGCTGACGAGCATCTCGACGGACGGCGATCGCACGCTGTTCTTCGACTTCATGCCGCTCGACCTCGGCACGGTGGCTGGGATGCGCACCAGCTTCCAGATCTACACCGTGCCCGGACAGGTGTACTACAACTCGACGCGCAAGCTCGTCCTGCAGGGCGTCGACGGCGTCGTGTTCGTCGCCGACTCGTCGGCCTCGATGGTGCAGGAAAACCTCGAGAGCCTGCGCAACCTCGAGGAGAACCTGAACGAGTACGGCAAGTCGCTCGCGACCCTGCCGCACGTGATCCAGTTCAACAAGCGCGACCTGCCGGACGCGCTGCCGCTCGAGGAGCTCCAGCGTCTGCTGAACCCCTGCGGCGCCCCGTGCTTCGAGGCCGTCGCGAGCTCGGGTCACGGCGTGTTCCCGACGCTCAAGGCGCTCGCCGCGCGCGTGCTCGAGGCGATCCACGCCGCCGGTGGCGCCCCCGCTAGCTCGACTCCGATCGCGGCTCCGCCGCGGCCGGCCTCGCCGCCTCCCGCGGCGCTCGGCACGACGAGCTCGCACGCGGGTGCGCCGACGGTCAGGGCGCCGATTCCTCAGCGCGCGAGCGCACCGACGCCTGCGGCGAGCGCACCGACTCCCGTTGCGAGCGCGGCGGCGAGCACACCCGCGCACGCGGCGTTGCACGCACCCGCTCCAGCGCGCGCGCTCGGCGCCACGGGCTTCCATCCGAACGCGAGCAGCGCGGCGCCGATGGGGACCGCGGGGAGCGGTTTTCCGCCCGCGATCCCGATGCACCCCGGAGCTCAGCCTCAAGCTCAGCTTCAGGCTCAACTTCAGGCTCAACTTCAGGGCGCTGCGTTTGGCATGGCCCCGCAGGTTGGCAGTGCACACCCCGCCGCGCCGGCGCTGTCGCAGACGAGCTTCCACGCTCAGAACGTGCTCGCCCCGAGCACGCCGCTCAACATGGCGATGCGCCCCTCGACGCTGCACCCGGGGACGAGCGTGCCGACGCAGGCGCGCGCCACTCCCACGAGCATCCCGACGCCCGCGCCGCGGGCCGCTCCGCTCGACGGCTCGCGCTTCCGTCCGCGCACGGCGCCCGTGCCAAGCGTGGGCAGCGCCCCCGCCGCGCGCGTGCAGGTTCGCCCGGCTCGAACGGGCGAGGACTCGAACAAGCTCTACGTCGGGTTGTTCATCGCCGCGGGAGTGATCCTCACGATGGGCCTGGCGTATGTGGTGATGTCGTTCCTCTAGGGGACGAGCGCGCGAGGCGCCAAATCGGAGTGCATGCGATGGGACGCGAAGAGCAACTGCGTGACAATCGGCTCGTTTTCTACGCGCAGGATGTGGCGCGACTCGACGGCGAGCTCGACGCGCTGCTCGAGCTCAGCAACGCCAAGGCTGCGCTGTTGATCGACAAGGAAGGGCACATGGTGACGCGGCGCGGAGAAGCCGCCATGGTGGGCTCGATGGACTCGATCGCGGCGCTCGTCGCGGGCTCCTTCGCCGCCACGCGCGAGCTCGCGCGCCAGCTCGGCGAGAGCCAGTTCACGACCATGGTGCACCAAGGCGCGCGCGACTCGATCCAACTGCAGCTCGTCGGCGGTCGCACCCTGCTCGGCGTGCTGTTCGACGAGCGCACGAACCTCGGGCTGGTGCGTTTCTACTCCAGCGAGACGGCGCGGCACTTGGAGGAGCTTCTCGCCGACATCCACGCTCGTCCCGTCGCCGCGGGCGCGGCCCTCTCCGCGCAGTTCGGCGCGGACGCCGCCGCGGCGCTCGACAACCTGTTCTAGCGGCTGCACGGCCCAGCGCGAGGGGTCTGGGGGATGCCCTCCGAGGGAGCCTTTTGGGATCGACACCGCCCGTCGGTGGGAGCCGCCCCTTGCCTGTGCGCGGGCGCCTCGCTAGTCTCTTGCGCCCTCGAAGTCTGGCCCGATCCCGGGTCGACCCTGCGAGGACCGAGAATCTCAAGAGCAAGCGGAGCATCCGACATGGCCCGGGTTTGTGACTACTGCGACAAGCGCACCGAGACCGGCTACCAGCTCGCCCGACGCGGTCTGCCCAAGAAGAAGGGCGGCATCGGTCTGCGCGTCACTGGCCACACCAAGCGCAAGTTCAAGCCGAACATCCAGCGCATCGCCGCCGTCGTCGACGGCAAGACCACGCGCGTCAAGGTGTGCACGCGCTGCATGAAGTCCGGCAAGGTGCGCAAGCCGCGCAACGTCGCTGCGGCGACCGCGTAGGCCTGCGCGCTCGCGCTCGCTCCCGCGCGCTCTCGCGACGGGCGCTTGCGTGCACCGCCGCGAGCCCACCAACTCGGCCAACGCGCCGATCGAGACGGCGCTCCGCTTCGCGCGGGGTGCCGTTTCGCGTTGTTGCGCGCGTCCCTGCGGCGCGCGGCGTCCGGCCGTGGATCGCTCGCTCGCGCAGTGGCGCGGTCGCGCAGCGCGCGCGCCGCGAGTCGCGCGCCGCGAGTCGAGATGCGCGCGTTCGCTCGAAAGAAAATTTCTGGGAAGTGGGAAAGTGGCACGCGTTGTGCGCCGATGTCCACCGTGTCATGGACGGCGCCACTGCGGCGCCTCGTTCAACACCTCTAGCCTCTCGAAGGAGAAACTGTCATGGCGAAGAAGAAGGCAGCACGCAAGGCGACCCGCAAGGCGAAGAAGACCGGCGCGAAGAAGAAGGCCTAGGGAAGCAGACCTAGGGAAGCAGACCTAGGGAAGAAGGCCTAGGACATTCTCAGGACCCACTTAGGACACACCTAGATACAAGCACGCCTAGCGCACGCTCAGGGCACGGTACTTCGGCCCAGTGTGTGAAGCCAAGTGTGAGGAGTCTGGTGTGAACATGGGTCGAAGCAGGTTGCGCCCAAGCAAGTTGGGCTAAGGGAACTTGGGCCCGGTCGGATCGCGACTGGTAACCCCGCTGCGGATCGCTTCTGGATGAACAAGAGCCAACTCGTCGGGTATGTCGCGGAAGAGCTGCGCTTGTCGCGCCTCGGTGCGGCCACTTTGATCGACAAGGTGCTCGAGGGCATCCAGAAGGGTCTGCGCGACGACCAATCGGTCACGATCGCCGGCTTCGGCACGTTCGAGGTGAAGGACCGCAAGGCCCGCCTCGGACGCAATCCCCACACCGGGGAGCCGATCCGCATCGGGGCCGGTCGCCGGGTTGGCTTCCGAATGGGCAAGTCCCTGAAGGATTCGGTCAGCCCGGGATAGCGTGCCTCCGCGCGCGCACTTCGCAGCGTGCCACCGCGCACGCGGTCGGCGAAGGGCCCCGCGCAACACGGTTCGATCATCGACGGGCTCCGACTTGCGGGTCGGAGCCCGTCGTCGTTCCCGTCGTCGTTTCCGTCGTCGTTCTCTGGATCGGTCGGGCGCGAGTTGGTCGGTCGGGTGCGGGTTGGCCGGTCGGGAGGAGGGCCGACAGCGCTAACCGCCGGAGGGGGAGCTCTGGGCGGATCTCGCGCGCTCCTCGAGCGCCGCGATCTCGGCCGCGATCTGCTGGTCGCCGAGCTTGGGGAACAGGCCCGCGACCGCGCCGAGCTTCGAGGCCACGAGGCCGATGCGCCAGTTGCCCGGGGAGGGACGCGCGGGCCAGCCGCGCGAGGTCACCGCTGTGCTTGCGCCGAGCATCTCCCAGATGGCCTGCGCCTTCTCGGGCATGAACGGCGCCATCCAGCGCGCGAGATAGCCGATCCACTCGGCGCAGGTCGACAGCACGCTCGCCGCGCGCGCGGGATCGGTCTTCTGCAGCGTCCACGGAGCAAGGCGGTCGACGAACACGTTGGCCACGCGCGCGTTCTCGATCAGTTGCTCCGCCGCGCGGCGGAACTTGAACGCGCGCACGTGCTCGGCGGGATCGCCGAACGCGCCGCACTCCTGGAGCAGCACGCGGTCGAGCTCGGCCTCGTGTTCGCTCGCGCAGGAGGGAATGCGGCCCGCGTAGTGCTTGTCGACGAACTTCAGCACGCGCGTCACCAGATTGCCGATGGCGTCGGCGAGCTGCGCGTTGTTGCACGACTGGAAGTCCTTCCAGTTCCACTCCGAGTCCTTCGTCTCCGGAGCGCTCGAGAGCAGGTAGAAGCGCGCGGCCTGAGCGTCGTAGCGCGCGAAGAAGTCATCCAGCGGGATGGTCCAGCCCTGCGAGGTCGAGAACTTGCGACCTTGCAGGTTGTAGAACTCGTTGGCGGGCACGTGCCAAGGCAGCACGTAGCCGTCCTGCGTGGCGAACAACATGGCGGGGAACACCACGCAGTGGAACGGGATGTTGTCCTTGCCGATGAAGTGCACCAGCCGCGTGTCGGTGTCCTTCCACCAGCGCCGCCAGTCGTCGGGCCGCCCCGCGCGCGCGGCCCACTCCTGCGTGAACGACGCGTAGCCGATCGGCGCGTCGAACCACACGTAGAGCACCTTGCCGGAAATGTCGCCGCGCGTGCTCGCGGGCAGCGGCACGCCCCAGCTCATGTCGCGCGTGATCGGGCGCGGCTCGATCTCCTTCATCTGGTTCTCGACGAAGGTGCCGACGTTGGGCTTCCACTCGTGGTTGGAGATCCAAGCCCCCAAGAACTCGTCGCGCACCTTGGGCAGGTCGAGGTACCAGTGCGTCGTGCGGCGACGCTCGGGGCGCGAACCGCAGACCTTGCAGCGCGGGTCGGCGAAGTCGAGCGGATTGAGCCACTTCGCGCAGCGCGGGCACTCGTCGCCGCGCGCGGCCTCGAAGCCGCAGCTCGGACAGCTGCCGGTGACGTAGCGGTCGGCGAGGAACTTGGCGTCGGTCGTGCAGTAGAGCTGCTCGGTTTCGCGCTGCAGCAGGTAGCCGTTGCGCTCGATGCGGGCGAAGAAGTCCTGACTGAGCGCCGCGTGCTGCGGGCACACGCTCGTGCCCGACCAGACGTCGAACGCGATGCCGACGCGGTCGAAGGTGTGCTTGATCACGTCGCGCCAGCGCGCGACGTACTCTGGGTACGCGGCGCCGTCCTTTTCCGCGCCGATCGTGATCGCGACGCCGTGCTCGTCCGCGCCGCAGACGTACAGCACCTCCTCGCCCTGCATGCGCAGGGTGCGCACGTACACGTCGGCCGGAAGGTAGGCGCCGACGACGTGGCCGAAGTGGATCGGGCCGTTGGCGTAGGGGAGCGCGCTGGTGACGAGGTAGCGGGTCATCGCGAGGGGAGCGTAGCGCACGGGCGGGCCGCGCGCTCTCGGTCTAGGGCGCCCGACGCAGCGTGGACTTGTCGATCCGCAGGAGCAACCACAGCCCGCCGGCGGAGGCGCACGGGACCACCACGAGGGGGCCGAGCACCGGCAGCAGGTAGCCGAGCGCGGCCGTGGAGCCGAAGGCGACGAGCGCGAGCGGGTGGCGCGAGAGAAAACGCCAACGCGTGCCGATGCTCCAGCGGCGGCGCGACATCGGGATGTCGAGCAGGCTGAGCGCGGTGGTGAAGCCAGCGGCGAGCGCGAAGAGCGGATGGCCGACGAGCGGCACGAGCAGCACCGGGAGCGCGAACACGAGCAAGAGTCCCGAGAGCGCGGTGGCCTGCACGCTCGCGAGCACGGTGCGCAGCTCGACCCGCGCGCGCCACAGGAGCCAGCGGCGCAACGACGGCCAGTAGCACAGGATCGCGGCGCAGGCCAGCAGGCCGGCGAGCGCGCCGCAGAGGAGCGAGCCGGGGCGCGCGAGCCACAGTCCCACCGTGACTCCCACGGCGAGCACGCCGACGCAAGCCAGCGTGCCCAACGCGCACTGCGCTCCGCTGAGCCCCGCGGGGCGTTCGCGCGCGGCGCGCGGATCGACGCCGAACCAGCGGCGCTCGAGCACGCCGTGCACCTCGTCGAGGAAGGGTCCGGCGAGCAGCTCGTAGAGCAGCGAAAAGGCCCACAGCGAGACGAGCAGCGTCAGCGACGTCGCGAGGAGCAAGGCCGAGGCCTTGGCGGCGGCGAGCGAGAGCGCGTGGTCGACGAGCCACTCGACGAGCGCGCGCTGCCAGCCGTCGAGCTCCCCGAGTCGCTCGAGCGCGAGCTCGCGTCCGCGCTCGAGCCACTGCATCACCGTCCGGTACAGCCACACGCTGAGTGCGGCGAAGGCGGCGAAGGTGCCGAGTGCGGGCGGCAGCAGCCAGCGCTTGGTGCCCCGTGTCGTGACAAGCAGCCGCGCGCCCTCGACTAGCGCCGCGAGGCCATCTTGCAGCTCGCCCCAGCCTCCACGGCGTCCAAGCAGCCCCGCCGGGGGCCGTCCCGCGCACGTCGCGCAGGCTTCGTTCGCAGACGCGGGCCAGTCGTATCCGCAGTACGGGCAGGGCGCGATCACGGGCGTGAACCTACGCGCCGCCCCCCTTCGCGGGCTAGAATGCTGGCCACTTTCGCCGTCGAGCGCGGGCTGCACTGGCCTCGTTCGCCCCTCTCAAGCCCCTTTGCGAGTGCCTTGCGACCATGGGTTCCTTCGCCAACTTCCGCCAGCTCGACTACCTCGGCCTCGACGATCAGCTCTCCGAAGACGAACGCATGGTCCGCGACGCCGTGCGCTCGTGGGTCACCGAGCGCTACCTGCCGATCGCGATGGAGCACTTCGAGGCCGCCACGTTCCCGATGGAGCTCGTCCCCGAGCTCGCGGAACTCGGCGTGTTCGGGCCGACGACCCCGCCCGAGTACGGCGGCGCCGGCGTCAACAACGTCACCTACGGCCTGATCTGTCAGGAGCTCGAGCGCGGCGACAGCGGCCTGCGCTCGTTCGTGAGCGTGCAGGGCTCGCTCGTGATGTGGCCGATCCTCGCCTACGGCTCCGAGGAGCAGAAGCGGCGCTGGCTGCCGCAGCTCGCCGCGGGCAAGGCCATCGGCTGTTTCGGCCTGACCGAGCCGGACTTCGGCTCGAACCCCGGCGGCATGCTGACCACGGCCGTGAAGAAGGGCGACGAGTGGGTGCTCAACGGCCGCAAGATGTGGATCACCAACGGCACCTGCTCGCAGGTGGCCGTGGTGTGGGCGCGCACTCCCGACGGCATCCGCGGCTTCCTCGTCGAGGAGGGCACGCGGGGCTTCAGCGCACCCGAGCAGAAGCACAAGTTCTCGCTGCGCGCGTCGATCACGAGCGAACTCGTGCTGCAGGACGTGGTGGTCAAGGACAGCGCGCGCATGCCGGGCGCGATCGGCCTCAAGGCGCCGCTCAACTGCCTCACGCAGGCGCGCTACGGCATCGCCTGGGGCGGTCTGGGCGCGGCCTACGCCTGCTTCGACGAGGCGCTGGCCTACGCCAAGTCGCGCATCGTGTTCGACAAGCCGCTGGCCGGGTTCCAGATCCCGCAGAAGAAGTTCGCGGACATGGCGACCGACATCACGCTCGGGCACCTGCTCGCCCTGCGCGTGGGCCGTCTGAAGGACGACGGCAAGCTCACGCCCTCGCACGTCTCGATGGCCAAGCGCAACAACGTGATGCTCGGCCTCGAGGTCGCGCGCACCTGCCGCGACATCCTCGGCGCCAACGGCATCAGCCTCGAGTACCAAGTCGGTCGCCACCTGTGCAACTTGGAGAGCGTCGTGACCTACGAGGGCACGCACGACATCCACACGCTGGCGATCGGCCAAGAACTCACGGGCCTCCCGGCCTACCGCTAGCCCCTCCCGCATCGGTCGGAGCCGCACATCGCGCGGCGGGGGAGCCGCGCAGCTCTCCCGCCGCGCGCGCTTGGAGGAGCGTGACGGCTCGCGCACCGATCGCGTATCGTCGAGCCGATGGAGCTCGTGTTGTCGCTCGCACTCGCGCTGGGCCTGCAGAAGCCGGAGGGCAAGGCGGAACCGCAGGCGGCCGTCGAACTCGCGCGCACCAGTCCGTCCGCGCTGGCGGTCGAGGCGGGGCGGCGCGCGCTGGAGGCCAAGGCGCAGGATGAGGCCTGTGCGCACGGCATGCGCGCGCTCGAGCTCGAGCCACGTTCCCGCGAGGCGCTGGCGCTGCTGCTCGACATCGCCCGCGACGACGCCGACGCGCGCACGCTGTGGAGTCACGAGGCCGCGGCGGCGCTGGGGGACGAGCGCGGCAAGCTCGCGCTCGAGCGCGCGTTCGCCGAACGACTCACACCGAAGGACGCGAGCGTCGCGGCGATCGCCTCGGCGCGCGCGGCGGCGGCGGACGAACTGGCGGAATTCGCGGCGAGCGCGCGCAAGTCCGCCGAAAAATCCGTCGAGAGTGCGGTGGTCGCCGGGTGGGTCGCCGCCCTCGGGCGCGAGCTCATTCACCCTGCCCCCGAGCTGCTCGCGCGTCATGCGAGCGCGTTTCCGCCGGGCTTTCCGCTCACCTCGGGCGCGCGCAAGGCGACGCTCGAGGCGCTGGAGAAAAAACTCGGGTCCGCCGAGGCGTCGGGCGACCTCGAGCGCGCGGTCGAGCTCGCGCTGGTGCTGCGCGGCATCTGTGCGCAGTCGTCGTTTCACGACCTCGAGGGCCCTGCCGCGCCGGATCTCTCGCGCGTGCGCGGCACGGCCGAGGCGGTGCTCGAGCGCGCCCGCGTGCGCCTGCGAGCCAAGCAAGGCGAGCCGTGGACGGTCGAGCGCCTCGAGGATCTCGACGGGGATGCGCGCGACGAGTTCACCAAGCGCCACGCCCGTTTCTCGAATCCCGGCGTCGCGCTCTCGCCGCGCAGTTGGTACCGCGTGGAGACGATCTGCGGGCATGCGACGCTGCTGGGCGCGGCGGCGACCGTCGAGGACCATCACACGCGGCTCGCGAACTGGTACGGCTCCGATCCGTTCGTCGGCCGACCGGGTCTGGTGCGGCTGGTCGCGGAATCGGCGGGTCTGGAGAGCGAAGGCGCGCCCTTTTTTTGGGTCGGCGGCTTCCAATCGGGCGACGTCACGACGCTGCGCATGTCGATCGGCACGATCGAAGGGCTCGGCCGCGGACTGACGCACGAGCTCACGCACCGCTTCGACGGCGCGCTCTTCCCCGGCCTTCCCGCCTGGCTGGCCGAGGGACGCGCGGTGTGGACCGGCGCGGCCTACGCGAACATCGAGGACACCGCGTTCGTCGCCAACCACGCGAGCTTCGGCACGATCGACGACGCGCGCTACCGCGGCTACGGCGGGCGCGACAAGCTCGCCGACCTCGTCGCGGGGACGATCGCGGACTACCGCGACAACTACGTCGCGGGCTACGCGCTCTACGTGTACCTCAACACGTGGTACGACACGCCGTCCAAGCCGCTCTACCGCGCGCAGCTCGAACGCTACATGCAGAGTCGAGCCGGGGATCGCAAGACGCCCATGGCGGCCTTCGAGGCCCACTTCTGCGATGGCAAGGACGGACGAGCGAAGGACTTCGACACCTTCGCGCAGGCGTTCGGGACCTTCGTGGTGGGCTTCTACTGGCGCGATCGCAAGCCGTTCACGGAGCGCTACACGGAGAGCGTCGGCGACTACCGCGCCAGCCGCTGGAGCGAGACGGTCTTGGACGAGCCGACGTGGGTTTGGTCGCGCGGTCGCGCGGAGCCTTGGCTCGGGCAGGATCAGGCGCGCTCCGCGGGCTTCCTGCTGCGCGCGCTCGGCGACGAGCCGGGCGCGACGGCGGCGTTGGGCTGGTCGCTCGCCGTGGACGAGCGCTGGAACTCGGTCGACTCCGCGCTGCGCGATCTGCTCGCGGGGGCGGGCAAGCGCGACGGCGCGTGGGTGCTCGCGCACGACATCGAGCGGCGCGGCTTTGCGAGCGGAGCCCCCGCGGGCGCGGCCCCGATGTTGGCGCGCTTGCCCAAGCTGCGCGCGCTGCTCGAGGCCCTCCAGTCCGCATCCGCGGCGTGCGTCGCCGACGGTCGACGTCTCTCGGCGGCCGCCCTCGCAGCCGATCACGATCGACTCGCACAGTTGCTCGGCGCGCCGCGGCTCGCGCCGAGCCTGCCTGCGATCGACCTCTCCGCGGCGCGCCTGCACGCCCTCGACGAGCCGCGCCGCGCGCTGCAGCCGTTCGGCTGGATCGAGGACAAGCTCGTCGGCTACGACGACCGGCGCTCGCGGGGCCTGTGGTGCGTGGATGAGCGCGCCGCGCTGCACGTGGGGCGCTCGACGCCGCGCGTGGGCACGGGCTCGCAGGATCGCGCCAGCGGCGTGCACGAGGCCTTCGTGCGCTCGAACCTGTGGATCGAGCCGGGCCGATGGCGCGTGCGCATGCGCATCGCGCCGACGAGCTCCGCCTTCGGTGGCGAGGTCGTCGTCGGCTATGAACGCCGCGATCGGCAGGCGCGCGTGCGCTTTTCCGGCGGCGACTACGCCTTCGCGATCGGCGACAAGGAGGAGCCCGCGGAGCTCGCCAGCGTCGACTGGGGCATCTCGGGCCTCTACGAGCGCGACGGCGGACTCGGCGGCTCGACGCGCGGAGGCAACTTCGGCTTCGGCCGCACGGTGGCGGCCTTCGTGGTCGAGATCGCGATCGACGAAGGCGCGGCGCACGTGTTCATCGAGAACGAGTATCTGGCGACCTACCACACGCCCGATGGCATGCCGATCGAGGGCTACCTCGGCTTCGCGAGCGGGCTGGGTTCCTACAAGGTGAGCGAGGTCAGCTTGCAGCGGCTCGATCGCAGCGCGACCTTCGCGCCGCTCGAGCGCGTCCCGCCCGCGATTCACCTCGATCGAGCGCGCACGGTCGCGTTCCGCGACTCGCACAACCGCCGCTTCGTCGGCCTGCCGCTGTCCGCCAAGGGCACGTTGTGCGCGTGGATTCCGCTGCCCGAGCCGGGCGACGACGGCGGCATCGACGAGGAGCGTGCGCTGAAGCGGATCGTCGAGCGCGCGGTCGAGCTCGAGCGCATCGTGACGCGCCAGTCGATCCAGACTCCGCTGGCGCTCGCGGTTCCGCGCGCGCTCGGTGCCCCGCTGGTGGCGCGCGTGGCAGCCGAGCTGGACGCGCGCCTCGCACCGGAATTCCGCCCGCGGCTGACGCTGCTCGAGCACGGCCCGCTAGAGCAGTCCGCCGTGCGCGGCAGCGCCGTCGACGAGTTCCAGCCGACGCTCTTGTTCATCGACTCCGCGGGCGTGCTGCGCGCCGACGAGAGCCTGCACGCGGGCAAGAAGATCGACGGCAGCCTCGGCCGCTGGGTCGAGGTGTTCCGCAATCGCTAGGGCGAGCGCGAGCTAGGCGCGCGAGCGCTCGGTCTTGCCGGTCTTGGTCGTGCCGCGCGCGTGGGCGAGCGCGGCGGCGACGAAGCCGTCGAACACCGGGTGCGGACGCAGCGGCTTGGACTTGAACTCGGGGTGGAACTGCACGCCGATGAAGAACGGGTGGTTCTTGAGCTCGACGATCTCGACCAAGTCGCGCTGGGGATTGATGCCGCTGGTCACCAACCCGGCGGCCTCGAAGCGCGCGCGGTAGGCGTTGTTGTATTCGAAGCGATGGCGGTGGCGCTCGCGGATGGCGCTCGCCTTGTACAGGCGTTGGGCGAGCGTGCCCGGCACGACGTTGCAGTCGCAGGCGCCCAGTCGCATGGTGCCGCCCTTCTCGTGCACGTTGGCCTGATCGGCCATCAGGTGGATCACCGGGTGCGGCGAGCGCGGGTCGAGCTCCTCGGTGTTGGCGCCCGCGAGAGCGAGCACGTTGCGCGCGAACTCGATCGTGGCGCACTGCATGCCGAGGCAGATCCCGAAGAACGGCAGTTGGTTCTCGCGCGCGTGCTGGATGGCCTTGATCTTGCCCTCGACTCCGCGCTCGCCGAAGCCGCCCGGGATCAACAGGGCGTTGCAGCCTTCGATCAGCGCGGCGCCCTGCTCCGCGTAGTCCTCGGCGCGCACCTTGCGAATCTTGACCTTGCAGCCGTTGGCGATGCCGGCGTGGGCGAGCGACTCGTAGATCGACTTGTAGGCGTCGTGGAGCTGGGTGTACTTGCCGACCACGGCGATCTCGCAGCTCTCGCTCGTGCGCCGCAGATCCTCGATCATGCGGTTCCAGTCGCCGAGGTTGGTTTCGGCGTCCGAGGGCAGTCCCAGCCGCCGCGTGACGATGCGATCGAGGCCCGCCTTCACGAGCATGGTGGGCACTTCGTAGATCGAGAACTCGACGTCGCGCTCTTCGATGACGGCATCGCGCCGGACGTTGCAGAACAGGCTGATCTTGCGCGCCATCTCGTCGGTCATGGCCTGCTCGGTGCGGCAGATCAGCACGTCGGGCTGGATGCCGATCTCGCGCAGCTTGCCGACCGACTGCTGCGTGGGCTTGGTCTTCATCTCGCCCGAGGCGCGCAGGTAGGGGAGCAGCGTGAGGTGCACGAACATCACGTCGCTGGGCGGGATTTCGAGGGCGAACTGCCGGATGGCCTCGATGAACGGCAGGCTCTCGATGTCGCCGACGGTGCCGCCGATCTCGGTGATCGCGACGTCCGCCCCGGGCGCCACGCCGTTGCGGATCGCGTCCTTGATCGCGTCGGTGATGTGCGGAATCACCTGCACCGTGCTGCCGAGGTAGTCGCCGCGGCGCTCGCGCGCGATCACTTCGCTGTAGATCTTGCCGGTGGTGTAGTTCGAGCAGCGGTTGAGGCGCGCGGTCGTGTAGCGCTCGTAGTGGCCCAGATCGAGGTCGGTCTCCGAGCCGTCGTCGAGCACATACACCTCGCCGTGCTGGTAGGGGCTCATCGTGCCCGGGTCGACATTGATGTAGGGGTCGAGCTTCTGCATCGAGACCTTCAAGCCCCGGCGCTCGAGGATCATGCCGATCGCCGCCGACGTCAGTCCCTTGCCGAGGCTCGAAACGACCCCACCCGTCACGAAGATGTGCTTCATGTTGCTCGCCCCCGCTCGCTCGATTCCTGGCTGCGCGCCCTAGCGCGCCGCCTCGCTCCGAACTCGCCCGACGAACGCATCGTAATCGGCGCGCGTGTCGATTCCGAGAGGCACTCGCCCCGCGTCGACGACGCGCATGCGCCGACCCTGCTCGAGCCAGCGCAGCTGCTCGAGATTCTCGAGGCGCTCCAGCGTGCCCGGGCTCGAGCGCACGAAGCGCTCGAGAGCCGCGGGGCGGAACGCGTAGACCCCCACATGGCGCCGGGCGACCTCCGCCCACGGCCGCGCGTCCGCCCGCGCGTAGGCGCGGCTCGGGTCGGTCGAGCGATGGGGGATCGGGGCGCGGGAGAAGTACAGCGCGTCGCCGCGCTCGTCCCGCACGACCTTGACCACTTGGGACGCGAGAGCTTCGTCGGGATCGACGAACGACGCCGCCAGTGTCGCGGCCTCGACCTCGGGGCTCGAGAAGGCCGCCACCAGCCGCCCGAGGTCCGCCGGGTCGAGCTCGGGCTCGTCGCCCTGCACATTGACGACGACATCGAATGTTCCGCCGACCTTGGAGGCGGCCTCGAACGCGCGGTCGGTCCCGCTCGGATGCTCGACCCGCGTCAGCACGGCCTCGACTCCGTGCGCGCGCGCCGCCGCGGCCACTTCCTCGTCGTCGACCGCCAGCACGATGCGCTCGAGGGCCGCGCAGCGCCGCAGGTTGCGCACCGTGTGAACGCACAACGGCAGGCCGGTCTCGGCGAGCAGCATCTTGCGCGGCAGGCGCACGGACGCGAGGCGCGCCGGCACGATCGCCAACGCGCGCGGGCTGTCGCCGGTCGAATTCATTGGCCCCGGCGGACGCGGCTCGGAGGCTCGGGGGCGAGGAACGGGGACTCGCCCTGCTTGGTCTGGGTGGCCTGTCCCGCGTAGGTCGCGTTGTAGATGTCGAGGAAGCCGTCCTTGAGCTTGCGGCAGTGCGCGTAGTCCTCCGGCGAGGTCGACTTGGACACCACGAGGTGGCGCGCCTTGCCTTCGCGCTCGACTTCGAGCGCCCAGACGGCATCCGTGGCGCCCCGGCTCGGGCTCGCGCCATCCCGGGCGAGGGCAGCGAAGCCCTCCGCCTCCAGCCAGCCGGTGAGCTCCGCGACGATCTCGTTGGACTGCACCTTGCGGTCGGCGTTCGCACGCACCGTGGAGTATTGGTCGAGGCGTGCGGTGTGGGCCTCGTTGACGAGCTCGAAGCGGCGCTGGCTGCGGAAGTCGTACAGGCCGACGCGGGTGGGCCCGTGCTGGCGCGACACGGGCGCGGCGGCGCAGCTCCCGAGCAGGTTGGTCCCGAACAGCGTGAGCAGGGCGAGCAGGGCGAGCGCGACGGCCCGCTGGGGGCAACTCGCGGATCGGTGGGCGGCGGGGAGCAGCATGGTGGTGAGCCGCCCGATGGGGGGTGGACGACCCCCGCTCCGGGGGCACCTCCGCGGGCCAGCCGGAGGCGCACCTTAGCGCCCTCTCTGGAGGCCGACAAGCGAGCGCCGCGCTTGTGGGCAGATGGTGGAAACGTGCGCTGTCGCACGCCCTCGACCCCCCTGATCCGGTGTGGGCAGCGGATCGACACGCAAGATTTTGTGGAAAACCGGTGTGCGGTTTGGCTTCTTCTACGCCACGCACGTCGCAGGCGAGCAAAAGCGCTCGCAGGTGGCGCGCCGCTCACCTCGCGCGGCGCTTCGCAGCGCGAGGGCAAGTTCCGTCACACCAAGGCTTTAGGGGAGGGCGTTCCACGTCCATGGGCCGTCTCGAAAAGATCGTCGTCGTCACCGTTCTGTTCATCGTCGCCGTGATCCTCGGTATCTCGCTCAACGGCGGGGGCGAGGAAGAAGCGCTCGAGGTCGCCGCGCGCAACCGCCGCAAGGCGGCCGCGCAGGCCGCCGAGGCCACTCTGGAGAAGTCGGAAGCGACGGGCGTGATGAACGCCTCGCTCCAGCTCGACGAGCCCGCCGCGGGCAACCTTGGACAGCCAATGTCCAAGGTCGCCGCGCCCGCGCTCGCTGCACCCGCGCCCGCGCTCAGTGCGCCCGCCGTCGCGACGCCCGCCGTCGCGACGCCGATCGTTGCCACGCCTGTCGCGGCGGCGCCCGCTGTCGGTTCGTTCCTCGTCACGACCGTCGGCCTCGAGCCGACGACCAGCGACGACATGATGCTCTACACGTGGAAGGCCGGCGATTCCTTCAAGTCGCTCGCGCAGACCTTCTATGGCGCGCCGCTGTATGTCGCGCGCCTGCGCGCCGCGAACGAAGGCAT
>Ga0194120_10007052_pt1 | contig 15569 bp, 11 predicted proteins | sample TA2MahCa65mmetaG_FD_148642 | JGI IMG/M metagenome (GOLD analysis project Ga0194120, IMG submission 148642) | Freshwater microbial communities from Lake Tanganyika, Tanzania - TA2015019 Mahale Deep Cast 65m | ecosystem: Environmental > Aquatic > Freshwater > Lake | place: Tanzania: Lake... | reverse complement strand
CTCCTGCACCTCCTCCTGCTCCTGCACCTCCTCCTGCTCCTGCACCTCCTCCTGCTCCTGCACCTCCTCCTGCTCCTGCACCACCACCTGCACCACCTCCTGTAATAGGCGGGGCATAAACATGAAATTGTCTGACTGCGAAACTAGTATCAGTTCCCGTATTATTGAGATATACTACTACATGAGTAGCTGAAATAGGATCTGTTGAATTTATTAATACCGTCATTATTTTATTTGAATCATATGAGGTAACTATATTAATTCCTGTGGTAGTTTTAGTAGTATCAACTTGTAGCACACTTTGAAGAGTGTTTCGTGTAGACCAAAACTTTCCCGTCTCCATCATATTAACAAAGTTTGTAAACTGTTGTTTAGTTTCGTCGAGAAATAGAACAATAAATCCTGAAAAACCTGACATGTTTTGTATTTGTGATGCCGAATTGCAAGTTCCAGTATAACATGGGATAGTTCCATTAGGATCCCATGCACATGAAGCATCGGCTGTTTGTGGAACATTACTTGTTGAAGATGAACTATCATAACATTTTGCTATTGTAGCGGAATTTGAATTTCCATGATATAATGTAAATACATTATTTGCTATCAATGGAGTAAATTGAACAGATTGTATTTTAACGAGACTACTTGATAAACCAACACCTAGCCAAAGAGGATATTCTTGATTTGAATGGGTTACCATATGTGAGAAAAAATTGTCATTTCCCATGAATGCATATGCGGGACTATTCATCCAAGTTAATGCATATGGAGTTGCTGTTGCCGATGTATATTTACCACTAAAAGACATGCCTGCTAACTTATTACTAGTTGGAGTGCATTTGTATCCAGTTTGATATGCTTGGGGAAAAGATACTCCGTCAGTTTTCGCATTTAATGCAAGATCAACCTGATTACTGACGCTTCCCATATATTCTATATTTTTTGCATTGCACGGATAACAATTATATGATGATATACCAGTTCTCTTCATTATATTATAATGGATTGAAAAAAAATTGATTTTATTATTATTATATAAAGAATAAGTTTATTGATACACTATACGCGATGAGTAAAAAAACGAAATATGACGAAGTAGAAAAAAGAAAAAATAATTTTACAGTATTAGAAAACGACTCAGAAGCTTCAGATGATCATGTTGATAAGACTGATAAGCCCGATCACTTAGATAAGATTCCAGAAAAAAAAGAATCTAAATTCATGCCAAGTGTTGATCCAAAATTTACGAAGGATCAATCCGATAAGTTTAAAAAATCCCTAGTTCCTAAAAAAATATATGATGAAGAAACCAAAGATGAAACAACAGATTTAGGAAACACATTATATTTGCATTCTATATGGTCTGTATTTATTCATAGTGTTGATTGTCCTGATTGGACAGAAAGTAGTTATACACACATTTACACGATCAATAGCATTGGTTCTTTTTGGAGATTTTTTAATAATTTTCATCTTCTTGATAAAAGTAAAAATCAGATATTCATTATGAGGAATAAAATTAAACCGATTTGGGAAGATAACAATAATAGAAATGGTGGAATATGTTCTATTAAGATGGAATGTCAAAGTAAAGCTGGACGGACTGATCTTAGCACAGAAGTTATGACATGTATTTGTCTATTGGTTATGAATGAGACATTCATATTAGACAATGAAGAAATTAATGGAATTTCATATGCTATTAAGAATAGAAATGTATTGATCAAGTTATGGTGTAAAAATTATACTAATAATGTTTCAGAAAAGCTTCCGCTTGGATTGATGCACAAAATAGATACCATATTACAAAACTCAGATAGAATCAAAAGATATCATGATTCTAAATTAAGTATAAAATATATGCAAATCAAACCAGAATATGAAGTTAAGTAATTTTGAAAGCCCCAACAATACCAGATAATTGTATCTTTTCATTAGGACATTGAGCCAAACTAATTTCTATGACTTTTAGATTATTGATTATTTTTATACATTGTTCTTGTTTTATTTTATCTTGCAAGAACAAATCAATAACTCGAGCTGTTAATTCTGATAATATATCGCCCAATGAATAACCATTTTGAGTTATAATATCGGTAATGTTATTATAACTATCTTTAAAAGATTCTTTCATTAAATAATTCATCATAATATCTACTTCTTTCGAAGTGGGATATCCTAAACAATTAGTTATATTAGTTCCAGTTATTTTTTTCTCATATGCCATTGAAGTAGCTTGTAAAGTATTTAATACTTTTCTCATATCGCCTCGAGATATTCTAATAATGGTATTCATAGCCTCATCATTTATTTCGAATTTCATTTGTTCAGAAATTTCTCCTATTTTTTGTTTAATATCATTGTTTGATAATGGTGAGAATTTAAACATAACACATCGTGATTTAATTGATGGATTAATTTTTCTAATATAATTACAAATCAAACAGAATCTAACATTATGGCTATATTTTTCTATGACATTGATCAACATTGATTGGGCATCGCTTGTCATTGCATCGGCTTCATCCAAAATAACCAGTTTGAAAACACTGGAGTTTTGTTTCAAGAAAATTCCCTTAGTTGAAATAAATTCTTTGACTTTATTTCTGATCACTTCTATACCTCGTTCTTCAGAAGCATTAATTTCAAGAACCATATATGGATAATTATCACCATATAGTTCTCTAGCAAATGCCATGATAACCGATGTTTTTCCAGTTCCAGGTGGACCACTTAATAATAGATGCGGAAACTGTTTTGTTTTGATGAACATTTTTAATACCTTAATAATTTTACAATGAGAGATAACATCTGATAATTGTTTGGGTCTACATTTTTCAACCCATGGCAATAATGTATTATCTCTTACTCGTTGTATTTGATCACGAAAATCATCCAAACATGTTATATTTGTCTGATATAATTGTGAATCATCTAAATTTCTGAGTGATTGAATCTTAAGTTTTTTTTTCTTCTTTTTGTTAACTTTCTCAGATTTATTAGTCATAAAGTTATAATTAATACATTATTATTGTTTATGCTGATTATAATTCAATATTTTCTTTGTTTCGCGAGATTGGTAAATGCGAAGCATTTACCAATCCGTTTAGAACGAAAAATTCTTTTTCGTTCTTCGCCGAGATGGCTCGGCGGGCGTGCAGAGCACGCCTTGGATTCTTCTTTTTAAGAAATCGAAGATTTCCTAAAAAGAAGAATGACTAACAATTATATTGTCAAATTATATGATCTAATAAATGATGTTAAATTGTAATCTAATAAAACGAATAGTTATTTTGTGAAACAAAGTTTTCATTAAGCACTTGCATGAGTCTCTTTAGTTCGAGTTCGAACACCTTTGGTAACCATAGTCTTGAGAATCTGTCTCTTGATCTGTTCCTCAAGATGAGGAACCTTCTTCTTTTTGGCAGATGATTGACTTGCCATCTCAGTTTTCTCAGTTTCGGTTTCGGTCTCTCGCGGAGTAGCCATAAAGTCGAATTCTACAGGTTTGCGAGAATAGCGTTCTTTGGCTGTGGTCATAACACCCTTCTTGACAACTGTAAAGTTGCGAGTATGTTTTGTTGGTTCAACATCCTTCTTGTAAATAGTAGCACCATAGCGAACATGAACTAAATTATCCTTTCCTTTATCATATGAAAATGCAATTGTCTTAACGGTCTTTGCATCGTCAATTTTGTCATAGTTATATTTATCCCATTGGAAAGCAAGAATAGGCTTTCGCGTGGTAGAAGTAGAAACAGTCTCAGAAACCTTATCAGTAGACATAATGATTGTGATGAAATATGTATTTGATTTGAATATGTCTTGTAGTTGGAGTTTCAACTTTTTTGAAACTTTGTCTCAAAAAAGTTATAATTTACTGACATAATCTATTATCTCATTTTTATCAAATTTGCCTTTCTCATATACTTCAGTTAATTGAGAATCAGTATATTTTTGTTTTTGACATGCCATCCAATAATATTTATTGAACTTGATTTCTATTTCATTCAAGAGAGTATCATAATCATAATATTGTTTTAAGAACTTCAAACAAGTATTCAAAAACACTATCAACAAATATTCATATTTTTGATGAATATTTGATGGATTATGTTTTAGATAAAAAATATCATCTAATAATGAATTTTTAGTGATATAATCAAAAATATTACAAAAATTCATATTATATTTTTTACAATGATTCTCAAGTAATTGATTCATTTGAATAACTCGTTGATTACGAATCTCAATAGATATATCTGAATCGTCAATATTTTTTAGTTGTTGTTTATTAAGAGTATCGTAATTTTTTAACATTTTTTTAAAATGTTCAGTTTGAACATGACTTGGTAATACACCAATTAATATATTTATTTTTTATTGGAAGTGAATTAATAAATTCAACATATTCTTTTGTTCTAGCGTAGATCTGTTCTAATATATCTTGTTGATTATCATGATATTTTTTGTAATAATAGTAGAAATTGATATCTACAACACCAAACATAAAAAATCCATAATCATAATATTTTTTCTTACATTTTTCTAATATTTTATCTCGATGATTAGATAATAGACTTCTCATGGAGATACCCTTGAATTTATAAATTTTAAAGTTCTTATTTTTTAATGGAGATAATATATTTATATTCGAATCTCCAAATGCTATAAATTTTGTCATAATAATATATCTCATGAAAATAGTCATAATATTTCCAATAATATGGTTCATAATATCGAATCATAATATCGAATCATAATATCGAATCATAATATCGAATCATAATATCGAATCATAATATTGGTTAGTCATCTTTATTTTGAAAAATCGAAGATTTTTCAAAATAAGGATTTAAGGCTTGCCCCGCAAGCCCGCCGAGCCATCTCGGCGAAGAACGAAAAAGAATTTTTCGTTCTAAGCGGATCAGTAAATGCTTTGCATTTACTGATCTCGCGAAATAAAGAAAAGTTGAATTATAATTATTATAACTTAAAGATCTATAATATAGTATATTGATACATGGGAGATGAATACGCATATGATGATTCATACAGCAAAATAGATTTTATAGATTTTGATGTATTATCAAATGAAGAAATTAAGAGAATGTCTTCACTCGATGGAGGAGGTGTAGAAATTCCCGATTTATTTGAAAATAATGAACCTAAAAAATCGGGAATGATTGATCCTCGTATGGGGACATGCACCATGGATATTAACTGTGCATCATGTGGATTTAATACAAACCATTGTGTTGGACATTTTGGTCATATCGATTTAGCAGAACCATTATTTCATATTGGATATTTCCCATTTGTGCATATGATCTTATCTTGTATTTGTATAAGATGTTCTGAATTATTGGTCTACAGAAATGAAGCCCAAATCATAGAACTATTGAAAACAAAATCTGGAAAAGAAAGATTAACCTACTTTAGACAATTATCTAAGAACATAACTCATTGTTCTGGTCCAAGAGGATGTGGTGCTCCTGTTCCAAAAATCAAAATGGAAAAGAAGAAAACATCAGCAACAATTAATATCATTGCCGAAACTGAAATAGAAGGCAAAGAAGAAGGTGAAGTCAAACAAAAACTTCGTCATCAATTAACGGCTGATATTATATATGACATTCTTAAAAACATTAAAGATGACAATTGTAGAATTTTAGGAATTGAACCTAAACGATCAAGACCTGAAAATATGATTCATAAAACATTTCCTGTTCCACCTGTTCAAGTAAGACCATCTGTAAAAGGTGATTTTAATGGCGGTGCTTCTGCAGAAGATGATTTAACAAAAAAACTTGCTGATATTGTCAAAGCTAATTTAAGAATCAAAAGAAACAAAGAAAATCAAACTGAAAATGTTAGCAAGTATAGTATTGAACATACTCATCTATTACAATATCATGTTGGAACATATATTGAAAGTGATGCTATGGGATTACTTAAAGCCGAAGTTAAGGGAAAACAATTCAAGTCTATCGGTGCAAGGTTGAAAGGAAAATTTGGACGAGTCAGACAAAACTTAATGGGAAAGAGAGGAGATTTCACGGCGAGAACGGTTATTACACCAGATCCAGCGATTAGTAATAATCAGTTAGGAGTTCCAATTAAGATTGCTATGACTCTAACATTTCCTGAAACAGTTACGCCAGCAAACATAGAATTTTTAAGCAAACTTGTTAGAAACGGGCGTAATGTATACCCTGGGGCAAATTTCGTATTTCAATCGAGTCAAGCATCTTATGGACGACGCGTATATCCAATCGATTTACGATTTCGAAAGGACATCGATTTAGCATATGGCGATGTAGTTGAAAGACATCTACTCGATGGAGATATTGTATTACTCAACAGACAACCGACTCTACACAAGCAATCGATGATGGGACATAGAATTAAGGTAATTAATGATCCCGCGTTGATGACATTTAGATTGAGCTTGTGTGTGACCATTTCATACAATGCTGATTTTGACGGTGATGAGATGAATATTTTCGTTCCACAAAGCTTACAAACTCAAATAGAATTAGAAGAAATAGCGGCAGTAGAAAGACAAATCATATCGCCAACAACATCCAAAACATTGATAGGTATTGTTCAAGATGGTTTGATAGGAGCATATAACTTAACAACGCCAAATCTTAAAATAGATTGGCGAACAGCGATGAATTTAATGACATGTTGTTTAACAATCACAGTAGGAAAAACTGAAGATGATTATATATTAGGTGATATTACAATTAAGAAAGGGTCAGATTATACAGGACAAGAATTATATTCTCTATTACTTCCATCCGAAATAAATATCAGTAAAGAAAAGATTACTATTAAAAATGGAAAGATCGAAAAAGGACAATTATCTAAGGATCTATTAGGAGCCAAAAAGAAGAACAATTTAATTCAATTAATGTGGGATGGATTTGGAGTAGAGAAAACGAGAATCTTTTTGGACAATACACAGAGATTAATGAATAATTTTAACTTATGGCATGGATTTAGTGTCGGATTAAGTGATACGATTGTGCCTAATATAGTTCATGAGGAAATTGATAAGATGTTCGAAACAACACGATTAAAATTAGAACATTTTATAACAGAAACGGAAAACAATCCTGAATATATGACAGTTGAATTATATGAACAAAAATTATATTCTGAATTGGATATCATCCGAAACAATGCTACTAAATTAGTTATGGAAAATCTCAAAGAAGATAATGGTTTCAAAATTATGGAAGCATGTGGATCTAAAGGAGATCCAACAAATATCGGACAAATGATCGGATGTTTAGGTCTACAATTATTTGAAGGAAAAATCCAACAAAAAAAATATAATAACAGAACATTGGCTTATTTTCATCAAAATGAAGATAGTCTTGAAAGTAGAGGACTGGTGAGAGAATCGTTGGTTAATGGATTAGAGTTTCCAAGCTTTGTATACTTGCTAACGGCTGGAAGACTCGGATTGATCGAGGCTGCTATTAAGTCAGTCAGTTACGACACTGATATTATTATTCAAGTAAATGGTGAAATCAAGCAAGTATTAATTGGTGAATGGATTGATCAATTAATGGAAGAAAATAAGAAATCTATTAAACGAGAAAAACAATATGATATGGAATTGTTAGAATTAAAAGACAAAACATATATTCCAACATGCGATGAACACGGTAAAACTTCATGGGAGAGATTAACAGTTATTACGAGACACGATCCAACTGAAGAGATGTATGAAATAGAAACATATTGTGGACGAGAAGCTACTGTGGCTAATTCCAAGTCTTTGTTGATTTGGGATGAAAAGAAGAAAATATTTGAAGCAAAGTTAACATCAGAAGTTAAAGTTGGTGATTATGTTCCAGTGTCTCATACTTTGTGTAAGCCAAGGGTTATCAAAGATTATATTGACATGACAAAATATTTCCCCAAAGAGGAGTATTTATATGGGACTGAATATCATTTGGCAGATAAGATAACGAGAGAAAAATTAGCAGGAGGACGGAAAAAAATACCTGGCTATTGGGACGAATATAATGGAAACGAATTTACAGTTCCATTTAAAAGAATGTCTGATTTGATGAGATCAACAAGTGGAAGATCTAAGACTAATCATATTGAAGACGATTATGTATATCCATTCTCAAAAAGCCGAGACCATGGTCTACCCGATAAGTTTCCGTTGAATAGAGAGAACGGAGTGTTCATCGGGTTGTTCTTGGCGGATGGCAATGCGAATGATCAGTCTGGACATGTTCAAATAACTAAAGATGATCCAAGTGTTCAAAAATTTGTATGCGATTGGTTTGATAAATTTGGATTCAAATGGAAAAAATATGTAGTAAATAAAGTTTCAGGAGTTAATAAAGATGTTAAAGGTAAAATTGAATCAATACAAGGATATTCTATGATGTTAGCAAGGTTTATGAAACAATTAGTTGGACATATGGCATATAATAAATTTGTTCCCAATGAAGCGTTCAGTGCCCCAAAAGAATTCGTAATTGGACTATTAGATGGCTATTTTTCGGGCGATGGATGTGTAAGTAAATATTCAATCAATTGTGGATCTACATCAAAAAAACTTATTCAAGGTATCAGTATATTATGTGCGAGATTTGGCATCTTTGGAAGAATGACAAAAACACAACAAAAAGAAAACAATTTAGGAACTGAAGATATTAAATCTATGTATAATCTAGATATAAGAAGTATTTGGGCTACAAGATTCAGGGAAATAATTAAATTGACTCATAAAGAAAAGAACAAAAAATTACAGGATATGAGTTGTTCAAATAATCCAAGAAATATTGATATAACACATGATGTAGTTTTGGACAAGATAACAGTCATCAGAAAAGTAGATATAAGTAAACACAAAAAATTATATGATGTGACTGTTCCCAAAACACTAAATTTTTTAGGAAAAAGTGGTTTAGCGTACGCGGATACTTCAGAGACTGGTTATATACAACGCAAATTGGTAAAATCGATGGAGGATATTATGGTCAAGTATGATGGCACTGTCAGAACCGCCAACGACAACATGATCCAGTTCATATACGGCGATTCCGGAACCGATACAACGAAACAATATGAACACCAGATCAAGTTATTGGACATGAGCAATGATGAGGTCAAGAATACATTTATGTTTAATAAAGATGAATTATCGAAACATGAATTTGAAGACAACGAGAATTTATATAACCAAGTCATCGAATTGAGAGATTTGGTTAGAACATCTGTTAGACGAGCCAAGATGGATTATATTAAGAAGATATCTAACTTTATGCTTCCTGTCAATCTTAATCGTATTATTAGTTCAGAAGCAAATTCAAAATCAGATTCTAAGGGAAAATTAGAAGCCAAATATATTATTTCGCAATTGGAAGAGTTATTGAGCAATGAGAAGACACCAATTGTATATATGTCTAAAGAGACAAAACAGAATAAGAACTCTGTTAAGAATAAAGATGAACAGATTCATAAGACAGTTTTTAGAACCGCTGTTTATGATTCATTACATCCTAAACGAGTATTGTTCGAATTAAAATTAATTAAGAAACAATTTGACAATATTATTGAACAAATATCATATAGCTTCAATAAGAATATGGCAGAACCTGGTGAAATGACGGGAGTTATTGCTGCCCAATCTATTGGAGAACCTCTATCACAGATGACACTCAAATCATTTCATCACGCAGGTATAGCAAGTATGAGTGCCAAAGTTCAAGGAGTTCCAAGAATGAAAGAATTATTGAGCGTATCTAAGAAACCAAAATCTCCTCAAATGGAAATTTATTTGACAGAAGAATTTGCAGATAATAAAGAGATGGTTCATAGAATTGCGTCATATATCAGACATACAACATTCGAGGATATTAGGAAGAGAATTAATTTTTACTACGATCCTTATCCAACAGAAAAAGACAGTATTATGGACAGTGACAATGTTAAACAAACATTCTATCAACAAAAAAATATCAAAGGATGTTCAACTGAAATTAAAGGCTTGCCTTGGTTATTGAGAATTGAGATAGATCGTGAGAAGATGATGGAGAAAGGAATTACACTATTAGAGATCAAGAGTAAGTTTTGTAATTGGTGGGAGAGACGATTGTCTGATTTAAAACAAGCTACTAATGAAGAGAAGAAAGTTCTCAATAAGATAACACAAATTGCGGTATTGAGCAATACAGACAATGATAAACAACCAGTTGTTCACATTAGATTTAATGTTAAAGAATCAGACAAAGAGAAAGATAAATTTGGAACATCAACAGTCAATGATTTTATTGATTATGTTATTGACAAGTTCAAGTTGAAAGGATTAGAATCAATTACAGATGTTCCTGGAACTGAAGAAAAGAAGATGTTTGTTGTTAATAAGGAAACAGGAGCACTTGACAAACAAACACAACATATCATATATGCTACTGGTGTTAATATGATAGATATTAGATACATTAACGGAATTGATCTAACAAGAACAATAACAAATAATATTATTGATATATATGATACATTTGGTATTGAAATTGCCAGAGCAGTATTATTGAAAGAAATATCTGATGCATATGAGAAGGCAGGAGGAGAAATTAATTATCAACATGTAGAATTGATTTCTGATTTGATGACATGCACAGGAAGAATTAATTCAATTGATAGACATGGGATGAACAAATCAGATAATGATCCATTGTCAAGAGCTTCATTTGAAAAGACAGTTGAACAGTTATTGATAGCTTCAGTGTATGGTGAGACAGATCATATGAAAGGAGTCTCGGCAAGGATTATGGCAGGACAAGTAATTAAAGGAGGAACAGGATTTTGTGAATTAGAACTTAATACTGAGATGATTGAAAAATCAGAATATATTGAAGACACAGACTTCACAAGAAAGTATACTGAAATACAAAAGAACACATTGGCTAAAGATATTATTGAAAGAAAAGATGACAATGTATTTGTTCCTATGGAGAACGATGAAGATTAATTTATTAAATATTTAATTCATAATAACTTTTTTTGAAACGAAGTTTCAAAAAAAGTTGAAACAAATCAGATATCTAATTTATTATAACTTTTTTTGAAACGAAGTTTCAAAAAAAGTTGAATAATTAATTATTTTGAACATTCAATTCTATATTATTTTTTTCTAATATGTCAGTAGCATGTCATTGTGATAAAACGAGTTCATATTTTCAATACGGCAACCAAAAACTTGATATTTCTTGATAAAAACCTTCGGTTTTTATCAAGAAATATCAAGTTTTTGTTGACATTGCATCTAGTTGCCCAATACTTATTTTGATAAAAAGCGAAGCTTTTTATCAAGAAATACTTAAAAATGTTCAATGTGAAACATTGAATTTTTTAAGGCTTTCCAAGTTTTAGGCTACTAGATGCAACGGTATTGGCATATTGTTAGTTGGAGGATTATTATTATCACGAGTTAGAACAGCAAAAGTAGAACATATATTAGTTAAAATTGATAAAAATGGTTTTCCCAAAAAATCGTATAAAAAATGGTGTATTCAACTTCCATATCAACATATAGAACAATGGAAACCTTTAGGGAATAATTTTCTGGATGATCTGTTTTTAAAATCCAATAATACGAAAAATTGATAAATAAATATATTTTATATATGTTTATTTATAATCATATTCAAAATGGCTAGACTTCCATCCGATACTGAGAATCGAAATAAGAATCATACTTCTAAATTAGAATATATTGGCTATGGTTTAGGAGCATTAGCCGTAGGAGCTGGAGCATTTATTGTATCTAGATTTCACACGGCACGAGCAGGAACTATATTAGCAAGATCGGGATTTTTAGTTAAAGATGTAAGTAATGTTGAGATTGGTTCATCATTTGTTCAATTTCCATTTCAATATGTTAAGGAAATTGATATTGGAGCAAGATCTCATCACATTGTTCTTAATGCGATGTCAGTTGAAAAACTAAATTTTAATTGCCCATTTAACATTACACTTATTCCTGAAACTGATCCAGAAGAATTGAAAAAATATGTTGTTAGAGTTCACAATACTGATAATATAGATGTTATTGTTAAGGCGATTATTGAAGGTGAAGCAAGAACAGTAGCATCAAATTCAAAAATGGAAGATATTTTTACAGGAAGAGATATTTTTAAGAATAATATTTTTAATGCATTGACAGATCCTCTTAAAAAAATTGGATTGAAAATCTTAAATGGAAATATTCAGGATTTACGAGATGCTGAAGGATCAGATTATTTTAAAAACTTATCAAAAAAAATTGCTGCTCAAACAGAAAATAAAGCCAAAGTTGATATTGCAGAACAAAAGAAGATTGGAACACTTGGAGAAAACGAGAGAACCAAAGAAATAGTAGAGTCAAACACCAATCTTGCACGAATTCAAGCCGAACAAAAACTTATTTCAGAAACCGCAAAAATCGAAAATGAAGCCAAAGCTTCTATCTTATCAGAACAAACTAAAGCCCAGATAGAAGTTCAAAAGGCTAAAAGTCAAATGGAAGCCAATCGAGCCAAAGATTTAACTAAGTCTATTGTTGATGCCGAAATACAAGTCAAGAAAACAGAAGGAGAATCTAATTCAGTGAAAATTGCTTCTGATGCCCAATTATACAAAGCCAAACAAGAAGCTGATGCGATTCGATTGAAGATGGAAGCTGAAGCCCAAGGAGAATTAGCTAAATTGCAAGCCAAAGCCCAAGGAGAACGAGCCATACTCGAAGCACAAGCTGGTGGACTTAGTAAAATTAACGAAGCTATTGTTGCTGGAGGAGAAAGTCTACAGAGATATTTGATGATTGAGAAAAATGTTATTACTAAAGTAGCAGAAGAACAAGCTAAAGCATTATATGGTATGAATCCTAATGTGACAATTTGGACGCCGTCTGGAAAAGAATCAATGGATACTTTCAGAAGCTTTGTTCCATTCATCGATACTATATTAAAACAAACAGGCTATACTGTTCCAGATTGGTTGATTAAGAAAGAATCAGAAGTTAAACCTTTAATAAAACCTGTTGATCATCGTTAAAAATTGAAAACTATATTTGTTTATTATATTTACTTATATTAACTACAAAATATGAATCTTTTGATTCATGAATAAATATGGTGTTTCGGAAGAAAAACAAACTGAGTTCAGTAGATATGAACGATATCGAGATGATATTAACGAAATTATTGGTAGTATGATGGTTTACGAATATAAATATGACGATATTATTAAAAATGTTGATACTACAACAACTGACGCCCAAGAAAAAGAGTTAGATGACAAGTTTCAACAATATAGTTTGGAATTAGATTCTAAAATAAAGGAGTATAAAACTATAAAAGATAAGATAGTTGGATTAGAATTAGATCACGAAGATGATATAAATATTGTTGAGTCTGGAAAGAATAAATTGGTAAATGATTTTAATAAGACTATCAAGCTAATACAATCCCGCAAATATACATATATTAGCAGAAGACAACGAAGATTCAAAAGACGGAAAGCTTTATATGATAAGGAATATGAAAAATATAGTGAACCAATAAAACATTATGATTTGAGGAGACAACAAGCAGCTAATACAGAAATACAAGCAAAGTATGCAGACTTAGTTGATAGATACAAACAAATTCAAGATCTTGAACAATCGATCATACAAACTAGCCAATTAATGCGAGATTTGGCTATATTGGTAGATCAACAGACAGAACAATTAGATAGTATATCAATTAATGTTAATAGTGCAAGAGATGATATTGCCGAAAGTAATGCTAGAATATCACGAGCAATTGAGATTAAAAAAAGTGAGAGAAAACTTGGTATCTGTATAATATGTATGTGCTTGACTTTAGTAATATGTATAATTGGTGGAGCATTATATGATTATTATATGCATGTTTAGACAACTTTTTTCGAAACAATGTTTTGAAAAAAGTTGAAAAAAATATTTTATTCAAATAATATTATTAAGCATTATCAATTATGGATTCTAATTTTGTCGATTTTGATGACGATGATGATGACAACATTAAAGATGATAAACATTTATCATTATATAAAATGAATAATAAAGAAATAGTATATGATTCAATAACTATGGAAACATATCGAGTTCTAAGGAAGAACAAGTTAGATGTTTTTACAAGAGAACCAATCAATGAAGAATATGCATTCAAATTTGAGTATCAATGGGATCCATACACAGGAGAGAGATTAGGTAAAGATCCATATGGAGCATTACATTTTCATCCTGATAGTTTGATTAGATATTTTGATCTCAAAAAATTAGATGGTTTGTGGATTGCCCCCAAAGATGAGAAAACAGGATATTTTGCAGGATATTATGATTATTTTCTTGGGAGTGGTGAAAATATTACTATAAGAGGACGAGGAACATATCCTGAATTATATTTATTCAGGCTTCCTATTTCAGATTGTTATTTAACAAAAGAGCATAGTATGTCTATTGTAACAATGGGACCAAGGTTGACTAATAAAGAATTAGAATTGATTGATTCTCTTGCTAATAAATACTTCAAAGATAATTATCAGAAATTATTTGAAAAAAAGAGACCAAACTTAAAATATATGAAGAAGTTATATGATCAGGCATTAAAAACAGGAGATGATAATAGAAGTGCAGTTGATTTATTGAAGAAATTATAAAATTTTCTACTAATATAGTATAATGTCATTAACTTATTATCATGCAAAAAGTGATAAGAGCTTCGATGGAACAGATAGTTCCGTTCATGAAGAAATAATCAAACTTGGTCCAAAAGGTTTATTTATCAAAGCTTATCACAAAGATAAAAAAGAGATCTATAAAATCAGTGTGTCTGGATCTGGAGGTAGCTATGTTCTCAGAACATCAAAAGGTAAAGATTCGAAAGTTGACGAACAAACATTGTCTAAAGCTGATCTAATCAAAGAAATCAAGAAAAATGATAAATTAAATTTTGCTCTTGATTTCGCTGAAAAGTTTTCATCGTCTATCTCTCGAGCCAAGGGTTCTAAGAAAGGAACCAGAAAGGGAACTAAAAAAGGAACTAAAAGACGAGCTAAGAAATAAATTTCATAATTTGTTTAGTTATTGTTTTGGTTTTATATGGATGTTTATTTAATTTGATATAATGAATACCAAGCTTGGGTATTATATTTCTTAGTTTAGCACGAATCTCAATCATATTATTCTTAATAAATGCGAATAATATTATTTCTAGTTCTAAATGTTTTGATAAATTTGTATATTTGTGATCTATCGATAATTTTAGTTTATTGTTTTCTAAATAAGATCGATGAATATCACATGATTCGAATTTTTTTATTAATCTAGTTTCAAGTTTCTGAAATAAAGCATGATCTAATTGTTCTATTTCTAATATCAAAACTTTATCTGACTTATAATAGTATTTGGAACATATAACTTCAAATTTAATTGAATCTGAATAGGAAATCATTTGAATTATGAATAATATTATTGGGATATTAATTTTATTCAACTTTTTTTAGAAACAAAGTTTTTTATTCAA
>Ga0194120_10007050_pt1 | contig 15570 bp, 20 predicted proteins | sample TA2MahCa65mmetaG_FD_148642 | JGI IMG/M metagenome (GOLD analysis project Ga0194120, IMG submission 148642) | Freshwater microbial communities from Lake Tanganyika, Tanzania - TA2015019 Mahale Deep Cast 65m | ecosystem: Environmental > Aquatic > Freshwater > Lake | place: Tanzania: Lake... | reverse complement strand
CGATGATTTCATCGGGTTCCTGCCGGGCGTAGAGGGCGACGCCGCTATAGCCTTTCTTGTCGGCGTCCACGTAGAAGCAATGGTATCCCTCTGGCCAGAATTGAGAGTCCCCCAACTGGTGTTCCTGTGATTTGGTTTCCTGAATGCAGACCATATCGGCTTGCTGGTCTGCCAGCCAAGCAAAAAAGCCCTTGCGGGCGGCCGAACGAATGCCATTGGCATTGAGGGTGATAATGCGCATTTATTCTGTAAGCCATTGAAATTAATGATAATGAATTGCATGAGTGTAGGTCTGGCTACACGTTCAGCTACAGAATTTTTGTGTTTTGACTCGAAGCCATGAAAATATGTATGGTTTAGCCTATGCAGGCAATGATACCGGGTTTTACCTGGAATCATCTTGACCAATTCCGCCATGACGTGGAGAGTACCAGCAATGTTCGATAGTGACCCCCCCCCGCATTTCGCGGTTATATCTATCGCCCACGCAAGCGCGGATGCCGCATCGTCAAAACCTCGGCCTATCGCCGAAACCCGTAACCGTCATAATCGCCCACTGGCGGATGCTGTTTGCCCTGGTGGCTACCAGTATCGCCCCGCCGCCTTTTCAAATCATACGGCGACAGGATGCCCTGAGCGACGATCTCTAGCCCGTGTCGGGTTTCGCCGTCCTTCTCGTAGGCCGTTGGCTTCAGGCTGCCCTGAACGCTGATGGCGTCACCCTTGGCCAGCCGCGCCAGCTTGTCGGCCTGTTCACTGAAACAGACGACCGTGATAAATGCCGTCTGAGTCGCGCCGTCCTTATCCTGCCCGACATTGCAGCGAATGATGGCGTTCGCCCATCGGGTGCCGGTTGCGGATGTTCCAGACTTCGGGTCACGGACAAGCTGTCCGCTGGCGAGTGCGTTAAGCATGGTGGTCCTCCCTCCTGTCGCACAAATGTTCATCGGTCGCCTGCCAGCCGCCGGCCGCCGCGCCCGATGCCACCCCAGCCTTGCAATGCATGATGCCGGGATGGTGCTGGCTTGGCTCGGCATGGCGACAGCCTGAGCATGTCACCAGCGTTATCGGCTTCGCTTGGTCTGGCGGTAGCTGCGCCTCGAAGTGCTCGATCAGATTTACCCAGTCCTTCGGATCGTTCCAGCAAAGGTCCACCAGCATTTCTTGCACGGCTTCATCGTCATCGTTCCATACCTCACGACATGCCCTGGTGGCCACGGTCACCAGTCGCTGCGGTAGCTTCCAGAGAGCGACGTGGGGTCCGGCCTGGTAGTCGTTGGCCGGGTGGTAGTCGTTACCGGGCGGCGACAATTCGAGCGCCTTGTCACGTAGCGTAATGGCCTGAAGAAGCTCTTCCCGATGATCGCGGATAAAGTCGCGATGTGAGTCAGTGAGCTTGCTTGCGGGGGCGACTCGGAGCTTGCCGCCATGAGCCTGAACCGAAAATCCGGCCAGTTCCATGTGGGCGACGAATGATGTTGAGTCCATCAGAAGTCCTCCGCGTCATCGTCAAACTTGCCCAAGTTGCCCTTGATGCCCATGTTTCCGGGTTCGGTGTTACACACAGAATCTTGGTGATCTTGGGCATCTTGGGGTTTTTCGGTCTGAAACGTCCCTTCGGGGAGCGCCCAGACCCACCCGCCATGAAACGCGCCGGTCGATTTCGTGGGCTTGATGCCCAGGTTCTCCCGCGCCGTCCTGATTTGCTTGTCAGTGAACCCGGCGACCTTGGCCTCGGTGAAAACCTCCCGCGTCAGTTTCGGCCCTGTGGCGAGAAGATCAAAAAGCCATTGCTCTTGTGGCGACATTTCATCGTCATCAGCATCGTTTTCCTGGAGCACCGACTCTGCCCTGTTCAGCAATTCACGAGCGGAACCTTCCTCCGCCTTGCCCCATAGCAGACGGGAAGCATAAACGCCCGGATGGTCGTCAAGCTCCACTTGCTGTAGGTCGTACCGAAAACCGCCGCTGTCCGGTCCCAGGTTGCTTTTGCTTCTGCAAAACAGTCTGGAGCCGCCGTCCTGATCGTTGTCTGGCATTTTGGCTGCCGCGAATACCAGCCGCGCCAGCGCCCCAAAGGCGATGGAACCCGTTACCCGTTCCACGGGGTCGCGGCCTGATGTGCCCTTGGTGAAGTGCGATATCCCGACAATGGCGCATCCCATGCGATTGCCCAGGTCCACCAAGGGTTGTAACCCACGGCGCACCTCGGCGTTCTTGTGCGAGTCGCCATTCACCGCCGATACAATCGGATCGACGATCGACAAGGAGATGCCGCCAATATCGGCAATCGCCCTTTCCAGCAGTTCGGTGTGCTGTGCCGGGTCGAAGGTGATGGCGTCTTGTCCATCCACCACCGCCCCAACGAAGTAGACGCGGGACATATCCGCGCCCATGGCCAGCAAGCGCGGAGTAAGGGTGTCGATGGGATCATCCTCCCCCGACCATATCAACACGTTGCCGGGTTTAGCCCGGGAGCCGTCCGGCCACTTGCCGCCGCGAGTCAGGGTTGCCGCAAAGGCCAGGGCAATGGTCGTTTTGCCGGTTCCTGGCGGGCCGGCGAGGACGTGGAGCTTGCCAATGGCCAGCCAATCAGGCCATAGCCATCGAATAGCTACCGGTTTGATATTGATGCCATGAATCAGACTGACGCAGGGAGCCGGGTCTTGAGCGCCGCCTACAGGGTCTTGGTTAAGCATGCGCGGCCTCCATGCGGTAAAAGTCGTTCCAGTCGGTTCCCGTGCTGCCCTCGGGAAACTCGGGAACAGATACCTTTCCACCGACCGCTAGAGCCGCCTCCCTGGCGTATCTCACGCCCGGATTGCCAACCGTAAAGCGGTCGTTGTCACCGCAGACGATGATGCTGGATTCCGGTCGATGGCGGCGTACTGTCTGCGCCACGCTCTTGAGATTGCCAGCCGAAAAGCTGATGAATACCTGGTGGCCAGTGTGTTCATGCAGGCTGGCGCCGGTGGCGAATCCCTCACATATCAGGATGGGATCGGACGGCTTACCAAGCCAGTGAAACAGTCCAGCCGTGCGCCCTGGCATGAAGTCGCGGTCACGACCCAGCGCCTGATGCCGTTCTGGAAAGATGGCCTGCACGTTCCAGATTGCGCCGGCTTCATCCTTCATCGGGATCAAGAGGCACTCGGGAATGGTGAGGGTTTCCCATGCGCCCGGTTCTCCGGTCCACTTGCTCCAGGTCGCCAATCTGGAGCCATGAGACTCGATGCCCTTGCGGGTCAGGTACGGGTGACTGATGCAGGGAATAGCGGATTGCCATAGGTCACGGGCTTTATGGGCGATGCGCTGATATTTGGCGTCCTGTTCGGCTTTGCGCTGCATCTTGGCCTGCTCGATGGCCTGCTTGGTGGCTTCGTCCATGCGCCACTTGCCGCCGCCAGCGGTCCAGGTGCCTGATACACCCGACACAAAGTCGAGATACCAGCCAGCCGGATAGCGGTCGCCAAAGAGGATATAAGCGGCGTTCCGGGTGCCTTTCCTATGGCCTTCAATATAAACTCGATGCAGGATTCCATCGGGTTCGATGGCGTCATCTGTTTCGATGCCTGCCGATAGCATTGCACGGCGGAAAGCTGCTATGATTGATGACGTAGACAGATATTCGGCCCGGTTGCTCTTGTCGGAGAGCGCCGGGCTTTTTCGTTTAGGGTCACTCATGACGGCGATCTCCCTCGATCAGGTCCGCCGCCGCTCTGAGACTGGTGGCGATGACCTGAAAAGTTCTGGTGTCAGGTGGCAGTCGCCCGGTGAGTGCGTCCTCCAGGGTACCAATAGCGGCGGTGCCAATGGTCAAGGCGGCTTGGTGGCGCTCGGATTCGGCGGGAAGGGTCGGGCGGATGTCGCCCTCGATTGGTGTGTTCACGATGGACTCCATAGCGTTGTGGGAGTCCGCCATATCGCTTTCCACGGCGATAGGGTGGCGGACTGGCATGGGGTGGAAAACCGGGCTATGGGTCCGGCCACTCCGAAGAGTGCCCACGCCAGCCGCCATAGATAGACGACAGGCATGAAAAAGCGCCTCGGGTTGGGCGCTTGCTGCGCCATAGCTTGCAGGGTTTCCACGCCCTGCCCGTGATGCGTCACGGGACAGGACCATGCTGCCACGGGTTGCGTGGCGTGAATAATCACGTTTTCTGATAGTCAGGGCGAGATTCGGGAGCCGATTCTGATGGTTGCGGATCATCAGGACTTCTCCGCCAAAGCGCGACGTAGAACGCCCACATTCCACGCCGCAATGTTGGAGGACAGCTTGACCGGCTGAGGAATGTTCCCCTTCTTCACCCCGCGCCAAACTGTTGCAGTCGAGCAGGCGAAGAGCCGACAGACAGTCGGCAAGCGGACATGGGCGCTGTCCGGCAAGGAATCGAAGTGGGTGAGTTCGTGCGGTACTGAGCAGGGTTGTTTGTTCTTGACTGCCATGCTTTGAAACCTCGATGGACGAAATGAAACGAGGTGACAATCTTAGTTTTGAGGTTGCTCTAATCCTCGGCGATGCCTCCCGTTTCATACTGCGCAATCTGCGCGAGGACTGGGCGCCAGTAGTGATATGGCCTTGTCTCATGAGCGCACCCCCAAAGCCTTGCGGAGTTCGCCCACGTTCCAGGCGCTAATGTTTTCGGAGAGCTTCTTCGGGGCGGGGATACGACCGGCTTTGACGTTTCTCCAAACGGTCGGCCCGCTGCAGGCGTAAAGCACCATAACCACGGCCAGGCGGACATGGGCTGAATCAGGCAGTTGGTCGAAGTGTTTCGCTTCAACCGGGATGGCGGGGGCATCGCCCGCCTTGCGCGGACGACCACGGGCTCGAGTATGGGTAGGGAGTGTTTCGGACATGTGCGAACCTCAGAGTAGGCTCGCGTCGAGGGTGCGGACGCTGCAAACCTTCGACGCGAAGTCGTTGGTCCAAGTGCATTGCGTACCGCGTAGAGCGGGGTCTGACTCCGGCGCGTCCCCGAAGGTAAGGCCTGCGGCCGGGGTGGATGATCCCCCTGGAGTCTCAAAACCCGACTAGGTTATCGGGTCGCTGCGTTTGCTGCCGCGTCGGTATTTGATAATAGCGATTCACGCCATGTCAACCACTATTATTAGATGCCTTTAGAATCAATGGCCTGCGCGGTGTAATGTTCAGTCCGTCAGATTCGCGCGGATTCTCAGCCACATCTGCGGCCTGCAATTGGGCTGTGCCTCGAGGGGAGTACGTTTAGGGGCCATGCCCGGTTCTGGGTATCCGCCTGGCGGACCGCACGGTGTCGGTCCGCCAGGTGGGGCGCACACCATGGTTGCGATCCGTGGCACGGAATTACTGGGCTCATAAGGCAGTAATGGCTATTTGTGGCATGTCATTTTATTGTTACCAATGCCATTGACAATAATCCCGTTAACCATCAGTGCAAGACTCATTTTATTAATCCCTCTTATGCGGCTTTGATCTGGCGTTGGTGCATAAATAACGGGTTGGTTGCTATTCCCCTTACCCCACCGGGTTTAGGGCGCAGCTCTCCCTATGCAAACCGAAACCGGCATGCCGAGGGCGGTCATGGTGTTCATGGCGGCGACCCGCGCATGGACCTCCGTGACCTGGGTCTCGAACAGCCGGGAAGCCAGGCGGTCACCGAAAAGCTGTTTGAAGCGGTAGAAGGCGTTCTCGGCCAGGCTGCGGCGATGGTAGCCGGTTGATGCCTTCCATCCTGCCAACCCCTGTTCGGCGATATCGGCCAGAGCCTGAGTGCGGGGATGGCCTTCCTCCCACCGCAACGCGTTCTCCCTCGGCGGCACCACCACCTGCGCGCCCCGCGCCATCCCCGCCTCGTAGACCCCTCGGGTGTCGTAGGCACCGTCGCCGTCCACCTGCCCGATCCGGCCTTCGACCTGGTCGAGCAACCCTCCGAAGACCTCGCAGTCCATCCATTCCGTGGTGGTCACCTCCACGCCGATCACGTCCTTCGCGTCGGCGTCGACGGCGAAATGGACCTTGCGCCAGGTCCGGCGCTGGCCCGCCCCGTGCTGGCGGACCTTCCATTCTCCCTCGCCGTAAATCTTCATGCCCGTCGAGTCCACCACCACATGGATCGGCCCCTGGCTGGCCCGGCGCGGGATGACCACCCGGAGGGTCTGGGCGCGGCGCGACAGGTGCGTATGGTCCGGGACCGGCAGCGGGAGATTCATCAGCCGCATCAGCGAGCGGGCGAACCCCTCCAACGCCCGGTACGGCAGGTGGAACACCCCCTTCATCATCAGCAATACCTGGATGGCGAGGTCGGAGTACAGGAACGGCGCTCCCCGCTTGCCGTTCGCCTCGGGACGCCAATGCTCCCGGACGTACGCCTCGTCGAACAAGACGGTCAGGCTCCCCCGCTCAACCAAGGCGCGGTCGTACTCCCGCCAGTTCGTCACCCGGTACTGGGCTTTGACCTTCGATCCTTCCCCGGCAGAAGATGCTTGCCTAGACATGGCCGTCCTCCATTGATCGATCCTCTGGGTGGAAGTTAGACCTACCAGAATGGGCTATTTACGCACCAACGCCCTTTGATCTTTGTTGACTTTTAGGTTTGACTTAAAAAGTATAGCCAAGGAATTTGCAGGTTGCGCCAGTTAGCGAGCAGCCATAAAGAGCATTTCTGATAATATCGCTCTGTATATATTCAAAAGCTAGTTTCTTACCTGAAACTGACCATTTTCCGTGTGTTGGATTAGGGTTTGATGGGTCATTTTCTATAAAGCTACCATCTGGATAAAATGTAATTGAATCTGTTTTTCTTATGGCTGTTTGTTTGGACCTACCATTGGCTTTTGCTATAGTCTTTAGGCGGTGGTGCATAAATCACAGCATCCCCAATTCAGGCCAAAAATCGACCATCGTTAATGAAGACTTCCCCACTTAGCAGTCGTAAACCACCCAGAATCATCACCAGATTCCCATATTGTGAGAAAAAAAGTTGATTTATGCACCAACGCCTAGTCTTTATGACATGCTTACAAGTGAATGTCCCACTAATGTCCGCAAAACTAATGGCTGGCAACATAACTGCCAAAACTAGGCATAAATACTTTTTCATGTTTGGCTTACTCCTTCAAGTGGATAATGTGAAGCTATTTTTGTATAGCCCTGACCTAATCGATGGTTTGTTTGCCCTAGTGCGTTGCAGTGTCCGCCATACGCAATATATGCAGGCTTTCGAAAAGGCGCCGATCAACTCACGAGATTTATTGCCCCGACAGGATTTTTTGCTTTTCCATGTCAAATTCTGTTTGGTTCAAGGTTCCGTTATCAAGAAGCTTTTTTAGTTCATTCAATTTGGCGAACTTATCCATGACGGGTGCCGCGCCCGCGGGGACGGGTTTATCCTTACAGATGAAAATCAATTCCATGCGAGGGAAATTGCCCAAGATGTAGGGTGGGTTGGATTGTTCGGAGGCTAACTCTTCAATCATTTTGCCTTTGCTTTCGCAGAACTTACCAGCTCGCTCCTCCAGACCTTCCCGAGTTGCACCTATGCTGACAAAACCAGTAGCGGCACGGTCATAGATACGGTAGATGTCGGGATTGCCCTTGATCGGCTTGACACGTTTGGCAGGATCGTCGCTGAACGCCGACTCGCTCTCATTGATTTTTTTGATTGGGGAAGTGATCCCACAAGCCATCAATATTGATAAGGTGATGGTAAGGATAGAAGATCGAATAGTCGATATCATCGCTAGTTCCTATGAGGGGGGTAGTTTTTCGTCAGAATCGGTATCATTGGTGACGTGTTAAGGATTTGGCCGCACTTGACCCCCGAGATACGGGGAACGCCCGGTGTTCCTATTGGCTTCGACCCTGCTGGTCGGATCAGCCAACGGGAACGCCGAGCATCCATAACTGTTCGGTAGTTATTTGAAGTATCTGATGGCCGGTAGTAGCTACCCGCAATCGGGCTATCAAGGACAGATGCCGCCGGGTTTTGGGCGCTGAGGTATGCCGTTTTTGCTGCACGCGATACATTGGTCGCCGGCTTGGCATTGCCCCTTGTACTCTGGCAAATCACACAGACCGATGGCCATGCAGTGATTCATTTCGGGATGCCAGAGAGTACCCGATGGACACCCACATGCATCAAATCCACCTGTGCCTTGCTCAGGTGAAATAATGGGTGGTTTTTCAACTGTGACTTGTATATTGGCAGTATTGTTGCTGATTTTATAATCTCGACCTGACGTGGTTACCTTTGCCCTTATGTCCAGTATGCCTAATTGGTCAGCAGAAATTACTACTATCCACTTTTTACTGCCCGACTCAAATTCTTCACCTGATTCTGGCGACGCAGGATCAAGCCGTTTTAACTTACACGTAAGCTGTAACCGTTTTCTTGCGCGTTTGTTGAGAAATTTGCAGCCCGGCGAATAAGACAATAATGTGGCATTACTTGGTAGCTGTAGTGTGGCTCGCACCTGCCTTGCAGTTGTTGGGCTATGGTTGTGTGACACCATAGCTATGCTGACAAGATCGCCAATAATCGCTGTATTGCCACTATCTGCCCGCAAGCTAATGCTAACGTCTGGTCGCGCAGCAGCTTGGGCTTGAGAGCAATTTATTATCGCAAAGACTATAACCCAAAGTAGCTGAGACTTTAATCCAGTGTTATTCATATTTCACCTTTAGTTGCATCAAATAGCCCGGATTGGGCGAATCTGAGAGCCGTATCCTTTACCAGTGCCAGTCTGGTAACCATTGCCGAATATCTGTGTCCACGCGGCACTGCTGTCGAATTCCGACGAACTCCAATAGATTCCAAATCTAAAATTACCCAAACCCGCCTGGCGCAAATTGGTAAACATCAGCATCAGTTCGCCAATTGAGGGTAGAAACCAGTCATCCGTACCATTTGGCGACACATAGGCCACCGCCGCATTGGCCGCGCCACTATTACATACTGAGAGCATTGCCTCGGTATTAGCCTGTCCACGGCCCACGGCATTAGCGGCCCAACCTGCTGTGTCGGGTATTGAGACATTAGTCAGACCACACCACCCACCGCCGAGATCCTCCGGTGCGGCTTCCAGATAGGTGAAGCCAGGATATTGGTCGAAATAATCGACGAAAAAGATGATGCCGCCGCCGGGGCCGGTATCGCCGATCTTGTATTCAAAGGAGGTGGACCAAGCAGGTCCTTGCGGACCTTGGGGTCCGGTGTCACCCTTCGCCCCCTGCGCGCCGGTCGGACCTTTAGGCCCCACCGGCCCTTGCGCGCCCGTGTCACCCTTGGGTCCGGTCGCCCCAGTGGGACCTTGCGGCCCGGTATCGCCTTTCGGTCCCACATCGCCCTGGGGGCCGGCTACGCCTGCCGGACCTACAGGCCCCTCGGGTCCTGTCAATCCCGCAGGTCCCTGTGGACCTTGCGGTCCGGTCTTACCCATCAGACCTTGCGGCCCGCGCGGTCCGGTTGCGCCTATCGGCCCTTGTGGCCCAGTCAAGCCCTGCGCTCCCTGTGGTCCGGTCGCCCCCGCCGGCCCTTGCGCGCCGGTGTCGCCCTTGGGTCCCACCAGTGCGGTTGAGGCCCCGGGCCAGCCCGTGGAGGTCGTTGAACCGTAAAGATTGTTGTTTTGGGTGTCGATGTAGAAATCGCCGATATTACCCAGTGCGGCCACGGGCGCGCCGGTGCCGGAATGGACGGTATTGCCATTGGTGCCGATCAACCGCCAGGCCAGTGTGTTCTTGAGCGGATTGGCGTTCAGGTTCGACTTGAGGGCATAGAAGGATTGGTTCCTGTAGGAAATCACCTGGCCCACGGCATAGGTGGTGGTGGCTTTCCAGGGACCGGCGTAATCCATCACGGCGGCATGGGACGTGGCGGTGACCGCCAAAGCCATGCCAGCCAGCCAAGGGGATAATGACGTTTTCATCGTGTGGACCTCGTGTAGTAAGTGAAGAACGGGATGAACCGGTTGGCTTCACGGAAGGCTTTATCCAAAGAGCCCCCGCCAACCGGATTCGGGCCAAACTCGTGTTTATCGAGCATTAGGGGCGACTTGAGGCGGTTGTCGGGTCAGAAATCCGACTGTCCGGCATGGGCCTCAACCGGCGGACTACTGGCGCTTCAGCAGGCGTTTCAGTTCGTTCATTTCCCGTTGGCGCTGGAGCCGGGCGGCGATCCCCTCGACGCTGGTGTCCGGGTCATGGCTCTGGGTGATGTACCCGGGCCGGGATTCGTCGAACAGGCCGTTGGTGGTGGGCAGATAGCGAACATTGATGCCGTCATCGATCACGGTGTAGCCACGCTTGGACAGCAGCGGACCATCCATTTCCTGAATGTAGGACACATCGGCTTGGGTGGCGGCGGAGAGCAGTAGCAGGGGAATGAGTGCGGTTTTCATGGCTGTACTCCAGGTTGCAGTGGAGCCGATATAGACGAGATAAGCGCGGATTGCAAGCTGGTAAGCGGACGGCGAGTTGACGCTTCCGGCCGGGTGCGGATGGGGCGCGGTGCGCACTCATCTGGCAATACCCTGAATCAACGGAATGCCGGACAGACCGGATCGCTCATTCCCTCCTCAAGGCAGGACAAAGTTCTTGAAAAACCTCTCGGCGAGGTCCGCGTCCAGACCCTTGAGCCGGGTGTAAATGTCGGTGGTCAAGCCCTTCTGGCCGGTATGGTAATAGGCCGCGCCGAGGACGTACCAGGCCATGGCTTCATTGGGCGCTTGGGCGGTCCAGGATTGGGCGTGTTGCAGAAGGGCCGGCCAATCCTCCTGTTCGGCCAGGGCGCGGGCGACGCCACGGGGGCTGTGGTCAACCGGGGGAGCCGTGGCGGCAGTGGCCGGGGCGCGCAGGCTGGGCTTGGGCTTGGGCTTGGCGGCGGGCGCTGGCGCGGCGCGAGTCGGCGGTGTAGATGGCGGAGGCGGCGCGGGGGTATCCGGCAAGTTGGCCTTGACCCATTCCACCGGCACGGCGAAATTGAGCTGTTGGCTTTCCCTGAGCAGGAAGCTGGGCAGGCCGACCAAGCGCCCCTCGGCGTCGAACAGCCCGCCGCCGCTGGACCCCGGCGAGATGGGCGCGGTGGTCTGGATCAGCCGCGCGCGGCCTTGCCCGCGAAAGCTGGAGACGATACCTGCGGACAGGGTCAGTTCCAGCCCGCGCGGTGTCCCGATGGCATAGACCGGATCACCCACGCTCAGACTGGCGCTGCTGCCCAGTTGGGCCGGCGGCGCGGTCAGACCCGGCGCCCGCAACAGACAGACATCGTGCTCCGTGTCGGCTTGGAGCAGGCTGGCCGGGCGGGGTTCGTCCCGGTCCCTGACGACGATCCAGGCCGCCTTGGCCAGCACATGGCAGTTGGTGGCCACGGCCTGCCCGGGCATGGCGACGCCGCTGCCCTGACTGAGAGGCTGAAACTCGCTGTCCGCCGTATAAACCACCACCACGCTGGAGGAAGCGAGGGCGAATACTTCGCTGGCGGAGCGAGCGAACAAACCCAGCGGCAGGACCGCCAAGGCTAGGCCGACCCGCCAAGAAAAGGCGTTCACGGCATGAGGACTATATTGAAGAACCGCTCGGCTAAGGAGGGATCGAGGCGCTTGAGGCGGTCGTAGATGTCGGTGAGTTCGCTGCGGCGGCCGGATAGGGCATAGGCCACGCCCAGGTTATTCCAGGCGTTGGCGTGGTTGGGGTTGAGCCTGACCGCCTTTTCGTAGGACTGGATGGCGTCGGTGGGGCGGCCCAGATTGTCGTAGTCCACCCCCAGGTTGTACCAGGGGTCGGCATCCTCGGGGGAGAGTCGCACGGCCTGCTGGTGGGCCTCCAGCGCTCTGGCCATCTGACCGAGCCGGTTGTAGGCATTGCCCAGCCCCATCCAGGCTGTGGCATATTGGGGGTCGATGCGCAGCGCCTGTTGGTAGGCCTCGATCGCCCGCTGATCCTGGCCTTGATCGGCAAATTTGATCCCCAGATTGTTCCAGGCGATTGCATACTTGGGATCAAGCCGCAGCGCCTGCTGATAGGCCGCGATAGCCCTGTCCGTCTGGCCGAGATCGCCATAGGCCGTGCCCAGGTTGTTCCAGGCTTTTGCATGTTGGGGATCGAGACGTAGGGCTGCCTGGTAGGCCGCGATGGCCTGCGATGTCTGGCCGAGGTTGACGTAGGCGTGGCCTAAGTTATACCAAGTAGCGGCGCTAGGTTCCAGACGGTTGGACTGCTGGTAGGCTTCGATGGCCAGCGAGTATTGCCTTTGCTCGTCCAAGGCCAATCCCAACTTGAACCATGCAGTGGAATTGGCTGGCTGGGCCTGAGTCCAGTCCCGGGCCAAGGACTCCAACCCCGGCCAGTCCTTGGCGTTAGCCAAGCGGACGGCCTCATCCTGCCACAGCGCCGCCGTTCGCGTGGCCGGTGGGCTGGCGACGGGAGGTGCCGCCGGCTGACGAGCGCATCCAGCGAGCAGGCAACACAGCAGCAGACCCAGGCGAATCGCGGTGTTCATGATCGGCACTCCATGAAACGGATAGATACCCGTCATTTTGCGCCCATCGTGAAAATTTTGCCGCTGCGCAATCGCCCCAGCGGCGCTGTAGGGGGAGGGTATTGGCGAGGAAAGCCGGTGTTGCAAACCTGGAGTCTATCTCCACGTCAGTGCCCCATTAGCGGTGTGGCGGGACTTGATGTTGTTGTCCGCCACCAACGGCTTGCCGGTGATGGGACTGAACTCGATGGCATGGTCGCCCTTGCCATTCCTCATCCAGTAACAGCCTGCTTGCTTGAGCCGCTAAATCAACTCGGAGGTAAACCCATCCATCAGGACGCCACGGCAATATCTCGCCGTTCGGTATGCAGAAGGAATGGAATTGGCGTGTGCGCCGCTTGCCCGGAGCACTCCAGGAGTTCAGGAATCATGATCTTGAGCTTGAGCTTGTCGATCAGGGCTTCCACGGTATCGGCTTCGGTCGCCAAACCTGGAACATCCTCGCTGGTGGCTACCCATACCGCCGCCTCGGCATCCCAAAACGCGGTGACTTGGTAATCGTGCATATCGCCTCCTTCGTGGCGCTGTCCTTCGTGGGGATAACGGGCGGTCTATGAAGGGACAGACGTTCGGGAGCTACCCTAGCCCGTTGCAGAAATTATAGAGCCTTGCGCAGTCGCCTAAGCCACTTTCACCGCTTGGTCCCTGAGTAATTCAAGGAGAAATTCTGGAGCCATATCAGCGCCATTCGCCCAGGCGACGGTACGCATGACGGGATGCTGGTAGGCGGTCGCGAATAGTTCAGGATCGCGCAAGGGGGTAAAGACTTCCCCCTCCAGTTCATCGGCGAGGTCGATGACCCCGTAGTCGCCGGTATTGAAACGAATATGCAGGCGGTAGCCTGACAGCGGGGTTACTTCGAGCGTATGCACGATCATGATGATTACTCCAAAGGTGGTATTGGCTTGAGGGGTTTCCTGTCCATGGCTAACGTCCAATCTTCTTGGATCTCATCACGATGGATGGCGAGCCATTCACGCACCATGGACAAGGCTCTATTGGGCAAAGAGCCTGAATAGATTCTGCCATCGAGGGTGATAAGCGCCTCATGCTCGCCATAAACCGCATGAAAATGAATCGGCGGATGCTCACGCCAGTTCATGTAAATGATGATGCCAAAGAACCGGGATATTTCAGGCACGGGCTTTCTTCTCCATGAGGTTCACCACGTTGTCAGCCTCGGATAGCCACGGCTTACCCTGTTCGATGGCGGTCAGATAATCACACCAGAGGGTCAAGGCTCTACGCCGTTCGTCCAGGTAATCATGCACGTCGTAAATCTCCACCATGCCGCCCAGTGAGTGATTCAGGCATCGCTCCGCCACAACCACGGATATGCCCAGGCTGGATAGATGACTGCGACAGGTGGAACGTAAGTCGTGCGATGAGAAGCGCCTTACCTCGGGAACCTGCTGGCGTAGCCTGCCCAGTGCGGCCAGCACGGTATTTCTGTCCATCGTGTCGCGCCCAAGTCCAGGCAACACGTATTGACTGCCACAGGACAATACCTGTAACCGCTTGAAGAGGTCCACGGCTTGTTGGGGCAGGGGGATGATGAAGTTTTCAGGTAGCGGGTTCTTTTGCGCCTCCTTCCGGTTCCGGGTTTTGATGTGTTCCTCTGGAACCGTCCAGTTAGCGCGGTCGAAGTCGATATGCCGCCATTCAGCCTGTAGTAATTCACTCACCCGCACTCCCGTGATGAGTAATAGCCTGATGACGATACCGTTCCGGTCGTCTGGCAGGGCTGGCAGTATCAGGCGCAACTCCTCCTTGGTCAGTTTTACGCGCTTCTTGGTGGTGGGCTTGACTCCCAATACTGCCTTGAGCTTGATGCCTTGACATGGGTTGGTGGCAAGTATCTTCTTACCCATGCCATGATTGAAGATCGCGGACAAGGTGCCGAATAATAGGTTCGTTGCCGTGTAACTGCGCTCGCCAGCCGTTTCGAGGAGTTCCGTCACATCGGCGGAATCCACCTCTTTTGCCGCGATACTGCCCAGGCGCGGGATGATCCATGAATGAATGTGGTACTGGCGTGTCTTTCTGGTCGATGCCGCCAAACTGGGTAGTATCTTGGCTTCATAGTCCAGCGCAAGCATCTCAACGGTTTTATTCGCTGCCCTGATAGCCTTGCCCTGCTGCTTTTCGCGGGCTACGTCGATGCCGTCCATAATCTTGCGCCGCGCCTCGATGGCCTTGTCCTTGGCGTCAACGATGCTGTATTCAGGATACCGACCTATCGTCAATTCACGCTGTTTGCCGTCAAGGCGGTAGCGCAATATCCAGGTAGCCGTTCCCGCCGTCGATACGGTGAGAGTTAGCCCAGGAACCTCACCTTGCGCCTTGGCTACACTGTTCCCGGATTTGAGCCAATGCTTGATCTGTACGTCTGTGATTTTGCTGCGCATGTCTGTTCTCAGGCTGATGAGTGAGTAGCCGCCAGTAGCTACATGTGAAGCTATCGGCGTCAGCTTCGCGATTAGCTACACAGATTATACGCGCTGGAATGAAACGGCGTGAAACGTCAGACAGCAAAAACCCGCATGGTTAGCGGGCTTCAGCGGGTGTGGTGAAACGTGACATAATCACGTAAAACGGGCTTTCGCATTAAGATGATCGATGCGGATGGCGGCCGGCGGGTGACTGTAATGGAAGGCGGCATAGAGCGGGTCCGGCGTCAGCGTGCTGGCATTTTCCCGATAGAGTTTGACCAGGGCGTTGATCAGGTGGCCGGCATTGGTGTGGCTCGCCGCGAAATCATCGGCCTCGAATTCATAGCGGCGCTGGATGTAGGCCATGATCGGCTTGAGGAATACCGTGAAGACCGGCGCCACCAGCATGAACAGCAGCAGCGCGGTCGCGTGGGATCTTCCTGGTACGCCCAGGCCGGCGTAGAACCAGTATTGTTGGCTGATCCAGCCCAGCAACGCAAAACCGGCCAGGGTGACAGCCGAACTGGTTGCCAGCATTTTGATGACGTGGCGACGCTTGAAATGACCGAGTTCATGCGCGAGCACGGCTTCCAGTTCGTCATGCCCCAGCGAGTCGACGAGAG
>Ga0194120_10007049_pt1 | contig 15570 bp, 16 predicted proteins | sample TA2MahCa65mmetaG_FD_148642 | JGI IMG/M metagenome (GOLD analysis project Ga0194120, IMG submission 148642) | Freshwater microbial communities from Lake Tanganyika, Tanzania - TA2015019 Mahale Deep Cast 65m | ecosystem: Environmental > Aquatic > Freshwater > Lake | place: Tanzania: Lake... | reverse complement strand
GGGGGCTCGCAGCCCCCTCGCGCGCCCATGCGCGCTCACCCCCGCGGCCGGCCGCAGCCGCGGCCGGAAGTACCTCAGCCCTGTTGCGCGCCGGAACCCGGCGCGAATTTCGGGCCTGAGGTACTAGTTGCCTTTGGTGCCCAGGCCTACGTTGCGGATGCCGAGGTTCTGCAACTGGTCCAGCACCTCGACCGCCTTGCTGACGGGCAAGCGCTGGTCGGCGTCGACGCGCACCTGAAGCTCCGCGTCCTTGCCCAACCGGTCGATGAGGTCCTTGCGCAGCGCGTTCCAGTCCGTCGGCGCGCCGTCGACGAAAAGCAGACCGTCGCTGTTGACCTGAAGCGACACCTCGGCCGAGGGCCGCTTGTCCGTGCGCTGCTGGCTTCCGGTCGGCAGTTGCAGATCGACGCGGCCCTCGGCGTGCGCCAGGCGGTCGCGATCGACGATGGCCGAGGTCGAGACCATGAACACGACCAGCAGCACGAGCACGACGTCCACCAGCGACGTCATGTTCAAGTCCACGACTTCGCTGGATTCGTCGGGCTCCCCGCCCCAGTCAGGCGCCACGGTCGGCCTCGCGAGTGCGGTCGGCGTCTTCGGCGTGCGCCCGGGTGTCCAGGCGCGCGAACGCATCGGCGACGTCCTCGACCAGGATCTGCACTTCCAACACCGCGTGGGCCACCTGGCCCTTGAGGAACTGGTGCAAGAGCACCATGGCGATGGCCACCAGAATTCCCGCTGCGGTGTCCACCAGGGCCTCCGAGACGCCGGAGGCAACGACGTCCAGGCCCGACGCCCCGGTCTCGCCGATGCGCTTGAGCGCCTGCATGATGCCGAGGACCGTGCCGAACAGACCAAGGAACGGCGACATGGTGCCCAGCGTGGCCAACAGGCCCAAGCCGCGCCGCAAGCGCCCCAACAGCCGACGGGCGTCGCGGCTCATTTCGGCAAAGATGGCGTCGCGCGGGGCCCGGCGCAGGGCGGCCTCCACGCCGCGGGTCAGCACGGTGTTGAGCCCATCGCTCGCGCCGTTGCACGCGGCCAGCACGTCGCTCAGACGGCCGGCGCCGACCAGGTCGCGCAAGCGGGCGTCCATGGCCCGCGCCCGGCTTGCGACGCCGCGCAGCGACAAGAAGCGCTCGACGAAAAGCCCGAAGCCGATGGCGGCCACTGCGGCGATGACCAAGAGCGTCGGGCCGCCCTGGTCGATGAGTTTCTGCAAGTTCTCGGACATCGCTCGGCGGTCGCACGGGTGGCAAGGGCCCTGGCGTATAGCAGGATCGGCTGGGCGTGTCAGCCGCGCGAACCGTCAACCTGCGGCCTGCCTGCCGCATTCCGCCAGCGCGCACAGCAGCAGATCGGTCACTGCCAGGAGCGGCAGACCCTCGATGGCGGTGGGGTCGTCTCCGTGCGCCCGTGCGAAAATCCAGGGTCCGCGCGACTCGATGCGGTAGCTGCCGGCACAATCGAGCGGTTGGTCGGCGTTGACGTAGGCCTCGGCCTGGACGCGCGACAACGGCCGCATCCACAAGGTGACGTCGACCACGCGGGTCGCCACGGGCGCGGACGGACGCCACAGTGCGACCCCGGTGCGCAGCAGGTGCGGCCCGCCCGCCAGCGACAGCAACTGGTCGACGGCGCGCTCCGCGGTGTGCGGTTTGCCCAAGAGCACCGACTGCGGCCCGGTGCCCAGCACCACGCCCTGGTCGGCCCCGAGGATCCACGCCCCATCGTTGCGCGCGCGCGCCACGGCCCGGACTTTCTCGATGGCGTGGCGCAACGGCAGATCCGCCGCAGCGACGCCCGGAACCGGCGGCTCGCCGTAGTCCGGCGCGACGCAGGTGAACGGCACACCAAGACGGGCCAATTGCGCCTGTCGGTAGCGCGACGTCGAGGCCAGCACCAGCGGCGCCGGCAGTTGCGGGGGTAAGGGACTGGAAAATAATAAGTCGATCACTCTCACATCAGGACGGAGCCGCGAGTCGGACCTTTGGTCCGCGAGCTGGCGACCCACGGAGCAAGCAAACGGGCCCGAGAAATGATTGAGTAAATCATTTCCTGGCCCTAACAAAGGGTTCAGACGGGCTTGTCGCCCTTGTTCTCGCGGCCGTCGATGGCGCCCAACACCTTTTCGATCGCGGCGGCGGCTTGGGCGATGTTCTCTTCGTCGCCGCCCAGCCACACCCGGCCGAATGCGCCAAAGGCAAACATCTCAAGCACGTGGATATTGGCCGCTTTCTCGGCTTCGTTGGTCGCCAGCATCGCGTAACCGGCCGGGTGCACTTCGAGCGTCAACATGGTCTGGCCCTGCAGAATCATGTCGCCGTGGCGCATCCGGTTGATGAGCATGGTGTGGTAGCCCTGGATGCCGGTGATCGCCTGCACCGTCATGATGCGCGGCTTGAGCCGATCGGTGGCCTTGATGCCGTAGTGCCGGAGCACGGCGTCGCCTGCGGCGCGAATCTGCCCCTGATCGAAGTGGTGCACTTCGAGCATGCCGAACGCGCGCTCGACGATCTGCATACCGACGATGGCCTGGGTCTGCTTGAGCACGGCATCAGTCACGTTGTTGATCGACATGCCGGGCGCCACTTCGACGACCAGCGCCGCCTGCCCTTCCAACGGCAAGAATCCACCGGCGACCGTGGCGATGAACGAGGCGGTCTGCGGTTGCAGCACGTCGATGTGGGTGTACGTGCGCAAATCGATCGAATCGGCCATGGCGACTCCGGTGGGCCGCAGCAGCGAGAGGCAGCGGGCGGGCGGCGCAATTGTGCGACAGGTGGCCCGGGGGCGCAAGCTCGGCTTTCCACCGCGCGCGGGCCGCCATGGCGGGGTCTGATCGCACCACAGCGGAATACTCTGCTGCGGCTTGCGGTGAGGTTGTGAAGCCGCCGGTCGCCGCGGTGTCGCAGTCCTCGCCTTGCCCGATCTGGCCGATGCGGACAACGGCGGGTGATTTCAGCGGTTTTGGCAGGGCGCGCCGAACAGGCCTCCGGGCCGACCACCACTTGGCCTTCTGCCGGGGATCCGCAGCGCTACCGCGCCAATGTCATCCTATGGACCCTGCCGGCGCCATTCACAGGCGCCCCTTCGACCCCTGCTGCCATGCCACCTCCCCAGTCGCGCGCGGCGCTGCGGCCACGACCAGCGGCCCTCCTCGCGCCCAGCCTTGCCGTGTCGCTCGCCCTGTTCTTGGGCGGCCTCGCCGTGGGTTGGACGGTGGCGGTCCAGCGCGGTGCTCCTGTGGGCCCATCAGCAGAGCCTGCGCTCCAGCACGAAGGCGCGGCGGGGCTGCCCCAGGCGGTGACCCAAGTCCGCGGCAGGCCCACCGCACACAGCCATCCGCTGCTTTTCTGCGACGACCCGAGCGGCGACGGCCGCTATTCCAGCGTCCGCGGCGCCGTGCAGTCGGTGATCGACCGGCACGTGCAACGGGGCGCCGTGACCCGCGCGGCCGTCGCGGTCCGCGACCTTGAGAGCGGAGCCGGCTTCGTCCTGGGCGGCGACGACCGCTACCATCCGGCCAGCCTGCTCAAATTGCCCCTGGCGATCGCGTGGATGCGCCGCCTGCAGGCCGACCCGGGGGCGCTGCAACGCCCACTGCTGTACGACATGGAGACGCTGCGCGAGAGCGCCCAGGCGCCCGGCGCCCTGGTGACCGGCCAATCGTACTCGGCCCAGGACCTGTTGGAGCGGATGATCCGCTGGTCGCGCAACGACGCCAAAGCCGTGCTGGCCCGCGAACTGGGCGACGTGGCGCTCAAGGCCGTGTACGACGACCTGGCGATCCCGTGGCCCTACGGCGACCCGAACAGCGACATGCTGCTATCGGTCAGCGACTACAGCCGGCTCTTCCGGGCGCTATATGACGCGAGCGTCGTGCATGGCGGTGCAGCCGACCAGTTGCTGCAACTGTTGGCGCGCACCGAGTTTGCCAACGGGTTGCAGGCCGGCATGCCGCCGGGTACCGAGTTCGCGCACAAGTGGGGCATGCGCCTGCTGCCCAAGCCGGCGGGCAACGAGCGTGTGCATCTGCACGACTGCGGGATCGTCTATCCGCCGGGGCGACCTCTGCTGCTTTGCGCGATGTCGGCTGGTCGCAGCGAAGGCGAACTGCTGGCGGCGCTCGCCGAAATCGGCCGCGCTGTGTGGACAAACAAGCCGTGACGGCGATGGCTACAAATCCGCGCTGAATGCGCGCACCGGCTTGCCGAGTTCGCGGCATTCTTGCAACGCTGCGGCGCGCAAGTCGCTTTCTTCGATCCAGCCGCCGCGGTGGGCCGCCTGATAGGCCGCGCGCACCACGGCGTTCTTGATGTGGCCGCCCGACAGGTCGAACTCGCGGCCGAGTTCCACGAAATCGATGTCGCTCGCCACCTGGGCCTTGGCCGGCAGCATGGCGTGCCAAAGTTCGGCCCGCGCTTCGGCGTCGGGAAAGGGAAACGCGATACGGAAACGCAGGCGGCGCTTGAAGGCCTCGTCCAGTGCGCCCTCGAAGTTGGTGGTCAGAATCGACACACCGTCGAACTCCTCCATTTTTTGCAGCAGGTAGTTGACCTCCAGGTTGGCGTGGCGGTCGTTGCTCGACTTGACCTCGGTGCGCTTGGCGAAAAGCGAGTCGGCTTCGTCGAAAAGCAGGACGGCGCCCTGGCTCTGGGCTTCGTCGAAGAGGCGGGCGAGGTTGCGCTCCGTCTCGCCGATCCATTTGGACAGCACGCGGCTCAGGTCCACGCGGTAGAGCGGCCGGCCGATTTCGGCGGCGACCAGGCCGGCGACCATGGTCTTGCCGGTGCCGGACGGGCCGTGCAAGAGCACGCTGATGCCGCGGCCATAGGGCAGCTTGTCGGCGAACCCCCAGTCTTCGAGCACGGTCTTGCGGCCGCGGACGAACATCGCCACTTCGTCGAGACGCTCGCGCACCTCGGCCGGCAGCACCACGTCGCGCCAACCGAGTGTGGTGTGCATGGCGGTGGCCCCGTCGCCGAGCGACCGGTTCTGCTGCGCCAGCGCCGCGCGCCACAGGTCGGCCAATTGCGGGCGGGCACAGCACTGTTGCGCCTGACGGACCGCCCGCTGGATGCCCCCGCCGTTGGCGTTGCTGCGGGTCGCCAGTTCGTCGGCCCACGCCACGTCGCCGCCCGCCCGCTGCAGCGCCCGCCGCCACAATTGGACCCGCACTTCGCGCTCTGGGGCCGGCACGTGCAGCGGCCGCCACCCATTCCAGGCCTGCGGAGCGCCGGTCGGCACCAGCACAACGACCGGGCCCGGCGCGTCTTGCAGCCCGGCGAGCACCTGGTCCATCCACGCGGCGTCGGGCAACTCGCACAACCGCAGGACGGGCACCGCGCGGCTGACCAGGGCCTCCAATTGGACGCCGGCCAGCAGCGTCGCCAGTGCCTCGCCCTGCGCGCCCGCCGCCACCTCGACCAGCAGCAGGCGGTGGCCGGGCAGGGCTTGCTGGACGGCGATCTCGGTCAACAGCGCCCGACCGCAACCCGCCTGCCCGGTGAGCGCCGCCCGGCCGTTGCATGCCGACAGCGTGCGCACCAGTTCGGCGATGAGTTCGGTGCGCGGCGGCTCGTCGCAAAGGAAATCCTGCGGCTGCGCGCGCGGCGCCGCGATGCAGGTCGCGACCGGCAGGCGTTCATCGGGGGTCGGGTCACCGAGGGCCGCCAAGGCCACGCGTCGCGCCAGGCGGACCTGGCGACCCTGCAGGCCTCCGTGCGGCGGCGGGCCCAGCGGTGCGAGCTCGACGACGCCCGCGCGCACCAGCGCCCCTCCCGGCCCGAGCATCGAGGCGACCTCGAGGCGGTGGCGCGGTTCGGTCGCGACCATGTCGGCCACAAAGCCGATGTCGGCGCACTTGCGCGAGAGATCGTCCCAAACCGCGGCAAACGCGCGCTCGAACGCGACATCGACCTCGGGCGCCAGCAGCAGGCGCAGGGCGTCGCGCTCGGCGGGTTGCAGCGCCAGCGCCTCGGCAATGCGGTGCAGAGGCAGGTCGCGACCGGCCTCGACGGTGAACTGGCAGCGCGCCACGATGGCTGCGTCGGCCGTGCGCAAGAAAGCGTCGGCGCTCGGGTGGTCGAGCCAGCCGTGGCCCTGGACCACCTCGGCGAGCTCGTCGGCCGACACTTGCAGGCCGTTGCCGGTCGCGCGCTCTCCGCGACGTTCAAGGTGTCGGCGCAAGAGGGCCCGCACGTAGTCCAATTCGCACTGCACATGCGCCACGGTGTCGTCAAAGGGCGTGGGCGTCGCGAGGGTGGGGTCGTCGGTCGGCAGGGCGGTGGGCATTGCGGGCTCCGAAGGGGCGGCGACGTGCCGCGGTGCTCCGGGACCCTTCAAGGTCCGTGCCACAACCGAATGGCATGAAATTGCGCGACTTGTCCGGGTGGCGGGTGCGCCCTATCCGTCCGATGGCCCGCGTTTCGGACACAAGGGCGCTCGCGATGTCCGACGCCGCAGGCCCAGCACCGACGCCAGCGCCACCGCTAGCGCCAAGTGGGCGCGACCGCAGCCGGACAGCGGCCCGGCAGTGCACGATTTGAAGCCGCGCACCTCGGTGTCGTTGCACGGCGGCTGCTTGAAGCCGAGGTCGGCGATCGCCTTCTTGCAATCGCTGCTGACCATGGCCGCGCGCGCGTTGTCGGCAAGCGGTCGGAACGATGAGGCCCACTTGCAGGTCACCCGCTGGTCGGTCTCAATGCGGGCGACCGCGGTGACGTGGTGGGCGGGGTCCACGGTGCCGACGATGCGATCGCCGGGCTGCAACACCTAGCCGTGGCTCGCGAGGTCCGCGTTGGCGGTGGCACCGACCTGCAGCGTTGTCGTCGCGCCGGCCGCCAACGTCAGCGCCTCGATGGCGACCACCACGCCGTTCTTGGACAGCGTCTGCACCTCGGCCTGGACGGCGACCGTCTGCGGCGTACTCGGACACAGGCAGCCCGCGGCGTCGATGCAACTGGCCCATGCGACCGCAGGCGACCAGACGCCGAGCACCGCGATGCACGACAACGCCCCGACCCTGTACCGCAGCTTTGCCATCGCCGCCCCTCGGCCGGCCCGCCCGCCGGCCTGCCGGACACCAGACCATGAAAGGCCGCGGATTTCAAGCGGGCGATTGGCCTTGCGCATGCAGAACGCGGCCCCGGCGTCTCGGTTTTGCGAGGCAAAAAAGTGAGGCAAAAGTGAGACAAAAGTGAGACATCTCAGAGAAAGCGTTTTGGTTTCAACGCGAATTTTCTGGCACGACCCTTGCATCAGCGGCCGGCGCGCCATCGTGGCGCCAGGAGCCGCCATGCAGACCCCGACCGATTCGCCGCCTGCCCTCGCACCTTGCCTCGGCCTCGAAACGCCCCAGGGCGCCGCGCGACCTGAGCCGGGCCCCATTGCAGCGACGCGTCCGCCCGCTGGCGGCCTGCCGCCCGACTCGCCAGAAGCGGCCCTGTTTGCCGCCCTGCGTCCAGTGCGCCGCCAACTGGCCGCCAACGACGGCTTTCCTTCGTACTTCGTCTTGAGCGACGCGCAGCTGGCGCACCTTTGCCAGGTGCGGCCGGCGAACTTCGAGGTGCTGGCGCAGGTGCACGGCGTGGGGCCGGCAAAGCTCGTCAAGTACGGCGTTCCGCTGCTCGCCGCCGTCCGCCACCACGCCGCCGATCTCGGCTTGCAGTTGCGCGAAACGCTGGACGTGACCGAGACGTGCGCCAGGCCAAGGGACCGCGACCGCGACCGCCGCCGGCCCGAGGAGGAAGCGCGCTTCGCCCGCGGAGAGTCCCTGGGTGACCTGTGCGTGGCGCTGTCGTTGGCGCCAGCGACCGTCGTGGAACGCCTGCTGCGGTGGGTGCTCGCGCAGGACCGGCCAACGCTCGAACCGTGGGTGCGCGACGCCGAATTGCAGCAGGTGCGGCAGGCTGCGGCCGTGCATGGCCTCGAACGGCTCAAGCCCCTGTACGACGCCCTGCACGGCGACCTGCACTACCCGTACCTGCGCTTGGCGCAGGGCTACTTGCAGGCCGAGGCAGCGCGCGCTGGGTGTGGATCGCGGCCTGCGGACCGCGAGGGCTAAAACTTGTTCTGGACCTGCAGCACCTTGGTCGCGCCGGCCGGCAACCACACCCAACCCGAACGCTGACCACCGTAGAGGCTGCCCTGCCAGTGGCCGGTGACGGGGGCGTACACGCTGACGGCGCTCTTGAGGTAGATGTGCCCGCCCTTGTAGTACGCCGTGGCCTGTGCCGCGGCGACCGCCCACGCCGAGTGCGCTTGCAGCAGCGCGCCGGAGTCGCGGAAGTACGGTTGCACGATCGGGGCCTTGACATACTGCTTGAACTTGGCCAGCAGCGCGTCCATGACGGGATAGGCGGTGCCATCCTCGGCGAGGTTGGCCTGGTGGATGTAGTGCGGCCGGGCGTCGTTGGTCAGCACGTGCCGCAGCATGATTTGGGCCTCGCTGCTGACGTATTGCTGCCACGTCGCTGGCGCCGTAAAGCAAGTGGTGGTGGCGCTGTTGGTGCAGTTCTCGAAGTAGATGTAGTTGTACTCGTCGAGCTGCTCTGCGAAGGTGCCCACGTTGTAGTACAGGTTCGACGGATGGCGGGGAATGGTCGTCGCCGCGCCAATCTTGTAGGGCGTCGGCTGCTTGCTGTTGTCGGCCGCAACCCACTTGACCTGGTTGGCCGCCAGCGCCGCCGGCAGGTTGGGATTGGCCAGGCCCGAATGCTCGCCGGTCACCAGTTCGCTGTGGTTCGACGGCAGGCAGTTCTTGTGGGCGAACAGGTGGTTTTTCTTGATCTCCTCGTGCAGCACAGCCAGGCTCAGCGTGTCCAGGTTGGGGTGCGACCACGTGTGGTTGATCCAGTAGAACTGCCACTTGTTGGCCAAGAGCTTGTTCGTCAGCGGGTCTCCGCCCTTCTTGCCCTTGGCCGCTTCCTCGCTGCCGCCGCCGTTGAACACGAAATCCATCTGCAGGCCGTGCTTCTTCTGCCACTGCATCGCGCGATCGACGTCGCTCGGCGCCATGCGGATGAGCGGATTGGTGGCGCCGTCGTCCTCGTAGGTCACGTTGTCGTCGACGTCCCAGCGGTCGTCGGGCAGGAACACGTCGTCGATGTGCATGGTGAAGTAGTGGCGATAGAAGCCGAGTTGCACGCCGCGGGTGGCCCACGAGATGAACCCGTGGATGGGGATGAGGTGGTGGCTCTGGTACGCGTTCGAAGAGGCGGCGATGACCAGCTCTTCGATGCCGTCAGGGCGCGCGAACACGCCGGCAAGCGACGCCGCCGCGCCGCCAGGACCCACCGGACCGGCGATCAACGTCGTGAACGGGCTCTTTTCGCCCGCGGCCGGCGACAGCGGCTCGGCGTAGTAGCCCCAAGTGCCGACGTCGTAGGGGGACGGTGCCGACGAGGTACGGAAACGCGGCGGCGCCCGCGGCGGTCAGCGTGCCGTTCGAGACGTCACCGGACTGGAACGGATAGTTCAAGCCATACGCCGGGTTGGGCCAGGCATAGGCGATGACGCGGCGCACACCGAACTTGGCCTGGTACGCGTTGAGCACGGTCCATTCGGCTGGGTCGAGCGCGGACTTGCAGCCGGTTGCGTCGCAGTACGCCAAATCGCCAGTCGCCAGCACCACCGCCTGGTACTTGCCCTGGTTGGCCGCGGGTTCAAGGTCCGTCGCTTGCAGCGGGTCGGCCGTGTTGGCCACGAAGGTGTCGTGGGGGATGCCTTCGCGGGCGAGCGCCGAGGTCCAGGCTTGCAGGCTCGGCTCGCTGCCGGTCGCCGACATCACCAGCACCTTGAGGCCGAGCTGCTGGTTGGCGCCGAGCGCGTGGGCTTCCAGGGAGGCGACCGCTGCTGATCCGAACGACGCCGCCAGGGCGACGGCCATCCATCTGGGCGCAGCAGCAGGCACGCGACGGACAGGCCTGGGAGTCTCATGGGACAGCGCAACCATCTTTGGTCTCCTTGGGGCGAACCTCAACGGGCTCGCCGGGAAGGTCGGCCTCGCCTGGGCCCTCTGGGTACGGGCTGGCGGCGGCGGTCGGTCGATGCGTGGCGCAGTGAATCCGGCAAGCAGGTGGCGCCCGACCCATCGGACGCCCTTGTCGTGCTCATTGTGCGACGGATCGGATCATCGCGGACGGCCAGCCAACTGCCGGTTCGCCCGGGCCCGGCGCGCGGCCGGCCCTGCTATAGGCATGGCAAACGGCCGGCGGACCCGTCAAATTGCGCTGGGGTCCGCTGGGGCCACTCGTCACAACATGTTGAAATCAAACGATGCGCAGAGTATTGCGCAGTTCGTGCGAGCCGGGTGGTCAGTCTGAGACCGGCCACCGCGCGGCCAAGCCCGGCCAGTCGCTGGCGAGGCGGGCGTCGGCCAGCGGGTAGAGGATGTGCTCTTCCTTGAGGTTGTGTTGACCGATCAGCAAGAGCAGCGTGTCGCCCTGGTCCATCAAGGTGTCCCAGGCGCCCTGCGCCACTGCTGCTGCCATCGTGGCCAGCAAGCGGCGCATCTGCGCGTGTTCGTGGCGCATGACGGCCGTCGGCCCAGCGCCGTGCATGCCGGTGGCGTGGTCGAGCGCCGGAAAAAGGACCTCCTCTTCAAAGGCGAAGTGGCGCTCCATGGCACCAGCGAAAAGGGTCCATGCGCCGGTTGCGGCGGCGGCGTTGCCGGCATGCGCGGCGCCTTCGACGGCGAGCCATCGGGCGTCGCACGCGCGGTGGTCGGCGGTCAGAAAGTGACTGGCGGAATCCATGGGGTCCTCCGGTTCGGGCATCGTCTCGCCTTGCCGGCGAGGTTATCGGATGATAACATCGCCGGATCGCCCGGTCCAGCCCGCCGCGGCGGTGCGAGCGCGACGAAAGCGCGCGACGAGGCCGCCATGGAATGGTTTTCGCCAGACGCCGCGCGAAGGGAGCAGATCCTGGCCGCCGCGCTCGACCTGCTGGCGACCACGCCCATCGATCGTCTGACGACGCGCGAGATCGCCGCCGCGGTCGGGGTCAGTCAGCCTGCGCTGTTTCGTCACTTCCGCAACCGCGAAGCGATTCTGGTGGCGGTGGCGGAGCGGGCGCGGGGCGCGCTGGAAGGCGAGATTGCGGCGATGCTCGAGACTCGCGCACCAGGGGATCGGTCGCCGATCGACGACTGCGCGGCGCTGGCGCGGGTGCTCGCCGAACACATTGCGCGCCACCCAGGCTTGCCGCGCCTGCTGTACGCCGATCTCGACGGGGACCAGGCCGAGCTGCGCACCGCGATCGGCCAGTTGGTGTCCATGCAGCGTTCGCTGGTCGTCGAACGCGTGGGCGAAGCGGTGAGGCGCGGCCAGGCGCGGGCCGATGCCGACCCGCAGGCGGCCGGTGACCTTTTCGTGGCGATGCTGCAGGGGCTGCCCCTGGCCGCGCGGACCCAAGGAACCCCGCCTGTCGCGTGGCCGAGCCGCCTGGAGCCGCAATTGCAGATGTGGATCGCGGCGTTGCGGCCAGGGACGGCAGCCGACCACCATCCTTCGCGAGCCGCGGTACCTGCTGGGCGACAGGGCCTGCACGCCCTGGACGTTCGCCCGATTCTGGCGGCGGGCCGCGATCCGCTGGGCGACATCGTGGGCCTGCTCGACACGCTGGCGGCAGGCGCAGTGCTGGTCGTCACGGCGCCCTTTCGGCCGCGACCGCTGGAAGCGCTGCTGTCGAGCAAGGGCCACGCCGTCACCGCCTTCGCGGGCGAGCAAGGGGCGTGGAGCCTGCTCGTCGGCGTCGGCGGAGAGGTCGCCATGGCCGACCTGACCGATCTGGATCCGCCCGAGCCCTTGGAACGCGCGGTCGCGATCGGCAGGGGGCTGGCGCTGGGCGCCGCGGCGTATCTGCGCACACCGCGCAACCCGCGCTGGCTGCCGCCACAACTGCATGCCGTCGGTTGTTCGTGCACTGTGGTGGAACTCGCGGACGGGTCAGCGATCGTCCACTTGGGCAGGCCCACGTGAACACGAGCGGCCTTGCGACCGATCAGGCGCCGCCGTTCGCGGTGCCGCTCGCCTGGTATGCGATCGCGCCGGTCGCGGCGGTCGCTGGGGGCGCGGTCTTGCTGGGCGAGGGTGGCCGGCTGCTGTACACCGGTTGGCTGCCCGCCACCGCCGCGCTGACCCATCTGGCGACCCTGGGTGTCGTCGGTGCCGCGATGGCCGGATCGCTGTACCAGATGGCGCCGGTGGTCGCGGGATCGCCGGTGCCCTGGCCGCGGCTGGGCCACGCCGTAGCGGCATGCTGGGCGATCGGACTGGGTGGCCTGGCGATTGGCCTCGGGTCAGGTCGGCCGGCACTGCTGCGCTGGGCGATCGCCCTGCTTGCGGCGGCGTTCGTCGGCTTTGCAGGCCCGGTTGGCTGGGCGGTGGCGCGCGCCGCGGTGCGTTCGCCGACGGTGACGGGCATGCGGCTGGCTTTGGCGAGCCTTGCAGTCGCGGTTGCACTGGGCCTGCGCCTGGCCTGGGGTTTTGCGGGCGGCGAGGTGCCGGCCAGCCGCCACGCCTTGCTCGTCGCGCACATGGGTATCGGCGCGATCGGTTGGGTCGGCGGCCTGTGGATGGCCGTCGGCTGGCAGGTGGTGCCCATGTTCTGGATGACAGCGGGGCCGGCCGAGCGGCCCGGCCGTTGGCAGCTGGCTGCGGTCGGCGGCTCGGTCGGGACGGGCGCGGGGTTGGCTGTGAGCGGCCTCGACTGGGCCTGGGTGGCGGGCGCCCTTGCGCCGGCTGCGCTCAGCGTGTGGCTGGTCCAGCCGGTGCGCCTGGCGGCCCTGTTGCGCGGTCGGCGCCGCAAGCGTCCGGACCCGGCGCTGGCGCTGTGGTGGCTGTCGCTCGGCTGCGCTCCGGTCGCATTGGCGTTGGCGGTTGCACTGGCGTGGGTCGACTGGCCGCCCCTGGGCCCGCTGCTCGGGTGGGTGGCGCTGTGGGGCTGGGCGGCTGCGGCCGTGCACGCGGCGCTGGCCAAGATCGTGCCGTTCTTGGCGTGGTTCCACCGTTTTGCCCAGACCGCCCACGACGCGGCGTTGCAGGCCCAGGTGCCGCCCATCAAGCAACTCTTGCCCGACCGCCAGGTCCGCATCGGCTTGTGGCTGCACACGGTTGGGCTCGGCCTGGGCGTACTGGCGATCGTCACAGGGGTGGATGGCGCCGCCCGTGCGGCCGGGTCGGCGCTGGTCGGGTGTGGCGCCGCGCTGGCCGCCAACCTCATGACTCCGGTGTGGCGAGCGGCGCGAGCAGGTCGTTCGAGCTGATCGCCGGTCGGCGCCGCGCCCTTCCCAGGGCCAGCGCGGCCAGTGCGACGCCAAGGGCGAGCCCGCAGGGACGACTGCCACCCGCGTGACAGCCGCCGCTGTCCTTGACCGCAGCAGTTCCGCGGCCAGCAGGGGCAGCCGAACCGCCATCGACCAGGAAGGCACGCGCCGCGTCGCCACCGCCGGGGCTTTCTCCTTCGGATGCGGCCGGCAGGGCATCGGCTCCTTCGGCAATGGCGATCTCGGTGCCTGTCCCGATCTCACCCAGCGCGGAATCGGCCGAACCGGCGTCGGGCGGGCTGTCGGCCTCGGCGGGGGCGAATCCTCCGGCGGCCGGCCCCAAACACGGCGCGAGGTCGTCGCCAAGGGCATCGCCCCCCAGGGCGAGAGCCAACGCTCCGGCGCCAAAGCCCATCATCGGCGTGGCGCCCTCGAAACCGCCGGCCTGGTTGCCGCCAATGGCCAACAGCTCGGGCACCAGACCGCCGCCGGCCGTGGCGACCTGGACGATGTGTTGGCGCAAGGCGTCGCGTTGACCGCCCCAGGGAGCCCCCTAGGCCACCGCACGATCGAGCCACCGCAACACCCGCAGATCGATGAAGAGCCACTCTTGGCTGTCGTACCACCCGCCGTCGTCGTTGCGGAAGTAGCCGGGGCCGCCGCCAGCCGACAGCGCTTGCCAGGCCGTGCGCGACGCCGATGCGATCGGGCCGTAGCAAGGGCAGGCCGTCGAGGCCGCGCGCCCACACCCACCCGGCCGCGGCACCGGAGGGCCCGTGTTCAAGCAACGTGCGCCCGGTCGCGTCCGTGCTCAGGGTCTCGCCGGTCGCGCCGGCCTCTGGCGCACCCGGCCCCAAATGGGCGTTGACGAGCAGCGGCAGCGCGACCGTGACGGGCGGGCCGGTGTCGTTGCGCACCCACGCCACCATCGCGAGGCAGCGCCCAGGGCAGCCCATCGGCGCCCACACGAAGGTCTCCAAGCCCACGCCTTCGGGCGATCGGCGCATCTCGGTGACCCTGCCCGACGGCAAGCTGGCGGCGGTCGGCGACGGCAACGACCCGAGCGGCAAGAAGCGCGGCTTGTTCACGGTCTGGAACGCGGCGGGCGCGACAGAGGTCAACACCTTGGGTAGCGACGTGTGGGTGCGCGAAATCCACGGCATCGCCAACACCGGCGACGGTGGCGTGGTGGTGGCGGGCCTGTACGAGAGCCTGTCCACCGGCAACGACGCATTCATCGCCCGGCTCAAACCCTCGGGCGGCCAGGAGTGGCTGCAGACCGCACCGGGCAACTCGCACGACTATGCCGACGAAGTTGCGCCGATCGTGCTCGACAACAAGGCGGTGCCGCAGGGCTACGTCATCGCGGGGACCTACAGCACGACCATCGCCAATCCCGAGGGGTGGCTGGTCAAATACAAGACCGACAGCAGCAAGGCGGGCGAATACAAATGGGGAGGGACCGGCTATGACCAGTTCCGGTCGGTCGCCACCGCGGCCGGCGGCGCCATCGTGGCCGGCGGCAACACCACCAGCTACGGCACGGGCGGCGGCACCAATGGCGCGGTCGTGCGCTTCGACCACAACTTGAACCTGATTTGGCAGACGATCCTCGACGGAGCCGGCGAGCAATTCGTCGCCGACGTGCAGTTCGCGGCCGACGGCAACATCCTCGCCCTGGGTACGAATAGCAACCCGACCGTGGGCGCGCTCGGCGGCCAGGATCTGTGGCTGGTCAAGCTCGACCCCTATGGCAACGTGCTGTGGCAGCGCAGTCTTGGCACCAGCGCCGAGGATTCCGCCGGCGCCTTGGCGATCCTGCCCGATGGGATGGCGATCGCCGCGAGCGCCGCGCAGCCCGGCAGTACCAGTCCCGACGGCTTGCTGGTGCGCCTCGACCTCGCGGGCAACCTGCTGTGGTCCTATCCGTTCGGGGACGGGGTGATCAACGGCGCGCAAGAAGCACTGCACGACGTCGTCGCCTGGGACGCCCACACCTTTGGCGCCGTCGGCCGGACCACCAACGGCACGCCGGGCAACAGCAACGACGCATGGGTGGTGCGCGCGGGCGCCTGGGGCCACCAGACCTGCGGCGGCGCGGGAGACTGTTTCGGCAAGCCCATCGCCGCGTGCCTGGACGACAACCCCTGCCACAAGCCGACGTGCGAGCCGTCCACGGGTAAGGGCCCAAGAAATGATTGAGTAAATCATTTCCGGGCCCTGAGCCTGGGCCCGCACTGGGCCGGCGCGGCCGGCGGTCCCTGCCGCCGCGGCACGGTCGCAGCTATGCTTGGCGCCGC
>Ga0194120_10007043_pt1 | contig 15581 bp, 18 predicted proteins | sample TA2MahCa65mmetaG_FD_148642 | JGI IMG/M metagenome (GOLD analysis project Ga0194120, IMG submission 148642) | Freshwater microbial communities from Lake Tanganyika, Tanzania - TA2015019 Mahale Deep Cast 65m | ecosystem: Environmental > Aquatic > Freshwater > Lake | place: Tanzania: Lake... | reverse complement strand
CGAACGATCTGGTGTCCGCCGGTCTTGAAGGGGTGGTGCACTCTGTGGGCGCGCGGCCAGTCGGGGTAGACAATCGTTCGGCGCCTGCGGTGCCGCGGACGAGCGCAGAAGGCCGACGCGCCTGGGTCCTCTACAACCGCACGGCGTGGCAACGCGCCAACGACACGGACATCCAGGCACTGATCGAGTCGATGGTCGCTCGGGGAGTGTGGTACGAGCCGACGCGGCTTGTCGTTTACTACTGGGACCACCAAGCCCTTTACGACACCGCGGGGCTGTCGCCACATCACCCGTGGCGCGTACGAACGGGCGCGCCGCCGGGTGCCGAAATGCGCGCCGCCATCGAGGGAGACGAAGCCGCTGAGGCAAGGTTCCTCCAGCGCCTTTACAAAGCTGGCGGCCGAGTGATCGCCGGAACTGATGAAGTGCCGTTCCCGCCGTACGGCGTCACTGAAGAGATGCGATTGCTCGTCGAGGCGGGGTTGCCTCCACTCGCGGCGCTTCAGGCGGCTACGATCAACGCGACTGCGGCGATGGGCTGGGACAGTCGCCTCGGCAGCATCGAAGTCGGTAAGCTGGCTGACATGGTGGTGCTCGATGCCAACCCGCTGGACGATATCACGAATGTGCGAAGAATCCACGCCGTTGTGATCGACGGGCGGATGTTGGACCGCGCCTCACTCGATGAACTGCTGCAGCGCGCTGGGATGCCGACCCAGACACCAGCCCAGCGATAGCAACACCAGCACGGGCTCAGGCCTGGCTAACACCCGAATGGAGCCGACGCGGCCCTAAATGGGGAGGCCGCGCGGCTCATTCGGAACGTCTAGGCAGCCAAGGTTCAGCGCTCTCGGACGTCGTACACTGACCCGGTGAGGTTCAGCTGGGATCCGAAGAAGGCGGAGGAGAATCTCAAGGCACATCGCGTTGACTTCCGCGAGGCGGCGACTGTTTTCGACGATCCGCTCTCGGCGACGTTTCCAGACACCGACCATTCGGTCGGGGAGCGGCGATTCTTGATCATCGGGATGTCAGCGCCGGGCCGAATCCTCGTCGTGTCACACACGGAGATCGGCGATAGCATTCGAATCATCAGCGCAAGAGCCGCCACGCGGCGTGAGCGACGATTCTATGAAGAAGACGACACGAATTCCCATTGATGACATGCGCCCGGAGTACGACTTCGCATCCATGAAGGGCGGCGTTCGGGGCAAGTACGCACAGCGAGCGCGGGAGGGCACGAACATCGTCCTCATCGAACCAGAAGTCGCGGACGCCTTTCCCACCGAGGCAGCCGTCAACGAAGCGCTCAAGGGCGTTCTGAGCACAACACGGGCCGTACGGAGTCGAGGCGGGCTGCCTAACAAGGCGCTGCAGCCGTCGAGCCGCGCTCACCGAACGGGCAAGGCGAGGAGACGTCGACAGGCGGCTCGCGGCTGAGCGCCGGTCGTCTAGGCCGTTGGGTTCGACGCGAAAGGCTGGCGCACCATGGATGATTGTCGAAGGCGGATTGTCATCGCGGCGATCGTCGGAGGGGTTCTCCTGGTGTCATGCTCGACGTCCGCACAGACGCCGCGCACACCTGTGCGTGTCGAACGCCTGCTCGACCGACCGATCATCACACCAGATCTAGATCCAAGCCTGGGGTCAAACATTCAAGGCCCTTCGCTCATCAGGGTTCCCGACTGGGTCTCGGGACGCCTTGGGAGGTACTACCTGTACTTCGCGGATCACAAGGGTCGATACATTCGTCTGGCCTATGCCGATAACCTCCTGGGGCCTTGGAAGATTCACGTACCCGGCAGCCTTCAACTCGAAGGATCGCACTTGCTGACGAAGGCGCCCTCAGGTCCCGCCGATGCGCTGGAGAAGCTCCGGGCAACTCCGAAGCCCGCCAATCTTTCGCACGATCTCTTCACTGAGGCCACGACGCCGCACATCGCTTCGCCGGACGTCATCGTTGATGAGGCCGGTCGACGCATCGTCATGTACTACCACGGACTGAACGGCCTCCAGCAACAGGTGACTCGGGTGGCCACATCTACCGACGGGATTCATTTCGTAGCGAGACCAGAGATTCTCGGGCGGACCTATTTTCGGACATTCGTCCATCAGGGATACACATACGCGATGGCGATGCCTGGCCAGTTCTACCGGTCCAAGGACGCGCTGTCGGGTTTCGAGCAGGGGCCACTGCTGTTCAATCCCGATATGCGGCACTCCGCCCTTCTCCGGCGGGGCGACACGCTGTTCGTTTTCTGGACGCAGGTTGGAGAGGCGCCTGAAACGATTCTCTTGAGCACGATCGACGTGTCGGGCGACTGGGCGAAATGGTCCAATAGTCCCGGAGTCGAGGTGCTCCGTCCCGAACGCGTCTGGGAAGGCGCCGATGCGCCCTTGTCGCCTTCCCTTCGAAGCACTGCGTACGGGCACGTCAATCAACTCCGTGACCCTGCGGTGTTTGAAGAAGGCGGACGGGTCTACCTGCTGTACGCTGTGGCCGGTGAGAGCGGGATCGCGGTTGCCGAGGTCACATTCACTCGGTGAACGGCCTAACCACGCGATGGAGCCGACGGCGCCGCACTGACGTGGTCGCGCCGCGGCTCATCGCGGGACGTTCGGCGGACAGGCGCCGAGCGCTGCGGCACGCCGGAGGACGTCAGACGGGGTTCGGGGAACAGAAAGGTGTTCACGCCTGAGCGAACACATCATCCTCTCGACGGGCTCGGACTGAACGGGGAATGCCATGAGTACCTCCGATCGCGAGAGGGTCGTCGAGAGTGTGGGCGTGATCCGTTCGATGATTCACCACGAAGACGAGCTCCTCAACCAGCGTCTGACATAGATGTGGACGCTGCAAGGTCTGTTGTTCGGAGCTGCCACGATCATGTGGAGCTCAGACTGGCGCGGCGTTGCGATCCTCAGCGTTGTCGGACTCGTGTCGTGCATCTTCATCGGCTACAGCTTGGCGCGTGGGCTCAAGGCGATAAAGGAGCTTCTCCGCATTGCAGCTGACACAAGAGCCGCGTGGGCGAAGGACTCGGGATTCCGCCCACCATTGGTTCAAGATCGAAGGCGGTGGAGTGGCTTCTCCCGGGTTACCTCTTGCCCTGGGTCTTTGGGCTTGCCTGGGTACTCTTGGTGAGCGTTCGACTGACGCAACCGGCAGCGGGGCGGTGACCCAATCTCGCTGCCGTGGGCTGGCGACAGAAACGGGGCCGGCGAACATCGGCTTGCAGCCGTCAACGGCTGGTGCAAGGCTGAGCCGCTGCGGCTGAAGCCGTGCGTTGCCGGATCCCACACACACTCAAGGCAGGTCCTTCGCCCCTCTTGGGGTTGAACGCTCCAGTCGATGCGACCCGCACGCCGGGCCCGGCCAGCGACGGCGTCGGTTATACTACTGGTATGAAGACTGCCGTATCGCTGCCGGATCGCGTGTATCGCGACGCCGAGGGCTACGCGAAGCGCACCCGTAAGTCGCGGAGTCAGCTGTATGCCGAAGCCTTGGCTGAGTACCTCGCCCGACACGCGCCAGACGAGGTGACCGAGGCCATGAACGTCGTGGTCGATGCACTCGGCGACGCCGCACCGGAGGCCTTCGTACAGAGGGCCGGGCGACGGGTGCTCCGGAGCGTGGAGTGGTAGAGGTCGGGCAAGGAGACATCTGGTGGGCGGACGTGCCCGAACCCACGGGGTCCGGCCCAGGTTTCCGCCGACCCGTCGTTGTCGTCCAGGGAAATCCGTTGAATCGAAGTCGCATCGCCACGGTCGTGTGCGTACCGCTGACCAGCAACACCGTCTGGGCAGGCGCACCGGGCAATGTGTTGCTCCCACGCAAGACGTCGGGGCTGCCGAAGGACTCGGTTGCCAACGTGTCGCAGATTGTCGCGCTTGATCGGTCACTGCTCACCGAGCGGGTCGGGCGCCTGGGCCCGAAGCTTCGTGCGCAGATCCTTCACGGCATCGATGTGGTACTGGGCCGATGAACCGGCTGACATCCGGTTGCACACGACGCCGCCGCGTCGCTCTTGCGCCGCTTGCCGGCGCGGGTGAACGCTGACGTCAGCCCGCATGAGTCGCTCGAACGCTCAACTTTGTGCGCTGCTGTCCGGTTGCACGAGTTTCCGTTCGGTTGCACGTCTGGGTGAGGCCCGAGCTGCCAGCTGCCTGACAACTCGTTGGAGCCGACCTGGCCAGCCCGGCATCGACCCTGGCGTCCGAGCGTATCCTTCGAGAATCGACGGTGGCGGGGGAAGCATTCCGGCGCCAGTCGTAGCCGTCGCTTCCACACGTCCATGCCTCCAGCCGGCTACTCGGGCACGCCGCTCGCGAAGAAGCTGGGGATCAAGGCCGACACACGCCTGCTGCCGCTGCACGCGCCTGACGAGTACGCGACGCTGCTCGCGCCGCTGCCGCCGCGGGTGCGCGTCGACCGCCGCGCCGGCGAGGGCGTGGACATCGTGCACGTGTTCGTCACGCGCCGGACCGAGCTCACACGGCAGCTCACCGCGCTTCGCCGTGCGCTGCGCACGGACGCCGCCGTCTGGGTGTCGTGGCCGAAGAAGGCCGCGAAGATGGCGACCGACGTCACCGAAGACACCATCCGCGAGGTGGCGCTGCCGCTCGGGTTCGTGGACGTCAAGGTCTGCGCCGTGAGCGACGTCTGGTCAGGTCTCAAGCTCGTCGTCCGCACGCAGCTTCGCTGACGGCCATGGGCCGTATTCTCTTCGGCGGCGTCGTGCTGTTTGCCGTCCTCCAGTTCGGTCCGGCCTGGCCTGCTGCACGGTTCGATCCCACGTCGAGCTTCGGCAGCGTCCAGGTGACGATGCTGGCCGAGGCGCTGGCGATCACCGGCCGCGAGCGGCTGACCCGCCGGGTCCCGCCGTCACTCTCCATGCAGCAATAGGACGACAGGCGACAGCGACGCGCACGCGACACGGCCGCGACCCTTCGGCGCCTCGTCACGTTCACGCTGCACGATCTGCCGAGGCGCGCGGAGCCGCACGACTACGGCGTCATCAACGGCGAAGCGAAGCTGTTCTTCTACCAGGTCGGCGGCGGGAGCAAGTCCGGCCGCCCGTTCGGGTGGCGCTGGGCCGCCGTCTCCGAGATTGACGACCTCCAGGTGCTGACCAACACCTTTCGAGGCGACCGCCAGTCGCCGTGCGGCCGCCACGTGCACTGGGACGTGCTTTTTGCGACGATCCACCCGCGCTAGGTGATAGCATCCGCCCGTTTGCGTGTCATAGGCCGGGCTGTCGGGATCGGCGTGCTGGTGCTGCTCGCCGCCACTATTCCGCGCAATATCGTGTTGTTCGCCAACCTGCGTTTCCGGCCGGACGTGCCCTGGGCGGTCCCCGTCCTCGGCGTCGTCCTGTGGCTGTTCTGGCGGTCGGTGCGCGGCTTCCCGGATCTGCGCGCGGGCAACCTGCCGGTCCGGACGTGGGCGTGGTCGCTGCTCGCGGGAACCGTCGCGCTCGTCGCGCTCGTGCCGGGGCTGCGGGTGGTGAGCCGGTTCGTGCCGCTGCCGGTGCAGCAGATGCCGGATCTCGCGTATGTTCCCGCCACGACCATGGCCGCCCTGCTGCTCATGTCGTCCCTGTTTGCCGGAGTGGTCGAAGAATCGGCGTTCCGCGGCCTCATGCAGGCGCCGATCGAGCGGCAGAACGGTCTCCCGATCGCCATCTTGATTACGGGAACGATGTTCGCCTTGGTCCATCTGGACTTCACGCCGATACTGTGGCCGTATTACCTGGCGGTCGCCGCGATCTACGGAACGATCACGCACGTGAGCGGATCGATCCTGCCGGCCGTCGTGCTCCATACGCTCGGCAACGTGTATTCGAATTTCACGCTGTGGCTGTACGGCCGCGCCGAGTGGCAGGCCGCGCCGGGCGTGTGAGGGGTTGCATGAGACGCATTGCTGCTCTGTTCGTCCTCGTCGGCATCGTCGCGGTCACGTCGATGGTGCACGCGCAATGGCCGGCTCATTCGACGCCGGGAATACCGCGGCTGGCTGACGGGAAGCCGAACCTCGCCGCGCCGGCGCCGCGGACTCCGGACGGGAAGCCTGACTTCTCAGGATTGTGGATGAACCGCGGCGGCGGCGGGCGCGACGCGAAGCCTCCCGAGCCGCCGCCCGGCACGCCTCCGCTGGCGATGTTCTGGAACGTGGGCGCCGGCTTCAAGGACGACCTGCCGCTTCAGCCGTGGGCCGCGGCCCTCCGCAAGGAGCGCATGGCCGCCGAGAGCAAGGACAACCCCGACGCGCGCTGCCTGCCGATGGGGCTCATGCAGTTCCACACGCATCCCCAGCCGCGGCAGATCATCCACACCGCGAACCTGATGGTCATCATCTACGAGGCCAACTACGGGCTGCGCAAGATCTATCTGGACGGCCGGCCCGCGCCCAACAACGATCCGCAGCCCTGGTGGTACGGCTACTCGCGCGGCTGGTGGGAAGGCGACACGCTCGTCGTCGAGACGACGAACTTCCGCGACGGCGGCTGGCTGGACGTGAACGGCAGCCCGCTCACCGACGCCGGCAAGCTGACCGAGCGCTTCCGCCGCCCGAACTTCGGGCAGATCGAGATCGACGTCACGGTGGACGATCCGAAGGCGTACACGCGCCCGTGGACCGTCCGCCTCAATCAGTACGTCATGGTGGACGGCGAGCTCATCGAGTTCATCTGCCACGAGAACCAGCGATTCCTCGTCCCCTGACGCCGCCGGTCCGTGCTCGTCTTCGAGCTGGTCCCGCTCGTCGTCGTGATCATCGCGTTGGTCATCGTGGTCGTGCTGTTCGCGAAGAACCGCGCCGCCGGACCAGACGAGTGAGAGACAACGCTCCGCCGCTGGTAATCGGCTAGCGCGGTTTCGACTGCTTCGTAGTGTCCGGCTTTAGCCGGACCACACACGGCGGTGCCGATCAACATGGTCCGGCTAAAGCCGGACACTACGACGTTTCAGAAACCGCTCTAGACGGTGGCGGCGCCGGCCGTGCCGCGCGTGAAGATCTCCACGCGCGCCCGGCCGCCCTGCTTCGCGGCGTAGAGCGCCTGGTCGGCCGCGCGCATCAGCGCCTGCGCGTTGTCGCAGTGCTCGGGGCAGGCCGCCAGCCCGATGGACGTGCTGATGGGGCCGACGCCCGTGCCGTTGAAGGTGACGCGCAGCGCCCGCGTCTTCTCGAGGATCAGCTCCGCCTTCTTCCGCGCGTCCGCGACGGGCGAGTCGGGCAGCACGATCGTGAACTCCTCGCCGCCGTAGCGCGACGCGATGTCGGTGGCGCGGATGTTGTCGATGAGCAGGCCGCTGAACTCGCGCAGCACGTTGTCGCCCGCCGCGTGCCCGTAGCGATCGTTGAAGGTCTTGAAGTTGTCGATGTCCAGCATCAGCACGCAGAGCGTGGAGCGCTTCCGCTGCGCCCGCCGGATCTCCCGCGGCAGCGTTTCCTCCAGGAAGCGGCGGTTGAAGAGCCCCGTCAGCGGGTCGCGGATCGACTGCTGCTGCAGCGCCAGCCGCAGCCGCAGGTTCACGAGCGCGAGGCCGAGGTACTCCGCCGCCGTGGCCGTGACCTGCTCGCGTTCCTCCCACAACACGTGCTCGCGCGCGGAGTCGCCGGCCGCCCGGAACCGCACGTGCAGCAGCCCGAGCGTTTCATCCGGCCCGAGCACGGGCACGCACAGCGCGCTGCCGCCGAGCGCAGGCGGGATGTGCGCGCAGCGCATGCGGGTGGTGCCGCCGTCCACGCGGTGGGCGCGCCCGCGCCGCAGCCCCCAGCATTCCTCGGGCTTCATCAGCGGGTGCTCGTCCGCGGCGAACCCGCCCCACCAGGACTTCTGCTCCAGATCGTCGCGCGAGGCGCTGTAGGCGAAGAACGCGCCCGCCTGCCCGGGGAACAGCCGCTCCATGTAGTCGGCGATGACCGCATACAACTCGTCCACGGCGGAGGTGGCCTGCAGGAGGCTGCTCATCTCGGCGAGCACACGCGACTGCTGACCGCGCCGCTCCTGGTCCTCGAGCAGCCGGTTCAGACGATCGTTGGTGTCGCGCATCTCGACTTCGGCCCGCTTCTGAGCCGAGATGTCGCGCAGCACGACGATGCCGCCGCAGACCCGTCCAGCGGCGTCGCGGAGCGGACGCCCCGTGGACGAGACGATGATGCCGTCGGGATGCGCGATGTTCCGGAAGAACAGCTCGATCTGGTCGGTCGCCTCGCCGCGCAGGGCGCGCGCGAGCGGAAGCTCGTCGGCCGGGAACGGGGTGACGCCGTCGGCGCGCAGCACCCCGTAGATTTCGGCCCACTGTTCCACCGGCCCGTCCGTCGGTCCGCGCCCATAGAGGCGCCTGGCCGCGGCGTTCATGAGGACGAACTTGCCGTGCTCGTCGACGACCGCCACGCCGTCGCCCATGCTTTCAATGACCGACTCGAGGACGCGGATGCGACCGTCCATTGATCATCAGTTATACCCCCAAGAGCCGGCTTTGGCTGCACTAAAGTTTCATAGAGTCCTAATCAGTCATCCATGACGACGTGTTACGATTCGCGCCGTCGGCATGGCATTTCCGCGCATCGTGCTCGCCCTGTCGGCCTTCATTTACGCGGCGTTTGGCGCGGCATTTCTGGTCGCGCCGGTGCCCATGGCGGCGACCGTCGGGATTCAGCTCCCGGAGCCGAGCGCCGTTATCGACTTTCGTGCGACCTACGGCGGCTTCGAGCTGGGCCTGGCCGCGTTCCTGGCGTGGTGCCTCGCGGCGCCGGACCCCTCGACCAGGCTCGGGGCAGGCCCCTCGACCAGGCTCGGGGCAGGCCCCTCGACCAGGCTCGGGGCAGGCCCCTCGACCAGGCTCGGGGCAGGCCCCTCGACCAGGCTCGGGGCAGGCCGTGTGCGCGCGGGGCTGCTCGTCTCCTTCCTCACCGTTGCCGGTTTCGGGCTGACGCGACTCGCCGGGGTCGTCCTGGACGGGCCGGTTCGCCAGTCGATCTACATTGCGCTCGCGCTCGAGATGAGCGGTGTCGTGCTCACCGGTCTCGCGCTCTGGCAGCTCGCTTCGAAGGAGGAACTCACATGAACATCGTGAAGCTGGTCGGCCTCGTCATCGTGCTGGCGGCCATGGCGGTGGCGGCGCAGGAGCGCGAGTACGCGCCGACCTGCACCATGTGCCCGGGCACATACATCCCGAACAGCGAAATCCAGGCGTACGTGAAGCGTGCGATCGCCAACCAGCTCACCGACCAGCAGGTGCGGCAGGTGGACATCGGCAAGGCCAACGTCGGCGTCGCGGTCGTGCACCGTCCGAAGCTCAACAACCCGAACGCCAACGTCGCCGAGCACGATCTGGTGAGCGAGGTCTATCACGTCATCTCCGGGTCGGCGACGCTCGTGCTCGGCCCCGATCTCGTGGACAAGCAGCGGCGTCCCGCGACGGAGACGACCGTCCGGCTCCTCAACGGGCCGGGCAACAACGCGCGCGCGATTCGCAACGGCGTGGCGCACGAGATCAAGGCCGGCGACGTCGTCGTCATCCCGGCGGGCACGGGACATCAGTTCACGCGCATCGACGACCACGTGACCTACCTGATGATTCGCGTCGATCCCGACAAGGTCACGCCGCACAAGACCGAGGCCGACTCGCGGGCCGATCTGCTGACCGACGGGCGCTCGACCGCCGGCGGCGGCGCAGGCGCGGTGTCGTCGCCGGAGCGTGGACGATGAGCGAGACCTCGATTCGCGGCCGGTTCGTCTGGCACGAGCTGATGACGACCGACACCCGGGATGCCGCGAGGTTCTTCAACACGGTTATCGGCTGGAAGGCGAAGCCGTGGGCCGGGCAGCCGTCGTATTCGATGTGGACGATCGGGCGCGGCGCACCGATGGGCGGGCTGATGCCGCTGCCGGACGAGGCCAGGGCCGGCGGGACCCCTCCGTGCTGGGTGACCTACATCGCGACGCCGGACGTGGACGAGACCGCGCTGCAGGCCGCGCAGTACGGCGGGCGCGTGCTGCGCCAGCCGGCGGAGATTCCCACGGTCGGCCGCTTCGCGCTCATTGCGGATCCGCAGGGCGCGATGTTCGCGGCGTTCACGCCGGGCCGGCCCGCGTCGCCGGAGAAGCCGGGAGCCGTCGGCGTTGGCGACTTCTCCTGGCACGAGCTGATGACGACCGACTGGGAGTCCGCGTTCAGGTTCTATCAGCGCGTGTTCGGCTGGGAAGCGACCGGCGCCTTCAGCGATCCGGCATTCGGCACGTATCAGATGTACGGCCGCAACGGACGGACGCTGGGCGGCATGTTCAACGCGCCCGCGGCCGGCGGGCTCAAGCCGGCGTGGCTCCCGTACATCCGTGTCGCCGATGCACGGAAGACCGCGGCCGCGATCGGCAAGGCCGGCGGGACGGTGATCAACGGGCCCATGGAAGTGCCGGGCGGCGACTGGATCACGCAGGCGGTGGATCCGCAGGGCGTGATGTTCGCCGTCCACTCGCTCAAGCCCGCGCCTGCCCGGAAGAAGAAGACACCCGCGCCCGGGAAGAAAGCCGCGCCGAAGAGGAAGGCGGCGCCGAAGAGGAAGGCGGCGCCGACGAAAAAGAAGGCCGCCTCCAGAAGGAAAGCGGCCCCAAGCAAGAAGACGGCCTCGAAGAGACGTCGCTAGCGCGGTTTCTGAAACGTCGTAGTGTCCGGCTTTAGCCGGACCACGTTGATCGGCACCGCCGTGTGTGGTCCGGCTAAAGCCGGACACTACGAAGAAGTCGAAACCGCGCTAGCGCTTCTTCTACACGCCGTCGATGCGGTAGACCCCGCCCGTGCCGGCGCAGTCGCCGTTGATCCCGAAGGACGTGACGCCGGCGATGACGGCGGTGTCGCCCACGAAATTGGGCCCGCCGGAGTCGCCGAAGCACGTGCCGCCGGTATGCGCGTTGTTCGACAGCAGCATCGAGAAGTCGCCCGTGAACCCGGTGTTGATCTGATTCAGCTTCGAGCGCGCGAGCAGCCGCACGCGGATGTTGTGATGCGTGTGCGGCGTGCCGCCCACGTTGCCGGTGAACGGATACCCGTTGCCGGGAATCCCTGACTCGACATCTTCCTGGAACCAGATCTCCACGTGCGCCGCGGGCGCCTCCGTGCAGTGTCCCGCCGTGAGGTAGACCGTCGCCGAGAGCAGCGTGCCGCTGCAGCGCCACAGCGGGCGGCCGCTGGCGTCCTGCGCGACCATCAATCCAACGTAGGGATGCCGCCCCGCGTCGGGTTCACCGTCGTTGACGGCGCGGAGCGGAATGGCGAGCGCTGCGACCGCGAGCGTGGCCAGCGCCAGTACGAGCGTCTTCCTGTGCATGGTTGGTCTCCTTGCCGGGGGGGCAATCGTATCCCGTCAGGGACGAACCGCTTTCACACTGATTCGGATGGGGTACGTGCGGCGGCTTGCGCGCCCCGGCTGAGCCGGCGCACACGCCCGTCCACGATCGCATCGACCGACAGCAGGTCGTCTTCAGCCGGCAGGAAGAGGTTGACGATGATGAGCGCCGCGCGCGGCAGGATGTAGAAGTTGACGACCATGATGTTCATTGCCGTCACGCCCATCGGGTTGCGCAGGCCGTCGATGCCGTAATAGAGCGTGATGCCGACGATGAGGAGCGCGAGGCAGCGCAGCGCGCGGCGCGACCAGAAGCCGGCCAGCAGGAGCCCGCCGAGGCCGATTTCCAGCACCGCGACCGCGTAGTCGAACGGCGTGCCGTTCGGGATGCGCTGGATGCCGGCAAACAGGTAGACGAACCCGAGCATTGACCGCACGAGAAAGATCGCCGCCGCCCGCTCGACGGTCCGCGTCATCTGAACAGATATGCCAGCGAGTAGCGATCCTCGTCCGGCGGCATGAGCAGCACGACGAGCAGGAGCGTCGATCGCGGCATGATGAACGGGACGATCGAGGTTGCCGGCTGCACCAGCAGGTGCCCGAACGTGACCAGCACGAGCACGCCCAGGAGCGCGACGAGCGCCGGCCGCGTCCAGAAACCCACCAGAACCAGCGCGCCGGCGACCAGCTCGACGATCGGCACCACGGTGCCCGTCGCCCACAGCGCCCACACCGGCAGGAACGTGTCCGCGTAGGGTTCCACGAACAGCCGCCCCGCGTGCTCGAGCGGACCGTAGACGAACGTCTTGTGGATGCCGGCAATGCAGAACACGACGCCGAGGATCGTCCGCGCGACGAAGATGGCCCAACTTCGATCGGACGCCGTGCCCATGGAGGGTCTATAGTAATGCCGTTTTCCAGGAGGTCGTCCGATGCCGAAATCCCGAATCTCTCGCCGTCGTGTTCTGAAGACCGCCGGAGCGGCCGCCGTCGGAGGCGGGGCGGCGCTCCTCGGCGGCGGGCCGCTTGCCGCTCAGGGCGGCGCCCCCGCAGTCCTGACCAACGCCCAGGGCGGGCGGCGGTTCAGGGGCTTCGTGAAGTTCAACACCGCGCAGCTGCCGGACGTGGTGGATCTCACGCTGCGCCCGATCACCGGACGCCAGATGGTGATCCGCACCGAGGCGGCGCAGACCTGCTACACGAGCGTCGACCAGGTGCTCATCCCCGGCACGCCCACCAACCAGGCGACGATCGTCGGCCACGGCGGCGTGGGCATCGTCGAGGCCATCGGCCCGCAGGTGCTCAGCGCGCGCGTCGGCGACCGCGTCATCGTCAACCTGCACGCGTCGTGCGGCCGCTGCTTCAACTGCCTCAACATGCGGTCCGACAAGTGCCGGGGCGGGCAGACCGACAACGTGGCGACGTGCAACATGCCGGACGGCACGCCGGTGTTCTCGCGCACGGGCGGCATGGCCGAGCTGATGATCGTGAACGAGGAGTACGCGACCCCGCTCTTCCACCCGAACGTCAGCTCCGCGGAGATCTCGATGCTGACGTGCGTCGCCGGCTGCGGCCTGGGCATGACGATGACGAACGTGCCGGTGGAAGTGGCGTCGGACGTCGTGATCTTCGGCGCGGGTCCCGTGGGCCTCGCGGCCATCCAGGGCGCGAAGATCAAGGGCGCCTCACGCATCATCGTCGTCGAGCCGATCGCGTATCGGCGCCAGCTCGCGATGAAGCTGGGCGCCACCGACGTCGTGGATCCCAACCAGTTCCGCGACCGGCGCCCGATCCCGAACGCGCCCGCCAACGGCGACCGCTTCCGCGACGCGCTCGTCGATCACCTGCGCGAGATGACGAAGCCGGTGACCGATCGCATCTGGGCGGGCTCGGGGCGTATCGGCCCGCATCACGTCATCGAGGCCGTCGGCGGCGACAAGATACGGCCGAAGGAAGTGCAGGGCCCGGACCCGACGGGCGTCACCGTGCTGAACCAGTGCTGGGAGCTGTGCTCGGCGATCGGCACGATCGCCACGTGCAGCGTCGGCCATCCGCAGACGGCGTTCGTCTCGCTCCCCGCCTCGCAGTGGGCCGACGGCGCGAAGCACCACTGGCCCGGCACCGGCGGCGGCACCAACGACCGGCGCGACTCGCCGCGCCACGTGCGGCTGATGGAGACGGGGCAGATCAACATGAAGGCGCTCGTCGGGAAGACGTACCCGTTGAGCCAGACGCGGCAGGCGTATCAGGACTGCGCGGACCGCACGGTGATCTCGACAGTGGTCACGCCGACGATCACCTAAGAAGCGTCAACTCCCAACTTCCAACTTCCAACTTCCAAGACGTCTTGGGAGTTGGTTATTGGGAGTTGGGAGTTGATCAGCGACCAGCGTCAGCTGGTCGTCCTGACGTACTTGTTGAACCAGGCGACGGTCCGCTGCCACGCGAGATCCGCGGCCGCCTTGTTGTAGCGCGCCGGGGTCGCGTCGTTGTTGAACCCGTGAACGGCCATCGGATAGATGTAGCCCTCGTGGGTCACGCCCGCCGCTTTCATCGCGGCCTCGTGCTCCGGCCACGCCATCACGAGCCGGGTGTCCTCGCTGCCGTGGTGCACGAGCACCGCGGCCTTGATCTTCGCCACGTCGGCCGCCGGCGGCGCGCCGCCGTAGAAGGGCACCGCGGCCTGCAGGTCCGCGCCCATGCGGACGGCCAGCGAGTTGGAGATGCCGCCGCCGAAGCAGAAGCCGGTGACGCCGAGCCGGCCCGTCGAGTCGGGACGGTTCTTCAACCACACCGCCGCCGCGTACAGGTCCTCGCCCATCTTCGCGCGGTCCACCTTGCCGAACAGCGCGCCGCCCTTCTCGTCGTCGCCCGGGTAGCCGCCGACCGAGGTGAGGCCGTCGGGCGCGAACGCCATGAAGTTGGCGACGGCGAGGCGCCGCGCCACGTCCTCGATGTGCGGGTTGAGGCCGCGGTTCTCGTGCACGACGAGGATCGCGGGCAGGCGGCCGGTGCCGGCATTGGCCGGGCGGACCAGGTAGCCCCTGATGCTGCCGTTGCCGTTCGGCGACGGCACCGTCTCGTAGCTGGCCTTGATGCGCGCGTCGGTCGGCGACACCTGCTGCGCGGCCGCGTAGTTCGGCATGAGGGCTTCGACGATGGCGGCGCCGCCGCCGACCAGGGCGAACTTCTTGGCCCCGTCCATGAAATCGCGCCGGCTGATCTCGCCGTGAATATAGCGGTTGTACAGGTCGATGGCCTCGCGGGGCACCTGAACGGTCTTCGCTTCCATGTCGCGTCCTTTCGGATTTGCGATCTGCGAGTCGCGAGTTGCGATTTGAAGGTTGTGATTAAATCACAAATCACAAATCACAAATCAGAGATCGCAAATGGCCCCACGCTACTCCTCGCAGGCGGAGTCACCCACACGAAGGTGCCCGGCGGTTTCCAGGTAGGGGCGAGGCATGCCTCGCCCCTACCGCGACAACTCCTGATACATGATCGTGAAGTTCCCGCCGGGGCCGCCGCGGCCGGCCGCCACCGCCGGGTAGTCCTTGAACTTCTCGCCCGGCGCGAATTCCTTCATCGCCTGCTCGGCCGGCTTGCCCGCCTTCATCGACGCGCGCGCGTGCTGCGCCATCAGCCGGTTGTACTCGCCGAAGGTGACGAAGTCGGCCCACGGCCGCACGACGTTGTGGCCGGTGATCACGCGGTCCACGCCCGTGATCCCCGCGGCCGCCTTGCCGATCGTGTCGCCGTACTGCAGCGCGCTGCCGCCGTTGGCGACGTCGGCGAACGGCTGCGCGGCGTTGGCGAACGCGTCGCCCGCGTGCATCACGCGCAGGTTGCGGAACACGACGAACGCGTCGCCGTTGGTGTGCGCGGGGCCGAAGTGATAGAGGTCGATCGAGTCGTTGCCGCTCAGCAGCGTCAGGCGGTCCTTGAACGTGCGGTCCGGCATCCCGACCTTGTTCGCCGCTTCCTGGTAGACCGGCATCTTCTCCATGTTCGCTTTGGTGTTCTCGTGCGTCACGATCTCGACGCTCGCCGGGAACGCCATGTTGCTGCCGGTGTGGTCGCCGTGCGTGTGCGTGTTGATGATCATCGTCACCGGCCTGTCGGTGACCGATTTGATCCGCTCGAGCAGCCCCGGACCGTTGTTGGCGAGCTTGGTGTCGACGAGCACGACGCCGTTGCCGGCGACGAAGACCGCCGAGTTCCCGCCCTGGCC